>JACCDM010045529.1_pt1 | contig 34999 bp, 25 predicted proteins | sample 7445851 | NCBI WGS metagenome assembly JACCDM01 (sample SAMN15323438, study PRJNA562643) | freshwater metagenome | isolation source: river surface water | place: USA:Blue River Watershed | collected 2017-08-16
ATTTTCGCTAATTTCGAGGGTTTAAATTGATTTTGTAATTACCCCATTTTAAACACTTCCGAAGGATTTCATTATTTTTCGCAACACGGATTCGGCCGTATATAAATGATTCTGCGGATATAAATTTTGATGATTTTTAATGTTGAATTAGCGATAAATTTTAATAAAAATCGCTAAATAAGATATTTTTTGTAAATAACAAAATAGGTTCCGCATAAGGCTTTATGTGTAAATTCATATATCGATTTCAGCCCTCGAAATTTGCTGTATTCGAAGGATTTTATTCATTTTCGCTAATTTCGAGGGTTTAAATTGATTTTGTAATTACCCCATTTTAAACACTTCCGAAGGATTTCATTATTTTTCGCCGAAGGATTTCATTATTTTTCGCAACACGGATTCGGCCGTATATAAATGAAAAGCGGGTCTTTGAATTTGCGCGTATTTAATGTATTTTAGTTATGTAATTTAAATGAAAATACTAATCGAATGTTGTAGAAAAATAACAAAAAAAATAAACCGCATGAAAAGTTATAAAAAAATTCTATTTTTATTTGTTTTAAGATTACAAAAAATAATGAAATTAATTTTCTATGAGTTCCTCGGAACTAATTAAAAGTTTTTCATTTTTTATGTGTTTTAAAATTACGAAGATCATGTCTCTGCAAAGTTCCGCGAATAATGATGTTGAATCTAATTCATAACTTTGTAAAATGAATAATTGTTCATTTATTTTATTTGTTTTGAAATTTATTCGGAGAATAAACTTTGCAATTATTGGATCATTTCTGTATTTCGCATCAGTTATTTGGTATAACACATTAAATGTTTCTTTACGACCATTGTTTGCTGCTAAATGTAATGGAGTTCGTTTATCTTTATCTTCTTTATTAGGATCAGCTTTGTATTTTAATAATAATTCTACCAATTCTTTATGACCCTTATTTGTTGCTAAATGTAATGGAGTTTTTTTATCGTTATCTTCTATATTAGGATCAGCTTTATATTTCAATAATAATTCTACTGATTCTTTACGATTATTGTCTGCGGCATAATGTAATGGAGTTCGTTTATTATTATCTTCTTTATTAGGATCAGCCTTGTATTTTAATAATAATTCTACTGATTCTTTATAAATATATCTTGCTACCAAATGTAATGGAGTTCGTTTATTGTTATCTTCTTTATTAGGATCAGCTTTATATTTTAATAATAATTCTAATGATTCTTTATGACCATGATTTGCTGCAAAAAGTAATGGAGTTTGTTTATATCGATCTTCTCCATTAGGATCTGTTTTGTTTTTTAATAAATGCTCTAAAATTGTGATTGAATTTTTTCCGGCTGATTCAAATAATGAAAATAATTCCATATTTTTCATATCTCGTGAACATTTGCAATTATAGTAATTTATATTTTTGTATTTATCAGTAAATTCAATAAACACATCCAGGTTATCTTGCGAGATGATCAATGCTAAAGCATCATGAATGCACATTTCGTTGATTGTTATAATCATAGATATTTGAGGTTCAATTTTTATCACACCAAAAAATTGAACTATGTAATTCATTACTATAAAAATGTCCACTTTATATGTCTTGTTATTAGAAAAAGAAAAATATTATATAGGAAGAACTTACGATCTCGATAAAAGATTAATAGATCATTCCAACGGCAATGGTTCTGAATGGACTTCTTTATACAAAGTAATAAAGGTTATTGAGATCATTAAAAATTGTAAGCCTCAAGATGAAGATGCGATGACTATAACGTATATGACAAAATATGGAATTGAAAATGTTAGAGGAGGAACTTTCTGCAACATTATTTTATCAAAAGATACTATCAAATTTTTAGAAAAAATGATAAATACGCAAACTCTCACGTGCTATAATTGCAATGAAAAAGGACACTATGCAAATGATTGCAAAATTAGAAAAAATATCGAATCAGTAACCTGTTATAAATGCGGTAAAAAAGGTCATTATGCTAATAAATGTTTTGAACCCAAACAAATTACAAAAGAAAACATACAAGAAAAAACAATAGAACAAATTCATATCAAAAATGAATCAAAAATAATAGGCAATGTTGCACTTAAAAGCCACCATAATAAATGGCTGTGTTTTGATAACCCGAAAAGATCATCTATTATAAGCGCTGATAGAGATAATATCGGGGAATTTGAAAAATTTGTTGTATATAATACTGCAAATGAAGAAATTAAGCTGTTTTGCCCCAAACATAGCACTTATTTGGCCGCAACAAACCAAGGAGATGTATATCAATCGACTGATGCGGCAAATATTGATGTTTTATGGAAAATAGAACCAGTATCAATCAATATAAAAAACGGAAAAATTGAAAAAGCAGGGTTTTTACACGCGAAAAATAAAAAGTATTTATGCGCCGAACGTCTTAGCTTTTTCGGTTTTGGTAAAGTTGTAGCCAATCGTGATGCTTTGAAATCATTTGAGACATGGGAATTGTGTTATCTGTGAGTGGCATATGATCAAAAAAATGATGAATATTTTTTGTATTCGCGTTTAATTTATAAAATTTTTATAATATAAATGACACAAACATACAGCGATGGTAATAAAATTTACTCAGTTGATATGATGTTAGCTTATATAAATATATATAAGCCAAAATTTATCAAAGTAAATATAAACGATTATTTACATGTTTTAGATTATAAAGGTTGGGGAGATCCTAGTAAGAAAATTCTTTATTCTGCTAACGATGTCATTGACAGTATTCGTGAAAAAAATGTACCTAAAAAATATGTAAAAGAACACAATAGAATAAAAAATGCAAATTTAAAATATCCAATAATAGTAAATGGAAAACATATAGTCGATGGTGTTCATCGTTTATCTAAAGCTGTACTTTTAGGAAAAAAACAAATTAAATGTTATAAATTTGATGATAAAATTATGAATTCTTTTCTCTTGGATAAAAATAAAAATTGGAAAAAAATAGATGAACTAAAAATACATAATTTTATCCAACTTTTTCATGAAAAATTTTCACAAAAATAAAAATTATCCATTGAATTTTTCCACTTCACTGAAATATGGATAGGAAAATTCACGAGAATTAGACTTATCTGAAGCCGCAATATAGATTTTTCTTTGCTCATGAGATGCATCGTTTATAAGTTTGGCTAATTTTTTAATATTTTTTTCAGCAGAAGATGAAGTTTTATCTTTTTGTTCATTGGTATCATCTTTTAAATAAGCTATGTAAGCTTTTAATTTTTTTAAATATTCATAATCTTTTTGTGAATAAATAATAATATTCATATTTGTTCCCTTTTTAAATGCCAAGATATCACCGCAGAGTTTAATATATTCATGGTAGTTTTTCCCATTGTAACTAAAATCCAATAATAAAAGAATTTCGGTTAATTCAGCGGGAAAAATTTGGTCCACTACATAAGAATTGACGATTGGGATTTTTTTATTGAGATCAATTAAATTATATGTTTTTTCTTGTTTTAAATCATTGTCAACAGCGGTTTTACGTGGATTTGTAATTTTAAAAGGATATTCCGATTTATCCTTAATGTTTTGTGTGTAAGTAATGTGTTGCTCGGAAAATTTACCAGAGCAGTTGCCCATTATTGATTGAGATTTGGATTTTTAATAGTTAGGACAACACGATTCAATTTTTTGAAACATGAAATTGTCAAAAATATAGAGTTGAATTATTTTTTGAATATTTTTCCTTCAGTTCTATTAATCGCGTTGTTGAGTATTTATCAAAAAATATAGGAGAAAAATGATAATTAATTATCGATTAATGTCAAATTAACTTAATATTTACCAAAATAAACGGCAAAAAATAAGATAATATTGTATTAATTTTCCATGAGCTGTGTGCTTTCGCGTAAAAGTTTTTCATTTTTTACATGTTCCAAAATTACGAAGATCATATCTCTGCAAAGTTCTGCAAATAATGATGTTGGATCTAACTCATAGCTTTGTAAAATAAATAATTGTTCATCTATTTTACCTAGATAGAAATTTATCTCCTGGGCAAACTTTGAAATTATTGGATCATTTCTGTATTTTGTGTCAGTTATTTGGTATAACACATCAAATGTTCTTTTACAATCATTAATTGCAGCTAAATGTAATGGAGTTTGTTTATTGTTATCTTCTTTATTAGGATCAGCTTTATGTTTCAATAATAATTCTACTGATTCTTTACAATTATTGTTTGCTGCTAAATGTAATGGAGTTCGTTTAATGTTATCTTCTTTATTAGGATCAGCTCCGTATTTTAATAATAATTCTACTGATTCTTTATAATTACACTTAGCAGCCAAATGTAATAGAGTTCGTTTATCATTATCTTCTTTATTAGGATCAGCTTTATATTTTAATAATAATTCTACTGATTCTTTACGACTACTACCCACAGCTAAATGTAATGGAGTTTGTTTATTGTTATCTTCTTTATCAGGATCAGCTTCGTATTTTAATAATAATTCTACTATTTTTTTACGATTATACATTGCTGCATAATGTAATGGAGTCCATTTATCTTTATCTTCTTTATTAGGATCAACTCCATATTTCAATAATAATTCTACTGATTTTTTACTATTATTGTTTACGGCTAAATGTAATGGAGTTTGTTTATTGTTGTCTTCTTTGTTGGGATCAACTCTATGTTTTAATAGTAGTTCTACTGTTTCTTTACGGTCATGGTATGATGCTAGATGTAGTGGAGTTTGTTTATTATCATTTTCTTTGTTAGGATCAGCTTTATATTTCAATAATAATTCTACTATTTCTTTATGATTATTATTTGCTGCATAATGTAATGGAGTTTTTTTATTATTATCTTCTTTATTAGGATCAGCTTTGTATTTTAATAATAATTCTACTGATTCTTTATGATTAATGCTTGCTGCAAAATGTAACGGAGCCCATTTATCCTTATTTTCTTTATTTACCAAATCGAATTTTAACAGATGTTTTAAAATTGTAATTGCATTATTGTATATTGACTCAAATAACGAAAATATTTCTAGATTTTCATCGCGGTCTGAACATTTGCACTTATCATAATTTTGATCTTTATACTTTTGCATAATTTCAGTAAACACATAAAGGTTATCTTTTCGTATGACTAATTTTAAAGCTTCATGAATGCACATCTTATGTTTGTTATTATTAAAAATGAACATTTCAATTTTTTTGCAATAAAAAAATAATACGAAGAAACATAACTCTACACAATAGTATGATAACTAGAAAGCTCCTCTTCATCTTTTTTTGCGCCAAACAAAAGTTTACAAGCAAAAATACACGCAGCGCATAAACAACTAGTGAGGCCTAGAGCAGAAATTGACACAACCCATGGCTCTATATGGCCGTATTTGGTTATGGAATGCAGCGAAATATGAGAAATAAGAAGAGTTGGGCGATTTGTGACATTGCCACAGTATGATTCGCGGGTTTCAATGTAATAAATGCGGAAGACATTTAAATCGGAAGTAAATGAATTATTTTGCGTAAATTCTGAAAAATCTAAGAGATTTGCGGTCTGTGTTAAGTTTGTTAAGTTAGATGCGTTTGCCAGACTTGTTAAATCAGTTAAACCCGACAAATCTGTTCTGCGTAACATCGAAAACACATAACTAGCGTTAATATCATAACTAAATTTATATGAATCATTTTGCTTAACCATTTTTGTGTAATTAATAAACGGAAATGAATAATAATTAATAGAAATAATAACGCTGTTTAATTGCTCGAAAAATTGTGTCTCATCCGAATTTTGCGAAGAAATCGTAATTTCAAGCTTAAACTTTTTATGTTTTTTTAAATTTGGATCGGAATTATCCAAATTTTGATAAGCATACGCGAAAACCCCATATGGATCTGTGCATTTAAAGGCGAGAGCACGGCTTTCCCCATAGCAGGTTACATTAGCGCAATATTCTGATTCTTTTTTTTCTAATAACTCATAAAATGCATCAGAATATTTAAGCATTTTCAGAAATTGGCGCGAACAAGAACAGAAAATATTATTGTTATAGGCTTTATTTTTAGGCGTGTACATCGACGAATGCCAATATTCGATATTGTTTTTTGCGATATCAAAGTTTGTATTGCGTAAAAGGTGATTTGTATGAATTTCTTGCCATAATTCGCGGCATTGTGTTGCTAAAACAAAAAGCAATAAAAGTTTCATCTGGGCTAGCCTTGCAGCGATAATATATTTATATAATTTAAATTGATTTCAATTTTTTTAATGGATATTAAAAAAAATAAAACTGTATTGTTGATGAAAATTGAGTTGATTTAATTTACATAAAACCTATGATTTGTTTTATTACATTATTTGGTAAATTCAAATTATTGTTTTTTGCATAGTGAAATAATGTTAAATAACTAGTTACTTTTCTCGTGTTAATTATTTCATTAATATATTTTAGCAACTCAGCTTTTGATAAAAGGCGGTCAAATCGACCAGCTAAATCTGCTAGCACCGCATCAAGATTGCAATTTGCGCTCATTTTACAACAAATGATATTCATTTCAATTTTTTTTATTAACAAAATCCATGTGTTTTTTTGATTTTGCGTGTGTTTTATTAGACTTCTTAATTTTGGCGCCACATACACATGTGATTTGTGGATCGTACTCGGCGATCTCAGCTTTTTGCAAATTTGGCAGCGGGCGTGGGGTGTCAAAAATTTGTTCTTGGTTGTTGGTTGGTGTGATTTTGCTAGCTGTGTTAATAGCTGTTCCACTGGCAACAAAATCACAACATTCAACTTTTGTAAATTGATAATTCTCGGGTAAATCAAAACAAATATTATTCCCATTTGCCGTTTGATTAATTAAAATTGGTTGCTCAACTACACGTTGAACATTATCCAAATGCGAAATAATAAAAACGAATTTGTATAATTTGCAAATTTCTGTTAAAAACTCATTGATTTTCTCAAGATTCTCTTTATCGGCTGACCCAAACCCTTCATCAATGAGAATGAAATCGCAAGAAAATGGTAAAATTGAGGTTAACACAAGCCGGAAAACTAAATTAATAACAAATCTTTGATAACCCGAAGCCATATCAATAGAAACAGATTTTGCACCCTCGACGAGATAAATCTTGAGCTTTGATTCAAGAGAATCAGTTTTCGCGTTTTTAAGTTTGAACTCGATCTTAAAATCTGTGAGTTGCGATAAAATGTCGTTCATTTTGGTTTGAATTTCGCCAATATTATTTTTAATAATCTCTGTTTCTAGCCCAGTTTTGCCAATAAGTCTTTCATATGTTTCGTAAACCTTGATAATCGCGAGAATTTGCGGAGAATCTGTTTCATATTGCGTAATTTCGCTTAATTTGGGTTTATATTGGCTTAAAATAGATTTGTGTTTGCCAAGATTTTCGCGTAATTCATTGTTCAGGGTTGTAGTGCTGCTAATTTCTTCTTCGATTTGGATGCGGCGCAGCTCAAATGATTTGATGTATTCTTCGAGCGTTAATTGCGGCGGTTGCTTGATAGCGTTGGTTTCTTTTTGAATGAAATTTTCAATAGTTTCAAGTTTTGCCCCACAAGCCGAGATTGTTTGTTTGAGATTTGTTTCTTGCTGCGTTTTAATGTAATTCTGTTGCTCGGCGTTATATGCGGCGAACAATTCATGCTTGTCACGGGCCGATTTGATGCTTAGCAGATAGTTGAGTTTTGATTCTAGCTCAACAACGGTCAACATAATTTTACTACTTTGCTCGGCGTGTTCTAACTCTTGTTGAATTTTTTTGAGTTCGCTTAATTTGTTGAGATTATTAAGCATAGTTTCTTTGCTTTGAATTTGCTGTTGTAATTCTTGTTTTTGAGCCGCGAGTATTTTGTTTTCGGCAATAGCTTTGTGGGCAAAAAGTAGCTCGTTGATGCGATCAAGCCCTGTTTTGAGGCTTTCGAGTTCTTTTGCCTTTTGCAAGCTTGTGTTAAGTTGCTGCAAAAATTGTGTTTGTTGCTGGGCGGTAGATTCAAGTTGCGACTTTTGTTGATTGTATTTTTCTAGCATTTCTTCGTGCGATTTATTTTCGAGCACAAGATTGCTAAGATTTTTTACTAAAAATTTGCAATTAGTAGAACACTCGCCACAAGATGGATTAAATTTTAGGGCTGTTTTCGATTTGCATTCCTCGATTTGTGTTGTTGTTAAATTAATATTATTTTGCGTCAGTTTTAAATTAAGCAAAGTCTCGGCAATATTTTTGTTGGTTTCTTCGAGCTGATTTTTTGCTTCTTGGATTTGTTGTTCTGTTGTAATCTGGTTGGTGGCGCTTTGAAGTGGCGAATTTTGCTGAGAATTAATGATTTCGGTGATTTTTGTTCGTTTTTCTTCGAGTTCTTCTTTTGAAATTTTTGGTTCCACAACCGATGTGATGGAAATGTTGCTAATTTGCGAAAATAATTCATTGATTTCTTCGCGTAGCTTAATTGGGTCGATTGCGTTGGTTTGGGCCGTGAGAAGTTGGATGCGCTGGATCTCCTCGGCAATATATTCTTTGGTGACGGCGGGATTAGGACCTTTTGCAGTCGATAACACGGGTGTTACTTGCGGTCTAAGCAAATTAAGTTCTTGGGTGATTGTTGTGATGGGCTGAAGATCGACGCCAATTGTCGCGCTGTATAGATTTGATTCGGTTTCAGTTAGCGGTTTTTGTTCGGCTTTTAATGTGTACACGGGAGTAAAATCGGGGTTTTGCTTATAAAATTCGCTGAGTGTTAATTCTGCGCTATTTAGTTCGGTGGTAATCTGCGTTTTGCTTGCATTTAGCTTAATGAGTTTATCGGCGGATTGAATCGTATTTGCCGCAGCGTTTGATTCATAGCGTAAATCATTGATCTCTTTTTCGTTTTCTTCTAAATTTTCTAAATCTTCATCGAGATTATTTTGTGTTGTTTCAAGAAATTCAGAAAGTGCCGCAACCGATCTGTATTCGAGCGGAATTGTCGCGATTGCTTGTTGCATTTTGTTGAGTTTTTCTTGCTCTGTTTTTTTGCGCTGTTTTACCACGTTCATAATATCCTTGTTTGTTTCGGTGCCAAGCAATTTCGCGAAACGTTTGCGGCGATCCGTAGCGCGTTTGTTGGGCATGACGATGATGCTGTCGCATTCTTGGAAGTATAAGCTGGTTTCTTGGAAATTTTCGAGAGTGCCGATTAACGCCGAAGTATATTTGGTGTAAATTAGATTGACATCTTGAGGCGTAAGATTAACCCATGTGTTTGATTCGTATTTTTGGAATTTACAATATTTGTTTTTGGTTGCGGTCTCGTATCGCTCAATAGAATACTCGACGCCATTCACAATAAAATGAACTTTAACAAAGAATTCTTTTTGCCCGAACCTAAAGATATCAGAACGCAATCCGCGGATGGTTTTGCCAAAAAGTGCATAGCAAAGAATATCGATAATAGATGATTTGCCCATTTTGTTTTTCGCTATTACTCCCGTGATGTTGTGTAATGCGCCGAAATTGATGTAGTTATTAGGGCCGTATGACATCATGTTGGACCATTCCAGCGAAACCACGGACCATTGGCAAATTTGCCTATCCACAAGAAATTCCTCGTGGAGTTTGATTACCGCGAATTTTGTGTTCTCGTCAATATTGGGGGTTTTCTCGAGCAAATCCCGTAGCACTTGCGTGGAGTCCATTAATTTTTTGTTTTGTTTGTTTAAGGTCATGGAAATACGATCCACGGTTTTGCCGAAGATCTCCTTAACCCACTCTTTTTGTTGCGCGAATGTTTCGCCTGAATTACCAATGATGCTGATTGTGGAGACTTCCACGTCTGAGCCGAAGTAATCCAAGATTTTTTGTTTTTCTTGCTGGATTTGATCAAACGTAAGCTCTTTATCTTTGCTATCAATGCGAATTTTACAAAATTTATTCTTAATATCGGCAAAAATTGGCTCGCGTGTTTCATAGTTCCACAAAATAAAACCTTTTTTGAAATCCTCGGATTGATTCTGCTGAATTAGAGAGCCCGCATACCCGGCATTATCGGCGACCAAACAGCGCTCATGAATATCGCCCAGAAGCGTTAAGTGCGTTTTCGCAGTGAGTTCCCGCGTGATGTCGCCTTTGCGAATGATGCTGTTGTTGAGTATGGCGCCTACCGCGAATCCGTGGTATAAGAGCACAGGTTTGTCCACTGAAGAAAGCAGAGACTCCACGCGGCTGATATCAAATTTTTCGGCAATTGATGCATGAACGAAATTAATGCCGTTTAGGGCGATTACTTCGGTGGTTTTTGATAAAATTACGTTTTTGAAGTGCGAATGCTCGAGAATGGGCGATATTAGGTCATCTTCGGCATTGTTGGCATTTAAATTAACATCGTGATTGCCCAAAATAATTACAGTGGGCAAATTATGAAGCGAGCTAAGAAGTCGCGTAAAACATTTAATATCTTTGGATGTAACCCGCGTTTTATTATGAAAAGTGTCGCCTGTGATTGCTATTGTGCAATCGTGGCCATTTTTGATAAATGCGGCCAATTCCGCGGATAATTTGCTAAATATTTGCGCGTATTCGTCGTAGCGATCGGGGGATGAACCGATGTGAATATCGGATAAATGGATAATTAATTTTGGCATGGGTTGGTTAGGAAAATATTAGCGCTTTATTTGCGAGTTAATAAAAATGTTGCTGTTTATTTAAATCGAAAAAATAAAATAATTAAACACGGCATGAATTAATTATTTAATTTTGGCCGGGTTCCGCCGTATTAAAATAAATAAACTTGGCGGGAATTAATTATTTTTCTTAACGTTTCGGGCGCAAAAAATAAATAATTAATTCCCGCCGTGTTTAATTATTTTTCTCAAGTTTATTAACAGCCGCAATAATTGCTTTTTTTACACAGAGCTCACAACATACATTTCGATCTAAGAATTTCTTTGAATTTATCATTGTAATGTTTTGTGGCTTCTGGATTATTTGGGAATTTGTGCGCCAGCAAATTTCTGATTTTTTCTCTCGTGTTTTTGGATGCAAGCGCATGGTCATATTTTTCATCGAGTTTAAAATTAATTCTTTTGATGATGTTAATTAGGAGATATTTTTTTGTAATATTCTTTTCAAGATTTTGTAAAATTTCCCGGTATTGTTCGTTATTTTGAGATGAAAATGATTTCACAATTTCTTCATGTTGTAGCAAGCAATCAATTAATTGATTAAAAATATCCGTTAGCAAAAACTGAGGTTTTTTATGAGGATTGTTGTTGATATGTTCGAAAAGTTCGGATTTGCAGTTCTCGGCAAATTCGCTTTCTTCACGAATTAAAGACTTTTGCTTAAATTTAGGTTTTGTTGTTGGTTTTCTATTATCTTGTGTTTTAATCATATGATTTGTTTCAAGGTGCAGCGGATCAATCATTAGTTTTAATAATAAATATAAACGATTCAATTGTTTTTGATCATGGTTTCAGTACGGAAAATTTCGCAAAAAATTGAATTTATAATTTTTTATTCATTTATTAACTGCTATTATATTTTTAAATATGGATGAGTTGAATTATGGTGTATTAGAATTAAATTTAAATTGTAGAAATTTAACAAATGAGAAATTTTATGCGGAAATTGCAAAATATCCTAATTTGGAAATATTATGTTGCAGTCATAATCAAATAACGGAAATAGATCATTTACCCAATAGTTTGCAAATATTATATTGCAGTTATAATCAAATAACGGAAATAGATCATTTACCCAATAATTTGCAAGAATTATCTTGCAATTATAATCAAATAACAATTGTAGATCATTTACCCAATAGTTTGCAAAAATTAAGTTGTGACGCTAATAAAATAACAAACATAGATCATTTACCCGCGAACTTGCAAAAATTATGCTGCAGTTATAATCAAATAACGGAAATAGATCATTTACCACCCGGTTTACAAGAATTATGTTGCTGGCATAATAAAATAACTAATTTGGATCATTTACCTTATAGTTTGCAAATATTATATTGCAGTAATAATAAAATAACCAATGTTAGTTATTTTCCTTCTAAATTGCGAATATTAATATGCGATAATAATGAAATAACCAATGTAGATCATTTACCCGCAAACTTGCAAGAATTAAACTGTGACGCCAACAAAATAACCAACATTGACAATTTACCTCCTAATTTGCGAATATTAACTTGCAATAATAATAAAATAACAAACATAGACCATTTGACTGTTGGACTGCAGAAATTGGATTTACGGAATAATCAAATAACAAACTTGTATTATTTACCTGCCAGTTTGCAAAAAATATATCTATATTACTATCCCTGCGATATACAAGAATCAAACAGAGAAAAATCCTGCATCAAAAGATCAAATTATCTAAGATTTTTGCGAAATATAAAAAATACAAGAAAAACGTGGGCTTTTTTAGTGTTGAAAAAAATGCAATCGTCCTCATATTTTCATCTGCAGTGTTTTCCGAATGAAATTATTAAAAATATTGTGGGTTTTATTTGATTTATTTTTTTGAAATGAGATATTGTTTTTTTGTTGAATTTCAATTAAAATAGATTAAAAACAAATTTAAATTGCTTATTATTTTGCGACAAATATAATTGCTGAAATTGCAATTTGTTTTTAATATATGGGATTTAATGGGTTTGTTACAATTAGTGTTTTATATATAGTTTTATCTAATTTTGGTTGCGAGTTTGGCGTATTGAATGTATTCGCGAAATTGATAGCTATGGATAGTTTGTTTATTGGGCTAGGATTTTTAGGCTGGAAATCAAAATATATTATTGGTAACAGCCTATTGCGTTATTATTGTTTCTTTTTATTATGCGTGTTTTTGTTTCTGTTTAATTTATTAACTTGGTGGCGATTAAGTGATGTGGCTGGATTTTTAATTATGCTCGCGGCTATACCACAGATCTTGCTCGAATTATATGAATTTTTCGACCACTTCACGCCATTATTTGCCATATACCGCGAAACTAGCATTAGATTCTGCGAATTTATTTTCTATTCTTTGTTGGCGACATTTGCCAATTATTTAGCTAAAACCGCGAAAATTGCCGTAACCATAGAATGGAAATACATGCGGGCGCGAGTTGCTGGGGTCGAACGCGGCGATATGAAATATGCTCTATATGCTATACTTCGCGGGTTTGTTGCGGCGAAAATTGGCGTTCCAGCGTGGATGCCGCCGCGTGTTGTTAAAAGCGTTTGTTACGCGGTTGTTGAGGCTATTTTTGGCAGCGCCGAATTAGGCAACACTGAACAAAGTCGTAGCGGACAAGGTGGCAGGACTGAAAAAAATGGTAACAAATTAAGCAACGTTGAACAAATCCACACCACAATAGATGCAAAAATGGTTAATTCCGCGAAAAATGAATTAAAAAAAGGGAATTATGGCGTGTTAAAGAAGCTGATTGCTTCTGACGCATGGGATATTATAATGCATAAAGAAATTATCCCGTATGCGATCGAATTCATTATGCAATCTTTATCTAATGGCGCCGGAAATGATATGCAAATTATGGCGCAGAACATTAAATCCGCCGCATATAAGTATTTGGCCGTGTATAGCATTATTTATGTGGTGGATATCCCAGGGATTTCATTAGTATTATTTAGTATTTTGTTCTTTTTGCGAAATAATACTGGTGTATATGGTGCGTGTAACAAACAGCAAAATAGGATTTTTAGTTTGCATACCGCAATGTTTTTGATAGCGTGGTTTACTGGGTTTTATTTGCAGGGCGAACAATTAGCGGCTATCGCTAGTTTTGTAGCATGGTTTTTGGGAAGTTCGTTTGTATTATGGGCAATGAAAAATATTAGCGGATTTGTTTATCGCAAATTTCATGATTTTTATTTTGGATTTAGCGTTCTATCAAAAGAATATAATAATCCAAAAATATTAGACTTAAAATATATACGGCCGACAATCGATAACTTAGTAATTGAATATTTTTCTACATTATTAATTGTATATATTTGTGGAAATCCATTATTACCGCCATTTGTATTTAAACATTCGTTACTTTTTATGTTATTGTCTTTATTGGGCCTATTAAGTTCATATAATTTCGTGCATTTGGCTTTAATTACCTTAATTGTATATGTTGTTGCACGGCGAGGAAAATCTTCACAAATTGAATTGAAAATTATCAATGAATATGTTAAGGCAAATGATGAAGTGCCAAAAATAGCGGACGAAATTAATGTAAATAAAGTTGTGATTTTAGAAAATAAAGTTGTAATTTTAGAAAATGAAAATGTAAATCCGGAAAATAAAAACGTGATTTTAGAAAACAAAAATGTAATTTTAGAAAATGAAAATCTTGACAAAGGAAAAAATAATTTGTTTAACTTAACCGAACAAAATTTTTCAGAAGCCGCAGAAAAACGCGATCTAATTTTCACTATAGATGATTATATAGGAGCGCAAACAATTGTAAAAACACAAATTATGATGTGAATGGATTTTAATTTGTATTTTTTTATTATCTTCAAAAAAAACATTTCTCAAAATTCGCTCTGAAAGATCATGAATGATGATCCAAACGTTTTTTGTTTTGAAGAAATAAATCAGGATCTTTTCCTTGGCAAACATTTGTTAAACAAGAATCGCACACTTTTTCATAAAACTCTTTGTTGCCCTGACATAATTCACAAGTAAATACTGTTGTTGTAGAAATTATTTGATCTATAACATCATAATCTAATTCTTCCGGTTCGCTTGAGTTCATTTCATTATCAGAACTATCATGCATTTCATCACCAGATTCATTATCAGGTTCGTTAGTATGAGTATCAGCTAGATTTTTCTCCATTGTTAACTGTTCTTAGTATTAAATAATTATTAATCAAATCTTTTATTTGTATTTTTTATTTGTATTTTTTTATTTGATTTTTTCGCCATCAATTTGTTTAAAATTGTTTAAAAAAATTCCCGCCAAAATATACTATTTTGTTTTTACTTAAAAAATGGCCCTTTCATTTCAACAAGTTGCAACTGCCAAAGATTGTTATATTACAGGTGAAAATATTTCACAATCAAGCGGTACCGCGAATATGACATTACAAGCCGGATCTGTCACTACTGTGGCGCTCAATTTCGGTCTTCCAAGAACTACTACCGTAAATAAAGGAGATCGTCTTGATGGTTTAGCTTTTACTTACCAATTGTCCTCGGGAACTTTATCATCAATCACCGCGGCTTTAACACGTATTGTGCATACTGATGATGCCCCTGTGGTTAACACCAATATTCCGCTGAATGCTGCATCGCCCGCATTCACATTAACATCCGCTGCTGCCTATAATAGATCTGTTACGGCTGTTACTACCCCCGCTTATGATAATCAAGCAAACACAAGCGATGTGAGTTATAGTTATGTTTTGACTATTACTGCGGTTAGTGCATGTGTTATGGCTGTGCATGGAATTGAAGTGTTGTATACCACCGATGATGCTAGTTCTTCGGCGACTTTCACCGATATCACTATGACCGCAAATGTTCCTACCACGATTTCGCACGCGACTGACACTGCTGGTGATGATTTGACCATCTCGCTCACTGGCGCAACCGATTCTTCAATTATTTTGTCGTCAACAGGGACAGGAACGGATGCTCTATCGTTTATTGCATCCGCGGGTTCAATTTCATTTAATACTGCTGGACAAACATTTCTCGATGGTGCCACATTCAAAGCTTCTAGTATCACTGGAGCTACTGTTTTAACTAATGCAGATAGTGGTACTTTTTATTCAGTTCAACAAACCGCTGGTGCATATGCTATCACGTTACCTGCGCCTCCTTCACCTGGAACAAATTATCGCTTCATTTTAGATACAGCAGCCGCTGGAAACATTACTATTTCAGATGGAAGTGCTCATTTTATTGGAAACTTACTTAATGATGTTGTATCGATTTTGCCTGCTACTGGTACTACTTTGACCTACATTGGTGGATCTGCAGCTGTAGGTGATACTATTGAAATAATTGCTATCAGTGCTACTCGATATGCTGTTCGCGCAATTACAAGCACTTCGGGAGGCATAACCATAGTTTAAAGCCTTTAAAAACATTATGTAAATTGCGAGCAATATTTAATCAATTATTTTTTTGAAATAATTGATTAGCATTATATAAATTTTAATTAAATATATAATATTTTTTTATATACTACTAAGATGTCTAATTGCAAATTTTTAGGATGTAAAAAACAACCGACATATGGATTTGAAAATGGCAAAGCAGAATATTGTTTTGAACATAAACAAACGGAAATGATAGATATTAAACATGAAAAATGTAAATTTTTAGGCTGTAAAAAAAGGCCTAATTTTGGATTAGAAAATCATAACGAAAGATATTGTTTCGAACATAAACTTCCAGAAATGATAGATATTCAACATAAAAAATGTAAATCTGTAGATTGTAAAAAACGATCTACGTTTGGCTTAGAAAATGGTAAAGCAGAATATTGTTTTGAACATAAAAAAGAAAACATGGTCAATCTAGCAGATAAAAAATGTAAGTTTTCGGATTGCAAAAAACGACCAACTTTTGGATTTGAAAATAGTGTATGTGAATATTGTTTCGAACACAAACTTCCAGAAATGATAAATATAAGAGATAAAAAATGCAAATTTTTAGGCTGCAAAAAACAACCAACATTTGGATTGGAAAGTGGTAAAACAGAATATTGTTTCGAACATAAACTTCCAGAAATGGTAGATGTAAAAAGCAAAAGATGCAAATTTTTATGCTGTAAAAAACATCCGACATATGGATTTGAAAATGGCAAAGCTGAATATTGTTTTGAACATAAAGAAGGAAATATGGTAGATGTAAAAAGTAAAAGATGCATTAATGAAAATTGCTCATCTCGCGCAAATTATGGTGAATTGTTCAAGCAAAAAACTCATTGTTCCAAACATAAAACACCGAATATGTTTAGGCAAAACAAACCAACATGCAAAGATTGCCCAGCTGACGCATATTTTGCCCCAAATCAAAGTAATTACCCTGTATACTGCGAAAATCATGCACCAAAAGGTTATTTTAATTTGGTAGAAAAACCTTGTAAAAAATGCGGATTATCATATCTGCTCGGTTCAACTGGTTTATGTAATTTTTGCTTAGAATTTGAGCAAAAAATCCATCACAAAAAAGAAAATGAAATCAAAAAATGCCTTGATTTTAATAAAATAATTTATGAATCACATGATAAAGTTATTGATCCTTCGTGCAACATGAAACGTCCCGATTTTGTCATTGATTATCCAATGTTTAAAATTGTGGTTGAAGTAGATGAAAACCAACACAAATCATATGCTTGCGAATGCGAACAAGTCAGAATGATCCAAATTCATCAATCTTTTGGTGGAACTCCAGTGATTTTCGTGAGATATAATCCCGATGAATTTTCCACAAACGGCAAAAAATGTGAAGTTACAGAAGGAACCCGTAGAAAAGTGTTAATTGATCTTTTGCAGCAATATAGAAATGTAAAAGAATGGACAACACCACTTTCTGTCATTTATTTATTTTATGATGATTATGATGAGAAATTAAATGCTCTCCCTATTGTCTATTGAATATTCAAAAAAATACACTTTTCTATTTTTTCACGCAATTAACTTTTTTGTATATCTGGGGTAATTTTATAATTGCAGAAACCATTTAGACGCTTCGGGATTAATTCAATCAAATTTTCAGGGATCCCGCAAAAGAAAAAATCTCTTTCACCAGTTTTTGCATCAAATCCGGATCCATCATAATAATCCTCAAATTCAGCCCCAAGCACATCTTTTAAATCAAGCTTTTTAGGATTTCTAAATGTTTTAGGAAAAAGCACCAATAAATTAAATTTAGCCATTTTGATACCTTAATATTTTTTGTTTTTTTAATTTGAAAATTAATCGCTCAGCATCGATTCGCAATAGCCGCATTTTCTGCAAGCGCCACCCTGCGGTTTCGGATACCAACAAGAAATGGCGTATTTCAAAAATTCATCATACCCGTTTTGCTTAGCCTTCCAGAGCATTTCTTTTTTGGTCATTTTCGTCACTGGGAATTTCATATATTTGAACAACTGAATGTCAGAGGGCGCCGCATCTGATAACACCCAATTAGGCAACAATTCCCCATAATAAATCATGTTATCGTCGGGAACCAAATATTGATCAATTGTGGCCCCTAATGATTTATTAGCGCTTTCTGCGAATTCGGTGTACTTATTTTCAACTAGTTGATTTTCAGGTGTAACCGCGCTCGGGTCTTCTTTAGATTCATCGGGTTTTGCATTCCCAAACAACCCGCAATACTCCATCGGAATCTTATAAAATCGCGAAATAACCGCATACTTGCTAGAATCACGCACGTCGCGGCTTAATTTCCCGCGGATGTACAACTGATTAAGCGTTGTTTTGGCGCATTCGTCATATTCCGCCTTATAGATCACAATAGTGGGCAAAATCAGCTTTGCGCAAAAAGGGTATTTTTCAATCACATTGCGTTTAATGCGGCCAAATGTCGCAAGCATAGCTAGCGCATCATCATGGTTGTGTGCCGCGGCACTGAATATCGGATCTAGAACAATAACGGGCTGAACTGGGACGCGTTCTTTGATCACTAAATCCAAAAAGCGGTAAGTTGACTCAAATCTGCCAGTCCAAAAGAGATGAGCCACGTTTTGTCCGCCAACTTTTGTTATGAAATTATCGCTGGCTGCAACATGATCGCCGCTATAATACCACAAATAAATAATGATTAATAAAACCGCAAGCAAAATACTAGCAGTATAAATGTCTAATTTATTTTCGAAACCCATCGATTTTTTATCTAAAATGTTCTAACAGAGTTTGATTTTAGAAATCCGCACAATTTATATAATTTACAAAAAATATAAATTTTGATGATTTTTAAAATCAAACTCTGTTATTCATATAATTAACTTCTTTTATATACACTTGGTATTCTGTGTATTTTTTTACCATAAAAGCAAAACATCCTAAACAAAAACATAAACCGATGAAAATATATATACAAATTAAAAACCAAATCAATCCATAAGATTGTTGATATTCGGCTTCTGGTTTCACCAAATCCACCATTTTTGCGATTTGATTAACTATTTCTATTCTTTTAGAATTTGTGTAACTTTGGTAACTTTTATAAGTGTTGAGGTTTTTATAACTTTGATAACTTTTATAATTTACTTCACCAGAATCAATATTATCGCATCCCGCCGATAATATTAAAATTCCAAATATAAAATATCGAAACAGATTTGATGGCATTATATTTTTAATTAACTAAATTCTATATATATTTAATTTATATATTTTGTGATATTTTTTGATTTGCTTTAAATTTTACATCACTGCATTTTAAAATCATACATACTGCTATTTGCCATATATTTGCTATCAGTATGGGAAATTCTATTTTTGATATCATCAAACCAAAAACATATCAATGAAATACTTGTTGAACCCGCAACAAAACAACAATAAGTTAAAGCCGAATTCACCGCAAATAACGCAAAAATATACAATAAAAATGGCAAAGAATTACAACTCAGCGCAGGACATCCTTTTCCCACCATATAGCAACTATGCGAATTTTGCACAAGATTATGCGCGGGGTTTTCATGTAGATTGATTTTGCGCGTTGTTAAGGCTGAGGTTTTTGCCACTGCTTTTTCGTTAAGCGGAGACCATGCGCAATAGTTAGTAAATTCGGGAAAATCTTCGGTATAAGCCGCGTATTTTGCTATGGTCGCATTAGTAAAGCATTCTGATGATTTCCCGAGATAACAAGCATTGTTTCGCATATATGCTAATGCTTGGGGTGAAAAGGGGTAATTTGTTTGGTTTGATTGCGATTCTTCGGGTTGATGCCCAGTGGGCGAATTTTCTGGTTTTTCCAAATTATACAAAATCTGCAAATTAATTTCGTCTACCCAATTGTTGTCAATGCATAAATCAGAATACAATAAATTGCATGGGGCTGCCATAAGCGCATATAATGCAAAAAGTGCAAATGTGCAACCTAGATAAATTTTGAAAATGGTGCAAAATGGAATATTGTGATGATATTGCCCATCGGAAGTCATATAAAAATAATAATCTTTGTAACTATAGCCTTTTGATTTGCATTCTCTCTCAAATTTTCCGTCTAAATCAAAAAATTCTGAATTCATCGCGTTATTTACACTACTATTAAAATTTTAATTTGTTTTTTAATATTGTTTTTTTAAAATTGTTTTTTTTAAATTTGTATTTTTAAATATTTTTTTAAAAAACCCGGTTAGAAAAACAAATTAAATATGTGTTAAGTATTTTACAATATTAGAAAGCTTTGAATATTTATTTCACAAAAAAATGAGAACTTGCGAATCTAATTTACCCGTTTGTAATGCCCAAGAAATTCCTTTATTCATAGACTGCGAAGGAAAAGAGTTAGGCAAAGTCAACGTTTTAGAATTATCCTGGAAACCAAACACAATCGCGCGAAATACAGAACTAATTGTTTGCCTTGATGTTAGTGCTGGTATGCATGGAGACCCAATTAAACGCGCTAAAGAAACAATTGTTCAATTTAGAAATGATTTGATGCGCGATGGGTGTTTAACTATTGCGCAAACTGTAACATTTGCTGAGGGCATTAAATATCATGATATGTTTTGCGATGACTTTGTGGATCAAATTGCCAAAATTGAAGCAGAAGGCAAAATTAATTATTTGACTTTATTTAGGTGCTTAAAGGATTATATTAGAACCGCGGAGCAAACTAATGTTTGCGTTGTGTTCTTGTCATGCGGGCCCAATGTATATGGAAGTATGCGAGATATGGAACTCGCATTAAATGTTTTATATGAAGCATGCTCTGGGAAACTTGTTGAATTTCATACTATCGGATTTGGCCCCGAAAACGATGTTAATTTGTTACGCATCTTATCACGCATTGGATCGGGCGGCAGCTATCAATATTGCGAGAACGAAAATAACTTAAATGAAATTATCATGGGGCTAAAAAGTGCAATTACTTATTCAGGATATTCGGCGGAATTAGTTAGCCCAGAAGGGGTTTCTAACAAACTTTTGCGATGTTATGATTTTAGGGAGATTGCGGTAGAAAACAATTCTGTGGAAAAACCCGTGTTAAACAGTATCAAATTTAGATTGTATGGTGTTGATTCTTCTATTTTAAATGGGACCGCAAAATATGATATTGTTCTTAAAACTTCTAAAGGAAAATTAGTATTTGCATTATATGATGCATTACGCAAAGATCAGAAAGCAGCCATTCACGAATATACTTCGCAAAGAATTGAATTACTTTATCTACAATGTTCGTCGTATGCGCAGCAATTATCGAGAAGATTACCAAAAAATATTATTTTGGAACATAATCAGCAGTTTAGCAAATTTGTTTATACTGCAAAAGATATTTATGATAAAATTATGTCATTTGATACTTATTCTAAGCGTTTTTGTTTATTTAGTATGATTAGATTATTTGATTATTTGTCAACATACTACAGCTGTTTATGTAAACTAAAAAACAGCGAAGAAGATTTAACTTTTGCTGATTTATCAATTTTACATAGTAAAACAGTTTTTGTTCCTTCGTGGAATATTAAAGATATCGAAAAAATCACACTTGAATTTGAGCAAAGTATTGTAACCAACGTTACAACGGGCCAAAACTGCAAAACAAATTGTTTGTGTTTTACGCGAAAAAGTGATCCATTTGTTGTTGATTCTGAATCATTTTTAGATACGCTGTTGTTTGCCGAAGATTTAGCAAAATACGCGGATTTGTTTGGATTGCAGGTTTCGTTAAATTGTGTTACGCGATCCACTTTTATACCATTATATATTAACGAAGAACATTGGTTAGTGGCTCGAGAACGACGCAAGATGATTAATTGTTTGACATCTTTAACAGACTTGAAAGACCTTAAAGACCCAAATGATTTAGCAGATTTACCAAACCCAAAAAACAGCAGCAAAATTACACCAAAGTTCTGTAATTCGGAGTTTTCGCTGTTATCAAAATTGATGCATAAAATGGTTGAATTGTTATCAGTTGATACTTCAAATTCCGCCAAATTATTAGAATGCGAAAAGAGCTACAAATTATTATTAGAAACATGTGCAGCTTTATTGCGAGATGATGAAAATGAAATTAAGTTAGTGAAACATATTTTTGAAAACTATACAAACCCAGGATCTCTTGTGCGTTTGCAGGAATATGTGCCATGTAATGAAGTATTTTTAATGAAATTATTTGTTGCATTTTATGCTAAAATTATTCCTATTGAAAAATCAGAAAATTTTGTTGACAAGCTTAACTTATTATGTTTATTTATGTTTGAAGAGGAAATGCGCAAATTGTTAAAAAATATCCCATATATCAGTCGCAATTATTTGTGGCAAATGCTTAATATTGATCCCGCGATATATAGTGTAAAATTGGATGAGATTATGAAAAGCAAAAATAGCATCAAGTTAGGGCAGAAATTTGGATTTCATGATTTTAATGCAATTGTACGCGGTGGTGAATTGTTTAGCGAGGTAAGAACTGTTGAATGTGGAACAGAAAACAGCACAGAAAAAAATACAGAAAACAACACAGCTGAACCTTCTAATAAAGAGCATTTATCATTTGATAGTATTTTATCATTTAATTTTTCTAATGAATTGCAAAAACATATTGATAGATTTAATATTCCCGAGCAAATTCGCGATTTGATGAACATTAATAGCCCATCATATCAATTTATTTTAGATTTTATGTCTATGTGCACAGGTAACACTATTTCAACCGAAAATAATTTTGGGATTTGTTCATTGGCTATTTTATTGCAAAATATTTTACATGTGAACGATCGATCAAAGGCTGTTTGTAACAGCGATTTTGCCGCGGCAAAAAACCCAGAAGATATTGGATTTGGTACGCCTTATATGTTTAAAGTTGTGACGAAAGCATCCGGTGACTATTCACCGGAATCCAATGTTGAGTTTTCTAATGGTTTGGTTAAAGATTCTGTTGAAAATTCTCCTAAAAATTCTGTTGAAGGTTCTCCTAAAAAACCTGATAGTCAGCCGCCAGCAACACTTGATACTTATATTGATATGGTTTCGATTGGATGTTATGATAGAGCGCAATTATATCTTGTGTTTTTATTGACGCAAAAATGTATTGAATTTTTAGATAAAAAACGAAACGATCTCGACAATAAAACTAATTTCTGTAGCACCAAAGAATCAATTAAAGTTTTCGCGAATTGCGGTGATTTATTTACTGCGATTGAAATGCTTGATGGTTGCAAATTTGGTAGTGATTTTTCTAAATATTTAGACTCGTTGTTAAGTGGGTGTACTTCGCTCACTTTAGATAAATTATGCCTGCTTGTATTTGGCGGATTTTTCTTTAGGGTAGAAAATGCAACCGAACCGCAATATAAATTCGCGCAATTAATTGATGATATCCCAAGCGATCGCAAAATTGTAGTTAAGGGTCTTAAAGTGACAGCTTGGAAACCTAGTGGGCAAAATATATATAAGATATGGGCTAAACTGGGGCATTTAGCCCCCAAAGAATGGTGGTTACAATTATTCTCGCATAATAAACATGCTATTGAATGCCGTTATACCGCCGAATAAAGCCCGCAAAAAAATTGAATCCCCTTATTCTAAATAGTTATATTGAGGTTCGTCGCCAATAACAAATCCTATTTAAAGCTAGTAATGTCCGAAAACAAAAACATTGAAGAGGAGTTTGATGAAAATAACCCTCCCACTGATATTGGCCCAGTTGACCCAAAAAATATTCCTCCTAGAGCTCCGCGAGCACCAAAAGCAGAAAGAGCTCCTAAAGCTCCGCGAGCCGAACGGGCTCCTAAGGCGCCAAGAGCCGAAAAAGCGCCACAAGCCGAAAAGGCACCAAGAGCTGAAAAGGCACCGAAAGCCGAAATTGCTCCAATTTTAGATGACAAATCTGATGTATTAAGTACCTCAGAAAAGCCGACTGATCCAAATGGATTAGGCAGTATTATGAGTATTGCAAAAGAAAGCAATTCTGAAAATGCCAGCAATTTGGCAGCGCTTCCTGAACTTATCCCAAATACGGAAGCAGTTAGCACTGGCGAAAAAATTGAAAACTCTAATCTTGAAATTAAATCACCTAATTCTGAAGCTATTAAATCGGAAACTCCAGCATTGCAAGTTAAGGAAGAAATGGCAGTAGCACCAAATGAATCACAGAATCTTTATGTTAAATTATTAAATGATTCCGCGAAAGCTCCTACGCGTGGTAGCAAATTTGCGGCAGGTTATGATTTATATGCAAGCGAAGAAGTTTCGATTCCGCGAAATTCACGTGGTTTAGTTTCCACTGGTTTATCGATGGCTATCCCAGTAGGATATTATGGCCGAGTTGCATCAAGATCCTCAATCGCATTAACAAAATCAGTTGATGTAAGCGCGGGTGTAATTGATTCTGATTACCGCGGGGAAGTGAAAGTTCTGCTCGTTAATAATAGCAGTTCAGCGCAATTATTTGCGAAAGGCGATAGAATCGCGCAACTTATCATCGAAAAAATTACAACCCCAGAAGTGGCTGTTGTTGAGAACTTAGATGATACTGATCGCGGAACTGGCGGATTTGGTAGCACTGGAAAATAAAATTGTTTTGATTTTTTTTCAAAAAAAAATCAAATTCTTGCGATTGTAAAATCACAGAAATTCTTAAAGTGGTAAATCCTTATATTGCTGAGTTGTATCAGTTTTATTATCAATAAGATTTTGCAAAAACGATACTCTTTTTGGCGCTGGTTCACTAGCGCTAAATCGCTCAAGAATAATTGGCTGATTTTCGGGGACTTGTTTAATAAACTTCATAACCTCAAACTTAATAGACCGAGTATTGTCGCGTTTAAATACATTAATTCTAAATAACATCTTAACAATGTCATCGCAAACAAGATCCTCATAAATATTAAGCTGTTCGCCGCGATCATTTCTTAAAATGAATACTCCATTTTTTTGCTTACCTTCCACAATGTCATTATCAACAATAACAATGATGCTATTTTTTTCAGTGATAATGCTTTGAATTTTCCCCTCTTTTGCGTACAGCGCAATCCCATTATTTTCAACAACATTAATAAATTCGCGGAATTCCTTAGTCAATTCCAATTCTATTTCTATTTTATTTTCGCCATAAATAATTTGCAAAACTTTCATAAATGATGACATAACATTCAAAGGCCCTCCGAGTCTGCGCATCATAAGACCGCGATCTAAATCTCGTGGTAATGGCTGGCGGCTGTGCCGAAGTTGCGTGATGCTGAAATTGGTGAATGAAATCGAGTTGTAATCATTTGCGAAATTAACATAAATTGTTGTTTTCTTCATGACGTATTCGGGCGAATTTGTAACATTGTCGGTTTTTGCAAATTTTGAAATCATGCCCTCGATATATCGGTTTTTCTTGTCTTCATCAGCATAATCAGATGTATCCGAAGATTTGATGTAAAAATGGGTATTAAATTCGAAAATATAGCCTTTAACATCATTTGGGTTACTAACCACATTGCAAATATCAAACGAGTTAAGTAGCTGCGGCGTTTTTTCCAAATGATAACCTTTATATAAGGTTTTCATTAAACGCTCCATATTCGATTTTTTCATCTCAATAGGGCGTGCAACACGGGTTCTAATTGATTCTATAGAATCCGCGGTACCAAATACGTTCCATGATTTAGAGATAAGATTATGAATCTTGGTCAATTTCACCGAGCGTGACATTTGGGGTTTTTGTTGTTTTTTATTTTTTTCATCTTCAATGGCTTCATATAAAACTTCAACTCTATTTTTTGCTTCTGTGCTTTTTGGCGTGAAAACAAGCTCATTATGAAAAACATTAGGATAATGCACTTTTTTATCAAAATAAAATGCTAACCAGCAAACATTTGATGTATCAAAATGAGAAATCACATCATAAGGATGTTTCGCGTTTGTGTTGATAATTTGGAAAATACGTGATACATCTTTTAAGTAGATGTTAACGACTGATTCCCCTTTAATTGCGTAATAAGTTGTTGGAGTATCAAACCAGGTAATAATGCGATTAAATGCTTCTAAACATTGATTATAAGTATCGCCGTAAACAAAGATATCCAAATCTGAATTAGGCATAGCATTCATTTCGCTTTCGATTAAATGTGTTACACTACCACCAGCAAAAATAACATTTTCAAATGGAAATTTTTCGTCAAGCGGCAATTTTTTATTGGGTGAATTTTCGAGTAAGTTGTAGCAAAATTCATTCATGCGTTTCGTGAATGTTTCCCTGTTGCTGGTTACTTTAGATCCATAGGTTGGTTTTTTGACACACGTGATAGAATCACAAGAAATATGTGTTTCTTGCGATAATACAGGCGGCGAATAAATCATGTAATTGTGTGCGTCTAATTCAAAAGGATTGATTAGAGTTGCCCATTTTGCTTTATTTTTCAGTTCTTTTAATTCAATTAATCTTGTATACCTTTCGGGTACTGTTTTGGGAAATAATTTTTTATAATCATATTTCTCAATAAGCCTCGCGGTATTCAAATATTTTTTAATAAGATCTTGTTTCATAGAATTAAGGGTGTCTGGGGATTTCTCGATGCCTCCACTAAATTCCATAACTGTTGTCGAAGTTTGGTGCGTAAACGAAGAATTAACATGCGACAAGATTCTTAATTCTTCTTTGATATAACGCAGTGTGTTAACTAATGCGTTATATGGGTTTTGTGTCTTTAAGAATAGATTGGCGATGAATAGCTCAAAATATGATTCATCGAGTAATAAGCCTAACATATACATATATTGCGGCTCATTGCTTTCATCATTCATAATAATTGGAGAAATCGCTGTTTGAAATGGATAATTAGCTTTATTGTCCAAAATAAAGATATTTTCCCTTAAATCTGTTAACATAGCTTCTGTTGTATTGGTATTGCTCTCAAATTGAGTATGAGTTTTGGCTTTGGTATTAAACAGCATATTGCAAATACATTCCGTGTATAGCTCTAATGACATAGGAAGCGCATGCGATTGATTTTCGGTGGTTTCTGCATTAGCTTGTTCAGTGACTTCTGTGCTAACTTCTTCAGTACCTACTTGGCTCAAAAGATGGCAAAGGTCTTGCTTCACTTTTTGATAAAGCTGATAGTATGACTGAGGCTCAATTGTAAAAGTAGTGGACATTATGATACGTGTGCGAATATTAAGGGTTTTAATGAGATCTAAGTTAGTGATAGAACTGGGTTTATATATATTCTGTTGAATTCAATTTTTTTGTACATTGGCCGATTTGTAAAAATGTTTGGCTCTGCTAGTTTTAGCGGGGTTGTAATCTATGTATTTTTTTCAATTAAAATAGACGCGTTTTATTATAAAAAATAATAATATAAAATTGTAGCGTGTTTATTCATAAAAATATGAATGCGCAAAATTCACAAATGTATAAAAAAATCGATAACGAAAGCAAACCAGAATTAAAAAAAGTTGGTTCGGGCAGCTATTCTGAAATCAAAAAAGATACAAACGCTGGGGTTGCCATTAAAGTATTCAAATCGGGCGGCAATGACGCAGCTGTGCGAGAGATAGCAATTATGAAATATTTGGATCATCCTAACGTTTTATCGCCTTTGCATATTTGTTTTAGTTCCACTGCATATAACACCGAAGATAGTGGAACGCGGCGGAATGCGATTAGAAATAGCAAAATTTATATTAAAAAGCAAAATATGGTAAATGATAATAATACTATATTCCCATGGAATATATCTATGAAATTGTATGATTGCGATTTATCGAAGCTAAAAATTACATCAATTATCTCTTTGGTTGAAATAACACGTGATATAATTTTGGGCGTTAAACACATGCACAGCAAGCATATTATACACGCGGATTTAAAGCCGCAAAATATATTGTATGAATCCGCATCAAAAAAAGCTGTGATATGCGATTTTAATATATCGATTTTCGATCATCAAAAATACGGGACTTCGGTGCTGCAAACCCCCTTATATCGTGCCCCTGAAGTGGATTTATGCGCAGTTTATTGTAAATATTCTAATAAAATCGATGTATGGAGCTTTGGGTGTATTTTATTTGAAATGCTAACTGGGGCGAGATTTGTTATTTCTGAGCATTGTGATGATGATCCTACTATTGGGTGCATTTATTCGTTCGGGATTATGTCAGAATCGCCGAAACGCATTTCTCGCATAGAACGCATGAATATGTTGCGCAAATTAACTTATGATGATGTTTTTGCGATTTTGCTTATGCGGTTCGAAGTAAAACAAAAGAATTCAGAGGCTCGAAAGTTATCAACCAAATTAATGCGTACACGATTCAATGAATGCCCAGAATTATTAAAGCTAACACCATCCGGGGTGAACCAATCCCCTAAAAAACGCATACGTGAATTCTTGCGTAATATTGTTGGAATTATTGCTGGTTGTTTATTGCCTAACACAGATTTGCGCTGGGATATGCCGAAAGTAGCGCATGAATTCGAAAAAATATTGCTTTTATTTGGCAAATGTTTCCCTGCGGAAAATTACCCATCAACCCCGCTGTGTTTAATAGATGATGCAACAAATATAATTTTTGATAACATCAAAAATTTAACAATACACTACTATGTACCACGCGGGGATTCACGCGAGGCTGTTATTGCACATGAGCGTGTTTTTATGGAAATTAAAATCTTAAATAAATTAATGGAATCATTCACTAACCAAAAATATCAGGCTGCGATCTTACGCGCACTAGATATTAAAGCTAAGAATGTTTGCCGCAATATCCAGTTAGTAGAAATAGAATACTATCGCAAAACAGGAACCAAAAAAGAACTCGGCAGCGATAAATCGTTGCGTGTGTTTTCCGCGTGTGTTTATATGGTATGCTGTATTAACTCTATTGATGAACCTGATGAAATTTATAGCGTATGCGAAAAAAAAGATATAATTTTAATATGCGCGGAAATTATGGATGCGTTGAATTATAAAGTTATTATTTAAATCGCGGATGAATTTAAAATTCGCGATTTTTATAGATGCAAGAATTTGTTGTAACGGAAACCCCAAGAATCATTTTGTTTAAGAAATAGACTCTTGTTAATTTTTTTACAACACTAGTATTTTGTTTTTTGGGATCTTTTTTCAAAATCTGCTGTTTATTGTTGCAGGGCGAAGCTTCCGCTGATTCTTTTAATCCGCGTTTATGCGCGAATTTTGAAAAACTCATAAGCAAATCGTTCCCGCAAAATATTTTGCGGCGTTTATTTGAGTTGGTGCACAAAGTTTGCAAATATTCAATGATAATATCTTTGTATTTGTTTTCTATGACATTTATAGCTTGTTGGCGCAAATTAACAATATGGGAATATAATGGGCTTTCTTTCGAATTAATCAAGCAATTCACTATCATCTTCTCGCGCCATAATAATAGCTCATAAATATCGATTTTGTTTGGATTGGCCCAAATCCCAGTAAATGCTGAGCTAATGTTTTTGGGCGCATTTGATTTAATTGGTTTCGCTGATTTAGAGATATCGCTGCTTTTATCAACAGCTTGGTTAGAATTTTCGGCCAATCTTGGCAAATATTTGCTGCCGATATAATGCCTGCGGTATACTAAATCTTGGTATTCCCCGTTTAATTCTGGGTTTTCATTATCGAAAATTTTTAATCGATAATAATTTTTGGGTTTTTGCGAATTTCGTGGCATATTGTATTTATGGGTAACGTGTAAATACGGATATAATTTGTATCTAGATAGTAATTTATAAAGTTTAAATGTAAATATTCAATTTTTGTTATTTAAACACGGCGAAATTGCTGCGTCAATTATTTATTTAATTCGTCCGACTGAACCCCGTGTTTAAATAATTAATTGATTATTTATTTAATTCTGAGCTGTGAAAGCCGTGTTTAAATAATTAATTGATTAATTATTTAATTCGGCCGCATACCCGCCGTGTTTAAATAAATAATCAATTATTTATTTAAAATTTATTAAATCGTAGATAATTATAACAACACACAAATTCACAAAAATTTTTGTGAATTTTTGTGAATTCACACAGATTCCTGCTTTTTGTTAAAAATTTAGAAACCTTTTGTGAAGCTATTTCAATTTAAAAAATTGATTATCTAAGTTGAAGATTATTAACTTGTGTTGTGATAGAGTTCCTAACTAGACAATTTTACAATGACAGATAATATTTTAGATTATATTGATAACAGCAATGTTGATTACCAAGAACCAAAAGATTTAACATTTAATGAAGATATCGAAGATGATCTTATCGTTGATTTCGAATTAAAAACGGGCGGGATTTTTGCCCAAAATGAAGACGATATGATCGATACCTTCATTGGAGCCGCAGAAAACCCAGATGCGAAAACACAAAAAAATAAGCAATATACGGTTGAATACGATCGTGAAAAACCGCATCCAATAGATAATAATTTGCATGTTAATGATCTTAATACACTTGTATTAGCGGAAATCAATCGCAAAGGAATTGCAGGCGATCACATTCGTTCTATGAATACTTTTTATAAAGAGGGATTAAAACAAATTATCACTAAAATTTTCCACATTGATATGCCTCGGCTTAAGAATAAACGAGATAAACAAGAAGAAGACAAAGAAATAGATTATATTAGTTTCTCGGTTGATGTTACAAATATTAATATTGTAAAACCGCAAACAAATATGTATAAAACACATATTCCGCAGATGCTTACCCCAAATAACGCAAGAATAAATAATTTGACTTACCAAGCCAATTTATTTATTTCAATGGAAGTAAAAACCACTGCTTATTTAAAAAATGGTAAAGTCAAAGATCGCGCCGAGCATATTAATGATTTTAAAGTTGCATCCATCCCAGTGATGGTTGGCAGTGATTTATGCAATCTGCATAACTTAACTCGTGAAGCCGTCAAACAATTAAACGAAGACCCGAATGATCCGCGCGGCTATTTTATTATTAAGGGCAAAGAATGGTCAGTTGACAAATCTGAGAACTTAGTGTTAAATATGCTCCATGGATACAAAAATATGTACGGCAGAGAAATTGTGCGAGGCACATTCCAGTCAAAACCAGGCGATGCCTACGAAAATTCATATTATATGATTATTCGCTATTTAAACGATGCGCAGATTACGATTTCTATTGTCACGAACAAATTTGAGGCGCTAGAAATCCCTTACTATTTGTTGTTCCGTGCCTTTGGCATGACTCGTGATCGTGACGTCGTGAATAACATTGTTTATGGCGTCGACAACAAAGATCCAGTTACCACACACATGGTAGATGTACTCGAAAAAGCCTTCAACGCACCAAACAAGGAATTCGCGCCCGTGCTAAAGTCTATTGATTCTAATGAAATTTTGGGGTTTATTTCCTCGAAAATGAATGAATTGGCTCAGAACGCTAGTTATAAGCGCGACGACAATGCTGTGAAATATATTAATACGTCGACGTTTAATTTGCTCGATAAGTATATTTTGCCCCATATTGGGTCTGCGCCAGAATCGAGAACGCGAAAATTGCGGTTTCTGGGGCATATGATCCATAAATTGCTGCGTATTGAAATGGGCTTATTAGATTCCACGGATCGTGATTCTTATCGCAATAAACGTGTACATGCGGCTGGGATTCAGCTGGGCAAGACCACAAAAACACAATGGAATTTTACGGTGGCTCAACCCATCAAAAAAGAATTAATTAAGGCGTTCCAAAACAACCCATGGTCTCAAGTGAAATTAGACGAAGTTGTGCGTGGCGCTGTTAATGCCGAAGATTTATGCCGTGCGCTCGTGAAAAGTATTACTACGGGCGAAAAAACGGTGTCAGTTGGCAATAATGAAATTATTAATCGTGTTAGCAGCCAGCAAATCAATCGCAAAAATGACCTAAATGTTGTTGCAATCTTAAACAACATCACCACACACGGGCAATCGGCTGCAAAGGCAACTGATCGGGCTCAGGATATGCGCATGCCGCATAACACGTATTTCGGCTATATTGGGCTGAATCATTCGCCAGACACTGGTGAAAAAGTGGGGATGAATAAGCAAATGGCTTGCATGGTTTCCGTCACGGAAGCATCCAGCAGTCAATTTTTGAAATATCATTTGTTGCAAGATAAGGATGTTATTCCGCTGGATTTAGTATTGCCCGAGGAAATCACTGTGCGAAATCTAACAAAAATTTTCGTAAATGGAGATTGGATTGGTTTCTGCGAACGCGGACATGAACTTGTTGAAAAATACAGAACTGCACGGCGATATGGGAATATTAATCCCTACACATCTATTGTTTGGGAAGTGCGAGTTAGCGAAGTATACTTCTGGACGGATGTTGGGCGGCTAATTCGGCCGTTCGTTATTGTCTACAATAATGAGAAAGAATATCTAGCTTATTTGAAAACGGCCAAACGTGGCGGGTTGGATAAATCTGAGGATAAACCTGATGAAAAATCTGTTGTTGAAAAATCTGATGAAAAATCTGTTGTTGAAAAATCAGAGGATAAATCCCAAAAATTAAAATTCCAACAATGGATTAAATTAACCAAAAAACACATCATGGATTTGCAAGCAGGCATAATCACAATGGAAGATTTGCGAAAAGAACGCGTCATCGAATACATCACCCCCGAAGAACAGGAAAATATCCTCTTGGCGCGGAATTTAGAGGTGTTGCGCGAAAACAAAGATAATATTTTGATGCCATTCACGCATTGCGACGTCGAAATCTCGCTTTTCGGCCTTATTGAACTAAGCGCACCAAACACTAACCACACCGCTTCGTCGCGTATCACAATGTTTACGAACCAGAAAAAGCAAACATGTGGTTGGTTTGCGCATAATTGGCCGCATCGCATTGACAAAAACACAATTTTGCAATGGTACTGCCAAATGCCTATTGTTCGCGCATTTACGAACTCTATCACTACGCCTAATGCCCAAAATGTGATTTTGGCATATCAAGCGTTAGACGGATTCGGGCAAGAAGATAGTTTGATTCTAAACCGTTCATCCGTGGATCGCGGCTTATTTCAGGGCTCGCACTTCTATTATGAAGCAGCGCAGCTAGAAAAAGGCGAAATGTTCGGTAACCCCGATTTTTCGCGCACGCTCGATATCAAAAAAGACGCAGTTTATTCGCATGTCGAAAAAGGCGTTATCCGCGAGGGTACCATTGTACGCAAGGGTTATGTTCTAATTGTTAAAACTGTGAAATTACTTAAGCCAATGGGCGACAAAGAACAATATCTGTTCGCAGACCGCAGTATTATCTATCGCGCCGAAGAAGAGGCGATTGTTGAGCGAGTAATCCCTGCGGTTACAGAAGATGATGCGCCAATGATTAAAGTAAAATTGCGCAGTTGTAGGCCAATTACGATTGGCGATAAGTTATCATCGTTTGCTGGCTGTAAAGGAATTTGTGCCATCAAGCTCGATCAAGCCGATATGCCTTACACCGAAGAAGGACTCAAACCCGATATTATTATTAATCCGCATTCGATCCCCACGCGTATGGTTATTAGTCAGGTTATTGAGACTATGATGGCTGAATTAGCGGTTAAACAGGGTTGTTTGCTAGATGGCACGCCATTTAAAACGCTTGATATTGATGGCATGCAAGAAGAACTTGAAAAAACTTATGGGGTAAAATATGGCGGACAACGCAGAATGTTTAACGGCAGAAGCGGGTGTTGGTTTGATGCGCTGATCTTTATTGGGCCAACATCATATCAACGGCTGCAAAAATTCGTAATTGACGAATCTTACGCAATGTCCAGTGGCCCAATTTGCGCGCTTACTAGACAGCCGCTTGATGGCAAGGCGTATCAGGGTGGTTTACGCTTGGGTGAAATGGAAAAGGATGTTTTAGTGTGCCAATCTACTATTCGTTTGCTTTATGAGAAGTTTAATCGCGATTCCGATGGTATTGAATTGTTTGTGTGCCGAATTTGCGGTAATCGATGCATCATTAACGAGAAAGCTGGGATTTACAAATGTGCATATTGCGGGGATAATGCAGATATTGCAAGAGTTCCATCTAGTTGGGTAGCAAATTTGTTCTTCAACACGATTTCTTCTATGGGCGTTAAAACAAGATTTGAACTTGAACCATTTGCATACCCCGAATACCAATAACATTTTGTTGGTTGTTAGGATTGGCGAAATTATTGTTTTATTTTTTTATGTATTTTAACTAAAGTATTAAAAAATAATTAAAAAAATAATTTAAACACATACTATAATTTTATATACTATGGATAAATCGGCAAAAATTCTTTATAACGGCGATGAAGAATGGCATATTACTGACCAGGATAAGATTGTGATTTTAAGAAAAGATAATGATAATCAACTCACTGAATATCTTAAAGATGAAGTATTTAGATGCGAAATTTTCGGAAAAAAACAAACTATATATGATAAAGATGATGAAGATGAAAATCAGTTTTATTTTCGTCGAGTTAATGGTTTTTGTGAAATGATTCGTTTATTTCCGATGAAAGGTTCTGTTAAATACGTTGGAGATATTAAAACAAATCCTAAATATGATGATTATAGTGAATGGGAACTTGTTGATCTTGTTAAATTGCGAACATGGCGCAGCCGATGAGTGCGAAGAATTACGTGTAATTTATTTAGCTTTTTATACACAATCACACAAAACGTCAGGCTTTCATAAACATATTTTTTTCACAAAAAAATAAAATATTTTAATAAGCACTTTTCATATTCTGATGTTTGAGATATTCGGCGGCATAATACGCTAAAATTTTATTAGTGATTATTCTTTCATCTTGGACATGATCCTTATGGAAAATTGAATTTGTATCAAAATGATAAGC
>JACCDM010059518.1_pt1 | contig 34989 bp, 33 predicted proteins | sample 7445851 | NCBI WGS metagenome assembly JACCDM01 (sample SAMN15323438, study PRJNA562643) | freshwater metagenome | isolation source: river surface water | place: USA:Blue River Watershed | collected 2017-08-16
ATGTATCAAAAACTAATCGCAGAAGAGATCGTGCCTGCGGTATGTGAGAACTTAAACTTTCAACCTAATTTTCGAGATACTGCCATGATTGGTTCTAGTATGGGCGGATTAGCAACTTTGAATGCACTAACGCTTCGACCAGAATTCTTTCGAACTGCGCTCTCGTTTTCGCCACACTGGGTCTTAGGTGGCAAAGCTTTAGTTGAGCATATGTTGAATGAACTTCCAAAACCAGGTAGGCATAAAATCTGGATGAGTCGTGGTGATCGAAAATTGGATAGCACTTACAAACCAGATCAAGATCATGCAGATAAGCTGATGCGCGAACTTGGATGGCGTTCAGATTACCGCAGTACGATTTTCAAAAAGGCGGCACATAATGAACGTGCTTGGGCGAAGCAGGTAGATGACGCTTTTAGATTCTGGTTACTTGACTAGAAAAGTTTGAATAGCAGAGGCCAACTTCTCGCCATTAGCGCTCTTAACAATAGCTACTATCTCCAAACTTGTACCCTTCTTGAACTTATTTGGATTTAGATAAACTCGATAAAGCCCATCTTTAAAACCAGTAGCTCCAATAATCCTGCGATCTGAGGTTCCAACAGTTGACCAGGCTTTCCCTTTCTGGCGAACTGCAAAGGTAACTTCATTGAAATCATTCCCTGGAACATTTGCAGTCAGTGCTAATAAGCTCTCATTAGTTCTGATATCAATAAATGGTTTTGCAAGCGTGATTGCCAGTTTTGAGCTTGGCTGGAACTGGTTATCGGCCTTAAGAACTACCCAACTTCTTGGCGGGAGCGTTAAATTAACGCTAGTTTCAGCTGGGCTAACTCCCTCTGCTTTACCTGATATTACGCTCCATTTTGAATTAGCTGTTGATACTGGCAAGCTCAATTTACTTTCAGTGTCGCGGCCGTTAAATGCAACTAAATACTCTTGTTTATCTAAATAACGACTTACTGCAAAAGCGCCATCTTTTGCATACCGTAATTGTTGGGTGCCATACCTAAGCGCTGGATTCTTTTTGGTTAGATCCTGCAAATCAGTGATGGTTTTTTCTAGTGGATTTGTGACATCAAATGCACTCTTAGTTCCAATTGGAGAACTACCGATTCGTTTCTCGCTCTGCCAATCAATTACTTGAGTTGGGAACATATCTTGGCGCGCCAATTTATCGCCACCATTTCCAGTCATACCCTTCTCGGTTCCGTAATAAAGCGCAGGTCCTCCGCGCAGTAAAAAGAGGAGTGATTGCGCAAATTGACCGCGCTCTAGTAACTGCTCTGGAGTAGCTTCCGTATTTCCTTGTAAGAAATTACCGATACGACCCATGTCATGATTATCCAAAAATGTTGTTAAGCCATACGCGCTGGTATTGGCGGTGGTGTACAAATCATCCTGATTGAATAAATCCCATAGATCTCGTTCGCCGTTTCCATAGATTGCATATTTTGATGCTGCATTTTGAAATGGGAAATCTAAGACACTTGGAAATTTATAGTCAGTCACAAACTTAGCAAGATAATTAGGATCGTTATCCCAAACCTCTCCAAAGATTGGGAAGTAAGTCTTACCGGCGCTTGCTGCGGTCTTCAAAATTGCAGGTAAAAAGGCCTGCCAAAACTCTGGATTCACATGTTTTGCAGTATCAATTCGATAGCCATCGATATCGAATCTAGTTATCCAATCCTGCCAATTTTTAATCCAACCTGCGACCACTTGTGGTTTTTCAGTAAAGACATCATCCAAACCAAAGAAATCACCAAATGTTGATGATTCACCAGAGAAGGTAGAGTCACCGCGATTGTGGTAATTGGTGATGTCATTTAAGAATGCCGGAGCTTTTGCATTCTTGTACTTATCGCTGATTATTGGTGGGACTGGAAAAGATCTATTCGCACATAGTTTTGGAAAATTTGCTTTACCGGCAAACTTGGCTGGATCGAACTTCTTACCACTGCAATCCTTATACGGATAGCTAGTCATATCTGAGTAGCTGTAAACATCTCCGCGGTATCTAATTGCATCTGCGGTATGGTTAATCACAATATCTACGATTACTTTGATATCTCTCTTATGAGCCTCTGAAACAAAATTCTTAAAATCTGCTTCGGTACCTAGATGTGGATCGATAGTTGTGAAGTCCAAACCCCAATAGCCGTGATAAGCCGCAGAGTCACCTTGCACATACCGTTGCTTGACTGGTGGGGTAATCCAAATTGAATTAAATCCAAGTCCCGCAATGTAATCAAGTTTTTCGGTTAGACCTTTGAGGTCACCACCATGAAAATATCCAATATCAGTTGGGTCATATCCTGTGATTGCAGAAAATCCAGTTAAACCAGCCTCATCGTTGCTCGGATCTCCATTAGCAAAGCGATCAATCATCACAAAGTAGATTTGTGATTTTGCAGCTCCACCCCGCACCGTATCTTTAGCAAGCGAAGTTAAATCCTGCGCCGCACTTGAGTAGGTAAGAATCGAGAAAATAATCGTTAGCGCTAGAACTTTTATTTTCATGCGAGTTTCCATACTCCTTGGGTGGCTTTATTGGCTTTAAATTTGATTCGCGTGCCTGTGACTTTCTGCCCATATAGAGTCCTGCTAATTCGATAGCCAAATTTTGAAAGATCTATATCTATGTTCCCTGGTTTAGCCACAATTAGCACAAGTACCGAGCTCTGTTTTGATTCGCGAAGATAGGCGATATAGCCCGCTTCTGCTGCTACCCAACGTAACCCACCATTTGTAAGTGCAGGTTCAGTTCGGCGCAGTTTCGTTAATTTCTTAACTTCAGAGAAGAATTCGATATCCCAATTACTGCGATCATCCCAATTAATAGTGCGCCTACTATCTTCACCGCCTTTACCTTCAAAACCAATCTCATCACCCATGAATATAGATGGCACGCCTGGATAGGTAAGTAGCATCGTCATCGCAGCCAGATGTTTTGCCTTATCCCCACTAACGATGGTTCTAAATCTTGGAGTGTCATGTGAATCCAAAAGCACCATTGATGCTTCGAGCGCTCTCCAAGGAATCGAACCATTGAAATTCTTGATAGTTGCCACAAATTGTTGGCCGGAAATTCGTGGTGAATCAATCGGAAGACCTTGGAAACCGCCACTTAGCTTTGCTTTTTCGTTCATCCACGATGAGAGCGGCCTAGAGAATCCTTGATAGTTCATGGTGCCGTGCCACCCAGCTCCTGCTAAATCATTTGCAACAAAATCTGCATTCTCTGCAACTAACCAAGCATCAGGCTTGGCCTCTTCAACTGCTTTACGGATTCCGTACATAACTTCATCATGAATATCAACTTCGCCATATTTTCCGGTCATGTTTCCAACATCAACTCGCCAACCAGACATCCCGAATTTTGGAGATAACCATTTACGAATAATTGAATTTGGCGCTTCGTACATTACTTTTCGAAGCTCTTTAGAGGCGTAATTTAATTTTGGTAGGGACTCCAAACCCCACCAACCTTCATATCCCCATTTGTACTGCTTGGTCCAGTAGAAGAAACCTGCCTCTTTGCTCTTTTTATCTCGCTTAGCTTTCGCAAGCCAATAATGGCCGGCACCGCAATGGTTAGAGGTGATGTCTCCAACTAATCTGATCTTCTTGCGATTAGCCGCTTTTAACAGTGCAAACCATGCTTTATTGCCACCGAGAATTGGATCTACTTCATCAAAGCTACTTGCATCGTATCTATGGTTTGAACGTGCAGGAAAAAATGGTGTGAAATAAATTCCATTTGCTCCCACATCTGCAACATGATCTAAATGCTCCGCTACTCCGTATAAATCTCCACCGTAAATTTCGGTACCCGTAAATTTGCTCTTATCTCTCGGAGGTAGATTCCAGTCACGTTCGACTGCCCAATCTGGTAACTCTCTCTTGAACCGTCCTTCTGATTTTGCAAAACGATCTGGAAATATTTGATAGAAGACAGATGACTTCAACCAACTTGGATATGCAGGGCGCGCCACCAGAAGAAAATCGGTATTCGAGTGAACATCGTGATTACTCAATCCAGCAGCGCTTAGCCAGTCGTATCTATTTGCACCGGCAAAGAGAAAGCGATATCTGGTCTCATAATTAATTATTGGGATAGTTACGCCCCACCAAGATTCAACTTTGCCTTTTTTAATTCGCTTTAAATGTGCGGTACGTGGCTCGCCATCGTGATAGTAACGAATAACAGCATTATCAAATTTATAAGAGTTGGGAGTTCGAACCTTAAGCGTGACTTTTTGCCCTAATTTTGGTGCAGCATTACTTACATAGAGTTCGCTGCCATCATGGTGTGGCTCGATTAGCATGGCCAATTATGGCTTGAATACTATTTATGTAGTTGATCTACAGATGCATCCCAGCCAGAAACATCTTCTGGCTTGCGCGGCGCTTTACCAACGTATCTTGCTGATGGACGAATTAAACGACCGGTGCGCTTCTGTTCCAGAATATGCGCTGACCAACCAGCTGTACGTGCTGAGGTAAACATCGGAGTGAACATATGCGCTGGCACCTCTGCAAAATCAAGTAGCACTGCAGCCCAGAATTCGACGTTAGTTTCTAGAACTCGATCTGGACGACGTTCGCGAAGTTCGGCTAGTGCCGCCTCTTCAAGCGCTTTTGCGACTTCATATCTTGGCGCAGAAAGTTCTTCACAAGTGCGACGTAGGGTACGAGAGCGAGGATCTTGCGCACGATAAACGCGATGACCAAAGCCCATCAAACGCTCACCTTTGTCCAATAAATCTTTCACATATGCACGAGCATCGCCACGTTTTTCAACTTCTTCAATCATATGAAGTACGCGAGATGGTGCGCCGCCATGTAATGGTCCAGACATGGCACCGATTGCACCAGATAATGAAGCTGCAACATCTGCTCCAGTTGATGCAATAACGCGTGCGGTAAAAGTTGATGCGTTCATGCCATGTTCGGCTGCAGAAACAAAGTAAGCATCAACGGCACGAACATGCTTCGGATCTGGTTCACCGCGCCAACGGATCATCATTCGTTCGGTGACGGTATGTGCTTTATCAATCTCTGACTCTGGAACTGGTGGCGCTGCATAACCGCGTGCAGATTGCGCGACATAAGAGAGCACCATCACTGAAGCGCGAGCTAAATTATCGCGAGCTTCCTCATCTGAAATATCTAAAAGCGGTTTGAAGCCCCATGCTGGCGCTAACATCGCAATTGCTGATTGCACATCTACGCGAACATCGCCAGAGTGCACTGGAAGTGGAAATTTCTCTGCAGATGGCAGTCCAGGATTGAATTGATCATCAACCAATAATCCCCATACATTTCCAAAAGAGACTCGACCTACGAGGTCTTCAATATCAACGCCACGATAACGAAGCGCGCTACCTTCTTTATCTGGCTCGGCGATCTCAGATTCAAATGCAATTACGCCTTCGAGGCCAGGTTTGAAATCTTCACTCATGCGGCTAATTCTGCCCCCATTTTTAGGGGGTAAAAACCAAAGGCTAACCACGATAAAGTGACCTTAGATACATGAACCGCGAAGAAATCCAATCGATGCGCCGCTTATATAGCGAGCGAGAGTTGACCCTGCCTGACGACCCAATTGTCGGATTTAAGAATTGGCTTAAAGAGGCTGCGGAACTACCTTCCATAATTGAAGCAAATGCCATGGTGCTCTCAACGCTAAGCGGAGATGACTTAATCACAAGTAGATCAGTTCTGCTAAAAGATGCAAGCGATGAAGGCTTCACCTTCTTTACAAATTACAACTCACGCAAAGCTGCAGCTATCGAATCCAACCCACAAGTTTCTCTGCTCTTTCCTTGGTATGCGATGGAGCGACAAGTAATTATTCAAGGAGTTGCAGAAAAAGTATCAAGAGAAGAATCTGAAAGTTATTTTAAAACTAGACCTTGGTCATCACAAATTGGTGCATGGGCCTCGCAACAATCTGCGCCACTTGCAAGTCGAGAAGAGATTGAATCGAGATTTAAGGGAGCTGCCGAAAAATGGCCGGAAGGCACGGAAGTTCCGATTCCGCCTTTTTGGGGTGGATATTTAGTAAGGCCATTTGCAATTGAATTCTGGCAAGGTCGACGTTCGAGACTTCATGATCGCATTCGATTTGAAAAGCCTCATAATTTGAAAGAAGCGACAACTAACTGGTTAGTAAATCGATATTACCCATAAAATCTAATCATGAGCGAAATCAAAATCCCAGAGCACTTGAAGCCAAAAGATGGTCGCTTTGGTTGCGGGCCCTCAAAAATTAGACCTGAGGCGTTAACCGCTTTAATGAATTCGCACTCGATTCTTGGAACTTCGCATCGTCAAAAACCAGTCAAGCAGGTCGTAAATCGAGTTCGCACTGGACTTAAATCTCTTTTTAATCTTCCAGATGGGTATGAGGTGGTACTCGGAAATGGTGGTTCGACTGCATTTTGGGATATTGCTGCAAGTGGTCTGATTGAAAAACGCTCTCAACACCTTTCTTTTGGCGAATTCTCAAATAAATTTGCAGAGGCAGTTAAAGCAAATCCTTTCGTTGAAGAACCCATAGTGATCAAGTCAGAACCTGGTAGCCATCCATTGCCAATTGCTGAATCTGGAATTGATGCCTACGCACTCACACATAATGAGACTTCAACTGGCGTCGCGATGCCCATCATCCGTCCTGCAAATACGAATGGAGCGTTGGTATTAGTAGATGCCACTTCTGCTGCCGGTGGTTTATTAGTTGAGGCAAAAGAATTTGATACTTATTATTTTGCGCCACAGAAATCTTTTGCATCGGATGGTGGGTTATGGCTTGCAATCATGAGCCCAGCCGCACTTGAGCGCGCAGCTAAGATAAAAGAATCAGGTCGATGGATTCCGGCATTCTTTGACTTAACGATTGCGATCGAAAATTCTAAGTTAGATCAGACCTATAACACTCCAGCACTTGCCACTTTGATTTTGCTTGCCGAGCAGATCGAATGGTTCAATGAAAATGGCGGGCTCTCATTCTCAGCAGGTCGCAGCCAAAAGAGTGCAGAGATCATCTACAAATGGGCGGAGCAGACCAGTTACACACATCCATTTGTCTCAGATCCTGCGATGCGCTCTAACGTCGTGGCAACCATAAACTTTGATGACTCGATTGATGCAAACCAAATTGCATCAGTTCTTCGCGCAAATGGAATAGTAGATACCGATCCATATCGAAAATTGGGTAAGAACCAATTACGAATCGGAATGTTTCCGGCGGTAGATTCATCTGACATCGAAGCACTAACTAAATCCATCGAATACGTCGTCGAGCGAAGCTAAAAAGAAATTAATGGTTAGAGTTGAGTAAATTACGACGCGACGCTGCCTTTTGGACTATCGCTGGCCAAGCCACAATTCTCAATTTCTATTTAGGCGGATTTGGCCCAGCACAACCATTGCTCCGTGAAGAACAAGGAACCACACTTACAATTGCAGGGCTTCATGGCACCATGATGGGGTTAGCTGCAATTATTGCTGGATTTATCCAACCAAATCTGGTTCATAAGTATGGTCGGCGAAATGTCTCTTGGCTTGGCCTTGTGATCTTTTCAATCGGAGTTCCCGTATTTGCATTGGGAAACACCGTTTACATAACGCTGCTCTCGGTGCTCTTCTCCTGTATTGGATTTAATTTTGTAATCCTAAACATGGTGACACAACTTTCACACCATTACCCAAAGACTCCGGACTTGGCAGTCTCTCAAAGTAATGCCATTAATTCGGTTGGTTATGTGCTCGGCACCGTCGCAGTCGGAACGCTTGCAACATATGGCATCTCTTGGAGATTTGCGCTCTTACTCTGCATCCCTGCAGCGCTGTTGCTGTACTTCTTTGGTCGCGACAAGATCGTAGATTCGCATGATTATGATGCGCCAAAACAAAGTGGCAAATTAGGAATCAAATACTGGATTGCTTGGTTTGGTTTCTTCGCAACCATTTCATCTGAATTTGCTACCGCCTTTTGGGCAGCAACTTTGATTACAGATCGCACCGGAGCAGATCCCGCAATCTCCACTCTATGTATTGCAGCGCTAGGAACCGGAATGGGAATTGGTAGATGGTTCATCCCAATTTGGTTGCGCAAGACTTCACTTGATAATCGATTGCGCGCAATTTTAAGTTTGCAATTTGTCGCCTTTATGGTCTTCTGGCTCTCACACAATTTACAAGTATCTTTGATAGCGCTGCTCTTTGTTGGCCTTGGAATAAGTGGCCAATTCTCTATGTCTTCGGTTCGATTGATTAAGTTAAGTGATAACCGGCCAGATTTAGCCATGGGAATCTCTGCCTATGCGGCGGGACTTGCAATTGCATTAGCCCCATTCTTCCTAGCGTTTCTTGGAGATTTGATAGGAATTTCAAAAGCATATTTGATGGTGCCAGTATTGATTGCTTTGGCATTTTTAGCTTTGCAATTAGTCAGCTCGGAAACTAACTCTGAAGCACCGCTTTCACGCTGACATCGCTTGGAATTTGGGCGGTCTTTCGATATTTAAGTAGCGCAATCAAAGCGGCCAAAATCGTGATAATTCCACAGATTGCGATTGTAGATCGTGGTCCAAATTGTTCTGCGGTATATCCAATTAATGGAGAACCGATTGGAGTGCCTCCCATAAAAATGAACATGTAAATACCCATGATACGACCTCTGATAGCGATGTCAGAGTTAGCTTGCACATAAGAATTTGCTGCAATCATCATCGTCAGTGCGCTGATTCCATTAAGTGGTAGCAACAAAGCATAGAAGTGATAACTGGGAGCAAGCGAGAGTGCAAATACCCAGATTCCGAAGTTTGCTGCAGCAAGGGGCACAAATGAGATACTTCTGGTTCGATCATATCTTGCAGAAAGTAGCGCTCCAGTTAACGAACCTAAGCCCACGGCGGTACCCAAGATTCCGTAAGCCGCTGCACCTTTTCCAAATTCTTTAGTAGCCATTAACGCATTAAAAATCTGATTATTTAATCCAAAATTAGAGGCGAAGAAAACTGCAATCAGCACTAATTGCAAATCTGGTCGCTTCTTAATGTATGCAAAGGCCTCTCGCAAGGTGCCATCAGTAGGCTCTTTCTTCTGTTCATGTAACTCATCGTTTCTGACTGCAAAGAGCGCGGTCATGACAACCATAAATGAGATGCCATTGATCAAAAATGATGGTCCGGTACCAAAAGCTGCAATCAAGAATCCTGAGATCGCTGGGCCGACCAATCTGCCGAAGTGGAAGTTTGCGCTATTTAGACTCATGGCATTTGTCAGATCATCCCTACCGACAATCTCAATATTGAAACTCTGTCGGATTGGGGCGTCAATTGCGGCAAAAACACCCAGCAAGAAAGCCAGAATATAAATCTGCTCCATGGTTACGTTATTAGTGATGACTAGCGTTCCCAAAATAAGTGCAGTTAGCCCCCCACCAAAGTTGGTGATTACCAAGGCTTTTCGCTTGTCGACCTTGTCGGCCAATACTCCACCCTGCATGCTAAGTAGCATCACTGGTAAGAATTGCAGCGCCGTTACGATTCCTAAATATGTGCCATTGTTGTTGGTTAACTCCAAAACTAGCCAGTCTTGTGCAATTCGTTGGGCCCAAGTTCCGATATTCGTCATCAAACTTGCTGCGTAAAGAATCCTAAAATTGCGATGTCTAAATGCGCGCCAGTTACTTGACTCATTAATATTATTCAAACGCGAGAACATCAGCAGTCAGAATACTACCTAAAAGGATAAACTCTCTACATGAAGCGGACGATGATCTCATTGGTGATAGCCGGAATGATCATCTGGGTAGTGGCTGCTATTTTTGGTTTGGCAGTTGGCGCAAGCTCTAGATTTATTTGGACTTGTGTCGTTGGATTCCTGTTGGGATTTGTAGGAATCGCAATTACCTTCTTAAAAGACCGCGCTGGCGGCGTTTAACTCTTTCGACGTACTCGCTTAACCGCTTTGTTGACGTGATGTTTGGTGCGATTTAGCCAAATCTCAGCCCAAGTAAATTCGGTGGCAAGAATTGCAAGTCCTGCAATGATCAATGGAATTCCGGGGCCTGGTAGCACTAAAAATGCAATACCGAGAACCACTAAAGTTACGCCAACCGTTGCCACAACTACCCAACGAACTGGATGTGGCAATTTACGCCAAGCGCCTTTGAAATATTTAACCATCGATTTAAATCGTACTAAGCGTTATCTTCTATTTGTTGTGCAATCCCGCGAAGGACTTTGCCTAAACGCTCTGCTTCAACTGCAGTTGGATATTTGCCGCGTCGAATGTTATTTCCGACGCGATCTAGAATCTTGATGGAATCTTCGATAATTGAAGCTAGATCATCAGTTGCTGCGCGGGTAGATGCAGCAAGAGATGTAGGCGCTTCGATGACTCGCACTGAAAGCGCTTGTGGGCCACGGCGGCCTTCGGCAACGCCAAACTCAAGTTTGGTGCCAGGCTTTACGGTAGTCACACCTTCAGGCAATGAGGTTGCGGATAAATAAACATCCTCGCCCTCATCAGATTCGATAAATCCGAAACCCTTTTCGAGGCTAAACCATTTCACTTTACCGGTTGGCATAGTTGGCTCCTTCTTGTTCGGTGTTAAATCGAATTTGAATCGTGGATCTTTTTTTCAAATCTAGAGTTAAATTCTAACCTAATAGATTAGACGGTCGCTTCCGAATGTGCGCCGCATCCGTGGTCTACGGATACCACCTTCGCATCTTCGGGAGAGATTGCATTTGCGCAAACGCCAAAGGCGCTACGTAGTGAACCTGCAATTGGCAAGAAGAAACCGCAGGAACCGCAAGGTTTTGGAGCTGACTTTGCAATAGGCGCATTGGGGCCACGCTCACCGTCATACCAACGCTTCGCAGCCTGATCGCGACCTTCAATTGAGAGGACGCGTAACCTTCCTAAACCAAGTTCCCAAAGTTGGGTCGGATCCAACTCTTCATCTTGAGGCAAACTTGCAAATCCTGGAACTAATCTCGAATCATCTGGCTGACTTGGGACGATATCGCCAACACCAACATCGCCTGGTTGTAGACGTTCTGCAAATGGAATCCATTTTGGCGCAAGCAAAGCATCCGGGCCAGGGATTGCAACCACATCACAGATTGTTGCGTCGGCATCTGCTTCAACTTTTGCGATTGTTACAGACCAACGCCAACCTTTATAGCCTGGCAATTTTGATTCAAAGAGATAATTTGCAAGGCGATCTTCATCGTCATATTCGACTCCAACAAATGCACCAACCAGCTCTTTCGCGCCAGCTGCATCAACAGCAGCACGAAGAGCTAAGTCGGTTGCATCGAAAGTCATGAAGGAATTCTAATTCGAAATCTGATTATTAATCTTTTATTGAATTAGAAATCCATGTCGCCGCCAGCACCTGCTGGCATTGCTGGAGTCTTCTCTGGCTTATCAGCGATGACTGCCTCTGTGGTCAAGAAGAGCGCTGCGATTGAAGCAGCATTCTGTAGCGCAGAGCGAGTTACCTTTGCAGGATCGATGATGCCAGCTTTGATCATGTCGACATATTCGCCGGTTGCTGCATTTAATCCATGACCTGGTTCTAGATTGCGAACCTTCTCAACGATTACTCCACCTTCAAGTCCAGCATTTGCTGCGATTTGCTTTAGTGGAGCTTCGATTGCTGCCTCAACGATCTTTGCGCCAACTGCTTCTTCGCCAGTTAACTTCAAAGTTGGGAAGACTTTTGCGCCAGCTTGAATTAGCGCAACGCCACCACCAGCAACGATGCCCTCTTCGACTGCAGCTTTTGCATTTCGAACTGCATCTTCAATGCGGTGCTTACGCTCTTTTAATTCAACTTCAGTAGCTGCTCCAGCTTTAATAACTGCAACGCCACCTGCAAGTTTTGCTAAGCGCTCTTGTAGCTTCTCGCGGTCGTAATCTGAATCTGACTTTTCAATCTCTTGGCGAATCTGTTGGACGCGACCCTTGATCTGTCCTTCATCTCCAGCGCCTTCAACAATGGTGGTCTCATCCTTAGAAATCACTACTTTGCGAGCGCGACCAAGTAGCTCAATGCCAGCTTGATCTAGCTTCAATCCAACTTCCTCTGAGATCACAGTTGCGCCAGTCAAAATCGCGATATCTTGCAACATCGCCTTACGACGATCGCCAAAGCCAGGAGCCTTAACTGCAGCAGAGCGGAAGTTTCCACGGATCTTGTTAACTACCAATGTTGCAAGCGCTTCTGCTTCAACATCTTCTGCGATGATTGCAAGTGGCTTACCGGTCTGCATTACCTTCTCTAGAATCGGCAACATATCTTTGATATTTGCGATCTTGGAATTTGCGATCAAAATGTATGCATCTTCTAATACCGCTTCCATGCGATCGGTATCAGTTACAAAGTATGGCGAGATATAACCTTTATCAAAGCGCATACCTTCAGTCAGTTCTAGCTCAAGACCAAAGGTATTTGAATCTTCAACGGTGATAACGCCCTCTTTGCCAACTTTATCCATCGCCTCAGCGATCATCTCTCCGATGGTGGTGTCGGCAGCCGAGATCGATGCAGTTGCTGCGATCTGATCTTTGGTTTCGACATTCTTTGCCATCTTCAAAAGTTCATCGGTTACGGCAGTAACTGCCTTCTCGATGCCGCGCTTGATTCCCATTGGATTGGAACCAGCTGCGACGTTACGCAAACCTTCACGAACTAAAGCTTGTGCAAGGACAGTTGCAGTGGTGGTGCCATCTCCTGCAACATCATCGGTCTTCTTTGCGACCTCTTTAACTAACTCTGCACCGATCTTCTCCCATGGATCTTCAAGTTCGATCTCTTTTGCAATTGAGACACCATCATTGGTGATTGTCGGTGCGCCCCACTTCTTCTCAAGTACGACATTTCGTCCGCGAGGTCCTAGGGTTACCTTGACTGCATCAGCTAATACATTCATTCCGCGCTCAAGACCGCGGCGAGCCTCTTCATTAAAGGCGATCTGCTTTGCCATCTATTCTCTCCATCTCTCGGATTCTTTAAAAATATGGGGCCACCACGTCGTTTATCACTCTGACCCCTTGAGTGCTAACGCAAAGGGTAATTGAAGGGCGATTTAGGCTCAAATCGGGGTTTAAGAACTAGATCTGGCCAAGTTAGTTCACAATGAGAGGCGAATGAGCGTGGATTTGAGCGTGAGCAGGGGTATGGTTGATACCGAGCGCTGAAGGGCCTCCCCCTGGGCGCGTCGAACGGAGGAGATAGATATGGCAGAGACATATAAAGGTGACGCTTACTGCGTAAAGTGCAAGGAGAAGCGTGAATTCGAAGGAACCGTAAAGGTTTCCGACTCTGGTCGTCGCATGGCGCAGGGCATCTGCTCAGTATGTGGCACCAAGCTAAACCGCATTCTCGGCAAGGCACAGTAAGTTTTAAAGTTAAACCCGCCCCACGCTTAAAAGTGTCGGGCGGGTTTTTCATGTCTTGAGATTCCCAATTACTTAATCTTTATAACCTTCTCTAGTTTGGTAGTTTTGCGCGTATGGCAGATAGCAGCTTCGATATCGTCTCAAAGATCGATCGCATGGAACTTGATAATGCGGTCAATCAAGCAAGTCGTGAGTTAGATACCCGTTTTGATTTCAAAGGTACCGGCACAAAGCTTGAAATGGCAGGCGATGTAATCAAAATCGAATCCGAAACCGAAGAGCGCGCCAAGGCAGCGCTGGAAGTTTTGAAGGAGAAGATGATCAAACGAAATGTTTCACTCAAACATTTAGATGTATCCGAACCGCAACAATCAGGCAAGCTAACTAAGATTTCAGCAGCGCTCAAAGAGGGCATCTCCACTGAGAACGCTAAAAAAGTTGCAAAGATATTAAAAGACGAAGGTCCAAAATCATTAAAGACACAGATCCAAGGAGATGAACTTCGGGTCTCAAGTAAATCTCGCGATGATCTCCAAAGCGCTATCGCAATTGTGAAAGCTGCAACTTTAGATTTTGCAGTTCAATTCACAAATTACAGATAGCAAACAAAATTGAATCAAGAAACTAGCAAGTACAAAGTTGGACTGATCTACGGATTTTCCGCGTACATTCTTTGGGGACTCTTTCCACTTTATTGGCCATTACTAAAACCCGCCACAGCACAGGAGATTGTCTCTCATCGTGCAGTTTGGACTTCGATATTTTGCCTCTTGATTTTGGCGCTACAGAGACAGCTAAGACAAACTTTTAAATTGATGTTTACCAAGCGGGTTTTTCTAAGGTTAGCGCTCGCTTCCGCTTTGGTTTCGATAAATTGGTTGGTTTATATCTGGGCTACCAACAATGGACATGTGGTTGAAGCAGCACTTGGCTATTACATAAATCCACTGATAATCATTGCCTTTGGTGTACTCCTTTTAAAAGAGAAATTACGGAAAATCCAATGGATCGCAGTAAGTCTTGGCGCACTTGGAGTCCTGGTTCTAACGATTGATTACGGAAGGCTTCCCTGGATTGCGCTTACCTTGGCAGTTTCTTGGGGTTCGTACGGATTAATCAAGAAGCAGTTGAATTTGGGTGCAGTCGAAGGCTTAGCTATCGAGACCATGATCGCATTCCTGCCTTATGCCGGATTTATTCTCTATTTAGCATCCAAGGGCGAAGGCCAATGGGGTGGATCATGGAAGTTAACGATTCTCTTAACTGCAGCGGGTGCAATCACTGCAATTCCACTTCTTTTATTTAATGGGTCAGCAACTCGACTTCCCTATTCGACGATTGGGCTCTTGCAATACATCACGCCAACTCTGCAATTCTCAATTGGTGTTTGGGTAAACCACGAATCAATGCCCGCGGCAAGGTGGATAGGTTTTGTGATTATTTGGGGCGCATTGGTTGCGCTTGCAACTGATTTGGTTAAATCAACCAACTCGGTCAATAATCAAATCGCATAGCGAATACAAAGCCGTGCTAGCTCCGCTAATTGGTAATGGTCCAAGTGCAGCTCTCGCCTCTTTTGCAATTAATTGAAGTTGTAAACGTGAATCTGTGAGCGCTTTATGATTTCTAAGTTCATTGATTACCCACTGAACTTTCTCTTCTGATTTGATCGGGCCAGATAGCGCTAGCTTTAATGATGCATCTTTTGGGTCATCTGATTTGAGGGCATTTAAAGTCACCAGCGTTGGAATTCCTTCACGCAAATCTGTTCCGGGGGTCTTACCTGATTCGTGGGAATCACTTGCGATATCAATAACGTCATCTGCCAATTGGAAAGCGACGCCAATCTTCTCTCCGAAAATCGTCAATGTTTCGATCTCTTCCCTGGTGCAACCTGCAAACATCGCGCCAAATCGAAGTGACGTTGCGATCAAGGAACCTGTTTTATCTGCAACCACTTGTAGATAGTGCTCAAGCGGATCGCTTCCAGCGCTTGGACCTTGAGTCTCAAGGATCTGCCCGATCACTAATCTCTCAAAGGTATCTGCCTGAAGTTTTACCGCTTCTGGTCCAAGTTCCGCCAAAATCTGGGACATCTTCGCAAATAAATAATCACCGGTGAGAATTGCGACTGAATTACCCCAGCGGCTATTTGCGCTCTCAACTCCACGGCGAAGTGGCGCTTCGTCCATCACATCATCGTGATAGAGAGTTGCTAGGTGGGTTAGTTCGCAGACCGCAGCAGCTTTAATTACCTTATCGTTTGGTCCATCTCCAACGAGAGAACCGAGGATTGTAATTAGCGGCCTAAAACGCTTTCCTCCGGCCACGATCAAATGGCGCGAAGTTTCGTTAGCAAATAGATATTTACCCTGGATCCTAGAGTTAAGAATGGATTCAACTTCGCTCAAGCTAGTTGCAATGGTCGCTTCTAACTCAGGAGCAAGGCTAGGTATTCCAAAGTTAGACATGGTTTTACAGCTAACGAATGAATGAAGCGTAGTTATTAATGAAATTGATCAATGGGGTTGGGATGACGCCAAAGAGAATGGTCGCGATACCGCTGATCAAAACCACGCTACGAGTCAACGAAGTTGGGATCACTACCGTAGTGCCATCTTCAACTGGGTCTCTAAAGAACATCAAAACTATTACTCGAATGTAGAAGAAGGCCGCAACTGCAGATGAGAGCACGCCAACAATTACTAGAACACTTCCGCCAGCTTCATAAGCTGCAGAGAAGATCGAGAACTTACCAATGAATCCCGAGGTAAGTGGAATTCCCGCAAATCCGAGTAGATAGGCAGCAAATAAAGATGCGATTAGTGGCGAACGCTTTGCGAGTCCCGCCCAACGATTTAAGTCAGTGACTTCTCCATTGGCATCACGTATTAAAGTGACCAGCGCAAATGCGCCAATAGTTGTGATTCCGTAAGTTGCCAAATAGAAGATGGATGCACGTAGACCGCTTTGGCTAAGTGCATAAACTCCAAGTAGTAAAAATCCTGCATGAGCAATTGAAGAGTAGGCAAGCATTCGCTTCACATCTCGCTGGGCGATTGCCACAAGCGAACCAAGCGCCATGGTTGCGATTGATACAACCACGATGATTGGACGCCAATTCCATTCGGCATTTGCAAATGAGGTGTAGAAAATTCGAAGCATCGCACCGAATGCAGCCAACTTGGTGGCAGCTGCCATAAATGCAGTGATTGGTGTTGGTGCGCCTTGATAAACATCTGGCGTCCATGCATGAAATGGCACTGCGCCAACTTTAAATAGCAAACCAACCGACATAAAGACGATACCGATTAGCAAGAAGATGTTATTTCCACTTCCGCCTACTACTGCTTGGCGAATTCCACTTAAAGTGATGCTGCCTGATGCTCCGTAAAGGAATGCAGCGCCAAATAGGAAGAAGGCAGATGCAAATGAGCCTAGAAGGAAGTACTTCAGCGCAGCTTCTTGTGACATCAATCGTTTACGACGAGATAGCCCGGTCAAAAGATATAGTGGCAATGAGAGTAGTTCTAGTGCCACAAAGAGCGTGATCAAATCAGTTGAGACTGGAAATAACATCATGCCCGCGATGGTGAAGAGCATCAATGGATAGATCTCAGTGACTTTAATTCCGGCTGCAGATGCCTCTAGCTCTTCACGAGATCCGGGTAGCGCTGATGCAGATGAGGTGAAGTTCTTTTCATCTGCGATTAGAAGAGTTCCTAGAATCGAAACGATGATCACAAACATCTGAATCAAAAATGCTGCGCCATCAAAGACCACAGAGTTACCGGCAAGGTCAGTGGCTTCACTGCCACGAACTCGAATGAGTTGACCTAAAGAGAGAATCAAAGTAGCCAATGTAAGTGGCAACTGAATCGAAGCGCGCTTGTCGCGGCCAGCGAAAGCTTCAACTAACACTCCAATCAAAGCACCAGCCAGAATGATGATAATCGGCGCAAGTAGTGAGTAATTAAGTACTGGCGAGATAAATCCACCCATTATTTGCCCCCTGTAGAGATAGTCGGCGCTGGATCGCTAAATCCAAGTGCAGAGATAGTCGCTTTCGCTGCTGGATTGATGATGTCAAGCAGTGGCGCTGGGTAGAAACCAAATCCAATAATTGCAGCCATCACTGGTGCAATTGCGATCTTTTCGCGCAGATTTAGATCAGGAAGGCTCTCATTGCCTGGTGTGGTTGGTCCATGTAGCGCTTTCTGTACCGGAATCAAGATGTACAGAGCAGCCAAGACAATTCCAAATGTCGCCACAATTGCGGCAACTGGATATCTAGTAAATGTTCCAACCAAAACTAAGAACTCACTTACGAAGCTAGCCATACCTGGAAGTGCAAGTGAGGACATGCCTGCTAGGAAGAACGACCAAGCCATAATTGGAGTTACGCGTTGCAATCCACCAAAGTCCGAAATAGTCGATGAACCGCGGCGAGATGCCATCCAGCCTGCAACTATAAATAGCGCTGCGGTTGAGAAGGCGTGATTAAACATATACAAAGTGGCACCGCTATGACCCTGTGAAGTCATCGCAAAGATTCCCATTGTGATAAATCCAAAGTGCGAAATCGAAGTAAATGCAATCAGACGTTTGATATCTCGCTGGCCGATTGCAAGGAATGCTCCGTAAAGAATTGAGATTACTGAAAGAACCAAAATAGTTGGGGTAAAAGTCTTGGTTGCATCTGGAAAGAGCGTTAAACAGTAACGAATCATTCCGAAGGTACCGACTTTATCCAGTACGCCAAGTAGAAGGACTGAAGTACCTGGCGTAGCTGATTTCGCTGCATCTGGTAACCAGGTATGAAATGGCCAAAGCGGTGCCTTGATTGCAAATGCAATAAAGAAACCTAAGAAGAGCCAATTCTGAGTTGAACTTGAGATCTGCAATGTAGATAGCGCAGCAATATCAAAGGTGCGACCAACTTGTGGACCAGCAATTACATAAAGACCGACAATTGATGCCAACATCAATAAGCCACCGAACAAGCTGTAGAGCAAGAATTTAACAGCGGCTTTAGCCCGTTCTCCAGTTCCGTATCCGCCGATTAGGAAATAAACCGGAACCAACATCGCCTCAAAGTAGACGTAGAACAAGAAGACATCAGTTGCGGCAAAGACGCCAATCATCATGGTCTCAAGTACCAATATGAGAATATAGAAAGTCTTTACTGACCAACGACCGCCAGTAGCCTCATTCCATCCAGCTAGCACCACAACAGGCGCAAGAATCACTGACATCAAAATCAAAATCAGCGCGATTCCGTCTATACCAACGGCGTAGTTAATTCCGAAAGCCGGAATCCAAGAACGCTTCTCTACAAATTGCAGCCCTGCGCTACTACGATCAAATTGCAACGCTACAAAAATGCCAGCTACTGCAACTACCAAGGTTGTCAGTAACGCCAACTTCTTGACGGCTTCATCTTTATCTTTTCCAACGGTTGCGATTAGAGCTGCGCCAAGTAATGGCAAGAACTGCATAATTGTTAAATAACTCATTTAGTTACCACCCAAATCGCAAGAAGTAGGAGTGCGATACCTGCCAACATCATCGCAGCATATGCACGTACGAAACCTGATTGAAGTTTGCGCAAAATCTGGCCAGAGCCAGCAGCTGCGCCACCGACGCTATTTACTGCGCCATCAATTACCTTCTCATCGATGCTTACCAAACTCTCGGTTAGAGCTTGGCCAGGGCGCATAAAGACCGCTTCATTAACAGAATCCTGCAAGAGATCTTTTCTAGCAATCTTGGTGAAGACTGATACCTCTTCTGGTGTATTTGGATTGGATTCTTGGCGATACAAATAGATCGCATAACCAACTCCGATTAATACCAAAGTCAAAACCATTGCACTTACTGCAGTATGTGAGATCAACTCTGGATGCTCTTCATGTTTGGTGTGAGCCACCACCGGTTCGAGCCACTTCTTTAATGAATCTCCGCTTGTGAAGAGGAAGCCAGAAGCAATCGATCCGACTGCGAGTACTGCCATCGGAATCCACATCAACGCAGGTGATTCGTGCGGATGTACGTCATCATCCCAACGCTTTTGACTAAAGAAGGTGAGGATGAAAACGCGGGACATATAGAAAGCGGTGATTGCTGCGCCAAGTAGTGCAGCGCCGCCAAGTAAATAACCTTTGATGCCACCGGCATTTAGCGCAACTTCAATCAATTTATCTTTGGAATAGAAGCCTGCAAATGGCGGAACTCCGATAATCGCCAAATAACCAAAACCGAAAGTTATCGCTGTAATTGGCATGAATTTACGTAGCGCGCCATATTTACGCATATTTACTTCATCGTTCATTCCATGCATTACTGAACCAGCGCCAAGGAACATACCGGCTTTGAAGAATCCGTGAGTTAAGAGATGCATGATTGCATATGCATATCCAGCTGGACCAAGGCCAGCACCTAAAATCATGTAACCAATCTGCGACATGGTTGATGCTGCTAAAGCTTTCTTGATGTCATCTTTGGCAGTACCCACGATTGCACCAAATAGCAATGTGATCGCACCGATTACCGCCACTGCAACTTGTGCATTTGGCGCTAGATCAAAGATGAAATTAGAACGAGTAATCAAGTAAACGCCTGCGGTAACCATGGTCGCTGCGTGAATAAGTGCAGATACTGGAGTTGGACCAGCCATCGCATCCCCAAGCCATGCCTGCAATGGGAATTGCGCAGACTTACCAGTGGCTGCCACCAAAAACATGATGCCAATCGCAGTTAGCGCAGCAGTTGATGCCTGTGGCGCGGCCTCTTTGATTCCTTCAAATGAGACCGAACCGAAAGTTACGAATGCGATCATGATTGCAAATGAAAGACCCATATCGCCAACGCGGTTCATGACAAATGCCTTCTTTGCAGCCGTTGCATAAGCTGGTTTTTGATTCCAGAATCCAATTAATAGGTATGAAGCAAGACCGACTCCTTCCCAGCCAACATACAAATTAAGGTAGGAATCTCCTAATACCAATAGCAACATCGATGCAATGAAGAGATTTAGATATGCAAAGAAGCGACGGCGATCTAAATCATGTGACATGTACGCAATTGAGTAGATGTGGATCAAAGTGCCCACACCAGTAATCAAGAGCACGAAGCAGATCGAGAGTTGATCTAGTAGTAACCCTGCATCAACTTGGAAAGTTCCCACATTGATCCAAGTAAAAAGTTTCTGGTGCATGGCACGTTCTTCGGTGGGCAGAGCAACCATGTCCATGAACAGCTTCAAACCCAAAACGAATGCGGAACCTGAAAGGGCGGTTGCAAGTAGATGTCCCCATTTATCGGTACGTCGTCCGCCCAATAGAAGAACTATCGCACCTAGTAAAGGTAAGCCAATCAAATAACCGATCATCGAATCACCGCTTCAACAAACTTGCATCATCGATAGATGCAGATCGACGAGAGCGATAAATCGTCACGATAATCGCTAGACCAATAACTACTTCGCAAGCTGCAATCACCATCGTAAAGAAAGCGACTACTTGTCCATCAAGATTTCCATTGATTCTTGCAAAAGTTACGAAAGCTAGATTTGCCGCGTTTAACATCAACTCGATGCACATAAAGACCACAATTGCATTTCGACGAACTACGACGCCAACGGCACCGATCGTAAATAGCAGCGCTGCAAGATATAAATAATTGGCGGGATTCATTTAGCGCTCCTCGCCTTCTGGATTGGAGATCTCTTTCAAGGAATATTCGCGTGGATCTCGTACTGTGCCACGCGCCTTCAAAGTCTCATTGATTGATTCGACTGCTGGAGAACCATCTGGAAGTAACGCTGGCACATCTACTCCGTTGTATCTTGCAAATACACCTGGGGCTGCCTTTCCTGCGCTATCTGCCAAGCTCTCACCGCGGAATCTACGAACTGCAAGTTCGCGCTGAGTTGCTCTTGGTGTCACGCGATTGCTATGAGCAAGAACCATTGCACCGACTGCAGCGGTAATCAATAACGCCGAGACAACTTCGAAGGCCCAGACATAGGTTGAGAACAATTTGTACGCGATACCTTGAACATTTCCTTCAGCATTTGCTTCAGCTAGTCCGACAAAGTTAAATCCAAATGTGGCTCTGGCAATCAGAGACATCAGAAGAATTCCGACGCCTAAAGATGCAGTAATCGCAGCAAGTCGAACACCTCTAATGGTTTCTACTAATGATTCCTTGGTATCAACGCCAACCAACATCAAGATGAATAAGAAGAGCATCATCACGGCACCGGTGTAAACCACGATCTGTACGATTCCGAGGAAAGGTGCATCCTGTGCGATGTAGAAGAAAGCCAGACTCAACATCACAAATGCCATCAAGATTGCAGAGTGCACAGCCTTCTTAACTAGCAACATTCCTAACGCAGCTAGCACTGAAAGTGGTGCCAAAATATAAAACTGAATCGCTTCAGGCGTGCCAGTGGTGCCAATGTTCTCTAAAAGCAAATTCACTTACTTGGCCTCCTGGGATGGATGTGCGCTACTTACTTTTCCACGGTAATAGTCGCCTTCATCGGTTCCGGGGTACATCGGATGCGGAGGCTGCAACATTCCTTCCCGAAGCGGTGCTAACAAATCTTCTTTCTCAAAAATCAACTTCTCGCGAGTGCGATCTGCTAATTCATATTCGTTTGTCATCGTCAATGCGCGAGTTGGGCAAGCTTCGATACATAACCCACAGAAAATGCAACGCAAATAATTGATCTGATAAACCTTGCCATAACGCTCACCTGGCGAGAATCGCTCTGCATCAGAATTGTCTGCGCCCTCAACATAAATGGCATCGGCCGGACATGCCCATGCACAGAGCTCGCAGCCAATGCATTTCTCTAAACCATCAGGATGGCGATTTAATTGGTGACGTCCATGAAAACGCTCTTCAGTTGGCGCTTTCACCTCTGGATATTCGACAGTCAGCTTTGGGCGTCCGATATTTCTAAGGGTTACCCAGAAACCTTTTGCCTGTTCGAAGAGGCTGCCCTCTTTCGCCTCACCAACTGGAGCGGTAGAAACTTGCTCCAGTGAATTTTTCTTTGGCTCTAACTCTGACATTAACGAACCTCCGAATTTGATGACACGTTACTAGATGGCAACTTTGGAACTGGGAACGATGGTGCTGGTACATCGATCTCTGGATGAATCTTTGCTTCTTGTTTTGCGCGATCCCATAGCGATGTAAGGCCCATAACTGCCAACACCACTGCACCTGCAAAGAGCGCAGTCACGATAGTTGAAGCTCCATTTGCAGAGAGCGCACGTAAAGTTGCAACTACCAGGATCCAAGCAAGTGAAGATGGAATCAAAACTTTCCAACCAAACTTCATGAATTGGTCGTAACGAATACGTGGAAGCGTTGCGCGTACCCATACAAAGATATTGAAGAAAAATGCGACTTTAGCCAAGAACCAGACCATGCCAAACCATCCGCCAAGCCATTGTTCGGTAAAGCCCAAACCTGGTAGCGCGCGGTAACCACCAAAGAAGAGCGTGGTAGCAAGTGCCGAAACGGTTGCAATATTGATGTATTCACCTAAGAAGAAGAGCGCGAATTTCAAAGATGAATACTCGGTATGGAATCCACCAACTAATTCACCTTCGGCCTCCGCTAAATCAAATGGCGCACGGTTAGTTTCGCCAATCATCGAAATCAAATAAATCACAAACGATGGGAAGAGTACGACGACATTCCACCATTTATCTTGTGCAGCCACGATTTCACCAGTGGACATCGAACCTGCGTAGATAAAGACTGCAACCAATGAAAGACCCATTGCAATTTCATATGAGATCACTTGAGCGCTAGAGCGCAATCCACCAAGCAATGGATAAGTCGAGCCAGATGACCAACCTGCCAAAACAATTCCGTAGACACCTACAGATGAGACTGCCAAAACATAAAGCACTGCGATTGGAAGATCCGTCATCTGCATTGCAGTGGTTTTACCAAATAGCGTGACTTCGCTAGTCATCGGCATGATCGCAAATGCCATGAAACACGTAGTTGCGCTGATGATTGGCGCCAATATGAAAACCACTTTATCGGCAGCTTTTGGAATCAAATCCTCTTTAAGCGCCAACTTGATGCCATCTGCAAGTGATTGCAAGAGACCTTGAGGGCCAGTTCTATTTGGTCCTGGGCGTTCCTGCATGAATCCAATCAAACGGCGTTCCCACCAAATTGCAAGAAGTGTAAAGACCACCAAGATTCCAAAGGTCATTACCGCTTTTACGACAATCAACCAACCTGGATCGTTGGCAATCAATTGAGCATTGGTCAATGTGTTCACGCTTTCACCACCGAAACTACGGAGTTTGAAGCCGCACCGAGAATTCGAAGTAATTCGGAGCCAGCAGAGTTACGAGGTGCCCAAACTGCATCATCGTGAATTGCTTCGATTAAAACTGGCAACACGATTGCGCCTTTTGAATTTGAGACCTTTACTAAATCTCCATCCACGACGCCAATTGCAGCGGCGCGTTTTGGTGAGATTACGGCGACGGTTTTGCGCGCTGTGCCTGCAAGATTTGCTTCGCCATCTTGCAACGAACCGCTATCTAGAAGTCTGCGCCATGAAGTAAGAATTGCTTGATCTCCTGAGACTGTGATGGTGGAAGTGTTTGAAACTCCACCAAATTCAGCGCGTGCCCCATCCCAGTGACCGATAGATGCAAATTCGTTGGCAGCGTTTGCAACTGTTGAGATATTGATAGGTCTACCAATCTCATCTGCCAGAATCGAAAGAATACGAACATCGCTTCGTTGCAAGGTATCTTCAATTGCAATATCAAAGCTACGGCCGCGTCCCTCCCAATTTACGAAAGTTCCGCTCTTCTCGGGTACTGCTGCAACCGGTAACACCACATTTGCATGTTCGGTGACTGCAGAAGGTCGCATCTCAAGTGAAACTACAAATGATTTAGCAAGCGCAGCTAGCGCGACATCAGCGTTCGTACCATCAAATGGATCGACGCCTCCAACTAAGAGCGAAGTGATCTCGCCCTTTGCAGCCGCGGCATAAATTTCATCGGTTGAAAGTCCGCGAGTTTCTGGCAAACCATGAACTCCCCATGCTGCAGCGATATCAACGCGCGCTGCAGTATCTGAAACCGGGCGACCACCTGGCAATAGATTTCCGATTGCGCCAGCTTCGATCGCACCGCGCTCACCGGCACGACGTGGAATCCAAGCTAACTTCGCACCACTTCGTGTGGCTAAACCAGAGATCGCACTTAGCAATCCAGCGGTTTCAGCAGCGCGCTCTCCGACTAATACAACTGACTTTTCAGTAAGAGTTAGTCCACCCAGCGCAGCGACTTCAGAACCAGGAGCCACGCAGATGAAATTCGATTTTAACTTTTCATTGCCGATAGAAAGTTTTGAAGCGATCGCATGAATCTTCAAGTTGCGCTTACGAACTGCTTTATTCAAGCGCAAGAAGACGATTGGTGATTCTTCTTCCGGTTCGAAAGCGACTAGCACTACTTGATCTGCGCCATCGATATCGCGATAAGTGGTCTCTTTGCCGACTACATGCGCTGCAATGAATGCGCGCTCTTCGTCGGTAGATACTCGAGATCTGAAATCAATATCGTTAGTGCCAAGAGTTACGCGAGCAAATTTTGCATAACCGTATGCATCTTCAACGGTTGCACGTCCGCCCACTAGTACTGCGGCGCGACCTGCAGTTAGCCCTGCTGCCGCTGCAGCTAGCGCTTCTGGCCAAGATGCCGGAACCAATTCTCCGGCCGCATTACGAATTAATGGTGAGGTGATGCGATCATGCGCAGTTACATATTTGAATGCCCAACGACCTTTATCGCAATTCCACTCTTCATTTACAGCTGGATCATCTCCTGCAAGACGTCGCAAAGTCTTTCCGCGACGTACATCGGTGCGCATATCGCAACCTGATGCGCAGTGTTCGCATGCAGATGGCGTTGATACCAGGTCAAATGGGCGGGCACGGAAACGATAAGTCGCTCCAGTTAACGCACCAACTGGACAGATTTGAATGGTATTTCCGGAGAAATATGATTCGAATGGTTTCTCTTCATAAATACCGACTTGTTGTAATGCGCCGCGATGATTCAAAGTAATAAAGCGATCGCCTGCAATTTGATCTGCGAATCGAGTACAACGCGCACAAAGCACGCAACGCTCGCGATCTAGTAACACTTGTGATGAGATGTTGATCGGTTTTTCAAAGGTGCGCTTGTAACCTTCAAAGCGAGACTCAGCGCGGCCATTGCTCATCGCCTGATTCTGTAATGGGCACTCTCCGCCCTTGTCGCAAACTGGGCAATCAAGCGGGTGATTAACCAACAAGAACTCCATGATGCCTTGCTGCGCTTTGTCAGCAACCGGCGAAGTCAATTGAGTATTAACGATCATGCCAGGTTCTACTGGAATCGTGCATGAAGCTTGTGGCTTTGGGAATTTACGACCATTGATTTCGATATCAACTAGACATTGGCGACATGCGCCAACCGGATCTAATAATGGATGATCACAGAAACGAGGAATCTGAATTCCAAGTTTCTCCGCGGCGCGAATTACCAAAGTTCCCTTTGGCACCGAGACTTCAAATCCATCGATTACAACTGCGATCATTTCGACCGCTTCTACTGCAGGTCTTTCGGCTTGAGTCGTCATGCACGATCTCCTGAAGTAGTTGCAAACAAGGTGGATGCAACTGGATCAAATGGGCAACCCTTGTTTGTCACGTGAGCGATGTATTCATCGCGGAAATACTTGATAGATGAAGCAATTGGGCTAACTGCGCCATCTGCAAGTGCGCAGAATGAGCGACCCATGATGTTGTCACAGAGATCAAGCAATTTATCTAGATCTGCTTCGCTACCTTTACCGTTTTCGATATCGCGAAGCACTTGTACTAACCACCAAGTACCTTCACGGCAAGGTGTGCACTTTCCGCAAGATTCGTGCTTATAGAACTCAGTCCAACGAAGCACTGCGCGCACTACGCAAGTGGTCTCATCGAAAATTTGAAGCGCTTTAGTACCGAGCATCGAGCCAGCTGCACCAACGCCTTCGTAATCAAGTGGCACATCTAAATGTTCATCGGTGAACATCGGAGTTGATGATCCACCTGGCGTCCAGAACTTCAATTTATGTCCAGCGCGAATGCCACCAGACATCTCAAGCAACTGCCTTAAAGTAATTCCGAGTGGAGCTTCAAACTGTCCTGGATTTGTGACATGTCCAGAGAGCGAGTAAAGGGTCATGCCCTTTGATTTTTCGGTACCAAATTGTTGATACCACTCTGCGCCATTTGCCACGATGGCTGGAACTGCAGCAATCGATTCGACGTTGTTAACCACAGTTGGACGCGCATATAGACCAGCAATAGCTGGAAATGGCGGACGCAACCTTGGTTGGCCGCGGAAACCTTCTAATGAATCAAGTAGCGCAGTCTCTTCACCGCAAATATATGCACCAGCTCCGATATGCAAAGTTAGTTCGAGATCGTAATTGCTTCCAAAGATTCCTTTGCCAAGGAAACCTGCTTTGTAGGCATCTTGGATTGCAGCATTGACGCGACGGGCAACATGCGCAACTTCGCCGCGTAAATACACAAAAGCGTGCTTTGCACGAATTGCATAAGAGGCGATGATCATGCCTTCGATTAACACATGCGGATTAGCCATTAGCAGCGGCATATCTTTACAAGTGCCAGGTTCTGATTCGTCTGCATTAACAACTAAGTAATGATCTTTTCCGTCGTTCTGTGGGATGAATCCCCACTTCATACCGGTTGGAAAACCTGCACCACCTCGACCACGAAGACCAGAATCTTTTACTAACTGAATCAACGCATCTGGATCCATTGCAAGTGCTTTCTTGGCACCGTCGTAACCACCATGTCGTTTGTAACCTTCGATGGTAAATGAATCCTGCTCATCCCAATGAGCGCTAAGCACTGGCTTTAACATTATTTGCCCTCCTTAGCTAACTTCAATCCAAGTAAAGTTGCCGGACCTGCTTGTACGCCTTCATTTGCAAGTCCATCATCAAGACCTGCAAGCACGCGTGAGTTCTCTTTGAAAGTTGGTAACTTCTTTGGGCCGCGAGTAGGTGCAGGTGGATTTCCAGCACGTGCGCTATCAACTAAATCTTTGGTCTTCTGCGGCGTCATGTTGTCGTAGAACTCCCAGTTGGCCATAACAACTGGTGCATAATCACAAGCAGCATTGCACTCAATGCGCTCTAATGAGACTTTGCCATCACTTGTAACTTCGTGATCGCCAATTCCGAGATGCTCGGTAACGCTCTCCCAGATCGCGTCGCCACCCATGACTGCACATAAAGTATTGATACAAACTCCGATGTGATACTCGCCAGCTGGATGGGTCAAATACTGGGTGTAGAAAGTTGAGACCGCAGTTACTTCTGCCGTTTCAATCTCTAGTTTCTGTGCAATAAGTTCCATACCTTCATTGGTGACATATCCAGCTTTGGATTGCACGTAATGCAATAGTGGCATGATTGCTGAACGCTTGCGTGGATAACGTGAAATTATCGAATCCATAATTGCGAGATCTTGTTCGTTAAACATCAGCGATCGACGCCTCCCATAACTGGATCGATTGAAGCAACTGCACCGATGATGTCCGCGACCATTGAGCCTTCGCACATCGCCGAAGTTGATTGCAAATTATTGAAAGATGGTTCGCGAAAGTGCACGCGATAAGGACGAGTTCCGCCATCAGAGACCACATATGCACCAAGTTCGCCGCGTGGAGATTCGACCGCTGCATACGCTTGGCCCGCTGGGACTCGGAAGCCTTCAGTTACCAACTTGAAGTGATGAATCAAAGCTTCCATCGAATGTCCCATGATTTCGCGAATATGGTTTAGGGAATTACCCATTCCATCTGCGCCAATTGAAAGTTGGGCTGGCCATGCGATCTTTTTATCTGCAACCATAACTGGTGCGCCATTTAACTTATCCAACTTATCGCAAGCTTGTTCGATGATTCGAAGCGATTGCTCTAACTCGTTCATGCGAATTAAGAAACGTCCGTAAACATCGCAGGTATCTGCAGTGACGACATCGAAATCATAATTTTCATATCCGCAATACGGTTGTACTTTACGTAGATCCCATGGAAGACCAGTTGAACGAAGTACTGGACCAGTAACACCTAAAGTGGTGCAACCAGCAAGATCTAAATATCCAATTCCTTCAGTGCGCTTCATCCAAATTGAATTGCCAATCAAAAGATCTGCGTTATCTTTGAAATTCTTTCGTAGATCCTTAACTAATTCGCGTAGATGTTGGACTGTTCCTTCCGGAATATCCTGCGCCACTCCGCCAGGACGAACATAAGCCATGTTCATACGAAGTCCAGAGATTTTTTCAAAGGTGCTTAAAACTTTCTCGCGTTCGCGGAATGCAAAGAACATCGGTGACATTGCGCCAAGTTCGAGCGCTCCAGTACCAAGCGCGACCATGTGTGATGAGATTCGATTGAGCTCCATCATCAAAACGCGAATTACAGAGGCACGCTCTGGAATTTGGTCGGTGATATTTAGCAGTTTTTCTACGCCTAGGCAGTAAGCCGTTTCGTTGAAAAGTGGTGATAAATAATCCATACGGGTAACGAATGTGGTTGCTTGAGTCCAAGTACGGTATTCCGAATTCTTTTCAATGCCGGTGTGCAGATAAACAATACCGCAACGTACTTCAGAGACGGTTTCGCCTTCTAGTTCTAGGACCAAGCGAAGTACGCCGTGAGTAGAAGGATGTTGTGGTCCCATGTTGACCACGATCTTCTCTTCTTTCAATGAACCAATTTCTGCAGAGAGTTGATCCCAGTCGCCGCCAGTTACTGAATAGACAGTTCCTTCGGTGGTTTCGCGTGAAGAAGCGTATGGATCAAATTTAGGATCAAATGTTGTCACTTGTACGCCCTCCGATTATCTGGCGCAGGAGTCGTCGCACCCTTGTATTCGACAGAAATTCCGTTTAGCGCATAATCCTTACGCTGTGGATGTCCTTGCCAATCATCTGGCATCAAAATGCGAGTCAACGCAGGATGTCCATCAAAGATGATTCCGAACATGTCATAAGTTTCGCGTTCGTGCCAATTATTACCAGCCCAAACTTCTACTAAGGAAGGAATGTGCGGATCTGAATCCGGGCAACTTACCTCTAATCGAATTCGACGATTGTGAGTAATTGAAAGCAATGGATAGATCGCATGTAATTCGCGGCCGGTTTGATTTGGGTAATGAACGCCATTTACGCCCATGCACATTTCAAATAACAATTTATCGCGAAGTACTTTTGCGACATCAACTAATTTTTCGCGTTTGATATGCAGGGTTAATTCGCCGCGATCGACCACAACTTTTTCAATTGCCTCTGAAAATTCTGGATAGGCGCGCTCTAGATCATCAGCAACTTGATCAAAGTAACCACCGTAAGGTCTTTCGGTAGAACCTGGATTTACTTGAACTCGCTCAAGTCCACCGTAGCCTGAAGTATCTCCAGTGCCAGAAACACCAAAAGCGCCGCGTTGATCGCTCATGCCAGCAAGCCTTTCTGAGCATGAGTTGGAATTGCCGCGAGCGCAGCTGCTTCAACTTCTCTGATTACCTGTTCGCGATTTACGCCTAATTTTCCTTCGCCGATCTTCTCGTGCAATTTCAAGATCGCATCTAGCAACATCTCAGGACGTGGCGGACAACCAGGTAGATAGATATCAACTGGAACGACGTGATCTACACCTTGGACAATCGCATAATTGTTAAACATGCCTCCTGAAGATGCACATGCACCCATTGCGATAACCCATTTTGGATTTGGCATTTGATCATAAATTTGGCGAAGCACTGGCGCCATCTTGTTTGAAAGACGTCCGGCAACAATCATCAAGTCAGCTTGGCGAGGAGTTGCTGAGAAGCGCTCCATACCAAAACGAGAGATGTCGTACTTTGCAGCTGATCCAACTGCCATCATTTCAATTGCACAGCATGCGAGGCCAAATGTGGCTGGCCAAACTGAAGACTTGCGCATGTAATCGGCAAGTTTTTCTACAGTGGTCAGCAAAAAGCCAGACGGTATCTTCTCTTCTAGACCCACAGCATCCCCAATTCGTTCTCTGTAATTTCTTTACTTAATAAAATTATTTTTAATCCCATTCAAGGCCACCGCGGCGCCACACATATGTAAATGCGACGAACACAGTTCCGATAAAGATGACCATCTCCACCAAACCGAATAAGCCCAATTGATCAAAGGTCACTGCCCACGGATATAGGAAGACCATTTCAATATCAAAGATAATAAATAGCATTGCAGTTAAGAAATACTTAACTGGGAATCGTCCGCCTTCGGCTGCTTGAGGCGATGGTTCGACTCCGCATTCGTATGGATCTAACTTTGCGCGGTTGTAACGCTTTGGACCCGTAATTGCCGCAACACCAACGGAGAAGACTGCAAAGCCCAATCCCAGTGCGCCGATGACCAGGATCGGTACGTATGGATTCACCCTGTAATCCTAAGCGTGAGAATTGGTTAGGCGAAATTAAAGGGGAGATTTTGCGCTGTGAACTGAAACAATTCCGAAGGTGAGGTTGCGCCATTTCGCCTCTTTCCACCCTGCCGCCTCAATATGAGCCGCTAGCGCTGGCTGATTGGGCCAGGCTCGGATGGATTCCGCCAAATACTGGTAAGCCTCTGGATTAGAGCTGGTGAATTTCGCCAATTTTGGCAACGCTTTCATGAGGTAATTCATGTACAGCGATCTAAATGGCTTCCAGGTTGGTTGGCTAAATTCGCAGACTACTAAGCGACCACCAGGTTTGGTAACTCGTAACATCTCCTTTAAAGCTTTATCGAAATCAACTGTGTTACGTAAACCAAATGAGATCGTAACTAAATCAAATTGATTCTCTTTAAATGGAAGATTTAGCGCATCTGCTTTTGTAAATGGAAGATATGGATGACGCGCTCTGCCGGCATCCAACATTCCTTCCGAAAAATCAGCGGGGATAACTTTTGCACCAGCTTTTGCAAGCGGGACTGATGATGAACCAGTACCAGCTGCTAAATCTAAAATCTCCATCCCAGGTTTCGGATCAATTATCTCTGTAGTTTTCTTACGCCAAAATTTGGTCTGGCCCAAACTCAATAAATCGTTAACTAAGTCATAGCGTTTGGCAACGCCATCAAACATTGCCGCAACTTCATCGGGATTCTTATCCATATTTGCGCGGGACATAGTGCTTATTCTGCCTTATTAAGTCAGGTACTTATGACGGGTACTAATAGTGGCTACTAATAGCGTGGGATTAGAAAGAAACTGCAAAGGTAATTCACGCCCTGAAAAGAGATTAGGATTAGGTTTAGGAATCAAATAAAACATTTATAAGGAGCGTGTTGGCTACTCGAGTTACCACAGTTCGCCTTGGCACACATCTGCCATTGCTTGAGCTGCTGCCTGATTCCAAGGCTCCGATTGCCTGGGTTCGAAACGGTGAAGGGCTAGTTGGCTGGGGGGTCTTTGCATCCACAAAGGTCAAAGGTCCAAAGCGTTTTGAAGATGCTCGCCAATGGTGGCACCAGCAATTAGATAACTTTGAAATTGAAAATGACTTACATGGCCCAGGTACCGGGCCGATTCTCTTTACCTCTTTCTCCTTTGATGAAGATGAAGAGTCTGTATTGATAATTCCGCAGGTAATTGTGGGGGTGCGAAATCAATCAAATTGGATCACCTGGATTGGTGATTCTCCTCAGCCCAAATTGGCAGAACAGAGTTCCCTTGGAGGCCTTCCCAAAGTTACTTGGCTAGATAGTGATGTTGATACTTGGAAATCAAAAGTAAATCAGGCAGTGAAAGTTATTCAAAGTGATTCTTTAGATAAAGTGGTTTTGGCTCGAGAACTGATCGCAAAATCTGAAGCGCCAATCGATATCCGAATTGTTCTTCGTAATCTTGCAAAAGAGTATCCCGGTACTTGGGTTTACTCGAATGATGGTTTAGTTGGTGCTACCCCAGAACTTTTAGTGCGTCTTAATAATTCGATGGTGGTATCGAGAGTATTGGCTGGCACCATCAGTAAAACTGGGGATGACAATAAAGATCTTGCCCTAGCGGCATCTCTGGCTAGATCATCTAAGGATCTCGAAGAACATGAGTATGCAGTTAGATCCGTAGCTGATGCGCTAGAACCTTTTTGCAAATCTACCAATGTGCCAGAAGCGCCTTTTGTGCTCCACCTATCCAACGTGATGCATTTGGCGACAGATGTAACCGGCGCTATAAAAGAGGGCCATAAAGTTACCGATATCTTCACTTTGCTACAGAAACTTCATCCATCTGCTGCTGTGTGTGGCACTCCTACTGCAGGTGCTGCAAAATTGATTAAAGAGTTAGAAGGAATTAATCGCCGGAGATATGCAGGGCCGATTGGTTGGATTGATGCCAAAGGTGATGGAGAACAAGGGATTGCGCTTCGATGCGGTTACGTCTTGGACACTGAAATTCATGCTTATGCAGGCTGTGGCATCGTCGCTGGTTCAGATGCCGAACATGAAGTCGCAGAGAGCCAAGCTAAATTCTTACCAATAATTAACGCGTTACGCTAAAACTTTCCTGCGCCAATTTGGCTAACTTTTTAATCAATTGCGCATTACTTTCGCGATCTGGCATCTTTAAAATCGCAATTTCAAATCCAGTTGCTGAATTCAAGAAGGATTTCAATCCATTTAAATCCGAAATCTCTGTAGTTTTGACTTTAAATGCCCGAGCAATAGCCGCTAAATCATGGCCATGTGAAGTGCCAAATATCTTCTCAAAGCCATCGACACCTGCCTGGGGTAAAGTCGAGAAAATTCCACCACCATTATTATCAATCACAAGCAACTTCAAATTGATTGGTTCTTGATTTACTAGAGCGGTTAGATCGTGAAGAAAAGCTAAATCACCAAGGACTGCGTAGGTGTTCTCTGATTTTGCGGCAATTCCTAACGCAGTTGAGATATTTCCATCTATTCCAGCAAGTCCACGATTAGCGAAAACTTTGATACCAGAACGCGGTGCTGCAAAGGCTTCTAAATCTCTAATTGGACGAGATGAAGCGACATACAAAGTCGATCCATTAGGTAAGGACTCTGCGATGGTCTGTGCAACTGCAGGTTCACTCCATGAATCGAGCTTGATTAAGCTCGATTCAATCTCCCAGCGCTCTGCACTGCCTTCAATCTTGGGAACACTTTCAAAAATCTTTGTGGCATGACGTTTTGGATCGATGCGCTTGGCTCTTGGGTCAATCACGTAGCTCTCTTTAGCTTTGCCAATCAAAGTGTTAGTACTTCTAGATAATGTAGTTCGACCAACCACCACTGCCCAATCGATATCTAACTGGCCAGAAAATAACGAGGCATGAGTAATCGCATTGGGATACGCCAACGGATTCTCAGCGATAACTGGGACCGCTAACTCCTTGGCAAATTCAGTTACATCCAATCCATCATGTCCGATCACCAAAATTCCCTTACCAGGCGGCACCTTAAAAGTCTCTACAGGTGATTTTGGTTTGGAGATCTCTTTAATAGATAAATTACTTAACCAATCGCTCTTATCATCTGAAAGTAAAGGCTCATCAAACTGCACATTTATATGAGTAGGCCCTTCGATATTCAATTCATAATTTGAGCCATCATAAAAACGGCCACAATTAAATATCTGCTCCTGATTAGTGGTCTGATTGGCACCTGTTTGACGTAACCGGGCTGGACGATCCGCACTTAGAACAATCAGAGGTAGATCGCTATGAAAAGCCTCTAAAAATGCTGGATAGTAATTAGCAACTGCAGTACCGCTAGTGCAAACAACTACTGCTGGATAGTTAGTAGCTTTAGTGATACCTAGGGCAAAAAAACCGGCCGTGCGTTCGTCGATTCTTACATGCAGTTTGATCAACCCACGTTGTTCTGCCTCATACAGCGCAATCGATAAGGGCGCGTTCCTTGAACCAGGACTCAATACAAATTCGGTGATGCCGTGTTCGATGAAGTCACGGATGATCGAACGAGCTAATTCCGTGCTTGCCATACTTCAAAACTATCGCGAATTCGATTTTCCCACCATTTAACTCGATCAGGAGGAGCTTGAAAGTTGGTTAGGCCGGTTGGAGCAACTGAGCAGACGCTCATTTGTCCATCGATAATTGGTAAATCAGCCACATCGTTTGCAAGCAATCGACCAGTCGCCAATCCGCATGCAAAATCTAATTTGGGCAAAGCGGCGGCTAAGCGAATTCCGTGTGCGATTCCGACCGCTGATTCAAGTGCGCTAGATACCACTACTGGCAATTTGTGATGCGCTGCAATCTGCATCGCACGTTTGATACCACCTAAAGGTGAAACTTTCAACATTAAAAAATCTACTGCCCCATTTAAATCAATTGCAAATGGATCTTTTGCTTTACGTATAACTTCGTCGCCGACAATCGGAATCGGTAGTTGCAATTGGTGTAACTCTTCTAAAG
>JACCDM010542032.1_pt1 | contig 34956 bp, 27 predicted proteins | sample 7445851 | NCBI WGS metagenome assembly JACCDM01 (sample SAMN15323438, study PRJNA562643) | freshwater metagenome | isolation source: river surface water | place: USA:Blue River Watershed | collected 2017-08-16
CAGAAATGAAGATGAAAGAATTAGCAGGCACCGGCATGGTCGAATGCTATAATAATCAATTGCAATGGGATAATCGTTCCCAGCAACGCGTCTATGATGCATTTGTAGATATTTGGGGAACAGAAAAACTTTGGGTAACCATTGACCGGGCTAACCTAAACTTCCCAATCCGTCCAGGTCACGAATACAAAGCTTTTATTCATTGGGACTATGATCCCGAAACTAAACCTATCAATGTACAAGGGGTGTTGGCTTTAGCTGACCAACTAGACGAAAACATGGGTGGATTTCAATGTATCCCTGAATTATTCCGAAACTACGACACGTGGAAATTAACTCAGCCTGAAGATCGAGATCGCTTCAAACCAGATACAACTGGATTTACACCCACTAAAGTCAAATTAGAAGCCGGCGATTTGTTGATTTTCAATAGCACTCAGCCACATGGTATTCGTGCAAACAACAGTGACAAAGTCCGTTGTGCCCAATATATTTCCATGATGCCCGCAGAAGAAGATAATGCGGAATTAAAAGAATGGCGTATCAATTCATGGAAAAATCGGATCGCACCGGAAGGTTACGCTTTCCCAGGTGATCCTAGAAAATGGGAACAAACTAAGTACCCAACTGCCGAACTCAATGATCTTGGTCGAAAAATTCTTGGTCTCGATACATGGTAATTATCAAAAAAAGAGAAAGCTAACTTTCAATATTATTAAACATTTAACTAAATTGAAAGTATAAATTTCTACGATAGAATTGCTTTTAAACCTATTTAAACAAAGTCTTTTAATTCTTTTTCTAGTATGCATTAATCTGACAAACACATTCAGTCAGGAGAGCATAAATATACCTATTTCAGGAGAATGGGAGAACGCTGGCTTATTGTATGAAAACGAAGATCTATCGGTAGAAATAGATTACAAACTTTCTACATCCGCATGCACTGATTCTGACTTTGGTAATTCAAATCATTTATATAGATTCAGAATTACAAGTAAAAAGACAACCAGTAACCTTGAAAACAAATTCGTTTCATTTAAAATAATTTTCCAAGATTGCCAAGGAACTGTAATTTGCAAAACAGCCAATTTGAACATTGGTATTAAGAAAAAAAATGATATTTGGGATGGTATTCAACCCTTAAGTGATCCAAATCTTGACAATTCATTTCGCGGGAAAAAACTTATTAGCGCATTCAGTGAAGTTAAAATCAATAAAGAAAAAGACGCTTCTAAAGATGGTGAATGCTTTAAGAAAGTAGTTTCAATTCCAGAAAGGAAAACGCCGATTCCCGTAAAACAATCAGCTCAAATTCAAGAGCAAAAGGATGAAAAAACTTTAAATATCCTCCTTACTAACAGTGAGAAATTTCCAGAAATAAAAATTATTAAAGATGCAAAGCTCCGATTAGAACCAGACATCTTTACTAATGCGGTTGGAACAATTTCGACCTCAAAGAAAGTATTACTAATTGGTAAACAAGAAGCCTTTTGGAAAATTAAATATAAAGACCGAGAAGGGTTTATTCTTATTTCAGATAGTAATATAGACCAAAGTGAAGCAGATAATCTACTTAAAAATGCCTTAGAACTTGAGAAAAAAGAAAATCTTGAAATAGCATCTAAATCAATTGATCCTCCCACTCAACAAGCTATCATTCCGGATGTAATTGCATCTAACGAAACTATATTATCTCAAAATGTTCAAGTTAAGCCTACTTTAAATTCATCAAAAAAAACTACACTTATACCTAAAGGAGAAAAAATTACGATTGTAGGATATGAAGAAAAAAACTGGGTAGTTCAATATCGAGGAAAAACAGGCTACCTGCTGGACGACAATATTTATTTTTCTTTAAATGCAACATTTGCCAACTTAAAAGGAGCCTATCTTGAAAAATTGAAAACAATCAAAGTAGATGAGAACAAGCCTATTGAGTTAAATGAAGTTAAATTAGATCGAGAAGCAAAATTTCGAAAAAATCCTGAATACGCATCCGAATTCAAACTTATTCCAGCTCAAGCCATTATTGTTATCGAGGGGTTTTATAAAAATTATTGGAAAATAAAATTCAATGGAGAAACAGGATATTTAGCTGAGGATATGATGTATTTCATTGAGAACCCAACTTTACAAACAATTAAATCCAACCCATTGAAAGATGTAATTCAAAAGCCAGTTGAAAAAATCCAAGATTCAATTATGCCCATTTATCCAGGAGGTGAGTCCGAATTAAAAAAAGACATCCTTTCAAAAATGAAATATTCATTTAAGCCTAGGGCTGGAAAAACAATTGAAATGACTTATGAATTATCTATTAATGAAACGGGAAAGGTTGATTCCATTTTCATTGCTAATTCATTAAGTTCCGCCATAGATGAAGAGGTAGGCAATGCCGTCAAATTAATAAAACCATTCAGTCCAGCAATTAAAAATGGCCAAGGAATCAAATCAAAGTTAAATGTTACCATAGAATTCAAGTAATCAAAAATTCTAAATGGACAATTAAAATAGAATAGCATCTCAAAAAACAATCCGTAACTTTAAATTCTACCTATTTGAATATATGCGACTGCTTACGTTCCTTATTTCGATTCTGCTGAATATTAATATATGGGCCCAACAAACCCTCATTCAACATGTGCAAATCATTGACGGAACCGGCAAATCCGCCTATTCAGGCTCAGTCCGTATTCAAGGAAATATCATTAGAGCCGTTGGCCTTTTAACCCCTGAGAAATCAGAAAAAATTATCGATGGTCAAGGCTATATCTTAAGCCCTGGATTCATCGACTCCCATAGCCATCACCTCGGAGATGTTCTGCAAAATCCAGATGCAATTTCGACAGCAAGTCAAGGTATCACTACGATCATCATTGGCCAAGACGGTGAGAGTTATCCAATCCCTACGCTTGAACAAAAGCTCAAAAAAACAACCGTCGCAGTTAATGTAGGTACCTACACGGGACAAACATCTTTGCGTAGCCAGGTAATGGGCGATAAAAATCTCTTGCGAAAGGCCAACCAAATCGAGGTGGATGCCATGAAGGCTCTCTTGAAAAAAGACCTTAAATTAGGTTCTTTTGGCTTGTCTACAGGCCTAGAATATGAATCAGCTTTTTACTCCTCGCGAGATGAAGTATTGCAATTAGCTCAAGTGGCTGCCAACCAAAATGCACGCTACATTAGTCATATTCGTAGTGAGGACATTACCATGGATGATGCACTAAACGAAATAATTGAAATAGGTCAAAAGACCCTGATGCCTGTACAAATTTCCCATATTAAACTTGCCAAAAAAGACGACTGGGGAACAGCTAAAGCTATTATTAGTCGTTTAAAAGAGGCCCGCAAGAAAGGGATTAATATTACGGCGGATATTTACCCATATACCTTTTGGCATTCCACACCCCGCATATTATTCCCAAATCGCGACTATGACAACCTAGTTAGCGCTCAATTCGCAGTAGATCAATTATTTGATCCATCTGAGTCTTACCTAGTAAAATTCGCTCCCAATCGTAGTTATGAAGGGAAAACCTTTCACGATATAGCTTCCATCAGACATGAATCAGATGCCGAAACCCTTCGCTCTTTAGTAGCATTAGCCGCAGATTTTAGACTAAAATACCCTAATTATGAAGGTACCATTGAAGCTATGACGGGAAAATCTATGTTGGATCAAGACGTCATAGATTTTATGCAATGGGAACATTCGAATATATGTTCAGACGGAAATGCAGGTGCACACCCAAGGGGATTCGGATCCTTCACAAGAGTGCTCGGCCGTTATGTCAGAGAACAAAAAATCATGCCTTGGGAAACAGCAATCTACAAAATGACTGGATTGACAGCGAAACATTTAGGGATTAAAGACCGCGGAATTATTGCACCTGGTAAGAAGGCCGACTTAGTTTTAATAAATCCCAATACAGTCATAGATCGTGCCGTCATTGGTGATAGTCGGGCAATATCTGTGGGCATAGAAGGTGTTTGGGTAAATGGATCCTTGGTCTATTCCCAGTCAAAATCAACAGGAAAACGAAGTGGCCAATTAATAAAACGGTAGTAAATGAATCAAGCAATTGTATTAACGAATGGAATTCTAACGCATTCAGATGCCAAAACTGCCCACGGCTTAATTCGTGGTACTGAACGATTTACGATCGTCGGTGTGGTGGATGATGAAACCTTAGCCGGACAAGACGCTGGCGAAGTACTAGATGGTAAAAATCGAAACATACCAATTTATGCGTCTTTAGAACAAGCATTGAGTGTTCAAAAAGCCAATTATTTGATTATTGGAATTGCCACTGTTGGCGGTGTTTTACCTGATTCCATGGTTGAAATAATCCAACAAGCTATCCGAGCAGGGTTAAGTATTGTCAATGGTTTACACGATTATTTAAATGACCGTCCAGAGATTGCGTCGCTAGCGAATGAATACCAAGTTGAATTAATCGACGTCCGCAGGCCCAAATCTAGAAAAGATCTACACTTTTGGAGTGGCGACATTTTTAAAATCAAAACACCCATCATCGCTGTAATAGGCATGGATTGTGCGATGGGAAAGCGAACCACCGCACGTCTAATTCGTCAAGCATGTGAAACCAAAGGCTTAAAAGCAGAAATGATTTATACAGGTCAAACCGGTTGGCTTCAAGGCGGAAAATATGGTTTCATTTTTGATTCAACCTTAAACGATTTTGTCTCTGGAGAATTAGAACATGCCATATTGACTTGCGATCGTGAAGCGAAACCAGACTATATTTTACTAGAAGGCCAAGCCTCGTTACGAAACCCCAGTGGTCCATGTGGACTTGAATTAATAATTTCTGGGCAAGCGAAAAAAGTCATACTGGTTTTTGCACCCAAGCGTAAATATTTTGATAATGAGGAGCATTGGGGCGAAATACCTTCCGTGGAATCCGAAATTGAAATCATCGAAAAACTAGGCTCGAAAGTTATCGCACTCGCTATGAATACGGAGCTATGCACGGATGAAGAAGCTTATGAGCTTCAAGCGGAATTTGAAAAGTCTACGGGCCTTCCCGTTCTTTTGCCCATGCAAGAGGGCGTCGACAAAGTAATTCCATTCTTATGAAAATCAAGGCAATCCGATCTTCTTTAGAACACCTTGACTTAACTAAGCCTTATTCTATTTCGGGTTACACATTTAGCCATGTTTCCATTGCATTTTTAGAAATCGAACTCGAAAACGGCATGATTGGCCTGGGAACAGGAAGTCCGGCAGAAGAAGTCGTGGGTGAAACCTCCGAAATGACTGCTGCAAATTTACAATCGGATTTTGTTCAAGGGTTAATTGGCCGAAATATTGCTGACTACCCAATTATTATTCAAGAAATACGTGCGCAATTTCCGCATTTACCTGGGACCCAAGCGGCCATAGACATCGCACTACACGATGCATTTGCAAAATGGAAAGGCCGATCTGTCATTTCATTATTTGGCCAAAAGGTTCAGGAATTACCCACATCGGTTACAATAGGAATTATGCCAATTTCTGATGCGATCGAAGAAGCGCGAGCTTTTGAAAAACTTGGTTTTAAAATCTTAAAGGTAAAAACCGGTGAAAATGTAGATGAAGATATTGAACGTATCAAGCGACTACAAGAACACATGGGATCGCGAATGAAAATTCGTGTAGACCCCAATCAGGGCTATGATTTGCCTGCACTGAAAAAATTTATTTCACATACTTCCGGCATAGAACTGATTGAACAACCACTTCCTGTGGGTCAGGAAACTGAATTAAATGGATTGCTTCATCATGGATTGATGGCAGATGAATCGATTACCGATCTAGCTGCAGCTATAAAATTGGCAGAATTTCCTCAACCATTCAAAATTTATAATATCAAATTAATGAAAACCGGGGGCATTCAAGCTGCTTTGGAAATTGCTCAGGTAGCCCAGCGCGCTCACATAGATTTATTTTGGGGATGTAATGATGAAAGCATTTTGAGTATCACAGCCGCCTTACATGCAGCCTATGCAATGCCAAATACACGCTATTTAGACCTGGATGGCAGTTTTGATTTAGCGCATGATTTAGTCAAGGGAGGCTTTAGTTTACATGACGGTTGTATGCGGATCGTGGAAAAACCTGGATTTGGTGTAGAAAGGCGATGAAAAATAAACTACAACCCAAAATCGGATTACATTCCGCAACATTTTTAGTTGTCAGCGTCATCATTGGCTCTGGCGTTTTTAAAAAAATTGCCCCCATGGCGGCTGAATTAGGCTCTCCATTATGGGTAATTGCTTGTTGGGTTTTTGCCGGACTCATCAGTCTTGCAGGAGCTCTTTCTACAGCCGAAATGGTCAGCTTATTCCCTAATTCGGGTGGAGAATATCCCTATTTTCAGAAAATTTATGGCCGATTTTTCGCCTTTTTATATGGCTGGTCAAGTTTTGCCGTAATCAAAACAGCTGCCATTTCTGCTTTGGCTTATATTTTTGCTCAGTCAATCACTAGTTTGTTTCCACTGCCGGAATTAGCCAATAACCTTTCGGTTAAGCTTTTGGCATCTGCGTTAATCATTTTATTAACCCTTTTAAATTACCGCGGCGTGGGTTCTGCTGAGAAATTCAGCCGACTACTCACCTATGTCATGTTGGCTGGTATTTTAATCTTTATTTTTTGGGGATTTAGCTCTCCAATTGGCAAAATTGCACATTTTCGAACGCCGAGTACCTTGGAAGGTTGGACATTAGTGAAGGCCATGATGGTGGCAAGTCTGGGAGCGTTTTGGGGATATGAAGGCTGGAATAATATCGGATTTATTGGGGAAGAAGTGAAGAATCCGCAAGTTAACTTACCGCGTGCGCTGGCACTGGGGACGATCATGGTCATTGTCGCTTATGTATTATTAAATTTAGTATTCGTCTATGTTTTGCCCATTGATTTCTTTGTACAATTGAACAACTTCCCAAATAAAATTGCAGCGATTGAGGTCGCACGTACTTTGGGAGGACCTAGGGGTGTTGGTCTAGTAGGTGGCCTGATTTTGATTACTACCTTAAATGCAACCAATAGCACCATATTAATGTCGGCAAGAATCATTTACGCCATGTCTCGTGATCGTTTATTTTTTCGTATAGCCGATACCGTTCATCCGCGTCATAACACACCGCATATCGCATTGATTTTACAAGGAATTTGGGCTGTGGCGTTAATTTTCACAGGGTCATTTGATCAACTGACGGACATGCTCGTATTTGCCTCTTTTCTATTTTATGGAAGTTCTGCGCTAGGAGTTATTATTTACCGATTTCGAGAACCCACAGTTGTGCGCATTTACCGCGTTTGGGGGTACCCATGGATACCTTTGGTATTTATATTTTTCTGTGCGGCCTTATTTGTGTTGACTGTGATTAACCAACCGCGCGAAGCTGCAATTGGTTTAGGATTAATCGCCACAGGCCTTCCCGTTTATTTCTTTTTGCCAAAAAAATAAGAAACTTCCAAGTACTTGATTTTAAGCTAAGTACATGTGAAAAATCGATCCATTTCACCTACCTTTGGCAAACCTGGGAGGATTGCCAAAGGTAAGGATGTCGATAATTTTCTTATATTGTAGGCATATTACTTCATTGTTTGGAAATACTTGCACCTGTTTTTGGGATTTTCACCTCATTTATTCTATTGTACTATTTAAGTTCATTGAATAAATCGAACATATTTTTAGCCCTATTTTTTCTTTGTTGCAACTTGGTGGTGTTGGTCTATTTTGGTCTACACTATTCGAAAATCGAATTTTGGGAAGGTTTTTGTTTCGTTCATTTCCTGCCCTTATCATTTCTATTAGGTCCAAGTCTTTTCTTTTATGTCAAAAATACCGTGTCAGAACGGAAAGGTTTTGAAAAAAAGGATTTGATTCATCTGATTCCAGCGGTGTTCGTTGGCATAGCCACCCTCCCTTTCACAACTTTGCCTTTTGAAGTCAAAACAAAAATGGCTCATGAGATTGTAAATATCACAGAGGATTACAATCTGAATTTCTGGTGGGTAACTTTTGAACAATTACTCTATGGCCGATCAATACATTTAATTATTTATGCACTCATTTCAGTCATCTATTTCTTTTGGAATAAAAATCATCTCTTAAAAAAATATGGAGTTATGCCGAGTAATCATTTGATTATTCAACGATGGTTTTTTACGCTCATTTTCCTTCAAGTGTTAATAGCTGTGACAAGTTTAGGGCATATGGTAACCCTATACATCAAACCATTCTACATATTAGGATTTTCGAACGAGGAAATATTTAGCGAGTCTCACTTTTTTCGCATTTGTGGGGGTGGTTTTTTTATTCAAAATTTCTTTCTTTTCCTATTCCCGAATATCTTATACGGTAATATTTCCTATTCAGTTGAATTGAGTAACGCAAGTACGTTCGATAAATTCAAATCGACCATTGCCAAACCTATCCAAATTAATCATCATGAATTTGAGCAGATTATAAAACCTTATTTAGCAAACCATCCCTTTATTCGAAGAGATTTCACCTTGTCTCAAATGTCATTTGACCTGAAAATATCGGAGCGAAATTTATCCACTTATTTCAATAATGATTTACAAAAGACATTTGGTGAGTGGAAAAATGACCTCCGTATTGCCTATGTTGTCGAACTAATCGAGGCCGGTGAAGCAGGCAAGTTCACCATTGAAGCCCTTGCGACCAATGCTGGATTTATGTCTAGATCCAAATTCATTGACGCATTTAAAAATCGGCAAGGACTCACTCCATCTGCCTTCATAAAATCAAAAAAGCCCTCAGCTAACTAGCCAAGAGCTTTCTACATTACCTACTTCATCAAAATTTACTGCGCTGATAAACCTAGCTGTTTAAAAAATTCTAGGTTATCGAAAAAATCTTGTTCCTCTGTAATTTTCCCGTCGATGATGGTAGCAATGGTGCAACCGATCACGTCAACTGTTTTCCCTGTGGCTGGAATACCAAAGAACGGTCCTGTATGTTTTCCCTTAAATTGCCAATACTTAACAAGTTTGTTACCTGAAGCGAAAGATTCTTTGACAATAAATTCTCTATCTGAGAACCCCGTAATATAATTTTCGTAATAAGCTTTGGCTGCTACTTTTCCTTTAGTTTCAGGAACCGTATGTAGTACCACATTTTCAGCATAGGCTGTATCTAAAATATTGCTTCTTCCTTCATTGATGACAACATCCCAAACATGACCGTAATTTTCTACATTCTCAGCAGCTATTTTTTCGTTTTGTTCGCTTTGAGATGTGCATCCAAAAATCAAACTACCCAATACAATTAGTAAACTTATTTTTTTCATGGTTAACCTTTTTCGTTTAATCAAAGCTACGCCAAAGAAGAGCGCGTGATGTAAATCATGTGATTCAATTTGTTCCTTTTTGTAGGAATGGGAACAAATGCAAAAGACTAAACCTCTAACTCAATCAGCAAATTCCCGTTCTTGTCTACGTTAATCAAACATTCAAAAAAAACATGAAAAAAATCGTACTCTTAGGTGCATTCGTAGCATCTGCATTTGTTGTAAATGCTCAAAAAGCAGGTCAAATTTTCGTTGGCGATAGCAAAGGAAAACCGTTTCAATTTGGATCAGAAAAAAGCACAAACATCGTATTGGATGCAGTAAAAGCATACAACTCGAATGTTACCGAGGAGTACTCGAAATTTTGGTCTGCTGAAATGATTGCAAAATACAAATCACAAGCACAAGATCCTCAAAAGGAATACAAAACGGTAGTCAACAAGCCTATGGCGATCGTACCTTTGAAAGTTGACGGACAGGCAAATGAAGTCGTATTACTTCAATCAACAGAAGAGCGTCTCTATAAAAATGGAGCCAAACAAAACTTGGATTTGTTCGAATTATTCTTCGTGGACAAAGCTGGAAAATTGGCAAATTTCCAACAATACTATTCAATCCCTGCAAATGCTGAATATGGTAAGACCTATGGTGGAAAACTACTTTCCAACAAACCTGGTGCAGATCCAAAAGGTCAGGCATTACAATTCACAAACCGTGGAGAGATCGAGGCGATTGAAAACTTCGCAAAAGCATACAATGCGATGGATGTTAAAGGTGTTCAAGCGATCATGGCTGATGCCATTAAAATTCAAGGATTCGATGGCACAGTAATTAACTTGACAAAGGACATGGTTCCTGCCATGTTTGCCGAATACAAATCATTGGATTGGAAACCAGGTATGATCCTTCCATTTAAAGTTAAAGATACGGACCCTTCATCCGGCATTATCGTATTTTCAACCGAAAAACGTGTCTTAAAAGATGGCACAGTTTGGGACAAAAATTTGGTAGAACTTTTCGGATTCAACTTAGACGGAAAAATCGATTCGGTTACTCAATTCTCAAGAGAAAAAACAAAAAAATAAATACATCCAGTCCGTGCGCATGCCGCGTGCGGACTTCACTTAAACAAAACCTATTATGAAAAAGATTGCACTTTTACTTATCGCAATGGTTGCATTAAGCGCAACTACTATCGCACAAAACAAACCCATTTACATCAACATCGCTTTTCACAAATTAAAGCCCGGTCATACGATTGATGAGGCAATGGCCATTGAAAAGCGCTGGAAAGCGGTACACCTGAAACGTAAATCACTAGGATTAATCACGGGCTGGGCGGTATACCCTATCCTGAATCAATACAAATCTGAGTCTGTGGATTACGATTACGTATCCATGAATGCATCGGAAGACTTGAATAAGATCACTCAGTATCCCGCAGATATGGGAGCATCATTAATCAAAGAAGATCCAAGTTTGTTCACTTTAGTTGACGATACCGAAAAAATTCAGTTTGTTTCTCGTAATGTAGTAACAAAGGCTTTAGAATACACGGGTAGCTCGAATGATATGAATTCTGTGGTTTTGATGGAAACCATGAAAACAACAACAGCTAACTATTTTGCATACGTTGATTTCGAAAAACAAGTGAAGTCAATCCATATGGATCGAATTAAGGCTGGGAACATTCAAGAATGGGCTTTTTGGCAACATTTGGCACCTATGTCGGATGATGGAAAAGGCCAATTTACCGCAGTCACATTCTATAAAAATTTGTCTAAACTAGATGAAGATTCAACTGAATCTTACGTTAATGGAGCAAAAAAATATATGAATTTGACCCCTGATCAATACCTGAAAAAGGCTGATTCTTTACGTAAGATCAACCAAGCAGTTTTATTACAATACGCAGTAGGTACATTCAACTAGTTCTAAAATCAAAGGTCGATCCATCAAGGGTCGGCCTTTAAAAATCACAAAAAACATGAAAAAATCAATAATCATTGCTTGCTTGATCGCAAGCGGAATCATGTCTTGTTCCAAAGAAGAAGGCAAATTACCGGAGGGAGCCATCGGGTATGTTGTAGACAAATCTGAAAATATCGACTTAAGCATAAAATCCATGAAGGCATTAAGCGATGGAGATTCAGCTACTTACCGTTCTACCTATTCAGAGGATGCTGTATTCTATGATAACGCTGACACGATCAACCTAGATCAAAACACTTCGTTGTTTACAGCATTTAAAGCAAAAGGCATTACTATGAAATTGGATTCAATTTCAAATATCACGGAAACTATTTATTCGAAACCAGGCTATTTTGGAGCAACGAATTATGTCTATGCTTATGCGTGGTTTACGTTAACGCGTGGCGACAAAAAAGCACGTGTCATCATACACTCAGTAGATGGAATCAAAGACGGCAAGCAAGTTGTGGAATGGTTGCGTTATGACACGAAGAAGGTTAGTGAAATTATGCAATAATGAATTCCTTCTTACCTTTGGCAAACCTGGGAGGATTGCCAAAGGTAGTTGAAAAGGAGGACACAATGTCCTCCTTTTCTTATAAAAACCAGTATCTTGATTTCCCAAATTACTCCATCCTATGAAAAAACTTATTTACCTATTAACTGTTCTCATTTCATTTGGCAGCTTTGCCCAAAATCTACCAGCAGGAGATCCCATTCAACTTGGCTTGTCTAAAGACGGTCTCGCACGCGTAGATGCGTTCTTGGCAAAAGAATCCGAAAACCAACACATTCCAGGCTCTATTGGCATGATCGTACGCCATGGCAAGGTGGCTTACAAAAAAGCATTTGGCAAAGCGAACCTGGAGACGGGCGAAGCCATGCGGACCGATCATCTTTTTCGGATGGCCAGCATGACTAAAATAATTACGGGAGTTGCGGGCCTTAAATTATTCGAAAGAGGTTTATTCACGATGGATACGCCTTTGGAAACAATTTTACCGGAATTTGCGAACATGCAAATTTTGGTCGGCTATGATACGTTGAAACACACATTCATCACACGACCTGCGAAGAATAAGATCTTGATGAAGCACATTTTTACACATACTTCAGGCATTGCGTATCCCCCTTTTTCAAGTCTGGGTCGCGAAGGATATTTGAATGCGGGCGTAACCATTGCCTTTCCTAAAGGAGATACGAAATTAACTTTGGCCGAAATCATTAAAAGTACGGCTAAATTACCCCTCGTCCATGAACCTGGCGAAAGCTGGACCTATGGCATGAACCTCGAAGTTTTGGGTCGGGTCATCGAAGTTTTGGATGGACGGAACTACGCTGATTTTTTGCGACAAGAAATCTTTACTCCCTTGAAAATGACAAGAACATTCGTAGGCGTTACGCCAAACGAATGGAAAAACATGTCGCAGGTATATACGCAGGATAAAGCCGGAAAGAAAAGTGTATATACAGATGAAGTGGGCAAGAAATTATTAGGTTTTTCAGCCGATATGTCGATGGACTACTACAAGAATACGAACACAACCTTAGCAATGGGGGGAACAGATGTAATCAGCAATGTAGATGATTACGCACGGTTTTTTCAAATGCTATTGAATTATGGTGAACTTGACGGCGCACGCATCTTGAGTAAGAAAACAGTTGAAATGATCGAAAAGCCATTGTTCGACGTGGCTACAAATGATGGCGTAGCGAAAGGCGTAACCGGCCGTTCCCAATTTAAAGCAGGTGTAACTGTTTATGTGTATCCAGAAGAACAGGCAAAATTTGAGACAGTCTCTGCGGGAACCTATTTTTGGAAAGGCTATTTTGGAACGCAATATTGGATTGACCGCAAGGAAGATATGATCGGCATGGTTTTCTTACAAATTGCACCAGAACCCACGCGTTTCAATGAGAAATTCAGACATTTAGCCTGGGGAAGTATTGCAAAGTAATCCCCCACTTACCTTTGGCAAACCTTGGAGGATTGCCAAAGGTAGCGAAAAAAGGAGGACCTCGGTCCTCCTTTTTTACGTTTATCAACTACCTGTTAAGTCTACTTTTTCTTCGCTTCCGCGTAAATATACTGTTGAATATTTTTCACTTCTTGTACCGTAAAACGATTCCCAAAACTAGGCATCCCCTTAGGTAAAAATATTCCCTTACGAACGATATCATCAATCATTGCCAAGATCTCTGGCTTCGAATAAGTTAAATTCGGTATCGTACCTCCTTGACCTAAGTCATGACATGAACCACAATTTACTTTAAATAAAGCGGCGCCATTGGCAAGCTCCGCCGCAGTCGCTGTCACCGGTTGGTTCACCTTCACCTTCTTCTCATCCTTGATCAATGCAGGCATTTTTGCTTTTCCACCAATCTTAAAGGTAAATACGCGACCGGGTTGAATCGTCTCCGTGTATTTGGTCCACATACCCATCACGCCTCCCCAACCAACGGCAACTGTTACATACTGAACCCCATCCACCAAATACGTTACCGGCGGTGCGATAATCCCTGATTTCAAATCGGTCTCCCACAACTTCTGCCCAGTCTTCGCATCATATGCGCTGAATTTCCCCTGCGCATTTCCCTGAAATACTAAATCCGATGTTGTTAAAACACCCGCATCCCAAACCGATGCCCCTGGCGAACGCCAAACTTCTTTACCCAATGCCGGATCCCAAGCAATTAAACGTCCTTCCACTTTGTGGGCCTTGGGGTCGTCCAACATCTTATTATTCGGATTGGGAGCCGAACCGGTATTCCAAGTCTTCGGATCATATTTGAAATTCGGATCATTCCCATGTGGATATGCCCACTCACGGGATGGAATATAAACCAATTTCGTAACTGGATTGTAAGCCATCGCCTGCCAATTATGTCCACCAATCGGCGAAGGCGCGACCAATTTATTGAATTTTTCATAGCGACTATTCGGAGTTTCAACCGGACGTCCCGTCTTCAAATCCACATGCGTAGCCCAGTTGACATAGGTATACGGATCCGCCTTCAACAATTCTCCTGTTTCACGATCTAACACATAAAAGAATCCATTCTTAGGAGCCTGCATGATGACCTTACGATCTTTGCCACCAATGTTCATGTCGGCCAAAATCATTTGCTGCACCGCCGTAAAATCCCAGGTCTCACCCGGTGTCGTTTGGTAATGCCATTTGTATTCCCCCGTTTTTACATCCACGGCAACAATCGAAGACAAGAATAAATTATCGCCTCCGCCAGGGCTACGAATTTCCCGATTCCATGGTGAACCATTACCAGTACCAATATAAACTAAACCCAACGCTGGATCATAGGCAAACCCATCCCAGGCCGTTCCGCCACCACCAATTTTCCACCACTCCCCTTTCCAGGTTTTCGCGGCATCTTCCATGGCCTTCGACTCAAATCCTTTCTTCGGGTCACCCGGCACCGTCCAGAATCGCCAAGCTTCCTTGCCGTCTTCCGCATCATAAGCTGTTACGTAACCACGAACACCTAAATCAGCACCGGAATTACCGATAATTACTTTGCCATCGTATACACGCGGCGCACCCGTAATTGTGTAAGCACGTGTGGTGTCAACCGTTTGGACCGCCCAATTCAATTTTCCTGTACTTGCCTTGATAGATACCAAACGACCATCCAGCGTACCCGCAAAGATATTGCCCTTGTACATTGCGATACCACGATTCACCACATCACAGCAAGTCTTGATTCCCGTTTGCTTCGGCACCTCGGGGTCATAAGTCCAAAGGATTTTACCAGATCGTGTGTCTAGAGCGTACACCACCGACCAGGGTCCGCTCAAAAACATGATTCCATCCACGACTAAAGGCGTTGCCTCAATCCCGCGATTGGTACCCAGATCTGTCGACCAAGCCAACGACAACTGGCTTACATTATCTTTATTAATTTGAGTTAAAGAGCTAAAACGATCTTCCTTATAGTTCAAGCCATAAGATGTCCAGTCTCCTGGAGCATCTTGCGCATTAGTCAACGCATTGTCATCAATAGCTGAAGTCACATCTTCAATATGTGCCTCAGAACCTTTGGGTGCATCCTTTTTTTGACATCCTGTCAAAATAGAAGCAAAAGCGAACAGGTAAATAAATTTTTTAATCATGGTTTAATTGAATTTGGCATGCTTCTCAATCGTCCGGTAGGGGTTTTTCAAGAATTCATGTACAGTGGAGTTAAATAGATTCGCGTAATATATAGGCGTGGAATGACCGGAATTCGGCAAAATCCACAGATAGGATTGCGGAATATTCTCGGCAATTTCTAGGGTGTGTCGGGGCACTATCACATCATGATCACCCCCAATCACCAATGTTGGGCATTGAATTCTCCTTAATACATCATGACTAATGTGTGGTTGTTCGACTAACATCCTATTTAATTTCAGCCAGCGCTTATTTTCCTGCGTAGCAGGCAAGTGACTCAAACTATCAATCACATGATGAACATATTCAACTACCCAAGGATCAGTACTCTTACCAGCATCCGGCGTTAGATTTGCGCCCGTTACAGCAAGCTTGCGAACTTTGGAAGGGTGCCTGCTGGCCAACAATAATCCGTTGATTCCCCCATCACTCCAACCGATGACCGAGGCAGAATCAATTTTGAGATGATCCAACAATCCAGCAAAATCATCCGCCATCATTTCATAACTCAACGAATCTTGCGTATCAATGGATTTTCCATGCGAACGATTATCGGCAACAATCACCCGGTAATGCTGACTGAAAAACGGAATTTGATTGCTGAAGTCTGCCATGGAACCGCCATTACCATGAATCAATAATAACGGCTTGCCAGTCCCATAGGTCTCATAATACATCTGAAAACCACGAATAGAAGCATAATTCCCAGCTTTTGAATTTTTCCCATATGGTATTTTAGTCTGAGCCAAAACACTAAATGATACCAGAAAAACAAGTAAACATATTTTCATATAGTCAATTAGGTTAATTAACAGGACATTTACGAGCGTACTCAAATTCAACATGTTCCCAAAAACGTTTTTCGGAACAAATAAAACGGCCCATCATTACAGCACTAAATCAGCCCAACCTTTTCGGTAACTTCTACTTATAAACTGATTAGCCGGTTCATAATTCGTAACGCGCATATTCGCCCCATCCCATTTCAAGGCCTTGTAACGACCACTGTAAGCATAACTTTCCATCGCTCCATAAACGGGATCCATCCGTTTTACTTTTTCACGGATATTAAAACTCCGCAATAATAAATTTCCCAACAACACCGTTTCTGTCAACGGTCCTCCATAACCTTCAAATGGCGAGCTGACTTCCATTTGGCCATAGCCCGCAATACTTGCGTCAATCCACTGCCACCAATGTCCATCCATGCCACCCTTCACACGTGCATATTTTTGCGGTATGTGACTCGCCGCTTCTTGCAATTCCTTCGAAAACAAACGTGGATGTGAACCACCCCAGCCACAAGCAATCACTCCTTTCGTTCCCACAAATAGAGTCGAACCTTCAAAATCATTCTCGCCTGGAAAATCACCCAACGCATCATTCATATTAACTTCCGGTGCCAATGACTGCAAACGCTCCGGCGTTATGCCACCATCCATCCAATACAAATCCAAATCCTTCCCATTATTCATCGTAAAACGATATTTCAACGAACTCGAAATAGGCCCACTTTCTGGAAATGCTGATTCTTTAAAAACACCACTATACGTTGTAGATGCACTTCCCGACACCTCATGCGGGTAACCTAACTTCAACAACTTAAACGGAGGTCCCATGATATGACAACCCATATCGCCCAAAGCGCCTGTTCCAAAATCCCACCAACCACGCCAATTAAATGGCACGAGATTTTCAATGTAATTCGTTTTTTGAGCCGTGCCCAACCACAAATCCCAATTCAATTCCTTCGGAATCCGACTCGGGGTTTTTGGCCAAGAAATCCCTTGAGGCCATACTGGTCGGTCGGTCCAACAGTAAACCTTGGAAATTTCCCCAATCAAATCCGCCTCAATCCATTCCCGCATCGTTTGCATTCCTTCACATGAAGCTCCTTGATCACCCATTTGCGTTACAACCTGATATTTGGAAGCAGCTTGGGTGATAATCCGCGCCTCATGAATGTCATGGGTCAACGGCTTCTGCAAATACAAATGCTTTTTCATTTGCATCGCACGAAGACCCACAATCGCATGATTATGATCTGGAATCGCAACGGTCACCGCATCAAAATGCTTACCCTCTTTATCAAAAAGCTCCCGCCAATCCTCGTAAAATTTAGCCTTAGGAAATTGCTTGCGTTTAGGTGCCGCTTGCCGCTGATCGACATCGCATAAAAATCCAATGGTTGAATTATTATTAGGCGTTTTAGCTAAATGTTGGATATCATTATCCCCCTCGCCTCCGCAACCAATGGCCGCGATGACCAATTTATCACTGGGCGCCACGAACCCTTTTCCTCCCAATACATGACGAGGCAATATCATAAAGCCAGCAGAGGCCAGCGTACTCTTTTTTATAAATTCGGAACGCTTCATTTTTTTAAGGGTCTAATAGAAACTTCTTTGAAATACACGACATCTTCATCTCCATGGTTTTGCAAACCAAAATATCCGGAATTCGGTCGGCGCCCAGGATAAGGCTCAAAGTCAAATTTTCGAGCCGGAACAGGTTCTCCTTCTCGGTAATCCGTCACTAATTGATCATTTAAATACACAATAGTCCGCGGGCCATCCAAGGTAATCAACAAAGTGTTCCATTCTGGACCCGGTTTTCCAGGTTTACTTTTAGGCTTTGTCAAGGCATATAACGTTCCACTAATGTGGTACTCATCCTCGTTTGAAGTTTCTGGATGATTATCAATCTGAACTTCATAGCCATAAAAGACAGGCATCCATTCTTCTTTAGGTTCTGCCGGAACACGAATGAAGACACCCGAATTACTATTGAAATTTTGCATTTTGTACACGACGCGGATTTGGCAATTACCTAATTTGCCTCCAGCCCAATACAAGAGCCCCATTCCTCCTTTGCTGGCCAATAAACCATTTTCAACAAAGCGAGAGCCTCCGCCAACGTGTTTCCAGCCAGTTAAATCTTTCCCATTAAATAGGGGTTTCCAAGCCTGACTATATGCGCTTGTACACACAAATAATAATGCCCATAACAAATAGGCTGTTCGATGATTCATAATCAAAAATTTATTCTGTTTTTAACATGGGAAATAAAGCACGAATTTCTGCTTCAGTTGGCTGCGTGCCATACTCACAAATTTCAAAGGCCTCGGCATATAAAGTTTTAGCAGCACGCGTACTTCCATACCATTTTACAAGACTCTTTTGAACCTCTGGATTGGGCTTAGCGACACGTTTTTGCAACAACCAATCTTTGTATTTGGCAGGATCCTTGGGTACTTCCGACTCATAATTTCCGATCCATGGCAACCACTCATAAAACTGCGATTGATGGGCATCGAGACCTGCCAATTTCTTAGCAATCACCGGCGTAATGTCCACGGCAATATCGGGCTGGAATGGATTTGGTTTCTTGAAATTATCTTGGAAATAAAGAAAAACAGGATTTTTACGAATGGGCTCAACATCCGGGGCGACGTTTGGCACACCCACCATAAATGCCGCATCTTGAACTAACACGCCCGTATATCGATGATCGGGATGGTAGTCATTTGACCTAGGAGCAATCACCACATCCGCCTTCCATTCTCTGATTTTTCGAATAATCTGCAAACGAATTTCTAACGTTGGCAATAATTCCCCATCGTGATTATCTAGCACGTCATAGGAAACACCTAATCGCTTGGCTACTTCGCGCGTCTCGGCGATCCGACGTTTGGCAAGCATGCCTCCACCTTGCGATTGATGCCCCGCATCACCATTGGTAACCGATAAAAATTTGACTTGATGACCCATGTCAACGAACAGGGCTGCTGTTCCACCACCTTTGATATCACAATCATCCGGGTGTGCACCTATAAAAATAATGCGCAATGGCTTAGGTTGCGCAACACAGGTAAATGCAAAAAGCAATAACAATAAAATATTTTTCATAGTTTAGAGATTTACATACCAATGATAGGCAAAATGACCAAGAAATCAAACCCGCCTACCCTGCGCAATTGAATCATTAAAAAGAAATAATTCTTACATTCGACTATGAGAAAACTTATACTACTTTTCGTCCTACTCAGCCTAGGCGCTCAAGCCCAAATCGCCGATAAAATCAAGTTGATGAAATCCCATTCCGGCTATTTCAATTTTTATTACGACGATTCAAACGATAAAATTTACCTCGAAGTCACTAAGCTCAATGAAGAGTTTCTTTATGCATATTCACTTGCACAAGGAGTTGGAAATAACGACCTAGGATTAGATAGAGGCCAATTAGGCAACGAACAAGTTGTGTTTTTCGAGAAACAAGGGAATAAGATTTTCCTGGTCCAACCCAACACCCGATACCGTGCGAATACGAGCAATCCGTTGGAAAAATTATCGGTCCAACAAGCCTTCGCGAAATCCGTTTTGTTTGGATTTAAAATAGAGGCCAACATCAATGGGGCGTATTTAATTGACTTCACCGATTTTCTGATGCAGGATGTGCATGGAGTTTTGAAGCGCTTGGCACAAGCGAAACAAGGCACTTACAGTCTGGACAAATCCAAAAGCTCACTCGCCTTGGAGCGTACCAAATCTTTTCCAAAAAACACGGAATTTGAAGCCCGACTTACCTTTGCTGGGAATGGAACAGGAGCAGAAATTCGTTCTGTCGCACCTAATGCCGACAATGTCACCGTCGTAGAACACCATTCATTCATCGAACTTCCAGACAATAAATATCAACCCCGTTTGTTTGATCCGCGTTCTGGAGCCAATGCCATCACCTTTCAAGATTATGCTTCACCAGTTCAAGAAGTAATCGAGAAGAAATGGATCACTAGACATCGTCTGGAGAAAAAAGACCCGAATGCGGCAGTGAGTGAGGCGGTAAAACCAATCATCTACTATTTGGACAATGGCACGCCCGAACCTGTTCGTTCAGCATTAATGGAAGGCGGTCGCTGGTGGAACCAGGCCTTTGAGTCGATTGGATACAAAGATGCCTTTCAAATCAAATTATTACCAGATGATGTTGACCCCATGGATGTGCGTTATCACGTGATTCAATGGATACACCGTTCGACCCGAGGCTGGAGTTATGGTGCCAGCATCGCCGATCCAAGAACGGGCGAAATCATGAAAGGCCACGTAAGTTTAGGTAGTCTCCGAATTCGTCAAGATTTCTTGATCGCGCAAGCTTTGATGAATGCCCCTTTCGCGATTGATGGTACAAATAATGGCCCGATGATGGCAATGGCTTTAGCCCGAATTCGCCAACTAGCCGCCCATGAGATAGGCCATACCCTTGGTTTTGCACATAATTATGCCGCAAGTGCACGTGGAAATACGAGCGTATTAGATTACCCGCACCCAATCATTCAATTCAAAGGAAATCAAATCGATTTCAGTAACGCGTATGATACCAAAATAGGTGAATGGGATAAGGTTTCAGTGGATTATGCTTACGGCTCACACAAAACACAAGCGGAACTTAATCAAGTATTAGATAAAGCCTACGAAAAAGGCCTTCGCTTCATTACGGATGCAGACGCCAGAAACCCAGGTGGGGCACATATTTATGCGCACCTTTGGGATAACGGCACAACAATCGTTGATGAATTAAAAAGTATTTTAACCGTTCGCCAAAAAGCCATTTCCAATTTTTCAGTGAATAACATTCGTCCCAACGAAACCTATTCACATTTAGAAGACGTGTTCGTTCCCTTGTATTTTTTACACCGGTATCAAACGGAAGCTGTATCAAAAATCATAGGTGGATCTGAGTATAATTATGCCGTACGAGGAGGGAAAGAAATGGTTATGACTCCCGCTCCTCTTGCTTTACAGCTAGACGCATTGCACACAATTACAAATACCTTAGATGCACAAACGCTAGCGATTCCAAAAGACAAACTCGCATTATTCCCGCCGCGCGCCTTCAATTTTGATCGTACGCGTGAATCTTTTAAAGGGAAAACAGGAATTACGTTTGATCCTATGGGGGCGGTTGAGTCGGCGGCCGACTTTACCTTGGATTTTTTATTACATCCTGACCGTTTATCCAGACTGGCCGGAAATAAGGCAGTGGATGTCAAACAACTAGGATTAGAAGAAACGCTTAACTGGCTTGTGCAAGCAACCATTTACAAATCACATGCAGACCCGTATCTTCAAGCTACCCAAGAGACAATTAACTACAAGGTCGTTTCATCGCTGTTAAATGTGTTGAATGCACCTAGTATTTCTCCACTAGCCGCAGCACAAGTACAAGAATTAGTACACAAGATTCGCGCATTTTATGGCAATAAGCCAAGTGCTATGGCGAAGTACATTTCCCTAACAATTGACCAATTCAAAGCCAATCCGAATGATTGGAAACCGATGCAAACTCCTAATATTCCTGATGGGGCACCTATTGGAATGGATTGTTTGGATTAATACAACAAGATTGATAACATGAAAAAAGTTTGTGTGATTGGTGCCGGACCATCCGGAATTACAGCTCTCAAAAATATACTCGACCAAGGATTGGACGTCACTTGTTATGATTTCAATTCAGATGTAGGAGGCAATTGGATTTACAATGAAAGTAAAAGTCATTCCAGTGTATTTGAAACGACGCATATTATTTCATCCAAAACACTTTCTCAATACGAGGATTATACATTCGATGATTTTGAAAAAGGGATTCCTGACTACCCTTCACACGACCAATTAAGGCGTTACTTTCAAGGATACGCTGCTCATTTTAAGCTCTATCCCAAAATCGAATTCAACACATTAGTTAAATCATGTGAATTGAATGCAGATAATACTTGGGAAGTCATTTCAGAAAAAGACGGCGTACAGAAAACCGAACATTTTACTCATTTAGTCGTATGCAATGGTCACCATTGGTTACCTAGATTCCCAAGCTACCCAGGTGAGTTTACCGGTGAATTTTTACATTCGCATGATTTTAAAAAAGCTGCCCCGTTTAAAGACAAACGCGTACTTGTGATTGGTGGCGGAAATTCGGCATGTGATGTATCCGTAGAAACGAGCCGAGTTAGTAAAAAAACCACGATTAGTTGGCGCAGAGGTTACCGCATCGTACCCAAATTTCTATTCGGAAAGCCTAGCGATGTGGTCGCGTCGCGTATGGCATTCTTACCTACTCGCTTGAAATTTTTCTTTTCCGAATTAACTGTCAAAATATTTTCTGGAGCCAATAAAAATTACGGACTTCCAGAACCAGAGCATAACATCACAGGAACTCACCCAACCATTAACGAGGAGTTACTTTATAAATTAAGACATGGAAAAGTATTTCCAAAAGGCGACATTGATCACTTTGATGGCAAAAACGTGCACTTTAAAGATGGAAGCGTGGAAGAATTTGATACCATCATTGCCTGTACCGGCTATATTCTTGAACATCCATTCTTCCGTAAAGACTTTTTAAATTACAGTGAAGGCGATGTTCCATTGTATCTGAAAATGTTACATGAAAAATACGAAAACTTGTTTTTCGTGGGGATGTTCCAGCCATTAGGTTGCATTTGGCCAGGGGCTGAATTACAAAGCAAAATTGCGGCGAGAGCTATTAAAGGTCTTTGGAAGCGACCTGAAAATATCGCAACATTATGCCAACGAGAAGTTACGCATCCGCATTTGAATCAAATTAAAACTCCGCGACATACGATTACGGTCGATTTCCATTTATTTGTCAAAGATCTTAAAAAGCATTTGCCTAAAAACTATGTGAGTAAATCTGCCGTTTGATGAAAGAAACCATCGTTTTTGTGCATGGAATGAGTCACGGCGCTTGGTGCTGGGAGGCATATTTCATTCCCTATTTTGAAAAACTTGGCTATCAATGCTTGGCCATGAACCTACCCGGTCATGAGGAAAAAGGTAGCACAAAATCCATTTCTTATTCACTCCAAGATTATGTACGCGCTTTATCCAAATTTGTAGCCAATTTACCCGAGCCTCCGATCATCATAGGTCATTCCATGGGTGGCATGATTCTCCAACGTTTTTTAAAAACAGGCTCGTGTAAAAAAGCAATTTTAATGTCTTCTGTTCCTCCATCCGGAGTATTAATGGCCAGCCTTCGTGTCATTTTTAATCACCTAGGCAGCATTCCATTTTTGTTCCAAAGAAACCTCTTAGGCGTTTTCCTCAAATACCCGGAATTAATGTTTAACGATTTGTCTGTGGCACAAAAATTCAAATCTAATATGTGTGCGGAATCGTTTTTTGCATATTTAGGCTTATTAATACCGATTTCAAATCAGACCACAACTCCCATGTTGGTCATTGGTGGTTCGGAAGATGCATTGATTACGCAAGAGGAATTTCGACAAACCGCGAAATATTATCAGGCGAAATTAGAACTCATTGAAGGAGGTTCACATGATTTAATGCTAGACCCAGATTTTACTAAAACAGCCGACTCCATTCATCAATGGTTAACCAACTAAGTCTATGAAAAAAAGCCCTTATGTCGTTTTTCTGATCATGATAACTTTCTTCGTTATCTCATTCATTTCGAACATTATTGGGCCTATCATACCTGATTTAATCCAAAGCTTTGACCTAAATCTAACCTTAGTTTCCCTCCTACCCTTTTCCTTTTTTATCGCTTATGGCGTGATGTCTATCCCAGCTGGGATACTTCTAGAAACCTACCAAGAGAAAAAAGTGATGCTGATGGCATTTGGTCTAGCGACTTTGGGTTCTCTTTTAATTGTTCTTTCTCCCAATTACCTATCTGCCCTGCTTTCCCTTTTTTTAATCGGAAGCGGTATGGCCATGTTGCAAGTGGTCATTAATCCGCTATTAAGGACTGCGGGGGGGGAAGAAAATTATGCCAACTATTCGGTGTTGGCCCAACTGATTTTCGGGTTTGCCTCTTTCTTAAGCCCGATGGTTTACCAAGTATTTATAGCTCAACCTGCAGTTCAAGCCTATCCATTTCCGTGGTTGTCTTTATATCTATTGTTTATTGGCATTAGTTTATTGATGATGATTGTCAGCTACCTAAGTAAATTTCCGGCAGTGGAATTAGGTGCCGACGAGAAACCTGGAGCCTGGGCGGTACACCTCAAACTTTTCAAAAACAAGCAGGTCATCTTGTATTTCATCGCAATGCTTTGCTATGTGGGAACTGAGCAAGGGATTGCGACTTGGATATCCCAGTTTTTAGCCACCTATCATGGCTTAAATCCGCAAATTGATGGAGCAAATACGATTGCCTATTATTGGGGATTAATGACAGCGGGAGGTATTTTGGGAATCGTTTTATTGAAAATATTGGATAGTCGAATCGTACTTTCCGCTTTTACGTTTCTGGCCATCATTTCATTCATTTTTGCACTGTTTGGGAGTGCGAGTACCTCATTAATTGCCTTTCCGCTCGTGGGCTTTTTCGCCTCCGTCATTTACCCCATTATCTTTTCGCTTGCCCTTAATTCCGTCACAGAACATCATGGTTCATTTGCCGGAATCATCGTCACGGGGATTGTTGGCGGCGCCATTTTTCCATTTATCATCGGCGGAATAGGTGATATATGGGGACTGAAAACAGGTATGTTATTATTGTTTTTGAGTTTGGGCTATATTTTTAGCATTGGTTTTTGGGCCAAACCATTGGTCAATAACAAGCGAATCAAGCTGTTTGGAGGCGAATAGGAATTATGTTTCGCCTTCGTCAACCAGGCAGGCATGGACTTGTAGTTCGACTCGTATACATAAAGGCATGGAAACGTTGCTTTATCCAGCCGGCTTGTTGGCATACATAACCTTTTCTTTTTAGTGCATTTCGAGTACTTTTGATCTCGATGAGCTCAAAAAATCCGAAGGTATTTTTTATTACCCCACCATTTACCCAATTAAATACGCCCTACCCTGCAACGGCCTATTTAAAAGGTTTTTTGAATACGAAGGGGTTGGCATCGTATCAGGCCGACTTAGGTCTGGAAGTAATCCTACAACTTTTTTCAAAAGAAGGACTCCAGCAATTATTTGCTCACATTGAAAATTCTGGAAAAAAATTAAATCCAAATGGAGAGCGCATGCTCCGATTGAAACAGTCGTACATCCGTACCATTGACCCGGTCATTTCTTTTTTACACGATAAAAATCCCACACTCGCCCACATCATTTCGGAACAAAATTACTTGCCGGAAGCTTCTCGTTTTCAGCAAGTATCTGATCTAGAATGGGCATTTGGCAGCATGGGGGTGAGAGACAAAGCCAGGCATTTAGCTACGCTCTATTTGGAAGATATTTCTGACTTAATCATCGATGCCGTTGACCCACATTTTGGGTTTAGTCGGTACGCGGAACGTCTAGGCAGATCGGCCTCTACTTTTCATGAATTACACCAAGCGCTTGAGGCACCATTAACCTACATCGACGAACTATTAGTAGACATACTTTCACAGAAAATTCAAGCCGAAAAACCTGATTTGGTTGCCATAACAGCACCATTCCCCGGTAATTTATACAGTGCCTTGCGATGCGGACAGTGGCTAAAAAAACACCATCCTCACATCAAAGTAGCCTTTGGAGGTGGATATGCAAATACGGAATTACGCTCCTTGCAGGAACCACGTGTGTTTGAATTTGTCGACTTCATCACATTAGATGATGGTGAAACTCCATTAATTAACCTGTTGGAACATGTACGTGGCGAGCGGGAATTGAACGATTTGAAACGCACTTTTTGTTGCATCGATGGAAAAGTAAGGCACCTGAATGGGTCCTCCGATTCTGATGTGAAGCAAAAAGACGTGGGGATCCCGGATTACACTGATTTATACCTAGATAAATATTTATCTGTCATTGAAATTGCGAATCCCATGCATCGCCTATGGAGTGATGGACGCTGGAATAAATTGACTTTAGCCCATGGTTGTTATTGGGGTAAATGCACTTTTTGCGATATATCCTTATCGTATATCAAAGACTATGAATTTACAACCGCACGGATGTTGGTCGATCGCATCGAGGCGATGATCCAACAAACGGGAAACAATGGTTTTCATTTTGTGGATGAAGCAGCACCTCCGGCGTTAATGCGCGATGTGGCTTTGGAAATAATCCGAAGAGACTTGACCGTTGTTTGGTGGACGAATATTCGATTCGAGAAAAGCTTTACGAAGGATCTATGCCAATTATTGGTGCGCTCAGGCTGTATCGCTGTTTCGGGAGGTTTGGAGGTTGCTTCAGATCGATTGCTCACATTAATTGACAAAGGTGTTTCGGTCGCTCAGGTGGCTCAGGTCGCAGATCATTTTACGCAAGCGGGCATTTTAGTACATGCTTACTTGATGTATGGATTTCCAACGCAGACAGCCCAAGAAACGGTAGATTCCTTGGAAGTTGTCCGTCAGCTCATTGAAAATGGGGTGATCCATTCAGGTTTTTGGCATCAATTTGCTTTAACAGCACATAGTCCAGTTGGTCTAAATCCTGATGCCTACCACATACAGATTTTAAACCCAGAACCGGGAAGTTTTGCAAACAACGATTTAGAGCATGCGGATCCAACGGGTACGGATCATGCCAAATTCAGTGAAGGACTTAAGAAATCCTTATTTAATTACATGCATGGCATTGGTTTAGATATGCCGCTTCAGGAATGGTTTGATTTCAAAATTCCTCGAACACAGATTCCGAAAAACTACATTGCGCGTACATTAGCAACAAATAATGAAGGTTTACCTAAACCAACCACAAAAATTTGTTGGCTCGGACCTACGCCTACCTTAACTAAGACATCTCGCGGAAAAACGGAGTTACAAATGAGTATGGGGCGAGATGAAATAGCATTACAAGTTCCTGAAAAGCTGGGAATTTGGCTGATGGATTCCTTAAATCGAATTTCGATCGGGCCTAACAAAACTTGGACCTTTGAAGCATATCAAAAGGAATATACGCAAGCAGGCTTGGGTGATTTTGGCCTTTTTTGGGAAAGCGAAACGGCACAAGAGTTACGAGAGATCGGATTGCTCGTTATCTAGTCTTATAAATTGGCCTAAAACAAAAAAGCCTCAGATTTCTCTGAAGCTTTTCCAAAGTTGGCGGTCCGGACGGGACTCGAACCCGCGACCCCATGCGTGACAGGCATGTATTCTAACCAACTGAACTACCGGACCGTTTGGTATTTGGTGGCACAAAATTAGGGAAATTCTGCTTTCAAACAATACCTTTGGGTAAAAAAATAAGAAAATATGCATATACCAGCTAGCTACGAATACCCGAACGCACCGTATTTCGCTGAATATCTGAACTTTGAGGCAGACGAAAATTTATTCGAGGTGTTGAAAAACCAGAGCAACGAAATCATTGAATTGTTTGAAAATTTGGAGAAAGGTCAAGCAGAGTTTGCCTATGCAGCTGGAAAATGGAGCCTAAAAGGTCTATTGGGTCATATGGTGGATACCGAACGGATTGTTTCGTATCGAATTTTGGCCATATCACGAGGAGAAAAAACGGGCTTACCGGGATTTGACGAAAATGAATACCAGGCAGCATCAGAATACGAAACGCAAGATGCGATGGAAATTCTAGCGCAATACAAAGCAACAAGAACAGCAACAACCTTACTTTTAAACTCGTTTTCAAGCAAGCACTGGAACCAAATGGGGCAAGCGAATGGCAAGACAACTAGCGCCCGTGCCTGGGCATGGATGGTAGCTGGACATGAAAAACATCACCTCAGCATAATTAAGGAGCGATATTTGCCACATTTTTCTTAAATTAGACGATGCTTTTTCACAAATACCAAGGAACAGGAAACGACTTCATCATCATCGATGACCGGAGTCAAACGTTTCAACTCGATACAGCAGCTATCGCCCAACTCTGCCACCGCCGCTTTGGCATTGGAGCTGATGGGCTGATGTTATTACAAAATGCGGCAGGTTACGATTTCCGAATGGTCTATTTTAATTCCGATGGCACCGAAGGTACCATGTGCGGGAATGGCGGCAGATGCTTAGTACGTTTTGCAGCCGACCAAGGTATCGTGGCAGATAAGGCACATTTTATCGCAGTAGACGGGCCACATTTGGCCCATATTACTCCTGAAAAAATAGCATTACAAATGCAAGATGTGGCCAATATCGCCCAACATGATGACGACTATTTTACCAATACCGGATCACCACATGTGGTGCGTTTTGTCCAGCAAGTTCAATTCACTGATGTGAAGAACATCGGTGCAGCGATTCGCTATTCAGAGGCTTATCAAGGCCAAAATGGCACGAATGTAAATTTTGCTGAAAAATTGGATCCCCAAACCCTCTTTGTTCGTACCTATGAACGCGGAGTGGAAGACGAAACTTATTCCTGCGGAACTGGGGTAACAGCCGCTGCCTTAGTATCCAATGCAACCAAAGGCATGAGCAGCCCCATTCAAATCAAGACTTTAGGCGGTGAATTAGCCGTGCAATTCGAAGGAAATAGCACAGAAGGATTCACCCAAATATTTTTAATTGGCCCAGCCAAACACGTATTTACCGGAGAAATTTAGGATATGACATTTGACGCAACGACCCAAGCAAACATCGATCAATGGTTAAACGGCCCTTACGACGCTGAAACTAAATCGCAAATCCAAGCGATGATCGCTTCTGGCGAACAAACAGCTTTGACCGATTCATTCTACAAATCCCTTGAATTCGGGACAGGTGGAATGCGTGGCGAAATGGGCGTAGGTTGCAACCGCATGAACCAATACACCGTGGGTGCGGCTACACAAGGTTTTGCCAATTACCTGAACAAATGCCTACCAGGACAAAAAATCAAAGTGGCTATCGCGCACGATTCTCGTAATAATTCCCCAGAATTCACCCGCATCGCAGCAAATATCTTCACGGCCAATGGCATCGAGGTTTACCTTTTCCCTGCTTTACGTCCTACTCCGCAACTGTCGTTTACGGTTCGCGAATTAGGTTGCCAAGCGGGTTTGGTGATTACTGCATCCCACAACCCAAAGGAATACAATGGCTACAAAGCGTATTGGGCCGATGGTTCACAGGTCGTGGCTCCCCACGATAAAAATATCGTGTCAGAAGTAAACGCCATTTCAACAGTTGCCGATATCAAATTTGAAGGTAACGATGCTTTGTTACATGTATTAGATGAGTCGATTGACCTGGCCTATTTAAAAACGATTAAGGCCAACTGCCGTAAGCCTGAAGTAATTCAGCGTCAAAAAGACTTAAAAATTGTCTTCTCTCCTATTCATGGAACCGGGATTACTTTGGTACCCAAAGCATTAGAATCACTTGGTTTTGAGGCGGTTACGGTAGTGGAAGAACAAGCAATTCCGAATGGCAATTTCCCAACGGTTGTTTATCCAAATCCAGAGGAAAAAGAAGCGATGACATTGGCATTGAATAAAGCCAAAGCAATCGATGCTGACTTAGTGATTGCAACTGACCCAGATGCAGATCGCGTGGGTGCGGCGGTGAAGAACCAACATGGCGAATGGGTACTGTTGAACGGTAACCAAATGGCTAGTTTGATTCTTTATTACCTACTGAAAGTTTCAGATTTAAAAGGCAATGAGTTTGTTGCCAAAACAATTGTAACTACCGATTTGATCGATAAAATGTGCGCGTCTAAAGGCGTGCCATGCTACAATACATTAACTGGTTTCAAATATATCGCTCAAGTTATTCGCGAGTTAGAAGGGCAAGAGAAATTCATCGGCGGTGGCGAAGAGTCCTACGGTTATTTAATTGGCGATGCTGTACGCGATAAAGACGCCGTGGCATCTTGTGCCATGATTGCGGAATTAACCGCCTATGCCAAAGATCAGGGTAAATCCTTATTCGACTTCTTGGCCGAAATGTACATTGAAAACAATTTCTATTACGAAGGCTTAATTTCCTTAACCAAAAAAGGCAAAGCAGGAGCAGAAGAAATCAAGCAAATGATGATCAATCTTCGTTCGAACGTTCCAGCTTCGGTAGCTGGATCTAAACCAGTTACTGTGTTAGATTACGAAGGCCTTGTTTCAACAGATCTATTAACCGGTATACAAACACCAATTAAAGTTGGTCGTGGCATCGAAGCATCCAATGTGATTCAATTGATTCTCGCGGATGGATCCAAAGTTTCTGCTCGTCCATCAGGCACGGAACCGAAGATCAAATTCTATGTTTCAGTAAACGCATCTTTGGCATCCGCTTCTGATTTCGATCAGACCTTCGCAGCCTTGCAAGAGAAGGTTGGCGTGATTCAGAAAGATCTCGGATTAGTGTAGAGACGCGATACCTCGCGTCTATTTTTATTTGGCTAACCTGTTAGGAATGCCAAAGTTTGAAATGCATAAAATCGATTATATCCTTGTAGAGACGCGATACTTCGCGTCTCTTTTTCTTTGGCAAAACGCGAAGCTTTGCCAAAGAACCCCGCACCACCAAACATCTCACAAGCATACAACCTATTAATTTTATTGATAAATTCAGCCAACTAAACCGATCGCTATGTTGACTGAATCTCAAATCCTTGCGTACAAGCAGGATGGATATATCCATGTTCCCAACTTTTTCACAAAGGAAGAAATTGATTTATTATTTCAGGTGGCTACGGACGAATCCGTCGTAAATCATGCTTTTGACCTAAATGATCAGTCAGGCAAAAAAACAAAACTTACTCTTTGGTTTACAGCTGGAGATGATTCATTTGGATTAATGTCCAGATGTCGGCGCATGGTCACTTCCGTTCAAAACCTATTAGGCGAAGGGGAAGTTTGCCATTTTCATTCCAAAGTCATGCAAAAAGAACCACGTGTTGGAGGAGCCTGGGAATGGCATCAAGATTATGGCTATTGGTATAAAAATGGGTTCCTATTTCCTGAATCAATGGTTTCCGTCATGATCGCATTGACTGATGCAACAAAAGAAAATGGATGTCTTCAAGTGCTAAAAGGAACACATCACATGCAGCGCATCGAACACCATTTTGCGGGAGAACAACAGGGGGCCGACATGGAATTTGTAGAAGAGGCAACCAAGGTTTCTGAACTTGTATATTGCGAATTAAAGGCCGGAGACGTGCTATTTTTCCACCCCAATCTGCTACATAGATCAGAAGCAAACCTATCCGAAAATGCCCGATGGTCCGTCATATCTGCCTATAATTTGGCATCCAATAAACCATTCAGAGAGAAAAATTTATCATGCATAACGCCCATCCGAATGGTACCCGATGAGGCGATTTTGGCAAGTGGGAAAAAAGCTGTTTTAGGCGCAGACTTTTTGGCAAAAGAAGAAGAAATCACATTAAAAATCAATAACTAATGGCTAACATATGTATTCTGGGTGGTGGATTCATCGGTAGATTCTATGCCGAATCCCTTTGTGGAAGACGAAGTAAAGACAGCGTCAAAGTGGTTTATTCACGCAAAGAAGCTACAGCTTCCCGCTTCGCAAAAGATTATAATGTACCTCATTTTTGCACAGAAATGGAAGATGCGATCGCTCATCCTGAATCTGAATTTGTCGTCATTGCACTGCCCAACTATTTACATGAAGAGGCAGTTATGCTTTGCGTCAAATACAAAAAAGCCGTCTTGTGTACAAAACCACTCGGCAGAACAGCTGAAGAGGCGCTTCGAATGACCTTAGCTTGTGAAGAAGCTGGCATTTTTGCTGGCTACTTAGAAGACTTATGCTACACCCCTAAATTTCTAAAATCAGTTAAAAGTGTTGAAGATGGGGCTATTGGACGAATTCTTTGGGCCAAATCCAGAGAGACGCACCCTGGTCCCCATGCTGAATGGTTCTGGGATATTGAAAAAGCTGGTGGTGGAGCTGTACTCGATTTAGGCTGCCATTGCATTGAGATTGCCCGAAATTTTATTGGTAAAGATGTACTTCCAGTCGAAGTGATGTGCTGGGCAGATACCCAAGTTAAACCCATTGATGCTGAAGATCATGCCATCGGGTTAGTTAAATATGAGAATGGAGCGATCGGGCAATTTGAAGTTTCGTGGACATTTCGTGGTGGAATGGACCTGCGCGATGAAGTCATGGGAACCGAAGGAACGATTTGGGTGAACTCCTTCTTGCGTACAGGATTTGAGATGTTTACAAGTGGCAATTCGGCCAATTACGTTGCCGAGAAAGCAGAAACAAATGTGGGTTGGCAATTTCCCGTGGGAGATGAAGCGCACGAATTAGGCTATCCGACCATGTTCAATGACATGTTTGATGCCTATGAGAACGGGACGCAACCACGCGAAACATTTTATGATGGCTATGTCGTGAATGCAATTATTGATGCAGCCTACAAATCAGCCAAAACGAAACTTTGGGAACCGGTCCAACTTCCTGAATGGCGGGGCAAAAGAGGCTTGACTAAGCCTTCAGTTTATCAATCATACGATGAAAATCATTGGCTCATTAAAGAGGAAATTCTGCCGAATGGTGATAAAAAGGTTATCTTAAAGGATAAGGCTAGCGGCGAAATTTCAGAAATAAATAGTTAGTAGAGACGCAACACCTTGCGTCTATCATAAAATAGAGACGCGAAGTATCGCGTCTCTATTTCTTAAGCCAACTTAAACTCGCTTGTAAAGTGGAATTCAATCTCCGGATTATTCGTTTGATTCATGCGAAGAATCCAATCAGATTCCGCCAAGAACACATAGTTACCATCTTTGTCTTGGGCGATATTTTGGCCTTTCAAACGGACGAATTCTTGTAGTTTTTTAGGGTCTTCGGAAGTAATCCAACAAGCCTTTGTCACTGCCATACCATCGAAGCGACACTTCGCACCATATTCATGCTCTAAACGGTACTGAATTACCTCATATTGAAGATCTCCTACAGTACCCACAATCTTACGATTTCCCAATTGGGGTTGCGTAAATAACTGCGCCACACCTTCGTCGGTCAACTGATCGATACCCTTCTCCAATTGTTTTGACTTCATCGGATCCAAGTTGATGAGTTCCTTAAAAATCTCCGGCGAGAAGCTAGGAATTCCTTGGTAATTCATGATCTCACCTTCTGTCAAGGTATCTCCGATCTTAAACGTACCCGTATCATATAAACCAATTACATCACCCGGAAAACCTTCCTCTACGACCTCTTTATCTTGGGCCATAAAATTATAGGGATTCGCAAAGCGCACATTCTTTTTCAAGCGAATATGTTGGTAAAATGTATTGCGATGAAAGACCCCCGAACAAATACGTAAAAAGGCAATACGATCGCGGTGCTTTGGATCTAAATTGGCGTGAATCTTAAATACAAATCCCGTGAATTTTTTCTCATTAGGCTCCACCACACGCACATCAGTTCCGCGTGCTTGGGTCGATGGAGCGATTTTGGTAAACGTATCCAACAATTCTTGAATACCAAAGTTGTTGACCGCCGAACCAAAAAACACAGGCGCCAACTCCCCACTTAAATATTCTTCTCTGTCAAATGTTTCATAAACGCCCTCTATCAGGTCAACATCCTCGCGCAATTGATTTGCGTCACGCTCACCCACACGCGCATCCAATTCAGGCGTTGCGATGTCTACAGCGACAACATTCTTTTCAATCTTGGTTTTATTGGCAGAAAATAAGTTCAATGAGCGATCCAACAAATGGTAAACACCTTTGAAGTTTTGACCCATGTTAATAGGCCAAGTTAATGGTCGCACTGAAATTTTAAGCTTTTGCTCTAGCTCATCTAGTAGGTCAAATGGATTTTGACCTTCGCGGTCCATTTTATTGATAAAAATGATCACAGGCGTCTTCCGCATGCGACATACTTCCATCAAACGTTCCGTTTGTTCCTCGACACCCTTCACACAGTCGATAACCAGAATAACTGAATCGACAGCTGTTAACGTCCGATAGGTATCTTCTGCAAAGTCCTTGTGACCCGGCGTATCTAGGATATTGATCTTTACATCATTGTACTCAAAAGTCATGACAGAAGTGGCTACCGAAATACCTCTTTGGCGTTCGATTTCCATAAAGTCGGACGTAGCACCCTTCTTAATCTTATTCGATTTCACTGCCCCTGCTGTCTGAATGGCACCTCCAAAAAGAAGCAATTTTTCAGTCAAGGTAGTTTTCCCCGCATCGGGGTGAGAGATGATACCAAAGGTTCTTCTTTTGGCAATTTCCGCGTCAATCTTTTGCATAATGATAAATCAAGGTGCAAAAATACGCCAAAAATATCGCTTAGGCAAAGGTCGTTGTTCCTTTGGCAAAGCTTGGCGCTTTGGCAAAGTTTGAGATGCGTAGCATCGATTCTCCCTAGGCTGAAGCCTGGGGTTATCAAAACGTAGAGACGCGATACCTCGCGTCTTACAAAACAAAAGACGCGAAGTATCACTTCTCTATAAAAATAATCGGCGCGAAAAGCGCCTCAAACTTTGGCAATCCTGAACGGTTTGCCAAAGAGTATCCCCATAAAAAAAGCCCCTTCGTCAGGGGCTTTTCAATTACTCTCTCGTATTCAAGTGTGACTTCGGACGGCCATACAAGAAGTAGACCACTAATCCGAACACCAACC
>JACCDM010676249.1_pt1 | contig 34921 bp, 39 predicted proteins | sample 7445851 | NCBI WGS metagenome assembly JACCDM01 (sample SAMN15323438, study PRJNA562643) | freshwater metagenome | isolation source: river surface water | place: USA:Blue River Watershed | collected 2017-08-16
CGGCCAAATACACATTGGCCCCACCTATCTCCCCGCCCATGGCCAAACCTTGAATCAACCGCAGGGCCAACAACAAGCCCGTGGCCCACCATCCCCATTGCGCATGGGTGGGCAGCAGACCCACCGCAAAAGTGGCGGCACCCATGATGCCAATCGTGGCAATGAAGACTTGTTTGCGCCCGAACCGGTCGCCATACGAGCCAAACAAAACCGCACCCAGAGGGCGCACCACCATGCCCATGCCAAAGGTGGCCAAGCTGTAAAGCAAGGCAGCCACAGGGTCATCTGCTGGGAAAAAAAGCACAGCGAAATGAACGGCGAGGGTGGCGAAGGTGAGGAAGTCGTACCACTCGATGAAGGTGCCAAAGCAGGCGGCCAGGGCGATGCGCTTGTAGTTTTTTGCTTGCTGCATGCAAGCATTTTGACTGATCCACCGGGCGTTCAAGCACCTCTGGTTTCCTCTAGCCAAAGGCGATGCTCAGTCGTTGTAACCTCTGGCAGATGAACAGACCCACCGATCAATACATCCAAGTCCAGGGCCACCGCATCCGCTATTGGACCCAAGGCGAATCCGGCCCCACTGTTTTGCTGTTGCACGGCATCAGTTGTTCGGTGCTCGAGTGGGAGCACAACATCGCAGCGTTGGCCCAGCAATACCGCGTCATCGCCGTCGATCTGTTGGGCTGTGGCCTGAGCGACAAGCCCTTGGAAGCCGACTACACGATGCAAGGACAAGCGCGCTTCGTTTTCGAATTCATGGACGCCATGGGTTTGTCGTCGGTGCATTTGGTGGGCAATTCCATGGGCGGTTGCATTGCCATGGAATGTGCGGCCATGCAGCCTGCGCGTGTCCTGTCCATGGTGTTGTCGGCCCCAGCCGGCATTGGACGCAACACCTTGTTCAATTTCCGCTTGGCCAGTCTGCCTGTACTGGGTGAATTGCTGACCAAGCCCAGCATGTTTGGTCTGGGCATGATTTGGAAACTGGCATTTCACAACCCCGCCTTCGTGACGCACGACATGTTGGCTGAAAAACTGGTTCTGGCCCGTATGCCCCATGCGCAAGCGGTGTTCCTCCAAACCCTGCGTGGTTTCGTGGGCTTTGGTGGTTTTCTCGAAGCACCTCGTCAAGCGTTTCATGCGCGCATACAGCGTATCCAATGCCCCAGCTTGGTCATCTGGGGCCAGCAAGACCAGTTTTTGCCTGTCAGCCATGTGCAGGTGCTCAAGCCCTTGTTGGCCAATGCCCAATACGAATTGGTGGATCAATGCGGTCACGTGCCCATGACCGAAATCACCGACCACTTCAACCAACGCACGCTTTCATTTTTGAGTCAACAAGCCGCATGACGCACGCCCAAGCCATCGTTTTTGAAGCACCGCAGGTGTTGTCCGTGCAGACCTTGGAGGTGAAAGCCTTTGAGGCCAACGACATTGAAGTCGCGGTGCGTTTCAGCGGCATCAGCACGGGCACCGAACGTTTGTTGTGGGATGGCACCATGCCGCCGTTCCCCGGTTTGGGCTATCCCTTGGTCCCAGGCTATGAAACCGTGGGTCAGGTGGTGCGGGTGGGCGAGGGTGCATCGGTGCAAGTGGGCGACCATGTGTTCGTGCCCGGTTCCTACACCTTTCAAGGGGTGCGCAATATTTTTGGTGGCGCTGGCTCTCGCCTCATCGTGCCGCACGACCGGGTGGTCAAGGTGCATCCTGATTTGGGACCCAAGGCCGTGTTGCTGGCCTTGGCCGCCACGTGCTACCACGCCATTGCGTTGGGCGGCAAGCGCTCACCCATGGTGTTTCCAGATTTGATCGTGGGTCATGGTGTCATGGGTCGCCTGTTGGCCCGCATTTGTGTGGCCATGGGCCAAGCGGCCCCCACCGTTTGGGAAACACAAGCTGCTCGGCAGAGTGGTGCACTGGGTTACAACGTGGTGCATCCCGACAACGATGCCCGCAAAGACTACAAAGCCATTTACGACGTGAGTGGTGACGCCAGCATCCTCAATGCACTCATCATGCGCTTGAGCCCTGGCGGCGAAGTGGTTTTGGCAGGTTTTTACAAACAAGACATTGGTTTTGCCTTTGCGCCGGCCTTCATGCGTGAAGCCGAGATAAGGGTGGCCGCCCAATGGAAAAAACAAGACTTGCTGGATGTCACGGCCTTGGTTGAAAGCGGGGCACTGTCGCTCGAGGGACTGATCACCCACACTTTCCCTGTGTCTAAAGCCCAAGAGGCTTATCAGTTGGCTTTTTCCGATCCACAATGCTTGAAAATGATGATCGATTGGACATGACATGACACCACCCGCCAGCTTTGAAGCATTCACCGCCATCGCCATGGACGAGGGCTTCGATGAAGTCTTGGTACGCGAATGGGCGCCCGACTTGGTGATTGACACCCACACCCATCCATTTGATGTCAGCGCCTGGGTGGCGCGCGGGGAATTCACGCTCACCGTTGGCGACAAGCAAATCAAGCTCAAAGCAGGTGAGCCCTTCCGTTTGGGACGCCACATCGAACACGCCGAACACTATGGCCCAGAGGGTGCCACGGTGTGGGTGGCGCGGGCCAACGCATGAGCGAAGACAACAAACCCTCTTTCGAAGACCGCGCCCTCAAATACATCGAGCGGCACAACAAGCAGATATGGATTGGCATCGCCATCCTGGTCGTGGTGGTGGTCTTGGTCAAACGCAACGCGGTTTGATCGTCAATCGAACTTCACTTTGCTCAAGTCAAAAGTGGGCTTAGGCATAGCGAGCTTCATGCCTTCCAAGGTGTGCACCAAGAGTTCAGCAAAAAAGTAATTGCGATAAGTCTTGCTGTCAGCAGGAACGATGTACCAAGGCGCGTTCTCGGTGCTGGTGGCTGACAAGGTCTCTTGATAAGCCTGCATGAAGTCGGGCCACAGTTTGCGGTCTTCAAAATCAGAGGCTTGCAATTTCCAATGTTTCTGCGGGTCGTTCAAGCGTGATTGCAAACGTTTCTTCTGCTCTTTTTTGGAGATGTGCAAATAGCACTTCAATACCGTGATGCCCTCATCGTGCAACATGGCCTCGAAATTCAAAATGTCTTGGTAACGGCTTTGCACCGTGCTGGGCGTGATCAAGCCGCGCACCCTTGTGACCAAGACGTCTTCATAGTGGCTGCGGTTGAAGATGGCCATGTCGCCACGACCAGGTACTTTGCTGTGGATGCGCCACAAAAAATCATGGCGCAACTCCTCTTCGGTCGGTGCGCCAAAAGCATGCGCGTGGACACCCAGGGGACTGATGTGTGAAAACACATGTCGAATCACCCCGTCTTTGCCCGAGGTGTCCATGCCTTGCAGGACCAACAAGAGGCCTCGCGTTTTGCCAGCATACAAAGTGGTTTGCAGCTTGCTGAGCTTTTCAAACAGGATCTTCATGTCCTCTTTGCCAGCATCGACATCATCTTCATTGATGGGAAGCGTGCTGGTGGTTTCCAAATTGAAACCACTGTCTTGTTTGACTCGCCAAGGTTCGAAAAAAGATTTGTTCATCCAGACCTCAAATGAATTGTTGTAAAACCAGTGTAATGAATTCGATAGGGGTCCCCAATGTCAGTCCTTCACCAACAAGCCGCTGGTCAGCTCTTGCCCGTTTGGTTGAACTTCCAGCAGTTGCATGGCTTGGATCCAGCGCATCGCCCTCAAACGCGTGCTGAGGGTTACCAAGTTCAACAAGCTTTGTTCAACGCCACACAGGACAGCACTTATGGATGGAAAATCGCGGCCACCAGTCTGGCTGGGCAAAAGCACATTGGTGTGACCGGGCCTCTGGCGGGACGCTTGCTCAATGGCAGGCGTTTGAAACCTGGTGCCCATGTGTCGTTGCAAGGCAATGTGATGCGGGTCATGGAGGCTGAGTTTGCTTTCCACATCGGCCAAGACCTGCTCGGGGGTTCTCATGTGTTGTCGCAAGAAGAAGTGATGGCCAGCGTGGATGCCTTGCATTTGGCGATAGAAATTCCCAACTCCCGCTACACCGACTTTGAGCATGTGGGCGAGGCCTCGCTGATCGCTGACTTTGCATGTGCGGGTCATGTGGTGATCGGGCCCGAGGTGACCACCGCTTGGCGCAGCAAGGCACTGCCGTTGCACGAGGTGCAAGTGTGTCGTCAGGGTGAAGTGGTGGCCCATGGCACGGGTGCCAATGTATTGGGCGACCCGCGCTTGGCGCTCACCTGGCTGGCCAATGAGTTGATTTCAAACGGCATGCATTTGAAGCAGGGTGACACCATCATCACTGGCACTTGTGTGGTGCCGGTGCCCGTGAATGAAGGCGATGAAATGTTGGCGGACTTTGGTGATTTGGGTCAGATCGGGGTGAGGTTCACGGCTTGAGACAAGCTTTTTTCCACATCATGTCCACCGCACTGCCTGCAACGGGGGCCGCCCAAGGCTTGGCTTCATTGTCCGTTTGCAACGCGCCGCCATTGGCCATGTTCTCAGGGTAAATGTTCAAGCTCAATTGTCTGGCTTGTTTTTTCTCGCAATCGAATTCGTGAACGAATTTGGCCGACAAATAGTTTTGCCCTGCCAGTGTTTGCTGTTGATGAAAATCTTGCGAACCTTCGGCTTTGATGATCGCCCCGTTTTTCTCGGCCCCATCCAGATTGATGTAGATGATGGACTCTTTGGTCTCACCGACCAATGCCAAGCCAGCCTGGGCACTGAAAGCATGGACAAGCAAACAAAAACAAGCAGCAATTGCACGCATGAAAAACCCCCTTATGTGTCAGGCAAATGACAAGCGCGTTGGCAAAGCACATCCTGCAAGCGCACTCAAAACGTTGGCCAGTATCACATGGCGTTGCCAACAACAGGTTTTCATGGGTTTTTGTGGGTGTTGTTGTTCATTGCTCTGTATAAAGCGGAGACCACCAATCTGAAAGCACCTCGTGACCCCATTCATTGCCGCGACCTTGATGCTGTTTTCCACCGCTGTTTTGGCCGAGGACTTGAGTTCTTGCACGCTGAAAAAAGAGGAAGACCAGAAGAACTTTTGCAAAGCCTCGTTTGCCGGCAGTGGAACGTTTTGCGACCAAATCAAAAACGGCGAATTACGGCGCGACTGCACCTTCATGGTCATCCGTATTCAGCGGGAAAACGCCTACAAAGTGCGCAACAACAAAAAAGAAGCGCCACCGGCTGAATAAACCGTTCAGGACATGCGCATGGGTTGACACGCTGCCAGTCAACAGCCTTTGAACACCGCGTTTCTCTTCTCTGTGAACGACCGCACGCCCTCGGCCGCATCGGCGCTGTTGGCGAGTCGTTGCTGAACCTCGTCAAACGCAGCGCGCGCTGCCATGGGGCCTTCCTCGATGGCTTGGCGCACAGACTGTCGTGTGGCCACCACGGCCAGAGGCGCTTGGGTGGCAATGGTCTGGGCGATGGCCATGGCCTGTGTCCATTCGGTGCCTGCAGGCACCACTTTTTGCACAAAGTGCAAACGCAGTGCTTCTGCGGCGTCAAATTCATCCCCGGTCAGCAGATGCAACAGGGCGTTGCCTGCGCCCGCGCGTTCGGCCATGCGCAAGGTGGCACCCCCCGTGGCCATGATGCCGCGTTTGACTTCGAGTTGAGAAAAGCGGCAGTTGTCAGCGGCCACAACGATGTCTGCCGCCAACATCAACTCGATGCCCAGGGTGAAGGTGATGCCCTGGACCGCCACCACCAGGGGTTTGCTGCGGCGGCGCAAGCCCGGGGTCCCCAGGTCCAAGGGGTCGACGTCACCGGCCTGCACCGCGTGTTCGCCGCGCTGCATCAGGCCCGCAAAGGTGGGCAAGTCCAGCCCTGCGGTGAAATGCGCGCCAGCGGCGCACAGCAGGCCCACGCGCAGATCGGGATCGTCCTCCAGCAGGCTGTAGGCCTTGGCGAGTTGGGACAGCATGTGGGGCGTGAAACCGTTGCGCTTGGCCGGTCGGTTGATCGTGATCACCAACACATGACCTTGCACCTCGTGGTCGATGCGCCCCAGGTTGTCGTGGTTCAAGCGCCCACCTCGGGTGTGTCGCGGTGCTCCACGCGACCATCGGCGTGGCGGGCAAATCGACCCGCCTCGCGCGGGTGCACCGGGTCGGAGGCACCCCAAGGCCAGCCGCCAAATTCGGTGCGGCGGTAGTCCTCAAAGGCCTGGTGAATCTCCGCTTGGGTGTTCATCACAAACGGGCCGTATTGCGCCACAGGCTCGGCGATGGGGCGGCCTTGCAACATCAGCAGTTCCACCACATCGGTGCCCTGGTTGACCAGTTGCAGGTCGTCTTGCGCGCGCACCTCCACCACCGAACGATGGGGAATGGTTTGTCCCGCCATTTGCAGGGACTGCCCCTGGAAATAGTAGAGCTGTCGCCGTGTGCCTGCTTGGGCGGCGGGCAAGGTCCATGTGGCGCCGGGGTTCATGCGGATGGTCCAGATGGCCAAATCCGAGCCCTCTTGGCTGGCCCAAGAATGGGGCGGCGGGGGCAGGCCTTTGGCGTCGTCCAAATGACCAGCCACCACCAACACTTCGGTGGCGTGGCCAGCGGCGTCCAGGTGGTTCACCGTTTGGATCTGCTCACGCCAAAACATGGTGAAGTGCGGTTCGCACATCTTGTTTTTGGCGGGCAGGTTGAGCCAAATTTGAAACAACTCGCAGGTGTTGGCTTGGTCCGTGTGCCGCAGCGGGAACATCTCGCAATGCACGATGCCTTTGCCCGCCGTCAACCATTGCACATCGCCATCGCCAAAACGCGCGGTGGCACCCAGGGAGTCCGAGTGGTCGATGCGGCCCTGGCGCACGATGGTGACGGTTTCAAACCCTCTGTGCGGATGCGATGGAAAACCAGGGATGGTGTGCCCGTGGTACATGCTCCAGCCGTCTTTGTTGCCAAAGTCGCTGCCCATTTGCCGACCTGCCAAAGATGCGGCCGGGCCCATCTGCGCATTGCCTGCGGGGTAATGGTCCAGGTGGTGCACGCAAAACAAAAAGGGGTCGATGGTCTGCCATGGGAATGACAGCGACGCCACACGCAAGATGCTCATGCTTTACTCCAGCGCTTGGTAAACCAGTTGCTTGATCATGCGGCGGTAGTACTGGCGAATCGGGCCAGGGGTCTGCGCCATCATCAAACCAATGACCTGTTCTTTGGGGTCAATCCAAAAGAAGGTGCCGCCTGCACCGGCCCAAGCGTAGTCGCCTTCAGAGCCGGGCACGCTGGCCAAGCCCTGGCCTTGGCGCACCATGAAGCCCAAACCAAAGGTGTAGCCCTGCACACCCATGAGCAATTCGCCGGGTTGCAAAGGCGTGGCCACTTTGGGGCCCAAATGGTCCGAGGTCATCAAGGCCACGGTGGTGCGGCTCAGGTAGCGGCGGCCGTCCAGCGTGCCGTTGTTCAGCAGCATTTGGCAAAACCGCAGGTAATCGTCAGCGGTGGTCACCAAACCAGCGCCCCCCGCGTCATTGCCTTGCACCTTGGTCACATCCAACACAGGAGCCATGGTTTTTTTCGTCAAGGGGTCGATCGCCAAAGGCTCGGCGATGCGTTGGCGTTTGTCTGCGGGCACCACAAACGAGGTGTCTTTCATGCCCAGCGGTTTGATCAGGCGCTCATCGAGCATCACACCCAGCGGTTTTTTGCCCACGGCTTCGAGCACACGACCCAGCAAATCGGTGGACAGGCTGTACTCCCAGGTGCTGCCGGGTTGCCATTGCAAAGGCGCTTTGGCAAAGGCGGCCACTTGCTGCTCGGGTGTCAATGTGATCCACACCGAGGGCACATCGTTGGAAAACAAACCTGCATTGATGTAGGCGTTGCGCATCGCGGTCGAACGGGTGAACTCGCCATAGGTCAGGCCCGAGGTGTGGCGCAACAAGTCGTGCACCAAGATGGGACGCGCAGCTGGCACCGTGGTGCTGGCCGGATCGGCGGGGTTGGCCATGACCTGCATTTGTCCAAACCCAGGCAAGAACTTGGACACCGGGTCGGCGAGTTGCAATTGGCCTTCTTCCACCATCATCATGGCCAACACCGAGGTCATGGGTTTGGTCATGGAATAGGCACGGAAGATGGCGTCGCGCTTGACACCAATCGCGTCTTGGTAAACCACTGCGCCATTGCGCGCCACCACCACAACGGCACCAGGCATTTGCTGGGCGTCTATTTCAGCTTGGATGACCGGGCGAATCCGGGCCAAGCGCTCGGCCGACAAGCCTTTGGAGGCGGGTGCAGCGGTGGGGATGTCGGCGGCCCAGGAGGCCAGGCTGCCCAGCAGCAAGGCGCTGGTCAGCGCGCTCAGACAGGCACGACGGCCTCGGGTGGGGTTGAACAAGCGCATGGGGACTCCAAAACGGTGTGAAAGGTGCGACAGAGGTTAGCAGATGGCCATCCCTTAAGCTTGAGCCTTCGGGCCTCAAAACAATTGAAACAGGAGACAGCCTTGAAACTGAATGCACAAACACCAGCCATCGTTACCGGGGGTGCTTCTGGCTTGGGCGCAGCCACCGCGCGGCGCTTGGCCAGCCACGGCGTCAAAGTGGCTTTGTTCGATTTGAATGCGGCGCTGGGCGAAGCCTTGGCTGGCGAGATCGGCGGCGTGTTTTGCCAGGTGGATGTCACCTCGGAAGAACAAGTGGACGCGGCCTTTGCCAAAGCGCGTGCCGCCCATGGCCAAGAACGCATCTTGGTCAATTGCGCGGGCACGGGCAACGCCATCAAAACCGCCAGCCGCGACAAAACCACCGGCGAGATTCGTTCCTTTCCTACCGCCCATTTCGATCGCATCATCCAAATCAATTTGGTCGGCACTTTCCGCTGCATCGCCAAATCAGCCGCCGGCATGATGGGCTTGGACATGCTCCATGGTGAGCGCGGGGCCATCGTCAACACCGCTTCGGTGGCGGCTGAAGACGGGCAAATCGGCCAAGCCAGCTACTCGGCCAGCAAAGCGGCCATCGTCGGCATGACTTTGCCGATCGCGCGGGACTTGATGGGCGAGGGCATTCGGGTGAACACCATCTTGCCGGGTATCTTCAACACACCGTTGCTGCAAGCCGCGCCCGACAACGTGAAAGAAGCGCTGGCTGCGTCGGTGCCATTTCCCAAGCGTCTCGGTCAACCCGACGAATACGCCCATTTGGCCGAAATGCTGTTGACCAACCAGTACATGAACGGCGAGTGCATCCGCATCGATGGCGCCATACGCATGGCACCGCGCTAAGACCTGCCCACTTTTTTGACTTCGACACACCAACAGGAGACAACCATGTCAGACGCCTACATCGTGGCCGCCACCCGCACCGCCGGGGGCAAAAGAGGCGGCCGTTTATCAGGCTGGCACCCCGTGGACCTGGCCGCCCAGGTTTTGAACGATTTGATCGACCGCACCGGCGCAGACCCCGCACTGGTGGAAGACGTGTTCATGGGTTGTGTGAGCCAAATCGGCGAACAGTCCACCAACGTGGCGCGCAACGCGGTCTTGGCCTCCAAGCTGCCCGAGTCGGTGCCTGGCACTTCGATCGACCGCCAATGCGGGTCCTCTCAGCAAGCCATTCACTTTGCCGCGCAAGCCGTCATGTCCGGCAGCATGGACGTGGTCATTGCCGCAGGTGTCGAGTCCATGACCCGCGTGCCCATGTTCAGCACCACGGTGCTGGCACAAAAAGCCAACATGGGCTTTTACCAAAGCCCCAACATCAACCAGCGTTACAACGATCAAGTTTTCAGCCAGTTTGTCGGCGCTGAAATGATGGCCAAGAAATACGGCCTGAGCAAAGACGAACTCGACCAGTACGCCTTGCTCAGCCACCAACGCGCGGCAGCGGCCACCCAAGCAGGGGCATTCCAGAATGAAATCCTTCCCGTGGCGGTGCTCAACACCGACGGGCAGCCCAGCGGCGAGATGCACACGGCTGACGAAGGCATCCGTGCCGACGCCACCTTGGCCGGCATTCAAAGCGTCAAGTTGTTGCAAGAGGGCGGCGTGGTGACAGCGGCCAATGCCAGCCAAATTTGCGATGGCGCCACGGGCGTCATGGTGGTGAGCGAACGCGGCTTGAAAGCCTTGGACGTCAAGCCATTGGCCCGCATCCACCACATGACCATGATCGGTCACGACCCGGTCATCATGCTGGAAGCGCCGATTCCCGCCACCGAGCGCGCCTTGAAAAAAGCGGGCATGAAGATCGACGACATCGATTTGTTCGAGGTGAACGAGGCTTTTGCGTCTGTGCCGCTGGCATGGCTCAAAGCCTTGGGCGCAGACCCCGCGCGACTGAACGTGAATGGCGGCGCGATTGCTTTGGGGCATCCCTTGGGCGCGTCGGGCACCAAGCTGATGACCACGCTGATCAACGCCTTGGGTCAACGCGGCAAGCGCTATGGTTTGCAAACCATGTGCGAGGGTGGCGGCATGGCCAATGTCACCATCATCGAACGCCTTTGAGTTCATCACCTGTGTGCAGGAGTTCGCCATGTTGGGACTGATGCAAGACCGGCCGCTGCTGATTTCTTCTTTGGTGGAGCACGCGGCCACTTTCCACCCAAACACCGAGATCGTCTCGCGCTTGCCCGAGGGCAGCGAGCACCGCACCAATTGGGGCGAGATGTGTCTCTTGTCGCGCCAAGTGGCGCAGGCCATGCAGGTGCTGGGTGTGAAGCAAGGCGACCGGGTTGGCACCTTGGCCTGGAATTCGTTCAGGCACTTGGCGCTGTATTACGGCGTGTCGGGCAGTGGGGCGGTGCTGCACACGGTCAACCCGCGTTTGTTCCCCGAGCAAATCGACTACATCATCAACCACGCCGAAGACCAGGTGCTGTTTTTCGATGTCACGTTTGCCGCGCTGGTGGTGCAACTGGCGCCCCTGTTGAAATCGGTGCGGCATTTCGTGGTGATGACCGATCGCGCCCACATGCCCGACATTGCTTTGCCCCATTTGCATTGCTTTGACGAGCTGATGGCTGCGCAAAGCACCAGCCACACGTGGCCCGAGTTCGATGAGCGCAGTGCGTCTTCCCTTTGCTACACCTCGGGCACCACCGGCAACCCCAAAGGTGTGCTGTATTCGCACCGTTCCACTTTGTTGCACACCTTGATGGAACTGGCGCCCGACACCTTTGGCATCAGCTCGGCTGAAACCTTGCTGTTGATCGTGCCCATGTTCCACGCCAATGCCTGGGGTGCACCGTATGCCGCTGCCATGGTCGGTGCCAAGTTGGTCTTGCCCGGGCCGCATTTGGACGGCGAGAGCATTTTCAAATTGATGCAGCAAGAACGGGTCACCTTCTCGCAAGGCGTGCCCACGGTGTGGTTGATGTTGTTCCAGTATTTGGATGCGCATCCGGAACTCGACCCCCAAACACTGGGTGTCAAGCGTGTGGGCATTGGTGGCGCGGCGGTGTCACGCGCCATGCTCGAGCGTTTCGAGCAGCAGTTTGGCGCGGAAGTGGTGCAGGGCTGGGGCATGACCGAGACCAGTCCGATTGGCGTCATCAGCAAACTGTTGCCCAAGCACGCGCACACGCCTGCTGAAGACCTGGTCAAGGTCAAGCTCAAGCAAGGTCGCGGTGTGTGGGGCGTGGATTTGAAAATCGTCGGTGAAAACGGCGAGTCTTTGCCCTGGGATGGCGTGGCGTTTGGCCATTTGCATGTGCGCGGCCCATGGGTGACCAGTGGGTATTTCAAAAGCGAAGGCGGGCAGGTGTTGGATGCAGAGGGCTATTTCCCCACCGGCGATGTCGCCACCATTGACCCCGATGGTTATTTGCAATTGGTCGATCGAGCCAAAGACGTGATCAAGTCCGGTGGCGAATGGATTTCTTCCATCGATGTGGAGTTGTGTGCCAATTCGCATCCCGCCGTGGCCGAGGCCGCGGTGATTGGGGTGTCGCATCCCAAGTGGCAAGAACGCCCCTTAATGTTGGTGGTGCGTCGCGCAGGTGCTTCGGTCACCTCAGATGCATTGATGACGCACTTGGCGTCCCGCATCGCCAAATGGTGGTTGCCAGACGAGATTGTGTTTGTCGATGAATTGCCGCACACCGCCACCGGCAAGATTTTGAAAACCAAGCTGCGCGAAACCTACAAAGATCACCGCTTGTCGTCGATTTGAGGGGGCTGGGGGGCGGAAGGCTTGAGTTCGCGCACCTCGGCTTCGATCACATCATCTGACTGGCGCGGGTAGATTTGTTGGGCTGCTTGACGCTGCCAGTGCCGGTATGTTTGAAACAGCACGGCGATTTGCGGTTTTTGCCCGGTGACCAACCAACGAAGCATGCTGAACGCCAAGCCCACCAACGACATCAGCAGCACCAGCAGCAGCACAGCGCCTGCCACCAGCAAGAAAAAGAGTCGAAAAATCCAGTTCAAGCGCGGACGTCAACCCGGTTGTTTTTGGCCGCTTGAGGGGGTGGTTTGGCGGGTTCGGGTCTGGGCGCTTCGTCGACCTGGGGTTTGCGTTGTGGCTTGGGAGGCTTGGCCGCCTGCACTGGGGGGCGGGCATTCGATGAATCAACGCGCATGGGGTGGTCCTTGGACAAGAGTGGGACGTGTGCGGCAATGCACGCGTCGATAATAAAGCAAATGACCGATTCCACTCATGAGGGCATGAACGCTTCTTTTGCCGAACTGCTGGCGCAGCGGCAGTTCATGCGGTTTTGGTTGGCCCGCGTCTTTGGTGTGTCCGCGCATCAAATGCTGATGCTGGCCATCAGCTGGCAGTTGTACGAATTGACCGGCAGCGCTTGGGATTTGGGCCTGGTCGGATTGATCCAGTTCATCCCCGCTTTGTTGTTGGCATTGCCCGCAGGGCAGGTGGTGGACCGTTTGCATCGTGGCCGTATCTTTGCCACTTGCATGGTGGTGCTGGCCTGTGTTGCGGTTGTTTTGGCTGTCAACACAGCACAGGGACAAGTCAGCCGAGAGCTGATCTTCTTGGTGGCTTTGGTCATGGGCATGACCCGCGCTTTTCAAATGCCGTCGCAGCAAGCCATCACCCCCTTGCTGGTGCCCAAACCCCTTTTTCAACGGGCCATCGCCTTGAGTTCCACGGGCGTTGAGGTGTCGGTCATCGCGGGACCCGCTTTGGGAGGTTTGTTGTATCTGTCCGGTGCCTTGACCGTCTACACCGTGTGCGCGGTGCTGTTCACTTGTTCCACCTTGTTGACGCTGTGGGTGCGCTACGCGCATGTGGTGCGACACCAAAGCATGGGTTGGCAGTCCTTGTTTGCGGGTGTGGCGTTTGTGTGGGAGCGCAAGTTGTTGTTGGGCGCCATTTCATTGGACTTGTTTGCGGTGTTGCTGGGCGGGGCCACCGCTTTGCTGCCCATTTTTGCGCGCGATATTTTGCATGTGGGGCCCGATGGTTTGGGCTTGTTGCGCTCGGCCCCTGCCGCTGGCGCTTTGTGCATGTCGGTGGTCATGACACGTTGGCCGATCAAGCGCCATGTGGGTTACAAGTTGTTGGGTGCTGTGGCGGTGTTCGGCTTGGCATCGGTGGTGTTTGGGTTGTCAGAACATTTTGCGTTGTCGCTGGTGGCTTTGGCGGTTTGTGGGGCGGCCGACAACATCAGCGTGGTGACGCGTTTGACCCTGATGCAATTGGAAACGCCAGACGACATGCGTGGTCGGGTGGCGGCGGTCAACGGTGTGTTCATCGGGGCATCCAATGAATTGGGCGAGTTTGAATCGGGGGTCACCGCCGCGCTGTGGGGGCCTGTGGCATCGGTGGTGGCCGGCGGTGTGGGCACCATCATGGTGGCCGTGGCTTGGTTCAAGTTGTTTCCCACCCTGGCTCACCGCGACAAGCTGTGACGACTGGGCTGGGCCTTTGGCAACCGCAGCCATTAGAGGTTTCCAATGACCCTGATTGAGACAAACAATGAACCAAAGCATTGTTTTTGACTATGATTCGTCTCAATGAGTTTTTCTCATTCGATAGTTTTTATCAACCAACACAAAGGAAACACCATGTCTTTGATCAACACGCAAGTTCAGCCTTTCAAAACCCAAGCTTTCCACAACGGCAAGTTCATTGAAGTGTCCGAAGCCAGCCTGAAAGGCAAGTGGAACGTGTTCATCTTCATGCCCGCCGCTTTCACCTTCAACTGCCCCACGGAAATCGAAGACGCCGCTGACAACTACGCCGCTTTCCAAAAAGCCGGTGCCGAGGTTTACATCATCACCACCGACACCCATTTCTCACACAAGGTGTGGCACGAGACTTCGCCTGCTGTGGGCAAAGCCAAGTTCCCCCTGGTTGGCGATCCCACACACCAATTGACACGCGCTTTTGGCGTCCACATTGAAGAAGAAGGCCTGGCACTGCGCGGCACTTTCATCATCAACCCCGAAGGCCACATCAAAACAGCCGAAGTGCACTCCAACGAAATCGCCCGTGACGTGTCTGAAACCTTGCGCAAGCTGACCGCTGCCCAGTACACCGCCGCCAACCCCGGCCAAGTGTGCCCCGCCAAGTGGAAAGAAGGCGCCAAGACCCTGACACCTTCTTTGGACCTGGTTGGCAAAATCTAATTGACCCTGATTGAGGACGCACCATGCTCGACACATCCATGAAAAGCCAGTTGCAAGCCTACTTGCAAAACCTGCGCAGCCCCATCCGTTTGATCGCCACGCTTGACGGCAGCGAGCAAAGCGCCGAGCTGCGTGAGTTGCTGCAAGAGATTGCCGAACTGTCTGACAAGGTGAGCTTTGATGACACCGGCACAGATGGACGCCAGCCCTCGTTTGTGATCGCCAAAGAAGGCGAAACCACAGGCGTTCGGTTTGCAGCCATCCCCTTGGGTCACGAGTTCACTTCATTGGTGTTGGCTTTGCTTTGGACCGGTGGTCACCCACCCAAGGTCGAAGCAGAGGTCCTCGAGCAAATCAAAGCGCTGGACAAGGACATGAAATTCGAGGTTTACATGTCCCTGTCTTGCCACAACTGTCCCGATGTGGTGCAAGCCGCCACCTTGATGGCCATTTACAACCCCCGCATCCAAACCACGGTGATCGATGGTGGTTTGAACCAAGCGGAAGTGGAGGAGCGCCAAGTGATGGCGGTTCCCATGGTTTATCTGAATGACCAGGTGTTTGGCTCGGGTCGCATGAGCCTGGAAGAAATCGTCGGCAAACTCGACACCCAATCGGCCGATCGCGACGCGCAAAAGCTCAATGACAAAGACCCCTTCGATGTGTTGATCGTGGGTGGTGGACCTGCTGGTGCGGCGGCGGCGGTGTATGCCGCGCGCAAAGGCATTCGTGTGGGCGTGGCCGCTGAGCGTTTTGGCGGACAAACCAACGACACCATGGGCATTGAAAATTACATTTCTGTGCTGGAAACCGATGGCCCCAAGTTCGCGGCGGCATTGGAAGCACAGGTGCGCCACTACGAGGTGGACATCATGAATTTGCAACGCGCCGACAAAATTGTGCCCGCCAGCGAGGTGGGTGGTCTGGTGCAAGTGCACATGGCCAATGGCGGCGTGCTCAGTGCACGCAGTGTCATCCTGTCAACAGGTGCGCGCTGGCGTAATGTCAATGTGCCTGGCGAACAAGAATACAAAAACAAGGGCGTGGCTTACTGCCCCCACTGCGATGGCCCCTTGTTCAAAGGCAAACGCGTCGCGGTGATTGGTGGTGGCAACTCCGGTGTGGAGGCCGCCATCGACTTGGCTGGGGTGGTCGAGCATGTCACCTTGATTGAATTTGCAGACAGCTTGAAAGCCGATGCGGTGTTGGTCAGCAAGCTCAAAAGCTTGGCCAATGTCAGCATTCAGGTGAATGCCCAGACCACCGAGATCACGGGCGACGGTCAAAAGGTCAATGGCTTGAAGTACAAAGACCGTGCCACCCAAGTCGAGCACACGGTGGCGCTGGAAGGCGTGTTCGTGCAAATTGGCTTGGTGCCCAACACCGAATTTTTGAAGGGCACGTTGGAATTGAGCCGATTCGGTGAAATCGTGATCGATGACAAATGCCACACCAATGTGCCCGGCGTGTTTGCGGCGGGTGACGTGACCACGGTGCCTTACAAACAGATCGTGATTGCGGCTGGTGAGGGTTCCAAGGCGGCGCTCAGCGCATTCGATTATTTGATCCGCACCCCCGAACCGGTGGCAGCGAAAGAATTGCAAAGCGCCTGAAGCGCAGTGGTTTTTTCATGAGGACTTTGCTTGTAAAGCCGCATCGTCACTGCTGACACCCAAGGCTTGTGCTTGAACCGCAATGGCAGCACGTTGCTCGGCGCTCAGGCGGTTCAGGTTTTTCAACTGCATCAACATGCGTGGGTTTTTTGCCAGCACATCGGCGTGTTTGTCGAGGTAGTGCCAGTACAAAGTGGTGAAAGGGCAGGCGTCCACCCCGGTCGACAGTGCAGGCTTGAACCTGCAGCCTTGGCAGTGGTTGCTCATGCGTTCGATGTATTTGCCACTGGCGATGTAGGGTTTGCTGGCCATCAGACCACCGTCTGCGAATTGGCTCATGCCCAGCGTGTTGGGCAACTCCACCCATTCCACCGCGTCCACATACACCGACAAATACCAGGCATGGACCTGTTGTGGCTCCACGCCCAGCAGCAAGGCATACAGCCCGGTCACCATCAGGCGTTGGATGTGGTGGGCATAGCCATGGGCCAGTGTTTGACCAATCGCATCACGCAAGCAAGCCATGTCGGTGTCACCTGTCCAGTAAAACGCCGGCAATTCAGCGTGGGCATGCATGGCATTGAGATCTTGGTAGTGCGGCATGTGGGTCCAATAAATCCCGCGCACGTATTCGCGCCACCCCAGGATTTGACGAACAAAACCCTCGACGGCGGGCAGTGGTGCATGGCCTTGGGCCAGCGCTTCTTGGGCAGCGGCCACCACTTCTCTTGGGTTGAGCAACTTGAGGTTCAAGGCGCAGGCCAGGTGCGAGTGGTAAAGCCATGCTTCGCCTTCCCACATGGCGTCTTGGTACAAGCCAAACTGGGGCAAGCGATGCGCGATGAACCCCGACAAGGCTTCAAGCGCCTGGGCGCGCGTGACCGGCCAACCAAAATGGTCGAGACTGCCCGGGTGGTCGGCGAACCGACGTTGGACCAGGTCGATCACACCCTGTGTGATCTCGTCGGGCGCAAACCTGCTGGGTGCGGGCACCTGACCAGGCCCTTGCTTGCCAAAGCTGCCTCGGTTCTCGGTGTCAAAGTTCCATTGGCCCCCCACGGGTTGTCGGCCCTCCATCAACACGCCTGTTTTTTGACGCAGTTCGCGGTAAAAAAATTCCAAGCGCAGTTGTTTGCGCTGGGCCGCGTGTTCGGTGAATGCGCGCACCGTGCTGAAGAAGTGTTGATCGTCCCGAATCTCCAGCGGCAGATCGTGTTCATGGGCCACTTGGCGCAAGCTTTGCAACACCCGCCAGTCGCCAGGTGCGGTCATGACCAAGCGCTGTGGACGGCACTGCGCAATGGCTTTGTGCAGTTCGCCAGCCAAATGACCGCTGTTGTGCGGGTCATCCAGTTCGCTGTACATCAGTGGCCAAGCGTTGGCGCGCAGTTGGGCGGCGAAGTGGCGCATGGCGCTCAAGAACACCGTGGTTCTTTGCTTGGACGATTTCACATGCGTGGACTCTTGGTCCACTTCGGCCATCCAAATGGCGTCTTGCCCCGGATCGAAATCGTCGAGCGCGGTGGCGTCTTCGTTGAGCTGGTCGCCCAAAACAAGGACCAGGTTTCTCACGGTGGTGTTCATCAGGGGCCTCGTGCAGGTGGTGTTGACAATACTGTTGATTTATACAGTATTATTGAATCATGTCATCCCAGTCTATGTCCATTGATCCCCCCATCCCGATGGTGACCAGTCCGTTGTGGCTGGACGTGTGCAGCAGCACCGTGCCTGCGGGCTTTCCATCGCCGGCCGCCGATCACACCCAAGAGCGCATCGACCTCAACCAGCAACTCATTCGCAACAAGGACGCCACCTACATCTTCCGCGTCAAGGGCGACTCCATGACGGGCATTGGCATCTATGAAGGCGATGCCTTGCTGGTGGACCGCAGCATCGACCCCAAGCACAACAGCATCATCATTGCCCAGTTGAACAACGAGTTCACGGTCAAGCGTTTGTACCGACGGGGTGGGGTGGTCAAGTTGGTGGCTGAAAACCCCTTGTATCCACCTCGGCTCATCAAGGAAGAAGACGATTTCATCGTGTGGGGCGTGGTCACCAACAACATCCACAAGCTGTGCTGAGCCATGACAGACATGGTGGTCAGTTTCAGTGCAGACCTCAGCCAGTGGGCCGAGTTGCCGCGCGGCGCAGGGGTTTACATCTTCCGAGGTGAAGGGCACTTGCCTTTGTACATCGGCAAAAGCGTGGATCTGCGCGCCCGGGTCATGAGCCACATGCGCGCGCCCGACGAGGCCCGCATGATGGCGCAAACCAAGCGCATCGACATCATCGAAACCGCGGGCGAGATTGGTGCCTTGTTGTTGGAGTCGCGGCTGATCAAAACGGACAACCCGTTGTTCAACCAGCGACTGCGGCGTATTCGCAGCCTGTGCTCGCTGCAACTCCAAGAAACACCGCAAGGCCAAGTGCCCCGTGTCGTGGATGGCACCACCGTTCACTTGGGCGCAACGCCTGGGCTGTATGGTTTGTTTTCATCGCAGCGTGCCGCCAACGAGAAACTCAAGGCTTTGGCGCAGCAGCATCGGCTTTGTTTGGCCTGCTTGGGGTTGGAAAAAGCATCGGCGCGTGGCTGCTTTGGCTTGCAAATCAAAACCTGTTTGGGGGCTTGCGTGGGTTTGGAAGACAGGCGCGCGCATGACCAGCGACTGCTCACCGCCTTGCAGGATTCACAGGTCGAGGTGTGGCCATTCAGTGGCCCCGTGGACTTGATCGAAGAAGCCCATGGCTGGGTGCAAAAGCACCGGGTTCACAACTGGTGCTATTGGGGCACCTGGTGTTCCAAAACCGGCTTGACCCACCACACGACAGATTTCAAAGCCAGCGATTTCGATTTGGACAGTTACAAAATCGTGGTCAAGCCCATCATGCTGCAAACCGTGCGCTGGGAGGCCGTTGCCCCATGAAGACGCAACTGGCGCTGGTGGATTGCAACAATTTTTACGTCAGCTGTGAGCGGGTCTTTCGCCCCGATCTGAAAAACCAGCCCGTGGTGGTGTTGTCCAACAACGATGGTTGCGTGGTGTCCCGCTCCAACGAAGCCAAGGCTTTGGGCATACGCATGGGCCAACCTTGGTTCGAGTGCAAAGCACTGGCCGAGGCCCATGGCATCTTGGCACTCAGCTCCAACTACGCTTTGTACGCCGACATGTCCAACCGCGTCATGTCCATCCTGAGCGGCTATTCGCCCCGGCACGAGGTGTATTCGATTGACGAGTGTTTCGTCGATCTCACCGGCATTCCCAAGCTCAGAGAGGTGAGCTATCAAATGCGCGAGCGTGTCATGCAATGGGCCGGCATTCCGGTGTGTGTGGGGATTGGCCCGACCAAGACTTTGGCCAAACTGGCCAACCACATTGCCAAAAAGCATCCCAGGTCCAAGGGGGTGTTCAACTTCAACGACCTGAGCGTGTTGCAACAAACGCGACTGCTCAGCCAAATCGAGGTGGGCGAGGTCTGGGGTGTGGGGCGTCGCCTGTCCGCGCGCTTGGCCGCGCACGGCATTCACACCGTGGAAGACTTGCGCGTGGTCCACACACCCACGCTGCGCGCCGAGTTTGGCGTGGTCATTGAAAAAACACAGCGTGAACTGCAAGGCACCGCTTGCGTGGATTTGCAAGACGTGGTGCCCGACAAGCAGCAAATCATCAGCAGCCGCTCGTTTGGCAACACGGTGCAGGATTTGGCGGTGCTGAAAGACGCGATGAGCACCTTTGTCGCCAATGCCTGCGTCAAGTTGCGCGCCCAAGGCTCGCACGCGGCCTTGTTGCAGGTGTTTTTGCACACCAACCGCTTTCGCAAAGACCAACCGCAGTACAACCCTTGCGTCACTGTGCCGCTGCCGCAACCCACCAATGACAGTCTGGTGATCAATCGCTGGGCCGATGACTTGGTGGGGCGCATGTTCAAGCCGGGCTATGCGTATAAAAAAGCGGGCGTGATGCTGGGCGATATTTCACCGGTGGGACGCTATCAACTCGATTGGCTGGAGCCTGCCCAGGCCACAGACACGCGTTTGATGAACACCTTGGACAAACTCAACCAGCGCTATGGGCGCGGCACGGTGAAGGTGTCCACGCAAGGTGCGCACACAGGCTGGCAGATGCGGCAAGAAAGAAAATCGCCCAACTACACCACGCGTTGGGATGCCATCCCGTTGGCTTGACCCCCGCATGTCATGAGGGACTTATGAAACAACACCTGATAGGCCTTTGTTTGCTCAGCCTGGGCTGGTGTGCAACTGGACCTTTGCACGCCAAGACCTCCACTTTGTTTGTCACAAAAGACAACTGCCAATTGATCAAGGGCTACAGCAAACACGATTTGCAAGGCGTGGCCCAAGCATTCAAGGTGCCGCTGGCCGAGGTCCGCTATGTCAAAGCCGAGTGGGGGCGGGGGCCAGGCGGTGGGCCGCAATGCAACATGGTGTTCACCACGCCCAAAGGCCGCAAGTCTTGCGCGGTGTTCAGCATCATTCAGGAGGAGTTTGTCTTTGGTCAGGCGGTTCCAGTGCCTGGAAACATCGCTATTTGCCACTGAACGCTGTTATTTGAATAGGTTTTGAATAGATATATTTGAAATAGAATCAAAATATCCAATATTTGTCCATACAAATGATGGACAAAACTTATTTACCTGGTACATTCCCTTATCTGTTCAACAAACAGCCCCTATTCATCAACTTTCAGGAGCTTCATCATGATTCGCAACATCGCATTGATCGCCGGTTTGGTTCTGTCTCAAGTGGCTTTCGCCACCGGTCAAGACAGCAGTGCAGTGGTTTCCGACAAGGAAAACGCTGTGATGATCACTTCCAGCAAAAACACCTGGGCGGTCGTCGCCATGAACAACACCAATGGTTTGACCAAGGTGCGTGAATTCCACGACATGGGTGCCAGCGGCGTCCAGCAAATCGATTACGTGGTCAACTGCGCCGACCAAACCATGGCATTGGCTGCTTTCTCGGTGTTGACCGACAAAGGCCGTTTGCCCGTGCGTGCCAGCGAGCCCACATTCGCGGATTTGTCCTTCTACAAGCCCATGATCGACCATGACAAAGCCATCGCCAACAACACCTGCGAAAAGCGTTTGGCCATGAACGGCGTGTCCATGAGCAACTGATCTGCTCCTGTAGCATTTCAAGCGACCTTCGGGTCGCTTTTTTCATTGGACGTGCATGCACATTCCTGAACCATTCCAGAACATGATGGCCGAGCTGATCGGCGCCCGGGTGCGCGCCATGACGGGCTCCAAGTCGTCGCCTGCAGACTTCGCGGTGCCAGTCGGCGATGCGGGCTTGTTCGGTCCCGACGCCATGGTTTGGCGGGTGCACGCCCATTTCACCGCCATGATGGTCGGCGGTTTGTCATCGCTGATTGTTCAGTCCCTGCATTCCAGGGCCTTGTCAGCTGTTTGGGACCATTCCGACTTCCGCCACAAGCTCAAAGAGCGCTTGGGCAGAACCGCTTACTTTGTGGCGGCCACCACCTACGGCAGCGAGGCCCTGGCCATGGGTTGCATCCAGAAAGTCAATGCCATCCACGCCCATGTCAAAGGTGTCGATCTGCAAGGTCGGGCCTATGTGGCCAACGAACCCGATCTCCTCAAATGGGTGCATTTGGTGGAGGTGGACTCTTTTTTGTCGGCCTATCAACATTTGTCCAAGCAGGCCTTGACCCCGGCGCAATGCGATCAATACGTGCATGAAATGAGCAAAGTGGGGCATTTGTTGGGTGCGGTCGATCTGCCCTTGACCCAACAGGACTTGCGACATGCATGGCGGTCGTTTCAAGGGGCGTTGGTGTTCGATGACAGGGCGCAAGAGATTCTGCGGATCATCGAGGCGTATCCCACCGATTGGTTCGACAAGCCCTTCATGACGTTGGTCTTGAAGTCGGCGATGGACATCATGCCCCCATGGGCCTTGGCCCTCATGGGTCGCGAAGCCGCTTGTGCCTTGCAAGTTCAAACCACACGTTTGGCTTTGCAGTGCGTGTCGGAACCCGTTCAGTGGATGCTGGACAAGCAAGGCGTGGCGGCCATCGCGCGCCAACGTGTGTTGGGGTAGAGTCAGCGCCACATGTCCGAGCTCAACGCCACCAAGCCCTCAAGCCTCACACCTGCCACCATCGGTCTGCTGTTGTTGCCGCCACTGGTTTGGGCTGGCAATTCCATCTTGGGCCGTGTGGTGGCCGACATGGTGCCGCCGATCACCCTCAATTTTTTCCGCTGGCTCTTGGCCACCGTGCTGCTCATGCCCTGGGCCTGGCGTGTGTTGTTGCCCAGCAGTGCCCTGTGGTCGCATTGGCGGCGCTATGCGGTGCTGAGTTTGCTGGGCGTGGGTTGTTACAACAGTTTTCAGTACCTGGCCTTGCACACCTCGACGCCGATCAATGTCACCTTGGTGGGCTCCAGTGTGCCGGTCTTCATGCTGGCCATGGGTGCGATCTGGTTCAAGCAGCGCATTCAACGGCATCAATTGCTGGGGGCTGCCTTGTCCATCGCGGGGGTGCTGTGCGTGTTGGGTCGCGGCGACTGGCAAACCCTGATGCGTGTGGAGATGGTGATTGGCGATGTCTACATCTTGATCGCTGTGCTCTGTTGGGCCCTGTACAGCTGGTTGTTGTCACTGCCCCAAGACCCGCCCGAGATCCGCAGCAACTGGGCTTATTTTTTGATGGCCCAAATGGTGTTTGGTTTGCTCTGGTGTGGTGCCAGCACGGCTTTGGAATGGCGGTTCATGGCCCAACCGCACATCGAATGGGGCTGGCCACTGGCTGCCGCCTTGTTCTACGTGGCGCTGGGGCCCGCTTTGTTGGCGTACCGCAGTTGGGGCTTGGGTATTCAGCGTGTGGGGCCCACTGTGGCGGGTTTTTTCGCCAACCTCACGCCGCTGTTTGCCGCCCTCATGTCCACCGTGCTCTTGGGTGAGGCGCCGCACGCCTACCATGCCGTGGCTTTTTTGTTGATCGTGGGTGGCATTGTGGTGTCTTCGCGAACACCGCCAACTAAGACTTAGCAAGCGCCGGCAAACGCACCGGCAATGGGCTTTGTTTCAGTCGTCTGAGCACAAAGCTGGACTTGCTGTGCCGGATGCCCGGTATTTTGTAAAGCCGTTCGCGCAAAAAACGTTCGTAACCCCTGGTGTCTTCCACCGCCACGCGGATGTGATAGTCGTAATCGCCCGACACCAAATACGCCTCGAGCACCTCGGGTATGGACTCCAGGGCTTTGCCAAACTCAAACAGCGCCTCATCCGAATGGCTGTCCAGGGTGACGTGCAAGATGACGGTTTCAGGCAAGCCCAGTTTTTCAGGACTCAGTTGAACCGTGTAGGCCTCGATGATGCCGCCATCTTCCATGCGCTTGACCCGGGTCCAACAAGGCGAGGCGGTGAGCCCAACCAGCTTGCCCAAATCATTCAAGCTCAAGCGGGCATCCCGTTGCAAAGCTTCCAGAATCGCGATGTCGAATTTGTCTAGTTTCATTTTGTAAAAATGTGAAATATCAGAATATTTTTCTGATTTTAATCATTCATAAAGAAAAATACAAAACTTATTCTGCGTTTGTACAGATACATTATTTGCAAGCTCATAACATGTATTTTTTCAGATGCGACGTCAGCTTGGCGCCGTTACCGCGGCACCGCACCGTTGTCAGAGTCGGCCTTACCGGGTCGGCCTAGACAGCGGTGCAAACCCCAACACCATTGGAGCCCTGTAGACAAGCTGATGTCGCGTCTCATTTTTGGGCCATCCAAATTGGCTACAGTCACGGCTGCCAAAAACAACGTGATCTGCTTCTTCAGAAAAAGGACTTCCATTGCAACACTTTGAAAAACTGACCTTTGAAAGTGTGACGGTTCGTGCCGTTTCCATCCCCATGCGTCGCCCCATCGTGGCCAAGGTCGGCACCTACCCCGAGTGGCCGTTCATCTTGATCGATGTCAAAACCAAAGAGGGTGTGATTGGCCGCAGTTATTTAGAGCCCTATTTGAAAAACGCCATTCGCTACATTGGTCCGGTGATCGAAGACATGGCCGAGGCATTCAAAGGCAGAACACTGGCGCCTTTGGACATGTACCGTGATGTGATCGGCGGCATGCATTTGCTGGGACGGCAAGGTGTGAGTCTGATCGCCGCGGCGGGTTTGGACATGGCCATCTGGGACGCCTTGTCCAAAGCGGCGGGTCTGCCCTTGGCCGCGATGTTGGGTGGCAGTGTGGGGCGCATTCGCACCTACAACACCAATGGCTTGTGGTTGATTCCTACCGAGAAACTCGCCGATGAGGCGCGGTCCTTGGTGGCAGAAGGACATTTCAAAGCCATCAAAATCCGCTTGGGCCGTCCGAGTTTGAAAGAAGATTTGAAATCGATCGATTTGGTGCGCGCTGCCGTCGGTGACGAGATTGAATTGATGTGTGACTTCAACCAAGGGCAAACCTTGCAAGAAGCCATTTTGCGCATGCACGCCTTGGACGACCAAGGTCTTTATTGGTTTGAAGAGCCAGTGGTGTTTGACAACTACGCGCAAAGCGCCCAACTGGCGCGTGAACTTCAAACGCCCGTGTCGATTGGCGAAAACATCTACGGCGCGCGTTCATTCTTTGACGCCATTCAAGCGCAGGCGGCAGATGTCTACATGCCTGATTTGATGCGCATTGGTGGTGTCACCGGTTGGATGCGTGCCGCGGCCATCGCGGGCGCTGCGGGACATCCACTCTCCAGCCATTTGTACCCCGAGGTGTCGGCGCATTTGTTGCGCGCCAGCGAATCGGCCGATTGGCTGGAATACCGTGATTGGGGCAACCCGATCATTGCCGAGCCGTTCGAATTGGCCGATGGCCATGTCACCGTGCCTGATCGACCCGGCAATGGCATTGCATGGGACGAATCAGCGGTTCAAAAATACCAATATTGACGGCCTTCAACAGGCCCGCATCTACATGAAGAAATAAAAGTAGATGATGATTTGCATGCGACGCAACCCTTCGGCTCTGCCAATGGGGCGACCGGAGGCGTCGTACACCCTGTCGCCATCGATGCGTCCCATGGGAGAGCCCGAGGCACTGTAGAGGCGTTCACCATCGATGCGTCCGATGGGGGAACCTGATGCGCTGTAAACACGATCGCCGTCGATGCGCCCCAGCGGTCTGCCAGAGCTGTCATAGATGTGCAGACCATCCGCGCGTCCGATGGGGCGGCCCGAAGCGTCGTAATAGCGGTCGCCATCCACTCGCCCCAGTGGACGTCCGCTGCCGTCGTACATGCGCTGCGCCAACGCATGGCCCATGCACAAGATCGACAAGAGAAGACCCAGCAGGGCCTGCGCCAAGGCGGGTCGGAAAAAGGGAGTGGCTTTGTTCATGGGATGGACATTTTGACGCAAAGCCTGGGACTGTCCATCACTGTGCGATTTGCAAACCGTTGATCTTCATCATGAGGTAAATGTTTTGAAGTTCAGCCTTTTCACAGTCAGGCGCACCCACCCATCGCGACAATGCCGAGGCGGGAATTTGGATCAACTTGCCCTCTAAATCCACCTCGACCCGGAAATAGCAGGGACTGAATTCACGAAATGCAATGACGGTGCCCCATCGACCGATCGGCCAAGGTTTACGGATCACCACCACCTGGGTTCCAGGGCGGGCCAGACAATCCAGGTTGTCTTCATAGGCTTGCTGGATTTCATCGCTGGTGGTTTTCGCGTTGGCTTTCGCGAAATCATTGGCAAATTGGATAAATTGTTCGGCTTTCATAACCCTAGATTCGGTCCGAACTGGCCATTCCTTTAATTGGAGCATCGCCCCCAGTCCCGCCTAGCAGGCTTGACTGGTCAGGGCAGGCATGTCGGTCCAATGCATCATGGCCGCCGCTTGGGCCTGGTCTGCGCTGAGCCAAGCCGCAAACTGGTGCGGTGCCAGGATGACAGGGGTTCTTTTCTCGTCGCCAGGCTTGTGAAATTGGCTCATCACCGGGTGCTGATCGGCGTTCACGGTCAGCATGGAGAAGCTGGTCACCAATTCGGCTGTCCCTGGGTCGGTCCAGGTGTCCCAGATGCAGGCAATGCCAAAGGGGTCATGGGAGGCCAAAGCGATCCGCCATTTGGCCGCTTTGCCTGTGACGTAATGGGGTTCAAAGAAATGATCGAGCAGGGCTATGCCATAGCGGCGTTGACGCCAAGCGCTGCGGTAACTGGGCTTGACCTCGACTGTTTCAGATCGGGCGTTGTAGGTGTGGCGGCTGATTTTGTCATCTTTCGCCCAGCCTGGAATCAGCCCAAAACGGGCCAAACCACAAGCCACTCGGCCTGTCTGATGGCTTTTCACCACCAATGGCGCCAAATAACCCGGGTAAGCCTCGGGTGGGTATGGCGTGGACGGCAAGTCCACACGCAAGTGTTCTTTGACCCAAGGGTTGTTGCGGGTGGCTGCGAAGTTGATGCACATGCGCTGAAATCGACTCAAGAGCCCTGTTGATGCTTGTTTTTTCGGCAAGCATCCGAGCAATACAACACTTGTTCCCAATTTTTGGCCCAGGCCTTGCGCCAAGTCATCTCTCGAGCGCAGGTCTTGCAAGGCTTGGTGGGCAGGTATTGCTTGTTGCCCTTGAAAGATGGTGTGGATGCCATGGTGGAAGTAGGTTGAGTGACAGGGTGATTTTAGAAATCAAAGCCCAGTTGCTGGGCATCGGTGGTGCCGACCGATTTGCGGGCGCGTGTTGAGGGGGTCAGGCGCGAGGCGTGGCGATCCACCACGGCTTTTTTGCCCGCTTTCACCTCAGGGAGGTGTCGGCGTTGATACAGGCGCTGCTTGGATTCGCGGGTGGCGTCAGCCAGGTCCACCAGGGGCATGTGCACGTCATGGGTCAAGCCCGCTGCGCTGCGCAACTGCGCTGGCATCAGCCAGGGTTCGAACAACCAGGTTTGGGGCACTTGGCGCATGTGGGGCAACCAGCGCCTGACAAAATGCCCATGGGGGTCGTGGTCTTGCGCTTGCTTGACCGGGTTGTACACACGGGTGGTGTTGATGCCTGTCGTGCCTGACTGCATTTGCAACTGACTCCAGTGAATCCCTGGTTCGTAATCCAAAAACTGTGTGGCCAACCACTCCCCAACAGGCCGCCAATGCAGCCAAAGCGGGTAGGCGGCCACCGACACCAACATGGCACGCATGCGAAAGTTCAACCAGCCTGTTTCCCGCAGCATGGTGACGCAGGCATCGACCATGGGCCAACCGGTTCGAGCTTCTTTCAGCGCCTCAAAGTAATCGACATTGAAATCCGCTTCGCGCAGACCATCGTAGCCACGGTGCATGTTGCGCCATTCAATCGCGGGTTCACTTTCGAGTTTTTGGATGAAATGGCAATGCCAGTAGAGACGGCTGACAAAGGCACTCAAACCAGCCCGGTGTCGCGTGGCCTGCGATGGTAGTTGCGCCATGTGCGAGCGGGTTTGTTGCACCACTTCGCGCATGCTGATGCAACCGTAGGTCAAGTAGGCCGAGAGGCGAGAGCAGGCGTCTGGGGCTGACAGGGGAGACGATATGCCACCACGGTAACCCAGGCTGCGCGCATTCAAAAAACTGTGCAAGGTTTCCATGGCCAATTGGCGACCACCGCGTTGTCGAAACGGGGGGTCATGCTGCAAGTGTGTGGGCGCCACCATGGAGAAAGCCGCGCGTTGGGTGGGTCGCCAAAATGTCAACGTCGCAGGGGTTTGAACAGGTTTCGCCATGTGCTGCTCCCATGCGCCTTGCCAGTGGCTGCGGTGTTGGAGGCGTCGCACCACGCCAAATTGCGGGTGTTCATGCCAAGACACGCCATGCAGCTTGCACCACTGCGCCACTTTCAAATCCCGGCCATAGGTGAACCCATTGCCTGTCTCTTCGTGTGAATAAAGCCCGACAAAGGGCGCTTCCAGCCAAATGCGGTTCAAGACGTCTGGCATCTCACCATGGTGTATTTCCAAGCACCCACCTTGGCTGCGCAAGTGCGCATCGAGTTCTAGCAGGGACTCGTGGATGAATTCAAAGTGCTGGCGCGCGGCGTCGGGTTGCAGCCACAGTTCAGGCTCGATCACGTAGATGCAGCGAACAGGCCCTTGTTGGCTGGCTTTGCTCAGTGCTTCATGGTCGTGCCAACGCAAGTCGCGTTTGAACCAAACCAAACCATGTGTCATGGTTGCTGGGAGGATGCACCTTCGTCGAGGTCTTCGTCTTTGGAGGTGTTGGGCATGCACATCTTTTCACCATCCCACACTTGGCCGCACCAACAAACACCATCGGCGTTGATGATGCAAGTGCCTGTTCCACAACATCTGGGGTCTTCGGTCATGACATGTCTTTCTGATGAAGGGTGATCAGCAGTGGGGGCGTCGGTGATCTGCTGTTTCACGATCGTTGAATTTCATGGCGGGGTGTCGCAACGCACGGTGTTTGGTCACTCGGCCTCGAACCCTGGCACGCCACAGTTGAAAAGAGCGTGGTTTCAATGCACGACGCATGACGCTGATCACTTCAGATTCTGACAACCCGATGCGTTCTTCAATCGTCTCAAAGGAGGTGCGATCCTCCCAAGCCATTTGGATCACGGCAGAGATGTCACCTTCGGAGAGTTTTTTCTTCATGAGGGCCATGTGGAGGGTCGTGCGTGGTCAAAATCTGATGGCAATTCGACAGGTATTATTGGCCCGATCTTTTCATCGGGTGAACCAACGACCTCATTTCCGCCCCGTGATTGGGGCATTGAAGCCTCAACGCACCCCATCCCCTCAAGGAAACAAGACATGCCCCAAGCCGGACTCATGATGGAATTGCCCCTGTTGCTCTCTGGCGTGCTGCAGCATGCGGAGGCCCAAAACGGTCGGGTGGAAGTGGTGTCTCGTGAAACCCACGGACCGCTGTTTCGCTACACCTATGCCGACTGCGCCAAGCGGGCCAGGCAGTTGGCCAATGCACTGTCCAGCATGGGATTGCAGGCCGGCGATGTGGTGGGGTCGATCGCCTGGAACAACCACCGCCATTTGGAGTCCTATTACGCGGTGTCTGGCAGCGGCATGGTGATGCACACCTGCAACCCCCGTCTGCATCCCGATCAACTTTCCTACATCATCAACCACGCCGAAGACCGTGTCGTGTTGTTCGATGCCACTTTCGCTCCTTTGGTCAAAGCGATTGCCCCGCATTGCCCGATGGTGGTGGCTTGGGTTTGTTTGGCCGATGCATCCATCACGGCAGAGTTGCAAGGCATACCGCATTTGCATGCCTATGACGTGTTGGTCGACAAATCCTCCGACCAGTTTGAATGGCCACAGTTTGACGAGCGCACGGCCGCAGCGCTTTGCTACACCTCTGGCACCACGGGCAATCCCAAAGGTGTGCTGTATTCCCATCGGGCCATCGTGCTCAGCGCCATCACCTGTTGCATGCCCAGTTTGTTGAGCTTGTCCCCTCAAGAAACCATCCTGCCCGTGGTGCCCATGTTCCACATCAATGCCTGGTGCATTCCATACTCGGCGTTTGTGGGCGGTGCCAAATTGGTGTTGCCAGGCCCCAAGCTGGACGGTGCGTCTCTCTACGAGCTCATGGAGTCTGAGGGCGTGACCATCAGCGCAGGGGTGCCCACCATTTGGCAGGCCTTGCTGGCGCATGTCGAACAACACCAGCTGCGTTTCAGCACCATGCGACGCACGGCAGTGGGTGGCTCGGCCATGCCCAAGGCCCTGATCACCAAATTCATGGAGGTCTACCAAGTGGAAGTGCGTCATGGCTGGGGCATGACCGAGACCACGGCGGTGGCCACCATGGGCACGCTGACACCGGAATGGACCCACCAACCCGCTGCAGCGCAAATCGACCACTTGGCCAAGCAGGGCAAAACCGTGCATGGCGTGAGCATCAAGTTGGTGGATGAAAGTGGCCAGGACATCCCGCGTGACGGTCAAACCCAAGGCGAGTTGATGGTGCGTGGCCACTGGATTTTGTCGTCCTACCTCAAGGGTGAACAGTCGCCCTTGGTCAACGGTTGGTTTCCCACGGGTGACATCGCCACCATCGACGCTGATGGCGTGATGCAAATCCGTGACCGTGTGAAAGACGTGATCAAAACGGGCGGCGAATGGATCAGTTCGATTGATTTGGAAAACGCGGCGCTGGAACACCCGGCTGTGGCCATGGCAGCCGTGATTGGCGTGGAAGACCCCAAATGGGGAGAGCGGCCACTGCTGTTCGTGGTGCGCAAGCCATCAGCCTCGTTGGAAGACGCCGAGATATTGGCGTTTTTGGCCAGCAAAGTGGCCAAGTGGTGGGTGCCTGAGCGGGTGATTTTCCTGGATGCCTTGCCATTGGGGGGCACTGGCAAGATTCAAAAATCCGAATTGCGCAAGCTCTACCGCTGAGACAAACCGGCTCGTTCAGTCGTCTTCCAAAACCACCAAGCTGTTGAGCAAAGCGGTTTGAAACCGCTGTGGGTTTTGCACATGTGGTGCATGACCAAGGTCTGGAAACAACACCAGTCTGGCGCCTGGGATTTTTTTGACAGCTTGCAAAGACAAAGCTCGGTAGTTGCCCAATGACGATTTCAAGGGCTCTGACGCCAAGTCTTTGCCAATGGCCGTGTTGTCTTTTTCACCAATCAGCAACAAGGTGGGTACTTGTAGTTTGGGAAATTCATACAGAACGGGCTGGTTCACAATCATCTCGTAAGTCAATGCCGAATGCCATGCCACGGTCTCTTTGCCCGGGCCACGGTACATGCCCGCAATCATTTGCACCCAGGGCTCGTATTCGGGCTTCCATTCGTTGGCGTAATAGGTGCTTTTTTGGTAAGCGCGCATGCGTTCATCGTTTTGTTGTTGTTCGCGCGCATGCCATTGGGCCAAGGTGGGCATGGGAACACCCAGCGCCTTCCAATCCTCCAGGCCCAGGGGATTGACCATCACCAATTGGCTCACTTCATCGGGGTACTTGAGCGCATAGCGCGTGGCCAACATGCCACCCATGGAGTGGCCGATCACGGTGACTTTGTCGATCTTCAAGGCCTTCAACAACGCATGCGTGTTTTCTGCCAATGCATCAAAGCTGTAGGCGTAAGTCTGTGGTTTGGTGGATTTGCAAAACCCCACTTGATCGGGAACGATGACCCGCAAGCCGACTTTTTGAAGTTTGAGCGCTGTTTCATGCCAAGTGGCTGCACAAAAATTTTTTCCATGCAGCAGCAACACAGTGGCGCCACGGGGTTTGGTGGCTGCATAGTCCAAATAAGCCATTTGCATGGGTTGGCTTTGCGCGATCAACTGGTGGTATTGCACAGGTGCCGGGTATTCAAAGCCCTCCAACTGGGGGCCATAAACGGGTGGTTCTGCACGAGCAGCCAATGCCACCATCAGACCGATCAATAAACAAATTTTTTTCATGGAATATCCGGACGCCTGCGAATGTGTTGGAGCTTGATTCCGGTTCAGGATAACCCAATGCGAGCCGAGCAACCATTTGTGGAGGCGACACCATGTTGTGCTCTGAAGAAAGTTGAGGTGATTAAGATCAAGCCCCACAAGATTGACCAAGGAATTCTCATGCCTAAGTCTGTTGGCAAGTTCATCCAAGCTATTGCTGTGTGTTGGTTCTTGAGCGGGTTTATCACGGCCCATGCATTCCAAATTTCGACTGGCGACAATGTGCATTGTCCCGTGACTGTCCATGGAGTATCTGGTGTGGCCACCGAAATTTGGAGCACCTACACCGATGTTCAAGACCGCAGTCCAGAACTGGGCAAGGCTGTGGCGGTGATGCGTTTGGATGACAAAGGATGGCCAACCATCATCTTTGACCAACCCGCCCATGAAAGATCGAGTGTGGGTTCACAGACGATTTGGGATTTTGTTTTTTTTCATGAATGTGCCCATGCTCAAAACCCTGCCATGACGGAGATTGAAGCCAATTGCCAGGCCTATATGGAAATGAGTCAGCGCGGCTTGATGAATGACCACCGGATCAAGCAGTTGGAAACCATGCACTTCAACATGATGACGATTTTGCCCATCGAGTATGGCGGTTCCGGCGCCCAGTTTTGGCATCAAACCCTGCAGTGCGTGAGAAAAAATCAGCAGTGAAAAGCGGTCTCATTGGTTGGTCACGTGAACCAGCAAAACATGTGAAACAGACCTCGCGCGCCATGGGCAACGTGGATGAGGGATCGGCGTCGATCTTTAAGCATTCAAAACAAACGACAGTTGATGTGGCAAACTGCATTAATGAAGATTTCAATGCCATATTTGCTGTTATTGTTGAATTTAGTCGTTTTCAATGCCCATGCCGTCAATTTGATTGAAGGCAAAGTGGTGTCGGTTGCCGATGGTGACACGGTCACCGTCCTGGATGATCAAAAAACGCAGCACAAGATCAGGTTGCTAGGCATCGATGCGCCGGAAAAAAGCCAAGCCTTTGGTGAAAAATCAAAACAATCACTCCATGGCATGGTGCATGGCAAAGTGGTCCAAGTCACTTACGACAAAAGGGACAAGTACGGGCGCATCGTCGGCAAAGTCTTGCTTGGTTCACAGGACATATGCCACCAACAAATCAAACTTGGATTGGCTTGGCATTACAAAAAATACCAAAACGAGCAGACGCCAGAAGACCGAGATGCCTACAGTGAAAGTGAGAACACTGCCCGGAGCCAGAACTTGGGTTTGTGGGTAGATGCCCAGCCTTTGGCACCTTGGGACTTTCGAAAAAAATGATGTCGAACTGGTGTGGGCTACTCAATAGTGACTGCCGCCATTGATTTGAATGCACTGACCGGCTCTATATGCCAATGCCGACCAAGCGCCACTGAACGCAATGAAATTGTATTCCCATCAAACCGCACAGGCTTTGCCCAGTGTGATGCTGTCGCAAGCGATCTCGGATTTGTTGCTTGACACATCGGTCGTGGTGTCGCCTCGTTTGGTGCAACAACTGTCGGGCGGCGGCAGTTTGTTTGTCATGCCTGCAAGCGATGGTCATTTGGCCATCACCAAGCTCATCACCTGGGTGGCCGACAACCCTTCTCGTGGGTTGCCTGCCATACAAGGTGAGGTCATGGTCTTTGATGCACGCGACGGTCGTTTGCTACATCAGTTGGATGGCCCCACCGTGACCGCGCATCGCACAGCAGCTGTTTCTTTGCTGGCTGCACAACACCTCGCACCCAATCCCAAGGGACGATTGTTGCTGGTGGGTGCAGGGGTGCAGGCGAGGGCTCATTTGCATGCCTTTGTTCAAGGGCTCGGTGTGAAAGAAGTGTTGGTTGCTTCACGCACGCGCGCCAGTGCCCAAAGCTTGGTGGACGAGGCGCGCGACATGGGCATGCGTGCAGACGTTGCGGACAGCGCTGACCAGGCCCTGGCAGATTGCAGTTTGGTGGTGAGTGCGACCAGCGCCAAACAAATTGCACTGCGGGCTCTCCCGCGTGATGATGCATTCATTTGTGCGATTGGCGCATTCACACCGACCATGGTGGAATGGGCCCCTGAGATCTGTCAGCATGTGGCAGCACATGGGCAGGTGTTGATTGACACCCGCGATGCCGATCACGAAGCAGGGGACTTGCTCCAAGCAGGCTTGGATGTGGCCCAATTCCATACTTTGCAAGACGTGGTGCGTGGTGAAGTGAAAGCCACAGCCAGGCAAGGCCCGGTGTTTTTCAAAAGCTGTGGTTGGGCTGGTTGGGACTTGGCTGCTGCACGTTGCGTGGTAAAGGCGCTTCAAGCCCAAGTGGATGAAAATCAGCCATCACCTCAATAGCGATTGATCATCACTGCCTCAGCGGCTTTGTGATTGACACGGGTTTGTAAAACAGCGTCCAACCCGTTTGTGCAATCGCTTTGTTGTTTCATGTTGACCCATTGAATGGCGCATCAACAAAAGATTTGTGTCACCAATGGTTGCTGTCAGGTTCACCCTTGAATGGTCCACACAAATCTGGTGTGATCCATCCCCCATAAAACCCGCCAGACTGTGGCTTAACCTGTGCACCGGCGACTGTGCAATCGAGATGATGAGCATAAAAAGCAATGCAATCCGCCAGTTGTTTCGCGCCTGCCAAGGGCTTCGGATAGCTCCACGCAACCCGTGGCAAGCAACGCTCGCCATCTATCAGATCCCAATACAGCGCAGGGCCTTTCCACTCACAAAATGAGCCGTGGCCTGATGGCCGCAAAAGTGCGCCTGTGACGTCCGACATCGGCAGGTAAAAAGTAGGCGGATGGGCGGTCTCCCGGACCGTCCAGGCGCCACGTGTGCGAGCCACCAGGGATGTGCCCCAACGAACCACTATCTCGCGCTCATCAAACACGAGCGAGGGTGGGCGTGGAAAATCCCAAACCGACAATTGACCTTGCTGAGGAACTGTTGCAAAAGGTGGGCGGTCCTGACCACGCCAGCGCCATTGTGCGCGGGCCAGTTTCAACGAATCGGAATCATCCATGTTCATCTGGGCCTTGGTTGCTTTGACTATATCAATACATGCTGTCGCTAGACTATGCATGATGCACCAAATTCCTCTTTTTCCACTGTCACATGGATTGTTTCCAGATGGCATGCTGTCCCTCCAAATTTTCGAGGTTCGATACCTGGACTTGATCAAGCGGTGCCATCAAGAGCAACAACCGTTTGGCGTGGTTTGGTTGAAACAAGGCAGTGAAATACAAGTGCCCGGTGAAAAACCTCTGCTGCACGCGCACGGATGTCTTGCGCACATCCGAGAATTGGACCAG
>JACCDM010116311.1_pt1 | contig 34771 bp, 25 predicted proteins | sample 7445851 | NCBI WGS metagenome assembly JACCDM01 (sample SAMN15323438, study PRJNA562643) | freshwater metagenome | isolation source: river surface water | place: USA:Blue River Watershed | collected 2017-08-16
AAAAAAGTTTTGGTTTACAATTACCTCAAAACTGAAATTGACTTTAATGACAAGGATGTTGACTGGCAAAAACTCAAGGAGGAGGTGATGAACAATGCTTTGCCATTGAGCGCCGCTGTGGCCATGGAAAGTGAGGATCCATTGTTCATTTTATATACAAGTGGTTCAACGGGAAAACCCAAAGGAGTAGTGCACAGCACGGCTGGATACATGATTTGGACCGCTTATACTTTTTTAAATGTATTTCAATACCAACCCGGCCAGGTGCATTTCTGCACCGCCGATGTGGGATGGATTACTGGACATAGTTATCTCATTTACGGTCCATTGCTCAATGGAGCCACAACCGTGATGTTTGAAGGAATACCCACCTATCCTGATGCTGGTCGTTTCTGGGACATTGTCAAAAAACACAACGTTAATATTTTCTACACCGCTCCCACTGCCATCAGAAGTTTAATGTCACAAGGTGATGAATGGCTCGAAGGAAAAGACCTGAGTAGCCTAACAACATTGGGAACAGTGGGTGAACCCATCAATGAAGAAGCATGGCAATGGTACCACGATAAAATTGGTCAAGGCAAATGTCCCATTGTGGATACCTTTTGGCAAACTGAAACTGGTGGTGTAATGATATCCTCCTTGGCAGGCGTTACGCCTTCCAAACCCGTTTTCGCGACGCTGCCAATGCCCGGAGTAAATCCGGTTCTTTTGGATGACAAAGGAAATGAAATCTTGGAAAATGACATCACAGGAAACCTGTGTTTCAAATCGCCCTGGCCATCGATGATCCGAACAACCTACGGCGATCACGAACGCTGCATCCTGAACTATTTCAGCACCTATCCCAATCATTACTTCACAGGTGATGGTGCATACCGAGATGAAAATGGAATGTATCGGTTAGCGGGTCGTGTGGACGACGTCCTTAATGTGAGTGGACACCGCATTGGTACCGCTGAAGTTGAAAACGCCATTAATCATACCCCTGACGTCATTGAAAGTGCGGTAGTGGGATATCCCCATGACATCAAAGGACAAGGCATTTTTGCATTTGTCATTTGTGACAACCACCATAACATTAACATCGAGGAGAAAAAACATCAAATTCTGCAGATTGTATCTCAGCAGATAGGTGCCATTGCCAAACCCGATCAAGTGCTAATCGTTGGGGGATTGCCCAAAACCAGAAGTGGAAAAATCATGCGGCGCATTTTGCGAAAAATAGCTGAGGGAGAGTTTGATGCCATTGGTGACACCACCTCGTTATTGGATCCAACCGTTGTTGCAGATATCATTCAATCGTTAAAAAAATAGCCTCGTAAATAGATTACAATGGTCGCATTGACTTTTGAAGAAACTCAAAAGCAAATGAACACATTGAACCCCCTATTTGAAGAGATTATTGGATTGCCCCCAACTACACAGCATGAATTGCGTTTTAATCATGCGGATGGCACCTTATCTAAAACCGCCATTATCGATCTGAAAAAACATTTCGTTGGACATTGTGGCCCTAACATCTATGTCAAGCAAGTGTGCTCTACCCTCATTCCAGCCAACAATTTCTCGAAAACAACTGAGCAATATTGGATGAAAAAACAAGACCATTGGGAGAGAATTCCCCAACAAGACACGGCCAACATCCACCGTTGGGAATACCTGCCAGCGGCGACACCTGATTATATTTTCTAATCCCAGTACATCTGCATTCCTTTTCTCTTTTACCTGAATTATATTCGTCAGGTGAAAAGGAGAACCTTTATTCAACAAATGGGAAGTGTCACCGCAGGTTTCCTCCTGGCTCCTGCGTTGTACCGCGCCATGGAAACCAAAGAGAGTATTTGGCCCGCTCCCCCATTGTTGCCTGCATTTGACGAAGAAGACATTCCAACCTATATCAAAAGAATAACAGGGTCATTTGACTTCAATTTATACCGAAAGATTTTAGGAAATGCCAATGCCTTTAAGGAAGGTGATGAAATAGCAGGACTTGCGGCAGCCAATGATGAGCAACGTTTGATGGCCCGTAACCTTATTGCCAACACTACCCTAAATGTGATCATTGACTATCCCATTTTTAATGACAATCAATTTGAAATGATTGGAATAGACACCGACGTTGATTCTATTGATAAAAAAACATTTGGCTGGTTAAAAAACTATTTATTAACTGAATCACCTGAAACGATTGATCAATTGCCCCCATTACACAGTGATCAGATAGCCTGTGTGGTCAAATTGATGAGCAATGAGGAATTGATTGCAGTAAGTCAAAAAATATTTCACCCATTGCCTGGAAGTAACATTGGATCCAAAGGCTATATGGGAGCTAGAGTCCAACCCAACTCACCGACTGATGACCCTGAAGATATTTTTTGGCAAGTCATGAATGCGTGGTCATTTGCGGTTGGTGATGTTGTATTGGGTACCAACCCTGTTTCCAGTGAACCAGAATCAGTAGCCAAGATAGAAGCCGCGTTACAAGATATTATTAAGACATTTTCCTTGCAAGATGTCATTCCTCATTGTGTTCTGGCCCACATTGATGTGCAAGCTCAAGTAGAGAAAATCCAACCCAACTCCACTGGAATTTGGTTTCAAAGTATTGCGGGAACAGATGCTGCCAATCAAACTTTTGATGTTACGATTGAAAAAATGAAGCAGCATGTTTCTCAAAGAAAAGGAAAATATGGTCTTTATGCAGAAACTGGGCAAGGAGCGGATGAAACCAATGGTCATGGTGAGGGCTTTGATCTGCTGATTCACGAGTCTCGCAAGTATGGTTTCATGCGACACCTCAAAAGACTTATTGCGGAGCAAAAAGCAGATCATCAAGCATGGGTACATGTCAATGATGTGGCTGGATTTATTGGACCGGAAGTTTTTAGAACAAAAGAGCAATTGGTGCGCTGCTGCTTGGAAGATTTGGTAATGGGCAAACTGCATGGATTGACCATAGGACTGGACATTTGCACCACCCTGCACATGGATGTTTCTTTGGAGGATTTGGATTGGTGCATTCAGCAAATCATGCCAGCCAATCCAGCCTACCTCATGGCACTGCCGACTAAGAATGATCCCATGCTCAGTTACCTCACCACATCCTTCAGCGATCACGTTAAAATCAGAAATGATTTTGGCTTTAAAGTCAACGATAAAATGTGGAATTTTTTCAAAGCCATTCAAATCATTGATGACAATGGTCAACCCACCAAATATTTTGGAAATCCCGTAGCTGTGTACTATCAATACCTCCAGCGCAAAGGAGATCCGCGCACCTGGGAAGAAATAAAAATTATCGGACAAGAAGCCATTGAAAGGGTCGAAAAAAGAGGTGTACCCATTGCACAGGGTTATGGAGAAAACCCATGGGATCTAGAACCAAGATTAGACAAGGAGGTGAGATCCATTTACCAAGATGCCAAAATGAGCATTTGGCAAGAGTGGCCCAATCGATTGATGCAATCCCTTTCGCCTTTACTGATTCTTCAAACGCAATCAACAGATAGAAAAGATTACATCTATCATCCTCATAGTGGTGAAAAACTTTCTGATGCATCCGCAACGCAACTATCACACCTATCACAACAATACAATTGGGACATTCAATTGGTATTGTCTGATGGTTTGAATGTGCTTTCACTGAGCGATGACAATCACTTGAAACCTTTTCTTGACACATTGTATCAAAATACAAAAAATCAAAAATGGAAAATGGCACCTTCTCCCATTATTATTAAAAATGGAAGGGTGAGAGCAGGATATCAGTGTGGCTCAATACTTTTTGGCCAACCAAAAACACCGAAGAAGAAAGCCATAGTTCACCTCATAGGTGAGCGACCCGGAACTCCTCATCGCAATTATAGCGTTTACATGACCATGACCGATGGCACGAAATGGGGTTCAGGGCAGGTTGATCACGATATCACACAAGTCATCAGTGGAATTTCTGATACGGCATACAGCCCCGGACAAGCGGCTTTGGATGTCCTATTTTGGATTAACCAACATTGGTTGTAACAACTATATTGATTAATCCTCTAAAAAACCAAACTTCCCCGCGTTGTAATCGTTAATGGCTTGACGAATTTCATCTTCCGTATTCATCACAAATGGACCGTAGCTTACGTAAGGCTCGTTCAGGGGTTCTCCACTTAAAAATAGCATCAGTGATTTTTTATTGGCTTTTATAACAATGTCTCCTGGTTCATTTTTCAATTGAACGTAATGATTTTCTTGAACCAATTGACCATTCACCTCAATTTGGCCATCTACCAACAAGATTCCCGAATTGTAATGAGCAGGCACCTCAAAATCCAAGACACCATTCTCATTGAGATGGATATCGTACATGTGAATGGGCGAAAACGTTGAGGCTATTCCCTTCTCGCCTTTAAACTCTCCAGCGATAACATACACCTCCCCTCCACCATTGGGAATAGAATATTTAGGCTTCTGATGGTGAACGATACTCTGGTATTTGGCAGGAGTCATTTTATGTTTCTTGGGAAGATTGATCCACAATTGAATCATTTCAAAAGCACCACCCGACCTATTAAACGTTTGCTCATGGTATTCCTTGTGCAATACACCACCACCTGCTGTCATCCATTGGATATCGCCAGGACCTATGATGCCGTGATTGCCCTTGCTATCGTGGTGCTCTATGGAACCTTTGTAAGCAAAAGTCACTGTTTCGATACCACGATGCGGATGGACGCCAACACCTTGAGAAATATCTGAAGGGGGGAAATTCACTTCCGCATTGAAATCCAGTAGAAAAAAAGGGGACATGCGGTCTTCAAAACCTTTGCCGCCTGGATAAAAATTCATCACTTTGAAACCATTGCCCACCATGTGCCGATTGGTAGGGGCAAAAACTCCTTCCACTCCCCTTCCCGTCGTTTCAGTATTGGAGGCAACCTCATCTTGGGTAGCTTTTGCATTGTACCATTTGGCCGCAAAAACTGCCGCCAATCCTCCGATTAAACCTCGTTTCAAAAATTTCTTTCTGTCCATAGGGCGAAGATAATTTTTTTTCTTTTCAACGTTCAACATCAAAAAAAATAGCACCTACCTTTGGGTATGGATATCAGCATCAACACCCCAGCTTTATTATTTCCTGCCATTAGCTTGATTCTATTGGCCTACACCAATCGTTTTTTGGCATTGGCCAATGTCATTCGTCAGTTACATGATCGTTACAAAGGAAAAGACGAGGCTGAAAAAGCATTGTTGCATGCTCAAATCAAAAATTTAAAATACCGTTTGCGTTTGATAAAGAACATGCAAATTTTTGGTGTACTCACCTTTGCCTTTTGCATCATTAGCATGTACTGCATTTACAACGGTTGGATGCAAGAAGCCCGATGGATGTTTGGAACCTCTCTGGTCCTTTTCTGTACATCTTTATTATTGTCGCTACTAGAACTCATCAGCTCCACAAGAAGTCTTGAAATTGAATTGAGTGACATGCAGGACATTGATGAGAGCATTGTAGAAAACATCAAAAAAATACGCTTTTAATACAATATCTCCAACTGCCGATAACCAGCAAAAACGCCCAAGCCATTCACCACATTAGAATATACAATGGCGGGTTCCGCAAAAGGACCGTAACCAATGTTTTCCAATCCACGGTGAAAACGGTAATACTCTTCAGAGCAATGGATAACATAAGCTTTGTGCGCGACCAGAGTCGTATCATAGCCATATGAGCTTGATTCGCTGATGATGCGCTCTTCACTGTCCCCTGGTTCAAATTCATGCCATACGTTACTCGTCTGATACCATGTTGAAGCGATAAAAGGATCCTCCCATTTCTGGTAATGAACGATTCGATAATAAGGTTCTTCTGAATCTGAATTCCCCAATACCGTTTCAAATCGAAAGGTCACGTAATATTGATTGAATTGATCCACAGCGGCATCCCTTTCATAAGAAGCAGATCGAATATCCGCCTGAAAGTATGGTATGGTTGTTTGCGCAGAAATTTGCGTACCATCTGGGGTTTGCACAACCAATGAGTAAGATTCACCTGGAGCTAAATCAAATCCTTCCACTGGTAGTTGATAATATTGTGCCTGGACATTATAAGAAAACGTTCTAGAGAATCCATTCCCCGAGAGTATTACGGAGGCGTTCTCCACCACTTTCCCTTCATCAAGACCATTACTAAAAACAGGATCAGACCAACGCAAGTATGCGCGCACTGTATCTGTCTCATCAGAAATGTAGCAGGACACAGCAATCTTCTGATCTACTTTGGGCAATGGAATATTGGCTTCTTGCTCGCATCCCGATGTCAACAACCAGATGGCCACAAATAGGTAAGATAATTTTTTCATTGACTTAAAATTGATAGTTCCAAGAGATGGATGGAATGGCAGGGAATAAAGAAATTTGACTCAAATAGTTTCTACCTGAGGAGGTGGTTCTTATCTCGTAAAAGAAAGGATTTCTTCTGTTGTAGGCGTTGTACAAACCTACTTCTATGGTTCTTTTGGCTCGCTCCAATTGCTTATGAAATTGCACAGCTACATCGAGTCGGTGATAAGAAGCCATTCGGAAACTGTTTTTATCCCCAAAATCTTGCACACCCGTATCATAGTATCCTGGCAAGCCCCACTGGTCGCCATATCCTCCCAAAAAACCACTGGCACTGTTGGGATCATGCGGCAACACATTATAATTGGCATTGGGTAAAGTGATGGCCTGACCGGTTCCATACACCCACGTTCCAGAAATTGTAATATGCTCAGAAACCTCATAAATGGCCACCGCAGAAAAATCATGACGTCGATCATAGCGTGCAAAAAAAGGCTTGCCGTTGTTCAGTGCATCAAATTGCAATTTGGTCCAAGACAATGTATATCCTATCCATCCAGACAACTTTCCAGTTGGCTTCTGTAACAACAATTCTGCACCATAGGATTCTCCTTTTCCGCTGGTGACATTATCCTGCCATGAAATCTCACTCTCTTCGTCTAATACACCAGTATTCAGAAAACTTGCTCCCTCCTTGTAACTCAGCACATTGTTCATTTTCTTATAATACCCTTCTAATGTCACGCTCCAATCTCGCTTGTCAAAATCCTTTGTTGTCCCCAATGCCCATTGGTCAGCTCGCATGGGACTCACCTTCTCTGTGGCAGGTACCCATAAATCGGTAGGCAAGCCTATTCCTGTATTGGACAAAAGATGCATGTACTGATTCATACGGGAGTATCCACCCTTCACACTCCAGGTTTCATTGATGAGATAACGCGCATTCAATCTGGGTTCCCAACCCCAATACACATTGTCTTTCATGACAAAATTGCTCAGTCGATATCCCAAATTAAATTTCAATTGGTTGTTGACCCGAACCTCATCTTCAATATAAAAGCCATTCTCAATAGAACGATACTCCTCCTTTGCGGAGAGATCATCCTCGGTAAAGTCACCTTTAACCACAATAGCACTGGGTGTGAAATGATGTTTGATACTGCTCACACCTATCTTCATGTGATGTGCATTACTCAGTGCATAATCAAAATCATGTTTTAATGTCCAATCTTGTATACCACTTCCATAACTCAAAGAGAAGGTCTCCACACCATTCTCTTTGGTCTGTGAACCAATATCAAATAAGTATTTGGAATAAATCAATGATGTATTGCTAAACAATTTTTCATTGTAGATATGATTCCAACGGAGTGTTGCCGTCCTATTGAACCATTGCAAATAAGCCGATTCTTGATCACCAAACTCGCTCCAAGGTCGATAATAAAATCTATCCTTACCGGTGTATCCACTAAGGTAAATCCTGTTATTCTTATTGACAACCCAATTAACCTTACCATTCAAATCATAGAAATAATATCCAGACTTAGAATCGCGGGGCAAGAAAGGGTAAATTAATGCGTCAATGTAGGTGCGGCGGGCACTCACCAAATAAGAAACTTTTCCCTTGGCAATTGGGCCCTCTAACATCAAACGGGAAGCAATTAATCCAAAACCGGCCTCTCCTTTGAACTTCTGCTTGTCCCCGTCCTTCATTTGCATATTGAGAACGGATGATAATCTACCACCATAGCGTGCAGGGAATCCTCCTTTAATCAATTCAACTGATTTAAGCGCATCCCCATTGAAAGTGGAGAAAAATCCAAAAAGGTGATTGGCATTGTATACAACGGCATCGTCCAATATGATTAAGTTTTGATCTGGACCTCCTCCTCTTACATAAAAACCCGAACTCCCCTCGCTTCCTTTCTGCACTCCAGGTAACAATTGAATCACTTTCAGCACATCCTTTTCTCCCAATAACGCAGGTATTTTTTTTATCTGATCCACCGGAATTTCAATGGTGGACATTTGTGTTTGGTCTGCGGTGTTTCTGTACTTATTTCCCTCGATAACCAGTTCCTTCTGAACCTCTGCCAATTCCATGGCAATATCTTGTCTGAGATTACCTTCACCCACTGTAATCTGTACCTCCTTGTGGCCCAAAAATCGGAAAACAACTTGAGCCGGTATCGATTTTAAATGCAACACATAAAAACCATAACCATTGCTCGTGGTTCCTTCTTGATGTTCTGGGCAATACACCATCACACCCGGTAATAATTCCCCACTGCCCGATTCGGTTATAGTCCCAGATAACGTGTAAGAATTTTGAGCATTGACAAGGGGGACAATTATCAATGATAAAAAGAAAAAGAAAAGTTTTGTCCTCATAAGCCCGGAATAAACGATAATTCTAACATTTTATTTCAACGTCATGGAAAGAATCAATCTGGTTCGCCATCATCGGTTGAACCCAATTCAGGCAAGACATTCTTAACCTCCTCATTGGAAAGACTATCCACATTCTTTAATCTTCTTCGAATCGCATTGGTTCGTGTCCCCAACAAAGTGTCAATGTTTTCACCAGCTGCCGCTATATTCTTTTGAGCTCTTTCCAATAATCCACCAAACTTATCGAACTCCGTTTTAACAGCGCCCAACAAAGACCAAACTTCACTGCTTCTCTTTTGGAGACTCAATGTCCTGAAGCCCATCTGCAAACTATTCAAAATGGCAGCCAAAGTCGTTGGTCCCGTGACAATGACTTTTGTTTCTCGCTGTAGGTATTCCAATAGATTGGATCTTCTGATCACCTCCGCATAGATGCTTTCAAAGGGAAGAAATAAGATCGCGAAATCAGTCGTATTGGGTGGATCAACATACTTATCCTTAATGTCCTTGGCCATTTTCTTGATGGTGTTCTCCAAGTTTTTATTGGCGGCTTCAATGGCTGCCACTTCTCCAGTTTCATAAGCATCCACCAATTGATCATAGGCATCTTTCGGGAACTTCGCATCAATGGGGAGATATACATGGTTTTGCTGGTCATCTCGACCTGGCAATTTGATAGCAAACTCCACCAAATCATTGGAGCCTTCCTTGGTTTTCACATTGGCCGCATATTGATCAGGAGCTAAGATTTGTTCTAATAACATCTCCAACTGAACTTCACCGACACCCCCTCTTTGTTTTACATTGCTCAATACCTTTTTTAATCCTCCGACGTCCTGCGCTAAATTTTTCATTTCGCCCAATCCCTCTTGTACCGACTTCAAATTGCTTTCTACTGCGGCAAAAGATTGGGTTAGACGATCATTCAAAGTCTTCTGCAATTTCTCATCCACGGTCTCGCGCATGGCCTCTAATCGCTTTTCCGTCTTGTTCACCAAATCATCAAACTTCTCCTTTTGATGATCCGTAAACGATTTGAAATTCTTTTCGAAATCATCCTTGAACAATTTAAACTCGGCCTTTACCGTATCCATCAACTCTTTGGATAAACGTTGATTCTGTTCTGAAAACACCCTCAATGAATCACTGAGCTCTTGTCGATTATCCTTCATTTGCTTGGAAATCTCTTCCCTATTGACACGCGTCTCCTCTTTCAAAGTGGACTCAATTCTGCTCAGGGAATTCTGAATCAATTCTGATGAAAGACCCTGCTGCGCTCCTTGTCCTCGCTTTAACAAAAGCAAAACCACCAGTGCATTTACACCTAGCAGTATCCAAATCACCCATTGCATATTTTCCATTTCTATAATTTTATTAAACAAAATTAATCACCAATATCACTCCTCCCCCTGAGTTTGTTTCAACACCTTCACAAAAACATCAACAGGCTGAGCTCCGGACAAAGCGTATTTCTGATCAAACACGAAAAATGGAACGCCTCTTATATTGAATTGTTGTGCGGTGTACAAATCATCTTCTACCTTGGCCATCCATTGTGTGTCATTCATGATGCTTGACACTGTATCCTCTAACAATCCCACTTCTTGCATGGCTTGCTCCAAATGTTGCCAATCTCCCAGATGCTGACTTTTCACAAAATGTCTCTCCAATAAATTGTGTTTTAACGCATCGCCCTTTCCCTTTGACTTTGCGTATTGCAACAACAGATGACAGGGCAATGTATTGTACACTTTGGTTGTAGATAGATTAAGCTTTAATCCAGCCTCCATACCCATCATCTCCACTTGTGACATCATTTTTTCTACCTGAGTCCGTGACATTCCCTTTTTCTCTGAGAGATGATTGATGATACTCTGACCTTCATCTCCCCGCGATATCGATGGGTCCAATTGAAAACTGTGCCATGTCCAATGAATATCCTTGATGCCAGCTATCTCAATCGCTTTAAGCAAATGCGCTCTACCGATATAACAAAATGGACATGCAATGTCCGACCAAATATGAATTTCCATCTGGCGAATGTAAAAAAAAAGGCTCCCCAAATGGAGAGCCTTTTTTCGGCACCAAGTAAAACTAACAAAACCTATTTGGATACCATTAATTTCAAGGATTGGACGTTTCCATTGTTCTTGAAAATAAGCTGATACATTCCGGTTGGTAGTGATTGATTCATTGACAAATCTTTTACCAGTTCACCCTCTGAAACTACTTGCTCTTGGTGAACAACCTTTCCTGTAACGTCAACGATTACCACATCCATAGTACCCTCAACATTTGACAATGCAATACGGATATTGTTACCATCAAATGGATTGGGGTATGCGGCATAAATTCCAGATGCATTGTCTTTTACAACAACCACTTCGTCATTGTTTTCAAGTGTCGGCATACCAGCAGCTCCCAATGTTCTCACACAAGTAGAAGTAGAGAAATCAGAAACTGATACGTTGTCCGAATGCTTGGATTGAATACGAACATCGTAACGTTGACCTGTAGTAATACCGCTCACAGTGTTCAAAGGCAATGTTCTTGTTCCTCCAACATTACCGTTAATAACTGAAGGCAATCCAACTGTGGGATATTGCAAAGTAAACTCCCACTGATAACGCGATGTTCCGCAAACAGAACGGTTGGTCGCAATTGAGTTGTAAACAGGGTTTTTATAAGCAGGACACTGATCTGTGGCGCGCACCGTTAAAGCTGCTTCAGAACTCATGGTGAAAGAAGCTGCATTCTGTGCTACGGCAGTAACAGAAACAGGATTTCCAAAAGCATCTGTCAAAGAATAAGTGACATCTACAGATACATACTTGGTTTGAGATTGGCCTGAAAAGTTAGCCCCTACTATTTTACCCAACTGACAAATCGTTGTATTGACACTTCCTCCAATGGTGTATGAAAAATCAGGAGCACCTTGCATGGTTGCGTCAGCCCAACGGTTTACTGTATAGGCAATGGCTCCTGCTCTGTACTTCACTTTGAAGTTTTGACAAGTTGAAGTATAGTTGTTGGTATAGCTCGTATAAGGACCGATGTCTGTTGTACTCGCATTCAAGTTGCTGATGGTCAAAATACAAGTACCAGGGGCATTGTTGTTGTTGCTTACGCAAATCGCATAGGTATTTCCAACAGTTAAACCATCAAAAAACAACACCTCATTTCCTGCATCTGTTGCATTTCCCTGGCTACCTACATGGACATCATCTTCTGCTGACAGAGGAATCAACTGACCTGTTGCACCCACTTCATAATCGTACAATGCCAAGTCGTTATCATCTTGCGTGGAAGTAGAACCCTTCAAAGCAATGCGAACAGCGTTCGCGGCCGCAGTGAAAGTATACCAAGCATCATTTCCTGAACCTGCAGATTGAACAGAATTAGAAGCAGAGGCCAAATTCACGTTGATTGAAGTCTGAACGCCTGTTCCATATTGTCCAATGGAAACTACATTAGTAGCGGCAGCATAATCGTCAGCGCAAATTCCAACGATACCATCACAGTTCTCATCTGTTGCGTTACCGCAAACTTCCGTAGCAGAAGTATTGACAGCAGCACTATTGTCATTACAGTCATTGCCATTCAAAGAATAACCAGAAGTAGGAACAGCACACAATGTAACTGCATTTCCTGCACCTTCTCCATCACCATCTGCATCAACATAATAGGTCAAATTCAAACAACATGCAGAACAACTTCCATAAACATCATTGAAAGTAGAACCTATTACTCCTTGACGGTTGGCATAGTTGGCATAATCTGTTACTGGGGCACAAGTACCTCCGTTTTGCATGTCATCGACCAAGTTCTCTTGTGAGCTCCAGTTGTCTACCATGTATTTGTATTCAACATTTCCTGCGGCCAAGTTCACAGTAACGGTGTAAACACCATCATTGTTGTCGTCTGTCATTGTGTTGTATGCTTCTGCACCACACCATCCGCACCATGGACCAGTTACGTGAACGGTTGAGTAAGAACCTGCACATGCCATGTATACGTTGAACGTAGTGGCATACAAACAAGAACCATCAGAGTAGGTGGCAATTGGATTGAAATTCACAGCTGTAGCATCGATACAACCAGGGATACCCTGCTCGCAAGCTACACAACGGCCATATACATCATTGAAAGTAGAACCAACAGCACCTTGACGGTTGGCATAGTTGGCATAATCTGTTACAGGGGCACAAGTAGCGCCATTCTGCATATCATCAACCAAGTTTTCTTGAGACGCAAAACCATCAACCATGTATTTGTATTCTACGTTTCCTGCAGCCAAATTCACAGTCACTGTGTAGATACCATCAGCATCCACGTCTGACATGGTGTTGTAGGTTTCAGCTGCGCACCAACCGCACCATGGACCTGTGACATGAACTGTTGAATAAGTTCCGGCACAAGTCATGTCTACGTTGAAAGTGGTAGCATACAAACATGATCCATCATCTGTTGTCGCAGAGGCGTTGTAATTAACAGCTGTGCTGTTGGTACAACCTGGAACAGAGATAGGTCCACAATCCGTGCAAGATCCAAAGCAAACCACATCCAAAGTTGCTGGAGCAGTCACTGTGATAACACGATTGGTATAAGCGCCATTGGTAACAGTGCAAGATGAACCAGCAGTCAAATTCTCCTGACCAGCCCATGCATCGTAAGAATATTTGTACTCATACGTTACACCTGATTGCAAAGACACGGTCACTTCCCAAATACCGTCATTGTTGGCATCTGTCATTGGTGTACAGTTACCGCACCAGTTGTTGAAAGTACCATTTACCTCTGGGGTAGTGAATCCTGTTGTTTGAGACATATTCACTCTAAAAGTAACGTTGTAATTGGGTGCAACTTGAGAACAAGCCACACAAGCACCCCAACATACTGCATCCAAAACTTGGTCAGCACTTCCTACCGTCAATGAACGGTTGGTGTAACCAAAATTTGTTACTGTACATGAAGAACCTGCAACCAAATTCTCCTGAATTGCCCAATCATCCGCTGCAAATTTGTATTCGTATGAGCCTGGTGCCAAGTTGATGGTTGTTTCCCAAATACCATCGTTGTTGGCATCCGTCAATGGGTTTGCGTTTCCGCTCCAACCATTGAAAGAACCATTAACCGTTGGTGTCGTGAAAGAGGAAGTTACCTGACTCAAATCAACTTTAAAAGTAACATTGTAAGTATTTCCAGGACAAGCTGAACATCTTCCGTAAACATCGTTGGCAGTGGTTCCCACTACAATTTGTCTGTTGGCATAGTTGGCACCGTCTGTAACGGGTGCGCATGAGCCATTACCCGCCTGAACATCATCAATCAAATTCTCTTGTGAAGACCAGTTGTCCACCATGTATTTGTATTCCACATTACCAGCGGCCAAATTCAAAACCACAGTGTAGATTCCATCGCTGTTGGCATCGGTCATTACATTGTAAGTTTCAGCACCGCACCAACCGCACCATGGACCTGTTGCGTATACATTGGTGAAAGTACCCGCACATGTCATATCAACGTTAAGCGTAGTTGCAAACAAACAAGAACCATCATTGGTGGTGGCCGCCGGGTTATAATTAACAGCAGCACTATTGTTACAACCAGGAACGGCTACAACACATGCAGAACAAGAAGCATAACATACGGGATCTAAAACGGTATTTCCAGAAACCGTGATGACACGATTTGTAAATCCGCCATTGGTTACAGTACAAGAAGAACCTTCTGTCAACTGCTCTGAACCAGCCCAGTTATCATGGGCAAACTTGTACTCATAAGTACCCGCTTGAAGAGAAACAGTCACCTCCCATATACCATCACTATTGGCATCGGACATCTGTGTGCAGTTTCCGCACCAGTTGTTAAATGTACCATTCAATTCTGGGGTGGTAAATCCTGTTGTTTGGGACATGTCCACTTTAAATGTGACATTATAAGAGGGCAATACTGCATTACATGCTACGCATGCTCCCCAACATACCGCATCCAAAACTTGTCCAGCATTGGTCACCGTAATGGTACGATTGGTGTAACCGAAATTGGTCACTGTGCAACTTGACCCTGCAGTCAAGTTCTCTTGAATGGTCCAGTTATCTGCAGCAAATTTATACTCATAGGTACCAGGAGCCAAACTGATGGTTGTTTCATAAACACCATCACTGTTGGCATCAGTCATGGCATTGGCAGGAGGATTCCAACCATTGAATGATCCAGCCAACTGAACTTGAGTGTAGGCACTGGTCACATTGGCCATGTCTACCTTAAATGTAACCGGGTATACGGATGTGCAAGAAGCGCAAGCTCCCCAACAAACGACAGGAAGTACAACATCACCGGTAACCGTCAAGGAACGATTGGTGTATCCAAAGTTGGTCACAGTACAAGCTGATCCTGGAGTTAAACTCTCCTGTTGAGTCCATCCATCGGCTGTAAATTTATATTCATACGTTCCTGCTGGAATATCGAAAGTGATGTCCCAAACGTTGTCGTTATTGGCATCTGTCATGGCCGCACAGCCTCCGCACCAATTGTTGAACGTCCCATTGACATTGGCTGTTGTAAAGCCCGAGACGTTGGTCATGTCCACCTGGAAGGTGACATTAAATGCCAACGCCATGATGGAACTCAAGGCAATCAGCATCGTCGTGATTAGGTATTTTTTCATAGATATTTGTTTTGGTTTCTAATGCTAAAATAACATTATTGTTATTAAAACAAAAAGTATTTTTGTAATTTTTACAATAACTCCATTTTAGACAAAAAAAAAAGAGGTTTTTCACCTCCTTTTCTATCTGTTTATTTGAACTTTTAAAACGGTTCGATTTTCTCCGCTCCGCAATTCAATGAAATACTGCCCAGAAAGCCAGCTGGATGCCTCTATAAAAACAATAGTTGAACCTGCCGCCAAAGATCGCGTTTGCAATAATCCTCCTTTGCTATCCCAACAATTCAACATCCCATTCTCTCTTAACAATCCTTTGTATTGTAAAACAACAACGTCTAGCGATTTATCAAAATAAGCTTTCCATCTCTCCGAATCATTTTTTTCCAACATTTCTACCGTCGGATTATAGGTGGTCACGGCCTCTGTTACTGAGGTTACTTTCATTGCGTTTTTAACGCCATAGAAGGTAGGTCCAACCGCATAAGGATATGCACTGTTCCAATTCTCATCTACCGTGCAGAAATAGGCATAGATACCATTGGGATATTCTGGTGTTATACAGTACCGACCATTATGTTCATCAAGATAATCGGGCTCATTGCTGTGCATTACATATTCATAATCCTCCCTGTACCGTCCCAAAGGATAGGTCGAACTCACCGCGGGACCATCCGTTACATCCGTTCCATCCGCATAATGTGTTCTCACTGCAATATCCCTCAATTGATAGGAAGACTTCATGCGCACTATTCCGCCTGATCCATCTGTATTCAAATATCCGTAGGCTCCATAGATAGGATATCCATCATAGGCATATCCAATCAATGGAGAATGCTCATTGGCATTGATCACATACAATCCGTCTGCGTCATACAAGTTACAAACAGAAGACAAGGTTACGAGATCCAAATCAAAAGCACTTGGATTTTGATGGTGATGGTAATTGCCCATGGCAGGGTGACCTTTGGCGCAATCAAATCCAGCTCGCTCAGCCACTATTGCGTCCCGATTCCAAACGCCCTGACCGGGGGGACCTTGGATGGGGCCACCACCTTCCGCCTGGGTATTGTTGTTCCAAGAGACTCCATCGCGGTAGTCAAACAATGCAACGCCATTCACAAAAACTCCAATATTCCCTCCTGTTGTTGGGCTGGGTGTTCCAGTATTTTGAACGGGATTTAGCGGAAATTTAAAGATTGCATTTTGATCGGTAGCCAAAGAAGGATTTCCATCTAAAAATGGTCCAGTCACATAAGAAGGAATCCCATTGGTGTGCACATAAACCCAGTTATTAGAGTACTGAACTTGTTGCACATTGGCAGCAACATTATCTGAAATGGGTGTCGAATTCCCCTGTACATAATGGCTACCCATTAATCCCTGGTCATTGATGAGCCAACCTGTTATGGCAGGATTGGTTTGCCCGAAAGTTGCCATTGAACACAACACAACAACGAAACTGAGTACACCATTTTTTCTCATATCCAAAAACTTACAACGGTGAATATAAGAAATCTTGGATCACCACCTCATGCTTCATCGAATTGATTGGACCAACAGATTGATAGGGCAAAGTCCAAAGATTCATTCGTGTATTGGTGTGTCTGCCCGGAGCGGGTATGACGATTGGGTTTGAAGCCACACCCCCTTCATATTTGATACGCGGCGGATGGTTCAGATTAAAACTCCATTGTCCGATTACCTCCCCAGAAGTACCCTTTCCTTGATAACTTTTCCAAGAAATCAGCGTAGGTGTCCATTCAAATTGATGCGTCGTTACCCCTTTCAATACGCCATCAGCCGTTGTCATTTCCTTCGTGCGCTCCGGATAAAAAGACCCAAAGCTAACCGGCTGAACTGAATAAGTTAATGGCGTAAGACTTGTCGCATCCCCCCATTTGGACAATTCAATATCCACCTCGCTATTTCCATCCGTAATAAAAGTGCTATCGTCCCAGGTAAATAATCCCAACACTACATTTTCAGAAAAAGCCATGGCATCTGATTGAATAACCCAGGTGTAAGTTCCATAGCCCATTGTATCCTGTGAAATCACCTCCGAGGAGTACCAAATGTCATTGTGCTGATCGATGGTCAAGTGCAAATAACCTTTATCATCCACCCAAACATCATCATAGAATGGAGAAAAGTAATTGGGGCCGGGTCCTACAGGCTGATTACTCGACTTCACATCCCAAATGCGACCTGCAAAATGAATTTCATCGCCCTTTCTTCCCAACACATCATTGGGATTAGACTGCTTACATGATGTTATCAGCATAACACCCATTAATAAAACCAAATAGTTCAATTTGTCTTTCATGGCAACAATACATTTAATTCTTGTCCTCCAACCATAATTCGAAACTCACCTGGTTCGAAAACCGGCCGTGCATCTGATCCAATGAATTCAAAGTCTTTCTTATCCAAATAGAATTTGATCTCCTTTTCCTCATTGGGTTTATAAGACAACTTCTGAAATCTTTTTAAACGTTTGACATGAGGAGTAACGGACGCCACAACGTCTTGAACATAGAGCAATGTAGTTTCCTGCGCCGTTCGATCACTATTATTCTTTATTTTCATCGTTACTTCAACCTCCCAACTGCCATCACCTTTGTCTTTCTTCTCTACGTTCAAACCGCTGTACTCAAATGAAGAATAAGACAGACCATGACCAAAAGGCCATTGTGGTTGGTAAGCACTATTTCCGAACTGAGTATCCAAAGTTTCCGTGTATTTGTGGTCATAGGTAAATAGCGTATTGGGAAATTTGGGATAGGTAAAAGGCAATCGTCCAGAAGGTGTGACTTCACCGCTCATCAATTGAACCAGAGCATCCGCTCCATAATCTCCGGGCTGATACATCATCCAAATGGCATCGAAATATGGTTCAATTTCAGCAATCAATCGAGGACGATTTTCCGCCAAAACCAGCACCATGGGTACGCCTTTCTTATGCATTTCTTTTACCAACCGCGCAAACGCTATTTGATCCTTGGACAAGGTCAAATCATCAATATCTCCTGGCTTTTCAGTAGAGGGCATTTCTCCCAAACAAAGAACAATGACATCCGATTTCTTGATGGCCTTTTTGTTCAAAGCTTTCTCATTGAATCCAGAAGTCCACGCCTCATCGGTGAATGTAGTGGCTCCATTCCATTTTTGAATGGCCTCAAAAATGGTGTTCTTGCTATTGTCGTCCCACTGAGGATCTACCCCTTGCCAAGTTCTTGACCACGCTCCGTTGAGCATCACCATGCTGGAAGCCGATGGACCTCCCACATATATTTTTTTTCCAGACTGCAGGGGAAACAACTTCTTCTCATTTTTCAATAGTGTAATAGAAGACAATGCCGTGTTCAGGGCTGTCTTTTGAAAAACTTCACATCCAAAATTGGGGTAATCCAGTTTTCCCATAGGATGTGACATCACACCCAATTGATACTTCATGTAGAGAATGCGGCGAACACTCTCATTGATTCGGTCTTGCGAAATTTTTCCTTCTTTGACCAATTCGATGAGTAAACGGGTGAATTCAAAATCATTGGGCACCATGCACATATCAATTCCACCAACAACAGCCAAGAAAACTGCTTCCTTTAAATCATGGGCAACCCGATGATTTTTTTCAAGTTTGATAATATCTTCCCAATCTGTCACCGCCATCCCTTTGAAGCCCATTTCATTTCGAAGGAGCTCAACCAATATTTTTGGATTGGCATGTACGGGAATACCATTGATTTCGCCACTGTTGATCATGACTGAAACGGCGCCCGCGTCAATGGCTGCTTGAAAAGATGGACGATATATTTCTCTTAATTCAATGTCTGACAAGATAGAAGGAGTGCGATCCTTCCCAGATCTTGCCCCACTGTAGCCTAAGAAATGTTTCATGCAAGCTCCAACGTGTTCATCATCGATCCCAACCTTTCCAAATACACCCTGATATCCCTCAACCGCGGCTCTTCCCATTGTGCTGCAGACATACGGGTCTTCTCCGTAAGTTTCAAAAAACCTTGACCACAAAGGATTACGACCCACATCTAATACAGGTGAGAAATTCCAAGGCATTCCAGCTGCTCGGGTTTCATAAGCAGTAATTCCGGCTGCATAACGCACCAAACTTGGATCAAAAGACGCAGCCTGTCCCAATTGTTGAGGAAACAATGTTGAACCCAAAACATAATTGGCTCCATGAATCGCATCAATTCCATACAAAACAGGAATCTTCAGTCTAGATTGAGATTGAACTTCTTGTTGTATTGCACCTATCAGTTGATGCCAATGATCCCTTGTGTAGGCATGACCTCCACAATTCAATACAGAACCCACATGCCAATCCACAATTGCCCTTCTCAGTTTGTTGGGATCAATGTGATGGGGTTCAACCAATTTATAGATCTCTCCCTCACAAACGACATCTAGATTGATTTGTGTCATTTGACCCACCTTTTCTTCAATTGTCATCTGAGACAACCACATTTCTACGGAGTCCTTCCATGCTTGGTTGGACCACAATGCTCCTGAAGACTGCCCCCAAGATGCCAATACAAAAAACTGCAAAAAAAGCGCGAGAAACAATTTCTTATTGTTGTTCATACCTAATCCACTTGATATTATCAATACCTATATTTCCTTCTGATTCCAATGTAAAGATCATCTGCTTAATGGATGAAATATCCAACCCTGGATTTTGTTTTAGAATCATGTTCAATGGGATAATCATTTTTCGCCATTCCGCATCGATAATGGATCCTTTTACAAATTGTGGATACAAACCCACCCAAGATTGATTGCCCGAAAAATCCTCCAATCCAATAGCTCCGGGCAGTCCTGCTTTCAAGTCACCAGAGAAGCTTTTCACCTCTATCTGTAAGGCTGCTTGATTCTCTAATCCCGAAAGATCCTTACCAGACCAATTGTCCCAACCAATACCCAATCCCATCCAAGGACAATCTGCCGCTTGTTTGTTCCATTGGAGATGTAAAAAATGATTGGACGCCACCTCGTCGTTTTTCACCGTTATGCATTGCGGACTTTGGGTAAACCAAACGTCACCATTCATCTGTTCACTCCATACCTCAGTAGCATAAAACCCTTCAAACGTGGATTGATCGTCCGGAAGCATTTCATCATACAAGGACATGGGCTTCATCTGAACGCAAGAAGCACAAACCAAACTCAAAATAAAAGAGGATAAAATTCTCATGGCGCAAGGGGACTACCTTCGGTAAATATGACGTAATCAATGGCCGTTTCAGAATAACCGCTGGCAGGATTGGCCAAAAACAACATGGAAACTTGGAACAATTTATTGGGCTCATGAATGCCATTGCCATCCGGTGCACTTTCCACCCCGTTGACCAATGATTTGATATCATTGTATTTTAATGAAACCAAACGCCACCCATCGGGACCGCCTTTGATTTCAATGGCATACATATCCTCCGAACCCGCAGTGAAACTACCATCCTCATTGTCATCTTCCATGAATCGGAGCAAAAGAATACCATTGTCATAATCCGCTGGCTTATTGATCAACATATTGAAATAAACATTGTTGGCATTGGATGACAGTGGGTAATAGTTCAACCCATATGCCGACGCGGGAATATCAATCAAGCCTATCAACCAATCCCAAGTAACTGTACCTCCCATGCTGTAGGCTCTTTGTCCTTGCGGGATACTCCCCGTGTTCAATAATCCAAAATTCATGTTTTGACCTGATTGAACAAAACTTTGCCAAGATGGATTCAAACCCATTTCAAAATCGGACAATAAAAAACCATTGTTGACCTTTGGTGCAACGATATAAACGGTATCCCTCAGTGTATCTGGTTGATTCTCGACGGTCAATTCCACAGCACACCATTCCGAACGGAACATGGGGAAGAAGGTCGTTTCACCTTTCCAATCAAAGGCAACCGTTGAACCAAACTCCTTTTGCACCTTGTGGGCACCTGAAGTCAGGCCTTTGATGCCCACTGTCCAGTCCACGCGCTTGGAAAATCCAGCAGTGAATAATACACTCTCTCCAATGGAAAAATCCACTGAGTCGCGTGATGAGGACAATCCCTCGGTCAAAGCAAACGGACCATACAAATCATTCAAATCAGGACCATCAAAATCGGGGTCCACTTTACAGGCATTCCAAAATGGGAAACACAACAATACTATCCAAAGTTTTTTCATGGCTTAAAAATTCATTACGTACAACAAAGTCCACTGCTTCCAACGGTAATCGGTGACAGAAAGTATTTCATCTTGTCGATGAAAACCATTCAACTGCGCACTCAAAAAAGATTGTTTCGAAAAATGGTAGGTCATTCCCACATTCAATAACTGCTCACTTCCATCTTGAACGTAGGGTTTAAAATTGACAATCTCTCCATTAAAATCTTTGATAGCCTGCACTTCACTTCCATTAAATTGAACACTCTGCCAACCTAAATTGGTCACCCATCTTTTGTTCCAATGAACATCAAAAGATGCCGCCAACACTTGATTGTTCCAATCTATTTGTGGAAGAACCTCAGGTAAAGAACGACGCGTATTGTCGTTTCGGTATTGTACTTGCGCTACCACAAAACCTTCTTCAGAATCTTCAATATGCTTGGAAGTGTAAGACAATTTTATCAATTGACGTTGAAACTTCCTTGCTACAGCCGTTCCCTCACCTCGGGTTTCTTGTCCCTGATAATATTGAATGGAGGCGTCCAATGGACTCGCTTTCCTGTTGTAATTCAAAACAACATCAACCCCTTGTCTATTGGGTGTTGCCACACCGTAGGGAGTGATGTTATCATATTCCATGCGATAGTCCATCAAAGAGGTTTGCAATTGCATGTTGTACAAACTGCTTTCTCGCATGAGATCTAAACCATTGATGGCACGTAAAGTTTGCTCGTTACCTGTTCTCTCAAATGCGGAAGGCAAACCACCGAAATTGATACGTTTGCTCTGGGCGCCAGGGCTTCTAAAATTGGCATCAACACGATTCCAAGAGGCATCCAAAGACAGGCCCTTGTCTTCCATTTTCCAAATTCCATTGGCATGAACAAATTGACCTCGCTTGTGCGACAAACTACCTGGATTGTCATAATACTGGTGTGACCAACCTTTTTCAGCTTTAACCATAACTTTGGATTGGCCCCATACATTTTGGTATTGGATAGAAGAGGTAACCACCGGGATACGCAGTAGCGTCGTGTTGTTAGAAGTGCCCTTCAGATCATATGTATTGGTGTACAAAACATCAGCAGACCATTTTTTATTGATGACAAAATCAGCAGTCAAACCAGAAAACAGACGATCAGGAGTATTGGCAAAATCCGTAGACCGGATGCGAGAGGTCATGGTCTTTAAAGACAACGACTCAATTCCCTTCGAAAATAAAAAAGCCACATCGGCGGCTGCCCCTTGCTGACGCCAAGAATGATCATTATTATAAAAATGATCATAGTTCAATATACCCCATTGTTGCTGTAAACCTGTAGTAGCAAATGTTAACAACTCTTGGTCGTTATTCCATAGCGTATATGGGGACATTTTATAGTTGAAATCACCCAAATGATATCTCACCCGATTGCCTACCAAACCTCGAACATATAACTGACGAACATCGAAGCTGACACCTGAACCCCAAAAACCACCGTAATCGTTGCGAATACGAACCTGAGCTAAAATTTCCATCTGCTTGTTGGCTTGAACCTTCATACCCAAGTCGGCCAACACATTTCCGTTGTTCAATTTGGTTGCAGTAACCGTATCCGTTTGATAAGGAGAATAGGTATCACTATAAAATTGTGCGCGTGCAGCTCCATAAAAGGTTACCTTTTTTGGAGTGCTTGGCTGTGCCCAAATTTGGGAGAAACTTGCACAGCAAATAATGATGATGATTAATTGTCTCATATTAGAAAAATGCTTTTAATTCAACCTGCCACTCATTTCCTTGAAGATCATCCAACGGAAAACTGGTGTCTTCAAAATAGAACCAACGTCTGCGTAAGTACAACCTCGCATTACGTCCCAAATCAACATCTGTTCCCAGTCCGAAGCTTTTTCCGAATTGATTCATTGGACGACGTGTTTCTTCGTTGATATCTGTATTGTAATTGCCCAAAGTGCGCTCATATCCTGCATAAACATTCAAGAGCATTCGTCCATTCAGCCTCCAATAACACTCTACTTCTGTGCTGTATTGACGGATGTAGGCCTCCTCGTTCATTACAGGTATTGGAGAAAAGGATTTGGAAATAGTACCTACCTGCATCAGCGCAAACGCATAGAATTCTCTTTCAAAGAGGTAATGACTGAATTTGGTCTGCAACTCTGCATTGTTAAAGTACTTGTCATAGATAACAACACCAGAAGAATCATTGGACAATGTAACGCTTTGATAGGTATCCCGATAAATGTCTGAATAACGATTATATGGACCAATGTTGGCTGGGAAGTTCCAACGCCACAAACGAGAACGTACCAATTGATTGACAGGATGTCCAACCGTTAATAGGTTACTCGTTCTTTCTAACTCCTTGGAAGCACCCACGCCACCAGAAAAACGCCAATGTGGAATTTCATATTGGAAGTTCAAATTGGCACCCTGACGGTTATTGGTAAACTGACCTAAGCGCGTAAGGGATGATCCAATGGGCTGCAAAACACCGGAACTCCCGATGCTTCCTGCGGGAATATCATTGACACTGTATTCAACCGTTGCTGTATTCCAATACAACGCAGCATTGTTCACCACTTTGGGACTAACTCTGTAATAAGTTGCCTCAAAAGACAAACCCTTTACCCATTGAGGGGTGGAGTATTTGAATTGAGCCAACTCGCCGAAACCTCTATCGTGTCTAGGAGAATAATATCTTCCGGCACCCCATTCACCCTTTAAAACATGTCCATTCTTTTTCCACAAGAATTCTTGTGTGATGACATTATTTCCAAAGGTTGTTTGTGCTAGGCTATCCGTATAGTTGACAGCGTTGATGGTATTAACTGCTAAAAATCCCCAAGAGAAATCCCTTTTTAATTTGCCCCCATAGGAAAAATTGGGCGTGCGTGCGAAGCCACCGTTCATCTCTGTTTTTCCCACCATGATCATCGTTTGAAATCCTTTGGGCAATTGACCATCAATCACAACACCTTGAAAGGCTCTATTTCCCCATCGGTTGTCTTGATCGATAGAACCTTGCTGAAAGTATTGATCATATCTATGGACGATATCCTTTCCAATGGGATCCCATGGATTTCTTTCAAACAACATGAAGCGGTTGTAGCCGCGAAAAGAGGACATGGTCAAATCAGAAATCGCTACCCATTGGATACCACCGATTCTGGTATTCCAACTACCCCACTTGGTTTTAAAACTACCATACATCGTCATACCCAACATGGTTCCCAAATTTCCACCGAGCTGCAAACCGCCCAACGGATTTTGAATATCAGGGCGCAGTGAATCAGCCACTTGCCTTCCATAAAAGGGCGCTTGGCTGCCATTGAGAAATTGAAACATTCTGACATCCAATCCCCAAGAAGATCCATCGCGCAGATTGCCAGAAACATTCAGTAGCAAATTGGGCAATTGCGCATCGTCCCCGATAAAGAAATTGGCGGGAAGAGTAACATTGCCCACTGCACTGCTGAGGGGATAAGGTTGCGGGTAACGGGTGTATGTTGCAAAAAATCTATAGAAACCATTTACTTGAAGACCTTTGAATGCCTTCTGTTCTTTCTTGGGCATAAGTCCTCTTTCATTGCCTAAAGAATCCAATTGAGCAGTGGTTGTATTCCAATACAAACCCAACCAGAAAAGCAGCAACAAAGTCCTCATGGCATTAATCATTTTTCCAGTTGTCATCTGAGTATTGTTTTACATCCATCCAACGTGCAGGTTTCATATCAGGGGTTCTCTCTCTCACCAAAACAGGTAGATTGGCATAAGCATAATGATGGTGACTGTCCCACACTTCAACAAAAATTCTGTATGCCCCCACCGTCATCGGCGCTCTGTAGCTGGCCTTGAAATTTTTACGTGCTTTCCAAACACCCGTCACTGCCAAAGGAGCGGTTTCTGCATCGCCCCCTGACTTGATGTCTTGGCTCTCCGGTACCCAGCGCCAAATGACTTGGCAATTGTCATTGTCTGGATCTATCCAATCCAAAAAAACTTCCCCTTTATCCCCAGCATAAATAGTGGCGTATGGAGTAGAGGATTGGTCTTGAAGCCTGAGCGATTTAAGAATAGGTGCTTGATTGTCCGGCTTCTTTCCCGACCATTGTTCATGCAAAACATCAACAGCGGGTGACTTCCGGCCATCTATTGAGAACAAACCGTACCAGGTACTGGTGGTTTCCTGCTTTTGTCCCCACAAAAAAACAAATGAACCCATGCATTGTTGGGGATCACCAAGAATTTCATTTTTATAACGACTCTCATAAGATTGCCTTTTCTCCTCACTGGTCTGCTCCAAGGGGGCATTCCAAAATGTTTTTTCAACTTCCCAATGGCCGTTAGGTCCCCATTCAGTGATAAGGTATGGGCCGGTCCATCCAAAATTCTTGAGGTTTTTTCTCACTCCAGCCAAATCACCATAGGTATTGATGCAATAAATATCTATTGATGGGGCATCCCGCATGATTAATTTTACTTCCTCTGGATCCAAACCTGCTGTAACTGTAGAGGTGGGATGATGTGGATCCAATTCATGGATCATCTTGGCCACATCTTCAACCGCCTTCCAAACTTTTGTGTTTTTGTAAAATAAGTCTACCTCATTTCCCACGCCCCAAAGCAACAGGGCTGGATGATCTTTGATTTCTAATACAACACGTCTGAACGACTCCAATTGGGCCTTCACTTTGGCTTCATTGTCGTAATCAAAACCATGGCGTTCGTGCTGCATCCACATTCCCATCATCACTTTTAGTCCCAATGATTGTGCCTTATCTAGATATTCCTTGGCATTGTCCGTGCTCCATGTCCTAACCGCATTGCCACCTGCAGCCACAACCTCTTCCCAATGGGTGGTACCACCTGCTCCCTTCACATAGAACGGCTGACCATTGACATGCAACCTATATTGACCCTCTGCATTGGTCTTCACTTCTACATGTGCAGGCTGTGCCGAGACCTCAAATTGTATCAGGTGAACGGCGAAGAAAATTAAAAAAGACAAAGATTTGAACGATGGCATTTCGCTAATAAACAAATAATTTTCGAAAACTTAAAAAATACTTTTTGTAAAAGTGACAATTACTCTAAATTAGCATAAAACAAAAGTTGCTTTTATGAAGAAAACACTTACCATATTGGGCATGGCCCTTTTGTCCCTTTCTGCCTGGTCACAGGAATACAATGTCACATTCAATGTTGACATGAATCAACAATCCGGATTCACCACACCTGAAGTGAATGGCTCCTTTAACAACTGGTGCGGCTCATGCGCTCCCATGACAGATCCTGAGGGAGATGGAATTTGGACATTGACCATACCCTTGGCGGCAGGAACGTATGAATACAAATTTTCTGCGGACAACTGGGGAACTCAAGAAACATTGTTGGCTGGATCTGCTTGCACAGTGACCAATTTTGGTTTCACGAACCGCACATTGGTTGTATCTGCAGATGCCAATTTACCAGTAGTTTGCTGGGGAGCTTGCAGCGATTGCGGAAGTGCACCCAATATTGTAGACATTACTTTCCAATTGGACATGAATGGACAAACAGGTTTCACCACACCTGAAGTAAATGGAACATTCAACGGTTGGTGCGGCAGTTGCAATCCCATGACAGATGCGGATGGTGACAACGTTTGGACCACCACCATTACTTTGCCTGCTGGTGATTATCAATACAAATTCTCCTATGACAATTGGACGGGTCAAGAAACATTGGTGGCGGGATCTAGTTGTACTTTCACGGATGGAGCTTTCACCAATCGCATCATCAGCGCCAATACCGATGTTACCATTGATACCGTTTGTTGGAGCAGTTGTGATGCCTGCGGACAAAGTTCAGGCCCTTACAATGTGACGTTCAATTTGGACATGTCTCAAGTTGGTTTCTCATTCGTTGCTCCTGAAATCAATGGCGGTTTCAATAATTGGTGTGGGAATTGCGCTGCACTTTCTGACCCAGATGGTGACAATATTTGGAGCATTACCATACCATTGGCGTCAGGAAGCCACCAATATAAATTCTCTTACGACAATTGGTCCGGACAAGAAGAGTTCACTCCTGATGCAGCTTGTACGTTCACAGAGAATGGATTCACCAACCGTTTGATTGACGTGACCGACAATATTGTATTGAATACTGTTTGTTGGGGAAGTTGTGAAGGTTGCGGAAACTCAGTTAACGAAATGGAAAACAGTGATGTGCGTTTGATGCCCAATCCAACAGAAGATTTCACGGTCATCAATTGGAAAGGAAGCAACCAATCCATTCGAGTATTCAATGCGCAAGGACAATTGATTTTATCAGAGCAATTGGCCCAAGGACAACAACAGTTTACCTTGAATGCGGAAGCACTTTCAACAGGAATGTACACTGTAGTATTAGTTGGTTATGAAAAAAGCACCCACGTGCAGTGGATGGTGAAGAAGTAATCGAAAAAGGATGACAAAAAAAAGGAGTGAAATTCACTCCTTTTTTTTTCTCAGAATTCAAAAACAAATCCCTTCTCTTTGTAGGTTTTGAAGACCTTGGGATCAAATTTATACAAAGCGGATGGGCGGTGGCGGACGTTGGTTTGCGCTTCATCCAGTTGCTTTAGGAATTTTACCCCGTTGATTTTCTTTCTAAAATTGCCCTTATCAAAATCGCGCTGAAGGATGGTTTCGAACATTTCCTGAAACTGGGTGAGGGTGAATTTCTTGGGTAGTACGGTTGTCCAAATGGGCTCTGAGACAATCATTTCCTTGAGGGCCTTGTGACAGTCTTGTAAAATCTGCTTGTGGTCAAAAGCCAATTTGGGAATTCTCTTGATGCTATGCCACTTGGCGTCCTTGGCCCAATTAGATGCCAATGGTGCAATGTCCTGCACCTCTACCAAGGCCAGATAAGCAACAGTAATAACACGTCCCAAAGGGTGACGATCTACCTTGCCAAACGTGTGGACCTGGCGCATTGGTATTTCGTGTAAAGTAGTCAAATCATTTAAAACGCGTGCTGCTGCCGCATCCAAATCCTCATATGGGTAGACCAAATCACCTGGTAACGCCCAAAAATCCTCAAATGGGTCAGTTCCTCTTTGGATCAATAACACTTTCAATTCCTTCTCGTGATAGCCAAAGATGACGCAGTCTACTGAAAATGCAGATTTAAAGAATGCATCTATCGGAATAGAATAGATATCATCCTTTTCTACGCTCGTCTTGGACAGATCAAGTGAATTTCTTACCGACATTACTTTTTGTATTAATTACAATTAGTGTATATTCGTGGCTAAGCTAAATCAAATTTCTGAAAATGAAAAAACTATCTACTTTGTTTTTTGTTATTGTTTGCAACTTTTTGGTTGCGCAAACTTATCCTGTCACCTTCCAGGTTGACATGAGCAGTGTGAATGGATTCACCGCTGCCAACGTCAATGGAACGTTCAACAATTGGTGCGGAGCCTGCGCTGCCATGACGGATGCCAATGGAGACAATATTTGGGACATCACCATCGATCTTGCTCCTGGCAATTATGAATACAAATTCACCGCTGATGGTTGGAATCAACAGGAGAATTTAGCTCCGGGCAGTTCATGCACTGTAACCAATTTTGGATACACCAATCGTTCATTGACTGTTGGCAATGCCGCTCAGACACTACCCGTGGTTTGTTGGGGGGCTTGCGCTTCTTGCGCAACTGTTACCCCAGTAACTTTTAGCGTAGACATGAGCAATGTTACACAAGCCTATACACAAGTTCAACTGGCTGGAAGCTTCAATGGATGGGCACCGGCAACAACACCCATGACTGATGTTAACGGGGATGACATTTGGGAAGTAACCATCAACTTGGCAGCGGGTAACTACGAGTACAAATTTGCGGCTGACAATTGGGCCATTCAAGAAAATCTTACCCAAGGTTCCGTGTGCACTGCTACTAATTTTGGTTACACCAACAGAACGATCACTGTTGGCAACACTGCTCAATCACAACCTACTGTATGCTGGGGAGCATGTGAGGCTTGCAGCAACGTATTGCCCTTCTACCCCATCACATTCCAGGTGAACATGAACGAAGTCACCGGCTTTACTACACCTGAACTCAATGGCGTTTTCAACGGATGGTGCGGCAATTGCGCAGCGATGAGCGATGCCAATGCGGATGGCATTTGGGATATCACCATTTCATTACAAGCAGGAACTTATCAATACAAATTCTCCTATGACAACTGGGCTGGCTCAGAACAATTAACCGCTGGAGATCCTTGTACTATCACTGAAGGTGCATTTACGAATCGTACTTTAACCGTTACAGGAGCTGAAACATTGCCCGTTGTGTGTTATGGAAGTTGCAACAATTGCGCTATCTCTGAGGTTCCTGGCTGCACTGATCCCGTTGCGTTAAATTACAACGCAGATGCAACCATTGACGACGGAAGCTGTCAATACAGCACTGCAGGATGCACAGACAATACAGCTGTCAACTATAACCCTGCGGCTTCAGTAGAGGATGGTTCTTGCTTGTACTCCACCACTTTTGAAGTGGATATGACCTGCGCAGGTCCTTTCAGCACGGTGCACGTTACAGGACCATGGTGTGGATGGTGCGGCGCTGAAACGTATAACACGCTTTCAGATAGCAATGCCGACGGCATTTTTGATATCGTTGTAGAATTGCCTGCAGGCACCGTCGAATACAAATACATGATAGACAATTGGGCAGCTCAGGAGAATTTGGTAGATGATATGTTGGCCGGAGCCTCTTGCGCTCCTGTCACTGATTTTGCCAACTACGCCAACAGAACCACCGATGCAGGTTCAATCAACAATGATGTATACGGAAGATGCGACGCTTGTCAAGTTGGAAATACCTATAATGTTACATTCCAAGTGGACATGAATCAACAAACTGGATTTACCCTACCTGAAGTCAATGGTAACTTCAATGGATGGTGCGGCAATTGTAATCCCATGACCGATGCCAATGGTGATAACATTTGGGAAGCTACTATCGCACTTGCACCCGGAACATATGAGTTCAAATTTGCTGCTGATGCTTGGGCCATTTCAGAAAACCTCATTCCTGGTACTGCTTGCACCGTGACCAATTTCGGTTTTACCAACCGCACATTGGTGGTAGGAGAGTCCGACATGGTCTTGCCCGTTGTCTGTTGGGGATTTTGTGAAGCATGTGAAATTGCTCCCGATGTTTATGATGTCACTTTCATTGTTGATATGAACAATACCGTTGGGTTTACTACACCAGAAGTCAATGGCACATTCAACGGATGGTGCGGAAGCTGCAACCCCATGACCGATGCCAATGGAGACAATGTGTGGGAGGCCACCATTGCTATTCCTGCCGGTGCCCATGAGTTCAAATTCTCTGCAGATGCTTGGGGAATATCTGAAGATCTGGCAACGACATTGCCATGTGTTATCACCAACGGACAATACACCAATCGCGTATTAAATCTTAGTGGTAATACCGTCATGGATACCGTTTGTTGGGGGACCTGCTCTGCCTGTGCGCCTCCTGTGACTTACACCGTTCACTTTGAAGTGGATCTTGGTGGATTGAGCGCTGACCGCGTTGAAATCGTGGGGAACTTTAATGGCTTTTGCATGAGTTGTGATACATTACAACCCCTTTTCGTCAATAACACGTATGGCATAGACCTGCAACTTCCCGCTGGTCTATATGATTATTTCTTTACGATCAATGAGGGTCAAGACAATGAAGTATTGACCGATGATTTGTGCACCATGAGTCTTGGTGGCAATTACCACCGTGTGGTCACGGTTACCGCTGACACATTTGTTCCTGCCGTTTGTTGGGAAAGTTGTGCTCCTTGCGTGGTCAATGTCGAAGAAAATCAGATAACATCTTTTGAAGTATATCCCAATCCTGCAAATCAATTTTTACAATTGCCTGCTAACATGAATGGGGCCAAATTGAGCATCTACAATGCACAAGGTCAATTGGTATTGACTCCGATCATTTCCCATAACTCAGTAGACATACAAGCTTTGGCTGTTGGTCTTTATCGTATCGTTTTACAAAAAGAACAACGCACATGGAACAGCGCATTTATCAAGGAATAATTACATTCCTATTCTTTATCACTCAAACCACTTTCCAAGGACAAATGACTTGGAATTTGGTTTGGTCTGAAGAGTTCAGTGGTGATGCATTGAACGAGGAAGTTTGGAATTATGAAATTGGCTTCGGGAATTCCGGATGGGGGAACAATGAATTGCAATACTACCGCAGTGGAGAAAGCAACTTAACCGTTGCCAATGGCAAGGCATCCATCATTGCCAAACAAGAAAATTTTGGCAGTGCTGAATACACCTCAGCACGTGTTCAAACCAAAGGAAAGTTTGATGTGCAATACGGAAGAATTGAAGCGCGCATCAAAGTTCCCATGGGTCAAGGATTGTGGCCTGCCTTCTGGATGTTGGGAAGCAACATAGACGCTGTAGGCTGGCCTCAATGCGGAGAGATCGATATCATGGAGCACGTCAACAATGAAACAGAGGTACACGGCACCATTCATTGGGATAACAATGGGCATCAATACCAAGGCGGTAGTATTTCTACCGACCCCACGCTATTCCACAACTACGCCATTGAATGGGACGCCGATCAATTGCGTTGGTATTTGGATGGGATTCTTTACTATACACGTAACATCGGTGCTGCTCAATACAGTGAGTTTCATGAACCTTTCTTTTTTATTCTGAATGTTGCTGTAGGCGGCAATTGGCCAGGATCTCCAGACAACACCACAGTTTTCCCTGCCGTGATGGAAGTGGATTTCATTCGGGTCTATGAATGGTCTGAACTTCCCACCAACATCGTTCAACAGGCAGCAGACGAAAAAACATCAGTTGTCATTTACAACAACCAAATACAGCTTTCTCATCTTCCTTCATCGGCGGCCTCCATCCAAGTTTACGATGTTTCAGGAAAGCTTGTTCAAAAGCTTGACATCAAAGGACAAAGTAATGCGGAAGTTCACAACTTGACCAAAGGCATGTATATGATTCAATTGATGGACAAAGACATTAAGCAAATGGAACAGCACAAGATTGTTTTATTCTGATTGATTTTCTTGAAGAACTGCAAAAGGATTTATAAAGCAAAAGAAAAGGGGCGAAGGCCCCTTTTTCTATTTCTATTTGTTTCGTTATCACATGAAACTATTCAAAAGCCTAACCAAGTCATCCTTTTGTTGAACACCGGCTTGTTTCCATACCACTTCACCCGATTTGAAAATCAGTAAAGTGGGTACACTGCGAACTCCGTAAGCTTGGGCGGCACTTGGGTTTTTGTCTACATCGATTTTGATAATGTGAACGGTATCGCCCAATTCAGACGCCACTTCTTGCAAAATTGGACCTTGGTGTTGACACGGTCCGCACCATGTGGCAAAAAAGTCAACCAACACAGGCTTTCCGGAATGGATGATTTCTTGAAAATTACTCATCTCTTTTTTGTATTTTAATTAAACATTTTGCCAAGCTCCCACATTCACCAGATGCTGATATCCTTGGGCTTTCAATTGTGACTTTGCATTGCCTGCGCGCATGCCCGATCGACAACACAAGATGATTTTCTGATCCTTTTTGTACTTTTTAGCAACATCACCAATACGATCCAATGGAATATTTACGGAGCCTTTGGCATGTCCCGATTTAAATTCAGCAGCTGAGCGTACGTCAATGACAACGCCACCTTCTTTGATCCAATCACGGTGATTGACCTTAGGCCCCAAACCGAATAATTTTCTTAAAAAACTCATATTGCTTGTAATTGTGATAATTCAAATTGCACATTCATCCAGCCACCACCATTGATGGCATTTCGCACGCCATTATCTTGTAAAAAATAAACCGCTTGGCCGCTTCTGTTACCGGAGGCACAACAAAATACCAGAGGCATTGTTGCATCCATCAATTCATTCAGGTGTGCAGGGATTTCATTCAGCGGAATATTCACAGATCCAGGAACATGGGCAGATTGAAATTCCATAAAACTGCGTACGTCGATGATTTTCACATCAGGATGGGCTAAGGCTTCTTTTGTTGTCATATCTAATTTTTCTGCAAAGTTGCGGTCTGAATCACTTCCAATGCAGTAACCAAAGTCACTCAAACTTGAATCCAATCACTGGGAATCAAATCTCTTGTTCCTTCCATATTGTTTTTCCACCTCTGAGGTGCGATGGTCACTCCTTTTTCTTGTGAAAGATAAGCGCCCCACCAGCTAAAACTGGAGTTGGCAATGATGTGGTGTTTGCACAAGGACATCAATTGCATGTCTTTGAAAGAATCCTTTCCTGAGTTTTGGTTGACATAAACCGCATCACGGATGGGCAAATTTTCTTTGCACCAAGGAATGTCATTGGAGAAAACAAAGAAACGCAAATCTGAAAATTGCCCATTGAGATGATCCAAAGCACGAGCATAATAGGCTGCAGTGCAAATGTCTTTGTACTTGGGGTGATTCACGTAATCACCGCGTCTAACATGAATCGAAACCGCGTTGGAAGACTGCATCAGGGCTTGCATTTCCAGATTCTTTTCATCTGTAAAAGTCGGAAAACGAAACAAGTCTTTTGTGTTGCCCAAAGATTGCGGGTATTGTACACTTTGCCAATATCCATCTAAGTATTGGTGGGTATCATTGAAAATATGGGCGTCGTGAAATTGAAAACGGATATCCTCTGTTTCTTCCCAGATTTTGGAATTGTTGATTCCAAGTTTTCTTTTGATTCGATAAAGAATGCCCTTTTGAAACTCCCCTACTTTGCGCAAAGTATTTGCATCCGCGACATTAGCGTTTGTCTGAAAAATTTGATCCATCAAATATCCATCGTGTAGCATGTAGTGGGCATAGGACTGCAAATCAATGGAGACATTGAATTGCGGAAACTGTTTTTTTAACCATTGGTAGAAGCAGATCTGAAACATTTGATTGCCCAAACCGCCAATGACCCTAACCACCTTGATTGCCGACATACAGCTAAAATAAGCCAATGATGAAATGAAACGTGCAGATAATGCCTAACTTTGCAGGAGTTCTTTATTTATGGGCCCGATTTCTGGATTTGACAGTAGGAAGAATTTCGGAGCAAGCATGCAGAGCATTTGGTGGGATAGCTCTTTAATCTCAAATCATCCGTCAGAAATGACAACAATTCTTA
>JACCDM011950100.1_pt1 | contig 34763 bp, 37 predicted proteins | sample 7445851 | NCBI WGS metagenome assembly JACCDM01 (sample SAMN15323438, study PRJNA562643) | freshwater metagenome | isolation source: river surface water | place: USA:Blue River Watershed | collected 2017-08-16
AGCTTGACTTTACAGTCGCTCGATTACCGAGAGGTTACGAGCTTGACTTTACAGTCGCTCGATTACCGAGAGGTTACGAGCTTGACTTTACAGTCGCTCGATTAATATAGTTGTTAATCTTTTGGACATAGGCATTATTCACCGGAATGTTATTGGCCTCGATACCTCGAACAACTGGTAGCTGGAGTTGTAGGTTTTGAGCGAATGTTTGCTGATTCCACCCCTTGCCAGTACGAAACTGAATCACCTTTCGGATAAAGTCCGGATCATACTTTTGACTCTTTACATTACCTTCCTGGGCGTCAATCTCTACACGCAGCGTGTGGGTCATCTGAACACCACTAGGTCCCTTTTTGTTATTCTGGGCGGAAACATTCTTGCCTAGTACAATATCGCGGTTATCAAAATGATTCATGATTGGTCTTTAGTATAGTGTGTGATATACAAAGCAATAGTATTATCAATTTATTTTCATTATTTAGTATTTGTTAGTATGTTTAGTGCTTATTTACAATAGTAGCCTGGATAAGTAGTAGATCATGTTCGGCGATAACATCGGCATAGGCGTGGAATAGGTCTGTACCGCGCATCCCACTAACCTTATTTTGTACAAAATCACCAACTTTATTAAGAGTCGCGTAAAGCTTACGATTGAGTAGACCACGAAATGATTTACCCTTATTTTTTCCATACATTACCGTGTGATTAATAACAGTCTTGTAGTTAGTACGAAGATACATTGCTAGGTCATTTTCTGTTTCGACACAGTGGCCTAGGTTGGTCATCTCGAGATCCATCTCAATACGATTCTCGCTACCCGAATCTACTACATAAATGTCCTCCACAAGACCCTCCTTTACAGCCCGCTTGTTGACTAGCATCCGTTGAAAACGAGTAGCTAGTACATCTGTATACATGTCAACAATGGCATCTAGGTACTGAAGCTGCTCAATAAGTTCATCATCAATCATTACTTGCGGGACATTAAGAGGAGTGTCGTTGATGAGACGCCAGAGGTAGAGCATCGAAGACTTGTTAGGAGCACTAAGGCAGGACATTGTAGTATATTGAGAAGTATGTGGGTTTAAATATAATGGTATGTCAATTTTTGTTTTATAAAATTCTAAGTAGTTATTACATATTTAGAGTTTTATTTTGTTACTTGTTACTTGTTATTGTTACTGTTACTGTTTACCAGAGGCTACAATAAACTAACGTTTATTGTTTGCTAGAAGCCACAGTAACTCGAAGAGTTACTGTTTGCCCCCGAAACTTTGTTGGATTTGTGATTTAGAGCTAGCAATTGCTACCTCCTTGGTTAGCGAGCGTTGTTCAGCAATTTCATGTTTAAGATTAGAAATCGTCTCTTTGAGTACACCGATTTCCTTAACTTGTTGTTCTACTTGAGCCGTGAGACTAGCAATTTGAGCCTTATGCGCTAGCTCCTTGTTATGGAGTGCTTGTTCTAGTGCCGCGGCACCACTAGCCTTCTCAGAGGCAACAGCTTGTTGTAGTTGTGTAGTAGAGGTGTTACGAAGTGTATCTAATTCGGTTACTAGACGACTATGTTCTGCCGTTTCAATATACATCATGTTTAGACCCGTTAGTACATCCTTAACAGCAACTAGCTTGTTCTCCTGGAGGTTTTGCTTAAGCTTGATTTCTACATCCTTGAATTGGTTTTCGAGACTAACCGTAAGATCTTGAAATTCCTGTTTCTTGGCCTCAATCTTAAGGTCTAGGTCAACAAGACGTTCCTTCGAAAAAGTATTTAGCTCATCCATAGCAGCTAAGAATGAGTCACCACGAAGTACAAGATTATTAATAGATTGCGCAAGTTGTAGGCGATCCGAATCATTCGGATTGAGCTTTACCATAGTGGCAACGACTGAAGGCTTAGCAGCTGCAGAAGCCACAGGCTTCTTTGTCACTACATTAATACTAGATACTTCACTCGAATCAAACGAGCTAGGAATAGATACGACTGGGTTCTTCTTGGGAGGCATTATTATATGGTCTTATGCTATTAGTACCAAATAATGTTTAAATTACTTTTATCTTTCATTTATGATGAGCGGATGTATTTTCCAATACAACCTATATAGTGCTAATAATAGATACACTCTTCGTGAAATTGTACATTATCATGTAATTTTTGGATATATGTCATTTTATATAAAAGATGTATTAATTTATATAAAGTATTATTATAAACAGTGACATACTTTTGAAACAAAGCAGAGTTTTTAGTTATGTTTAATTTTTCATCTTTATAATTTTTTAGATATGAATATATTTTAATTAGCATCCTTTATTTTATTAATAACTATTTGTAATTTTAAATCTGTTGGAAAACGAGATGAAATACCTTATAGTGCCAAATTAAGCCACCCCGAAGGGATTGACACTCCATGGTATTTAGGTTCTAAATTAATTAAATATATACTAGATTGTAAAAAATTATTATCTAACTAAATAGTATAAAAAAATGACTGAGATTTTATGGACTGACAAAGGAACGCTCCAGAAAAATTCTATATTTCTACAAATGGTCTATTCACCTGTCGATAAATTATACGTAGCTACAGAGAACAATAATAAAACTAAAAGAGTTAGTTTACTAAATAGTAAAGATGGTATTAACTGGACTGAAATATTAGCTTTACCTGTTTATAGATTTGGTACTGAAGATTATGTTATTACTGGATTATCTTACATACCCGAAAAAAATATATATGCCTGTTTCTACACACCAGAAGGTAAACAATATGCAAATATGTATACTAGCAATGATGGTCTAAATTGGTCTATCAAAACAAATATAGATTATTATAAGTCTGTTGAATTTTATAATCTGAATAACCAAACTTTATTATATGTTAGCAAGTGGGATACATATTTTATTACAAATGTTAAAATATATAGGAGTACCGATTTATTAAATTGGACTCTTACAATTAACACTGCACAACATATGATTTATGTAGACGATTATAATAAACTATATAGAACACTTACTAGATTAGACAATACAATAATTTCGAGCAGTTCTGATGGAAACACATGGACTAAAGGAACTGTATTGAGTAATATAACCATGTTCAGTATTGTGTACGGAAAAGGTGTTTTTGTTGGATTTGGATTTAGAAACAGTACAATAAAAGATAATTATTTCACAATTTATCAAATAAATAGTGTTGATGGTATTAATTGGACCACACAAGAAATTGGTAATACCTACGGTAATTTTATTTATAACGAAACAATATATACACCGGAAAATGGTCTATTTCTTAATACAAGTGTCCTAAATAAACTCTCTTATTATTCAACAAGCTTTGATGGTATAAATTGGAACAAATATAGTAGTTATAATGCTCCTATAAATGCTACAATATATAATAAAGATATAGATAGATATATTTCACAGGGTATTGTTGGAAAAGATATAGAAACCAGACATATCCTATTTGGTACTATAAGTATGCCCATTTGTTTTGTCGAAAACACTCCTGTTTCTGTAGATGGTGCTATTGTACCTATTCAAGAAATTCAATCTGGTAAACACACTATCCGTGGAAAACCTATAGTTGCTGTTACTAAGACAGTAACCCCAGATAAAGAACTCATTTGTTTTGAGCCACACTCTTTAGCTATAAACTCCCCTAATATTAAGACTATAATGACACCTCACCATTTAGTAAACTATCGCGGTAAAATGGTAAAGGCAAAGGAATTTGTGGGACGTGTCAAAGGTGTATATACCGTACCCTATGATGGCAAACCAGTATACAATGTGTTATTGGAGACCCACGAAGTCATGAATGTAAACGGAATGACTGTAGAGACACTAGACCCGACAAACAAACTCGCTAAATCCATAATAAACCTTGCTTAACAATTTTAAAGAAATTGTAAACGAGTCAATACACGAACATGCCGAGACTGTAATTAGGGTTCCGCCCTAATTACTTGTGAACTATGGTTAATAAAACTTGTAACTATAATTATCTAAATATTTGTTTGTAATTATTTTGTAGGCTAAGGGGCGGCGCTTGTCAAAATTGTAGATGTCAAAGTTACATATTAATTTATTGTTCATTATTTTGTCCTCGCTCTTTTTGACATCTACCGTAAAATTCTTCGAGTCATAACCGGCGGCATCTAAAAAGTCACGCATCTCTTTTTCGGTTAAAAAATTAATAACATTAACATAGTTTGTATATCCTTCACCATCTGTTAAGATCCAAGTTCTTTCATATTTATGTGTATTCATCTATTCTTATTATTAATTAGATAAAAATATTGTGTATATATTCACTAATCTAAATACTGTACTAGATGTTCTGGCATTCTAAATAAACCCTGCTTTTGTCGCTTCTGGTCATACCAATGACCTATAAAACCAATTGTTCTACCTAATACAAAAAAGGCGTTTATAAAATCATTATTAATCACCTCTAAAAATTCCGATTTACTCATCACTAAACCAAATGCATCTAATAATGAATTTGCTAATAGCCCATCTACATTTAATATTAAATTATTCTTTTTTTGTGTAGTTATCTTTTCTACTTCTAATGCATACTTTACATGTTCATAATTTGGAAAGTTATCAAATATATAGCGCTTCAATAGTTCTACTCGTTTATCAGGGTTTTCTACCGTTTTCACCTTATGTCCAATACCCATAATAAGCTTATTATCGGTCTTCATCTTATTTACAAACTCTTGTGGTGTGTATCGATTTTTGGCCTCTAAAAACTGTTTAGCCGACTCATTTAACGCCCCTCCAAATCTATCACCAATAGTTAATAGACCACTGCAAAGAGAACTAACTAAATCTTTATTAGCTCTACTAGATACTATAGTATTAATAGCACCACTAACCATTGCTCCATGGTCTGCCGTTAATATAATGACAATTTCGATATATTTACTAAACCATTCTGGTATGTCTTTTTTAAACCACAAATGCCCTATTGTTTTACCTATACCAGATTCCATTGACACTATATCCGAAATAGGTATATTGTTGTATCTTAGTTCTTCGCCAGTTTCATTAGAAATACTAGAATAAATAAGTGGCATTTTTCTATGTTCATTAAACTTTTTTGGTTCGGCCACATGAATTTCTCTAGATGTACTATTAGAATTATGTATGTTTCTAATAGTTTCTTCTAGTTCTTCGAAACTATTTGGTACTACTATACCACAATCCCTCATATAATAATTCTTATAACTAGCTGTTTCATATTTACTAGTTGCAGAGGCACCGGCATGCCCAAATTGTACCTCTTCTCCTAATAGAGAAGCACTTGTACCGATACAATAGGCTACGATAGGCTTTTTAATACTTCCATCCTTTTTAAAAGATGCTAGTTTTATTTCCTGGGTGCCTCCTACTTCTCCTAAACAAACTATAACATCTATTTCTGGATTATTTTCATAACTCATTAAGACATCTGTAAAACTAGTACAAGGATATCTATCACCTCCTATAGATATAGCACTATGTACCCCTTTAGTACATCTAGATATAATAGAACACATTTCATTTAATAATCCCCCGGAACGAGATACAAACCCTACATTTCCCTTATTATGTAAATTACAGCTAATTATGTTTTCCAATGAACCGCCAGTATTAGCAATTCTAAAGGCTCCACCAAAAATACCACCTACTGTAGCAGGACCTAATACAATTTTTCCCTTTTGTTCTGCAGCTAGAGAAAGCCGCCTGGTATATAATTCAGGTATACCCTCCGCTATAATTACTACTATTTTTATAGGTGTTTCTAGAAGTGCTAATGTAGATTCATAGGCGCTTCTAAATGACAAAAAGTTAATAACCATCTGGAAACTATGGTTATCTAATGCTTCATTTACACTAGTGTAAATAGGGATTAAGACGGATTCATTACCATAAAAAAATGGTTCTAAGGTTGTCCTACTATTTCTAGGTTCAATTACACAGGCTACACTCCGTTCTAATTTACCACATGTGTAATCAAAATCTAACATACGTTGTATAGCATTTTTATGAAACCCTAATATAGCACACTTAGTGTACTTATCTATTTTTATTAAATTGTCCTCTTCATATTCATCAGTATAAACTATTAGTGGTTTAGGCAGTTGAGTATAGTCATTATGATTGGTGTTTAGTTGTTTTAGACACGGCAGTGCCAGTTCTACAATTTTTGTAATATTAGTAGTTTGGTCATATACCTCGTTGTATATACCATAGCTATCAAGTACTTTTTTCATCTCAATTAGTGCCTTTTTACAATTAGGCCCACCACGACGGATATAGACATTAGTATCCTTTAGGACTAGATAGTGTTTATGTATAGATTTTATAATACCAGAGAAAGTAGAATAAATATCTGTAAAGTTAGCAATAGCACCACCAATAAATAATGTTTTATGACTAGATACAGCTGCCATACATTTAAAAATTTGATCACAATAGGCCTCTACTAATTCCTCCTGTGGATCACCACTATATTCACCATAATTTGCTAAATATCCCTTATAGCCTCTATTAACTATAGCATCTGTATAAACTACAGATGCGCCACCACCAGCAACTAATGTCCATACGGTACCACTAGGATTTAATAATGTAAATTTTAGTGAACCACCCGTACGTTCATCTAAGGCTTTTATAGCTTCTTCAGCCGGAGAAAGTGATTGCTCGTGGATATAATCCATTTCTATAATCTCTCTATCCTCCTTGCTAAATAGGTAAATAGAGTCACTATCTATAGTACCAGTTATATCTAGTGGTATATATTGCTTTTTGGATAGGTCAAACACAAATGGATTACACTCCAAAAATGTAAAATGATATTTTAAATATAACATGTAGATATGTTTTATAAATTGTATTAGCTCATGTTCTAATCCAGATAAAATGTCATCAACGAAATAGTCTAATGGTTGTAAATAGCGGATACATTCGGCTTCGGGATTGTCTAAATGTATACCACCTGACTTTGTGAAAAGTATTTCATTATAGTGAATACTATTGGGGCGAATAGAAATATAATATTCACTAGAGGTGTCATAATTAACCATACTTTCAACTATATAGTTATCATTAGTACCTCTAGAAGCGACCCAACTGTGGCATTCTTCTATGTTGTAATTGAGTTTAACTAATCCGTTTAACATCCGATGTTTTATACCATTGTCTGTTTTTATTACATATTTTTTATTACTATCTAAATTATTAATTTTAGAAGAAAGGTTTATAAAACCACACTCAAAGCCAAATAGTTTTTTAATCTGATATTCCGATAATTTTTTATTAGGCATTTTATATATAATATTATATGGTTTATTATATATAAACTCTTTAATTTGATTTCACTTTGTATGCTTTGCTTACATACTAGCAAATTGTAATGTCCATTGTCTAGCAATTTCTTCATATTTAGCCTTGTCCTCCACATATTGTTTAGCAATTACTGGCTCTAAGGGATCATTAGGATTAGGATCATTTAATAGCGAGCAGATACTAAGTAGTACTTTAGAAATAGTTAGGGCTGGCGACCACTGAGTTTTTAGGATATCTAGACATATAATACCCCCACTATTAATATTAGGATGATAGATCTTTGTAGTAAATATTACTTTGGGACTTTTGAAAGGGTAGTCTACAGGAAAGTATATCTTGAGTCGAAACATACCACCCTCATAGGGTGTTTTAGTAGGCCCAATGATCATTCCATCCCACTCAAATAGGTTATCGCCACTAGGACCGGCACTAACATTCTCATTTGCCTCATTTTGGAGAATTTTTAATTCTTTATTGATACGGGTTGTAGCCATTATTCTATATATTTCTGGTTATTCTATAAATATATAAAATATGTTTAATTCAATTCTTTTAGAAAGTTGTCAAAATATGTAATAATGTGTTTATGTCTATCATTAATTTTATTATCTTCACACATTTGTACACATCTATTTCTTAGAATGATGATATGTTTTATTGTTAGCTTTATTATATCCCTTTTTTTATGGTCATTATCCTTTATATAATTCGCAATTGTATTCAAATCATCGAATATATCAATAATCTGTTGACATAATTCACATCTGGTTATACAATTATCAAAATTTAATTCAAAATATTCAAATAACTTATTTTGAAAGTTATGATATTTATTTGTTATATCTGGAACTAAAGGGTCTAATATAACTTTTTCTGGTTCTAAAATATTTATAGGTAAGGTTGTATTTTTTTTTAGAATAGTTTTAATATATTCATATGATTTATAGTTACGATCCTCTGATTTTCTTATAAAACATTCTAATGGTACCTCACCATTATTGTTTTTACTATTACACAATGACTTAAACTCTGGTCTATTAGATAATAGCTCAAGACCCCATACATATTGTTTTCTAAATTTTTTATTAATAAATGTACTACGAGATAAATAATAACACATTTCATGTAAAATATTACTTTTATAGTCGTCATTTAATGTCAATAAATAGTTAGGAATACTATTAATATTATTGTACAAATCAGTTGCCATTAATTTTTTGGATTCATAAATTTTAAATGGAAAATCTAGAATACTTGTAGAGTTTTTCAAAAATAATTTACACAGATGGCATAGTTTCATATACTTTTATACACCTATTTTTATTTATAAATTATCTTGCTAATTCTATAAATTATATTATCTTTAAGTAAAAAATCTAATCCTAATATAAATGGCAACAATTGAGTGGAATACTGTACAGACAATAAATAATAGATTATATACTGATGTGATATATTCAGAAAAAGATAATAAGTTTTATACTATTGGAATGGACGGTGGAAAAACTATATTATATATAGCAAATAGTATAGATGGTACTAATTGGACAGAGGTCTATAGTAAAAATTACACAAATACTTTTACTGATGATAGAGTTGGTAGTATTTTTTACATAAAAGAAAAGGATATATATATAGCATTTATACCAAATGAAACTAAACCAGATAAAGATACAGATTGTATAACAAGTACTAACGGTTTTGATTGGATGTATCAATCTACTATAAAAAATTATAAAATTACTATATCAGATTTAGAAGCTATTATAGTTAATTCACGAATGGTAAATGATATAAAAAGAGATCTGCTTTTTTATACTTTAACACAGGACAATAATTCTACTAAAGGATCGTTAAGTGTAATAATTACCAGCAGTAATGGTAAAAATTGGAATATAGTTGATATAAATACATTATTGGGTATAAATGTCATTATTACCTCTATGACCTATAACAAAGGAAAAATATTATTTACTTGTATAGATAATGTGTTATCAATTAGTTACATTGTAATAAGTGAAGATGTTGGAAATACATGGAGTATTAATTTTACGTCAAACACAGCATTATCTCAAATAATATCTACTGACAAATCAATTATTTGTTTTGGGATTATTCCTGATAAAAATGGGATTATATTAACAAGTAATACAAATAAAATATCATGGACAGAAACACCTTTCAACAAGAAGTACTACATTTATAATAGTCTATATATTAATGGACTTTACACTGTACTGGGATATTATGGAAATACAACAACATGTGGCTGCAGTTTCGATGGTATTAATTGGATATTCAACCCTATTACTAATACGCAATACGAACAGAGTCTACAATTAGCCTATTCTTATCTGTTGCAGAGATATATAACACTTGCGTTAAATTCTAAAAACTCTTATACTAATGTTTTGCTTGGTGTAGCTATTATTGAACCTATATGTCTTCCTTCGGGAACTCCAATCCTTACAGATCAAGGTACGTTTCCTATTGAAAAACTTGATATATCATCCCATACCATTAGTGGAAAGCGTATAGTTGCTGTTACAGAAACAATAACACCAGAAAGCAGCTTAGTTTGTTTTGAAAAGAATTCATTAAGTATTAATTGCCCCAGTAAACGTACTATAATGACATCTGGTCATGAAGTACTATATAAGGGTCAATTAGTACAAGCTAAACACTTTGTAGGTCGTTTAGATGGTGTTCACACTGTACCGTATGACGGAAAGGTGTTATACAATGTACTTCATGAAGTACACGGTTTAATGAATGTAAATAATATGACTGTAGAAACATTAAATCCTACGAACAGAATTGCTAAATCGATATTACAAAATATCAACTAAAGAAATATAAATACTTATATTAGTTATAATATAAATAGTTATAATAAGATGAACAAAGTATATTCAATTATTGAATTTGCCAAACATGGTAAATTAGATATAATAAAGGAGATTATAGAGGATAACCCGTTACATCCTATTGATGAAAGGGATACACATGGAAAGACACCATTTATCTATGCAGCTCAAAATAATTATTTAAATGTGTTACAGTTTTTAAAAGAAGAGGGTGCTGATATAAATGTCATTGATACCTATGGTAACAATGCCTTGGGGTTAGCCGTAGGTTGTGGCAGTTTTGAAGCTGCAAAGTATCTATTACAGTTAGGTGCCTCGGCAAATAGTACATTTAATGGACAACCTATTATACATATAGCTATATTAGCGGAAAACATAGATATTATAGAGAGATTATTAGATTGTGGTGCCGACCCAACAGTAAGCAATCATCAAGGATTTGATGGCCAACAAATGGCCAAACGGTGTTTGTCTAGTGAAAAGTATAACCAGTTTAATAAATTATTAATAGAACATGGGTGGATTTAGTTTATTGATTTTCTAAAATAAAAAGTATTATAATATTAGTAGATGAGTAATATTCTCGGTTATTTTGGAGACAAACAAGGTAAACCAATTGCTTATATGCGTGACAGTGGACTGATATTATTCTCTAATAACAAAGAACTATTTAAATATAACTATTTAGGAGATTTTCGTTTTTTAAATAAGGTTATTAGAAGTGGTAATAGAGATATGTTCTTCCAGAATAAGAGGCAACAAGCCACCTCTCACAAGAGAGGTGGTGGTAAGTCTCAGCTTTATGTTGAGCAACAAGGCACCTCTCACAAGAGAGGTGGTGGTGGTTTTTTTGGAGAATCGCAGGGTAGTTGTGGCTGGGGTAACAACCCATCTTGCTGCTTCACGTCATGTGCTCCATTGTGGAGAACTAGTTTATGGCCTTTTAGTGATACTACGATGTAATAAAATAAACAAAGTAAATATATTTTATAATATTTATTTTGTTTTTAGCTACAAGGAAATCATTTAGATTTTCCATTGTTTGCTAAAGCTAGCTACAATGGAAATGATTAAATCTTCCATTGTTTGCTAAAGCTACAATGGAAATGATTAAATCTTCCATTGTTTGCCACAGCCATCTGCTACACAAGTAATAAATTTAGTCATAGGTTCATCAGCACCTCGAGTCTGTTGTTCGTAGTAAGTAGTTTCGCGCTTTTTACACTTGGGGCAGATAAACATATCTGTTGTAGCACGAGCCTTAGATCCTTCTACCTGTTTCTTTAGTAGTTCTTGGTTTTCGCGAATGGTTTGTTCCCATTTTTCTGGACACAGCTCTTGTGGTGTTAGGTGTACTAGTTGAGCCGGTGTAATTTCTCCACTAATAACTCGAGGGCTTAGATAAGTGTTTTTGACATAGCTATTTGGGTCTAAGTTAATAGAAATTTGCCGCGCCTTTTGCTCATATTCGCTCTTGTCTACCTTGAAAGCACAACTGTTGTATAGTTCTGTCTCAATATTAATAGCTAGTTCCAGATTTTTGAGGATTTTATTAAAAATATTTTGCCAAAATTCACGACGCGTAGTCATCTTATGTCTTTTTCAGTTGTGTAAGTTGTTATATTTATTAATTCAATTTCTGTTTAAACTCTAATTCTTCCACATTGTTTTACAATTACAGCAGACATAGGTAAGCTTAAGTTTGCCTTTTTGTTTAAAAAATAGAACTTCTCGCTTAGTACTACCAGCACACGCTTCTCCAGGGCACTCTACGGCACGAGTACGGGAATAAGTAAGGTCACATACAATCTCTTCGGGGTTGATATTTTTGTAGGAAACCTCATTATCGATTTTGAATGTATCTACTTTTAGTTCTGTGCGACGTTCTGTAAACCCGCAGTTGCGGCAGTAGTTCTCGAGATAAGTCTCAGATGTTTCCGAGTCTAGGGAGTCCTTGATGTATAGAAAGTTGCTACAATCCGGGCAAAACTTCATGTTTGATGTCTCTAATATGTGATAGTATTATTTTTTTAGAATCAATTTTAATACAAAGTAAGTTATTTATTCTATATATTTTATAGAGCCCTCGTGCTAGGTTTATTACTTTAGGAAAATAATAAAGTCCCTTACTCGGACCTAAAGGTCCTCGTGCTAGGTTTATTACTTTAGGAAAATAATAAAGTCCCTTACTCGGACCTAAAGGTCCTCGTGCGGGTCAATAAGTTCTTCAATACGCCAGTCTTCGTGGATGACACCTTTCTTGCCTACTACATTACGGCGAACAATGAGTGGTGTGCGCTTTTGACGCAGCTCCTCTTTGGCGATGTCTAGAGGATTAGTATAACCGTGAACATTGTCTAGGTAGATATTAGAGCCCATAGAGATTTGTTGTGCGCGGATACCAATAATTTTAGCCTTTTCATACTTACTAAGGATAGCAAGTGTACGACGATTTTTGGTATTTTGGTTAGTTACTTCATCTAGAGTAGATAGGAAGGTCTTGTTTTCCTTATCTTCATATGTAGGAATGATGTTAGATTCGAAATATTCGCTCATATCATCCTCTTCGGCCGGTTCTTCCTCTTCTTCCTCCTCGCGCTCATCTTCTTTTTCAATGTCATCATCTAGAACATCAACCGCTTCTTCCTCTTCTTCAGCCTCTTCAACATCTTCGACCAACTCCTCTTCAGATTCGTATTCTTCGGGATCGGAAACGTAGTATTCTTCTTCCATTGTAGTCTCTAGATATTGTTTAGAAAATATATATTTGTTTCAATTTATGAGAAACTACTTAATTATATTATTCCTATTACTAATATTGATACTATTAATAGTGCTAGTTATTATATAATGACTGATAAGAAGCTAATGTATGAAAAACTATATATAGAATGCTTTGAGGAAAATAATCCTGGTATATTAGAAATATTTAATAAGCCACTTTTAGCTCTTAATAGTGTCATTATATTTAGTGAGGAGTCAAATATTATAGCAAAATTGTTCTTAGAACATCAACATGGGTGCCAATATATACTAGAGCCTCGTATGGTGAATGTAAATCTAGACGGTGAATATACCGATGTTGATTTTTTTGAGGCGCGGCTAAAAAATGGTCATGTAGGTCATCTAGAATTTGACATGAATTCTTACCCAAGAAATAAAGTATTTTATGTAATGGATAAGTTAATTCAACCAATGATAGAGACATTCGACATAGGTAAAATGATGGATATTAAACTAGATAAAAAGAAAGTGGTGTTTTTAAAAAATCTAGATATGGTACTAAAAAATACTATAGATGAAAAAATATTTAAAAAGGTCACAAATTGGTTAGAAAAATATGGAGAAGCAGTTACATTCTTATTCAGTTTTAATGGGTCAACTGGTAAAATATCAGAAGGAATACTTAGTTATAGTATACCGATAAGAGTTAGAAAGGTTCTTAATTCTGACTCTGTAAATAGTAGAGTGGAAAAATGGTTACTAGATAACTATAATTTAGTAAAGAATATTAGAGAAGAGCGCGAATTAATAACCTTTTGTGGTTTTAGATATTTCATACGCAGTTTGATTATAGAAGATTACTACACAGAACTATATCGACTAATAGATAGACTTAGATGCGAAAATAGAAGCGACAAGGTACATATAAATGATATTAGAGATGTTATTATAGAGTGGCTACAAGAAGGTAAAAATCATTACGAACTAGTACACGAGATATTGTATCATGTAGGTCAATTAGATATATCAACTATACTAAAAAATAGATATATTGGTGAACTTGCTAATAGAGGCAAGTATGTAGATAATTCTAAGAAAATTATTTACCACCTAGAATCACTATTAATGACTTTTATAAAGTAATCATTTTTTGAAATTCGCGCCTTCAAAATCATTTTTTGAAATTCGCGCCTTCAAAATCATTTTTTGAAATTCGCGCCTTCAAAATCATTTTTTGAAATGCGTAAATAACTTAAAGATTATTTTCTATATATAAAATGGATAGTAGCTGGTACCAAAAGTGCTAAAAGCACTAAGGAACCCCGCGTTAGATGCCACCTTTTTAGGGTGGCACTCCACGGTGATTAGGGTAGGCCACTATTATCCGGTTCGAGAAGCGGCGGCGAAACTGGGTAAATCTTAGATAAAATCTAAGTGACCATTAATCGTGGTCACGGCCTGGTACTACAACAACCTAATGTTATTGGCGACTGGCATTGGGTGGTGGCGGGACAAGAGCAACGGATACGGATATGGGTAATGATATATGCTAGCACTAATTGTGTATAGTTTAGGTAACGGCAGTAATTACAACACTCTTATGTTGTTTTAACCTTTGTTACCATTATGTGAATAATGGTTAAGCAGGACAAAGAGTGTTTTTGTGGTAATGTTTATTCTAGGGGTAAGTGGTTTTTATTGTGTGTGTTTTGTGTGGTTATAATATTTATAAATCATTAGGTCGTTCCAAATACTAAGAAATAATTTTTGAAATTTTAATTAAATATAAAGGCCCAGTTGGCCTAACTTCTGATTTCTTAAGTAATTTGAAACATTAGACTGGATGTGTGTTATTGGGGGTCATTTATTATACTTTATAATTGTACTAACACCTATTTTGTCAGGTGGTGTATGTGTCAATGTTAGTTTCGGTTAGAAGTTAACATATGGCACATACAAATAATTTAATAACAATAGACTTACTAGGCTCTATAGTGTAGTTGGTTATCACATTGGACTTTGAATCCAGTGACTCCGGTTCAAATCCGGATAGGGCCTTTATTTAACTATGTAGTATAGTTGCTACATATCTAAATAATTTTATAAAATATTTACAATATGGCGTACGCGGTTAAATTACGCAAGTAATTTAACAAATAACAAATAACAAAAATAAATATCTAATTAGAAAATATAGTTATGAATCTCGTTTATATATTACTTGCCCTAGCCGTTGTATTTCTACTAACAAAGAATATGGCACTCTCGTTTATTTCAGCCTTATTTGCTATCCTCTTTTTCTACCGTGGCAGAGAACACTTTCAACTTGAACCTATCCAAGATAATTCGGTTCCCCAAACAGCTGATGGTAAGAAACAGGTTAACAAGGTCAAGAGCTATGTTCCCTACACCATCTCTCCCTACCTCGAAGTTCCTTACACCCATGGTAATGTAACTGGTTTAGACATGGCTGCTGGAACGCACCAAGAAGTAGATAGCAAGTACCCCAAAACGGATATGAACATCTTCTTTAGTAATGTCGCTAGACCGGAATATTGCGAACAAGGAAATGCCATGTATAGCACGGACCTCGGTTGTATTAAGGTCCGTCCCGACCAAGTACGCAACCTTAGCTCACGTGGACACAACATGGACCCCAACCATAGTTTCATCTAAATCATGAGAATAATGAAATATTACAGAATATAATAATATTATTATATTATATAATACTAAATGGCTAATAATAGCGGTGAATATGCCTTAAAAGCCTTGGCTGAACAAGTTTTTGGCACCAAAGTTGTAGAAGTTCTCAAAGAAAAAAAGATGACATACCGTGACATTTGGGAAACATCTAGTCCAACAACTCAATGCGGTAATACTATTGGTGACGCAGTAGATGGCGTTAGTGTTTGCTGGCTGTGTGGTTATGTAATAGACTTTTCCGTAGAAGCATTGAGACCAGAATGCGAACATGTTTTACCTGTTGGTCAAGCCCTTGTATTTTTAGACTTGTATAAACACTCTGTACACAAGGGTGATGTTAGCAAGGAGCTAGATAAGATGTTAAAGTTAGAATATAGATGGGCTCACTCTGTATGTAATCGTATCAAGAGCGACACAAACTTTTTAGGGTTTAATAGTAAAGGTGAACCTATTATCTTAGAGGGTGTTATTCGTGACTATTTAACGGAAATATATAGTAAAAGTGATGAACTCAAGGGACTCATTGGTCGTGGTAAAATTGTTAACGAATGGAACAAATCCAGAATAGCTGACATTAGCAAGCAACTCAATGGTATAATTAAATATATTAATCAAAAGACCTCTGGGCTGTTACTACTTTCTGGTGTAGCCTCTCTATTTGAACCCGACAATATCGCTACTAGTCTTAGAGATAAAATTACTCCAGAAAAAGTAGAAGTTATACCCAAAATAGATACACTAACATCATCTTTTAACAAAGATGAATACAAAACATTACTATATTTTATCCAATATAAATCAAATGTAACATCGCAAATATCACTAGTAGTTAAACAATTATCACTTACGCTAGGTTACAAATTAAAAGAAAAAGATAAGGACTCTAAATTTATTTTGGCCCTACGTACTAAATATAATTTATCGCGCACTGCCGATTATGACAAAGCTCTTTATGAAGAATTAATGGCTCTTGTTAGAGAACACTTAACAGTTCCTTTCGAAAAGGTTATGGAAACAGATGAATTTAGAGGTCTCTATTTAACTTATTCAGCCTTTGTAACACCTAATCAATTAACAACTGATTTATTCAACCCCTTTATGCTTGAACTTATCTACATGTGCCTAATGTGCCTATTAAATAATCAAATTGCCAGAAATCCAAAACTAAATGGTGCTTTAGATATGGATATAGATGGTATTCAAAATATATGGTTAACTAAATGTAAAGAGGACTATTACAAGTTATTTTTCTGTAGAATGACTGAACTATATATTACACAAGGTGTTATTTCCAAGGATGTTGTAAAATGTGTTATTCGTGTAGACTGTTCTGGCACAACTACTAAATTAGCAAATGTGGCAAAAGTTCCGTTTTATCAAAAGCCTATTGCCGCCAACAATGCCACTAAATTAGCTCCTATCCCACCCATGCTTCCTAAGGGCCTTAATGTAGCTCCTATGATTCCTAAAGGTCCTAATGCCGCAATTAAAGGCAATTCTTGTCCAGTTTGTCCACAATCACATCCTTGTCCGGCTGTACCAAATTGTCCCCAAGCATCTAAGGAAGCTAAAACTATGTTACAACAACTATTAGATGAAGTAGAAAGAGAACGCACCTCGGCATCTATGTTCGGCGGTAAACGTAAAAGAAAAAATGTGAATTTTAATTTTTATTAAAATATATAGGAGCATTAGATGCGTGCTACAAAAATAACTAAATATTTCGACTATGACAACAAAAATCCACTTAATTTCTTTCCGAACAAACAAAAAAAAGAAGAAGGTACTAGTAATAGTACCATAAAGTGCCAACCAACTTTGGCACCCCACAGTACTCATATTCCTAAAACAACTAGTGTATCTTCATTTGATACTATAAATATCCAACTAGAAACCAAATACTATACCTGTGGGTCTACTGTTGAGTATTTTATATACTTTAACAATAACTGTCAGCTAGATATTAAGGGTTCTATAACTAATGTTGGTAACGCTATGAATGGTGATTTAATGGCACTACAAGAAACCTTAAAATATATTGTATATCATCCTAATATGTCTCAAAAATTAAATAGATATAAATTTAACATATATACAAATTCCAAAACTATTTCTAATATATTTATTCCTGATACCATAAAGTGCCAGACAGCACAGAACCCCGAGTTAGATGCCACCACGAAAGGAATGGCGCTCCATGGTACTAATCTATATTTACAAGTTCAATCACTCTTAAAATGTATTAAAAACATATCAATTGAGTATTGGAATTCAAACCAAGGTTAGAGAGAAATTGATATTTAATGTCATTTTACAATTTATATATAAAATGTCATTTTCATTAACACAATTACGTTGCGCCAAAAAGATTCAACAATTCTACAATACTTATATAAAAGCTGATAGGGATAGGGAAACTGGTTTGCCTATAGATCCAATTAGCCGCGAAGTAATACCCAAGGATCGCCAATTAAAATTATTTATTACAACGAATGGTATTATTTGCCGTATTCAATATTTTGATATTTATAATCTAGACACTTGGTTTAAGGCCCGAGGCGAACCTGTAAATCCAATGACTAATTCCGGCTTTACTAGGAAACAACTAGCTGATATTAGAAAATGTTATAATCGCGTGGGTCTTGATTTAATGGATATTTTAGAAGATGATTATGTACCACCTGAAGATGAAGATATCTCAATTGAAGATGATGATATACCACAGGTCAATAATATACCACAGGTCAATAATATACCACAGGTCAATAATATACCACAGGTCAACGATTTACAAATACAAAACGATACTCTTATAGAACATCTAATTGATATCTGTTCTAATAATATGGCTATAGATGAAATTCGCGATATTTTATACACTAATGCCCATAATATACAGGATGATACATTTAATATAAACTATATTCGAAATATTGGACATCCATTAATTAGTACTGGTACAGCACTTATGAACGCGGTGTTAAATGATAATTTACTGGCTGTCGAGGAGTTACTATATTTCAACCCAGATCTAAACATTAGTGACTCTTATTATGGCTACAAAGCTGTTGATTTGGCAATTATCTGTAATGGTTACAACAGTCATCAAATATTACAAATGTTGCTATTTCATGGAGCTAGACTAGATATTCCAACAAACTATGGACACAGCAGTGAACTAACTGGTGATATTGGCAAATTAGAAATCATTTACAATTTTTTAGACTAGTAAAATCAGTTTAAACTTATCACTAACACTAAGTTGTAATACTAAAAAGAACATACAATATGGGTGAAAATGAGCTAGACCTCAATAATAATCTAGACCTACTCTCTATCATTAAAGAGCACGATTTTAAGCTTTTTAAAAAAAACAACGATGTCTATGACATTATCGATTCCTTTCTAGAGAACAATGTAAGTGATGAAGCATTTTACATTATCGATATTGGTAAGGTTATTAGTCAATATAACCGTTGGACTGAAAAATTGCCTCTTGTCAAGCCTTATTATGCTATTAAATGTAACCCGAACCCTGTAGTTATTAAAGTACTTTCCAGTCTTGGTTGTAACTTTGATTGTGCTAGTAAAAATGAAATTGCTGTAGTGAATCAGATTACTGGTGATCCTAGCCGTATTATTTTTGCCAATCCTTGTAAAATGTCTAACCAAATCAAGTATGCTAGAGCTAATGATATTGACTTGATGACCTTTGACTGTGATCAGGAACTGTATAAGATTAAATTGTATCATCCCTATGCCGATTTAGTACTACGCATTGCTGTAGATGACTCTGGCAGCCTCTGTAAATTTAATAAGAAATTTGGTTGTAAAATGGAGGATGTAGAGTCTATCTTAACTCTCACTAAAACTATGGGGCTTACTGTAGTAGGTGTTAGTTTTCATGTAGGTAGTGGTTGTACAAATGTTAACAACTATAATTACGCAATAGAACTATCTAAGAGAGTTTTTGATATTGCAGCTGGACTGGGTATTAAAATGAACCTATTAGATATTGGTGGCGGATTTCCAGGAAGTGAAAACGAGCATCTTAAATTTGAAGAAATTGCCGATGTTGTAAATGAGGCCTTGGTACAACACTTTGGCGAAATGGTTAACGATATGCGCATTATTGCCGAACCGGGGCGCTATATGGTAGCGAATAGCCACATTCTAGTACTAAATGTTATCGGTAAAAAGGTATTTTGTGATAAGGAAAGTAGTGTTAAACGATTTACTTATTACCTAAATGATGGCGTCTATGGTAGTTTCAATTGTATCTATTTTGACCACGCTAAACCAAATATTCTTGCCTACAACGAAAGGCATGGCGAGGAGTATACTAGTGTACTCTTTGGACCAACATGTGATAGTCTAGATATTATTGCCGAGGATATAAAATTACCAGAATTAGCTATTGGTGAGTGGATTTTCGTAGAACATTTTGGGGCATACACTAGTGCCGCGGCTTCTACATTTAACGGTTTTCAAAAGACAAACTCCTACTATATTATCAAGGCACTTGACTAGATAAAATATATTTAAATATAAAAATTTATGTTATATTATATAAGACCAATGTTTGATTTTGGTAAAAATCCTGCCTATAAAAATGTTAATACAAGTTCACAAACATATCTCAAATAAAATATATTACTGAAATATAAATGAGTAATATATGTTATATAATTCTAACGTGTGAAAAATTTTTACCAACACGTGCCAAATGGCAAAGAGAAAATTGTTTTAAAAAATTCAACCCAAAAAATTTATATTATATTTCATGTAAGCCAGGGCCTAATAGTGTATATGGCTGGAATACTCCAGATGATTATATAAGTTGTCCTTTAAAATATATTGAATTCTTTATAAATATGGATTTGGACTATGATTGGTATGTATTTATAGATGATGATACCTTTGTTTTTCCACATAGATTTAGTAAAATGTTATCCAAATTTGACCATACTAAAAACCTTTATTTGGGTCAATTACTTAACCATATTCCATCACTTTTATATATGGGAGGAGGTGCTGGTTTTACATTATCTAAAGGAACATATAATTTAGTAAAAAACTATATAAGAAATTCAGATAAACATACGGTTAAAACATCTAACAATTCATTTTTAAATAGTGTTATGATTCACGGCGATGTTAGTATCGGTGTATGGATATCACAAATAAATAATAATATTTCTGAACCAATTGAAATTGTAAATATATCCGAAAAAATATCATCTAACCCACATAAGAATAATGATGAACTTATAAATAGTTGTAGTTTTCACTATGTAAATACAGAAGAATTATTTAAATTATATGGTAAATATATATAATAAATGAAGGTATTAATTGTTGGTGCAGGATTATCTGGTTGTACTATTGCGGAAAGATTATCCAAAAATGGGCATAAAATTACTATTATAGAACAACGTGATCATATAGGTGGCAATTGTTATGATTATTACAACGAACATAACATATTAGTAAGCAAATATGGTGCTCACTTATTTCATACTAAACATAAGATAGTAGAAGATTATGTCAAACAGTTTTGTGAGTGGATTCCATGGAACCATAAAGTTTTGGGGCGTATAGGTTACAAACTGTTTCCTATTCCTGTAAATATAGATACAGTAAACACTCTGTTTGGCGAAAATATTGAAAATAGCGACCAAATGAAAAAATGGCTAGATGGAAGAGTTGTCAAGTGTGATTATCCTAAAAATTCCGAAGATGTAGCCCTATCTCGCGTTGGCGAGAAATTGTATAAATTAATATTTCGTGACTATACTTATAAACAATGGGAAAAGTATCCTAATGAATTAGAACCCAGTGTATTGGCTAGAATCCCAGTGCGGCTTGATAAAGATCCATATTATTTTTCAGACCCTTTTCAGGCCCTTCCTAAATATGGCTACACAAAATTTATAGAGAGTATGATTAATAGTCCTGATATTAAAGTACACTTAGGCCTAGAATATAATCATTCGATGCGTAGGGAATATGACTATGTTGTCTATACAGGACCTATAGACCAATACTATAGTACTAGTGGATATCCTAAACTAGAATATAGGTCTATTGTATTTGAAACAGAACATATTGACTGTGATTATTATCAAGAAAATTCTGTGATAAACTATCCTAGTACTGATGAAAATTTTACACGTATTGTAGAGTATAAACATTTTCCGAATCAACTATGTGTTCCAACTAATAAAACTACTATTGTAAAAGAGTACACTACGGATGATGGAGAGCCTTATTACCCTGTACCCACCGAACGCAATAGAGAGGTTTATAAATTGTATCAGGAACTGGCGGAAAAGGAAGAAAACAGTGGTGTATTCTTTTTAGGCCGTCTCGCAAACTATAAGTACTATAATATGGATGAGGCCATATTAGCAGCCTTAGAAATGGCTGAAAAATTGATTAATCGTTAATAATAAAATATTAAATCATATTATATAATGCCGTTCGCTACATTATTGAGCTATATTTATTATACTATTCATAATCTATTTGGTAAGAAATGGTATATAATTGAAGGAAACATTGGCTGTGGTAAAACTACATTGATTCGTCAACTAAAGGCTCGAGAGGATTTTGAAGTTATCGAGGAACCCGTAGAGGTTTGGAAAAGTATTATCAATGAAGATGGCGACAATATTTTAGGTATGTTTTACAAGGAATCTAAAAAATATGCCTATATCTTTCAAACTATTGTATTCAAAACTCGTATGATGGCACTAGAACATAAACAATCGAAGCCGGTTCGTTTCTCAGAGCGCTCTATCTGGACTGATAAAAACATCTTTTCTAAAAACTGTTACGAAATTGGATTCATGAATACTATTGAGAAAAATACATATGATATCTGGTTTAATTGGCTAGAGTCAAAAATTACTCGTAAGCCGGATGGTATTATTTACCTGCGAGCCGACCCAGAAATTTGTTTTAATCGTGTACAAAAACGTGATCGCTCCGAGGAGGCAACTGTCTCTATCGAATATCTTAAAAATGTCCACGATAAGCATGAAGATTGGTTAAATAAGGATAAAATGTATGGCGATATTCCTATTTATGTCATCGACAATACATATGAACCATCAAGGGCGTTTGAAAAAGTTCAAGAAATTATCCGTTGCGATGGATTTTGGAATTACCTATTGAGCTTCTTCGGGGAAAAAAATGAATAAATAAATGTTATTTATGACTAAATAATGAATAACATTAATTTAATAAAAGAAATAGTAGAAACTAGAGCATCCTTAAAAAAATTAGAAAATGAAAAACTCGAGGAATTGTGGAAACAATTTCCACCAGGTGTAGTTATAAATATTTATAAAGAGCTTTGTAAAACAATACCCGAACTAAAAGGTATTCCGGTTGAATTATTACTAGATAAAAGTGTTCATCCCTTTCAAAACAAACAATTAATACTTAAAAAATTAGGCGTCAAAGTAAATGATAAAAAAAGAATGGAGGTCATCACTACTACACTAAATGATACTTGGACTAAATTATTACCACTTTGGAAACAGATAGATGTAAAATATATGTCCCAAATACCTCGACTAGAATCTAAATTATTAGAATTAGACTATAATAATCCCAAATTAGATAAGATTTTACAGACATTTGATAACATTATTACTAATTCTCCTAGTGTGTATGATGTAGAGAAAAATATTAATTCTGTTAAAGATATTGAAGAAAGAGTTAGTCTATTAGAATTATTTAGAACAACTAGAGATATTGTTCAAATTGCCGTTGAATTAAACTAAACTAATAAAATCCACATACTTTAAAGTTTAATAGACGTTGACTAAACATAGTACCTAGGAATACAAATGGTGCCATTAGTGCCCCATTTACAAAATGGTGGGCATATGGCAAATTGTTTGTTGCTGACAGTACTAAGGATTTTACAAATGGTAGTAAAAAGGAGTTATTTAAGAAAACACCTATTAGAGCTATAACTGGGGTATAATTAGCGTAGATAGCACTCTTTAGTGGATCTGTCCTTTGACAATTAAATAGTGAATAGTAAATGTTTGCTACAAAGGAAGATATCCAGAGTATAAAGTACATAATAGAATAGTATAAGACTATATAGGTCAACATAGAAGGTGGCGACCAGGGTGTACCACCTAAAATATCAGGTCTCATTAAAGTAGGTATTATAGATGTATGAATAGTGATAGGAATAAATATAGACAAAGCAGTTATTAAAATATTACCCATGGTGATAAATAGAGGTACTAATATATTTTAGATTAAATATTTGCTATTTTATTGTTTATTATTGTTTATGCTTGTAATTTTTCTCCCTGTGTAAAATCAATCTTCACTACCTCCTTTTCCTTATCAACTACTGCCGGGTCTAGAATAATCTTCTCATTACTCTTTTCGCGGAACCCCATATTTACTAGTTTATCTCGGTGTTCAAGAGAAACCAGGAACCCTTTAAGTGTCGGGTGATAAATACCCTGAATATTCGCAACCTGTTCTAGTGTTAGATTACCCTTAACTAGATAGGAGAATAGATGTTTTTCAAATGCCTGTTCCTCTTCTGGCTTCGGCTTCTTTGTGACCTTTGGTATATGTACAACTGCAGTACTAACCTTTGGTATATGTACAACTGCAGTACTAACCTTTGGTATATGTACCACTGATTCGATGTCATCAATTACCTTCTCTTTTAACTGCTTTTGCTTAGGCTTGTCCTGCTTTTGCTTAGGCTTGTCCTGCTTTTGCTTAGGCTTGTCCTGCTTTTGCTCAGGCTTGTCCTGCTTTTGCTTAGGCTTGTCCTGCTTTTGCTCAGGCCCTTCGTGACCAATTTCAGTCCATCCTTGCTTCTTTAGCTTCTCGAGGTATGACATACGAATAATCCAACCACGAAGAGTCTTGTTCCAAATAGACTCTAGCTTTTCTTGTTGCCTGTCGGTCATCTTACCAAATGCTAGAATACCTTTTTTGTAAAACTGAAACTCTTTTTTGCGCTTCGGATCTGTTTCACATTCTTCCTCTTCTTCCTCATCCTCTTCATCCTCCTCATCCTCTTCATCCTCTTCATCCTCTTCATCCTCTTCATCCTCTTCATCATCTTCTTCTTCATCTATATCACTTTCCTCGGTAATAGTTTCGGATGTTTGTTCGGAACTAGGTACATATTCGTCATCTTCATCATCACTAATATCTTCGCCGCGTTTAAAACGTTCATAAAGGTCGCCTTTTTTACCATTCTTCTTTTTAGGCCGTTCGTCTTCACTTTCCTCGTCACTATCTTCATCACTGGTTACGATTAGCTTCTTTTTAGAGGTTTTAGTAGACTTTGTAGTCTTTTTAGGGGTCTTCTTGGCCTTCTTTTTATTAGCTCGTGTCTTTTGATCCTTAGTCAAATCCATTACCTCCATGTGCATCTGGATAAGGTCTACTTCATCGTCTTCATGTACAATCCATCCTTGATAGGTATTTGACCACTTTACGTCACAAAAATTCATATAGTCCTTGATGCGCTCGTCGCCACGAATGAGGTAGTGGTGCTTGCTAACTTGTTGGATAGAGAATGTGCTAGCGATACAGTTTGGGTTCATCTTAAGTCTCTTTAGTATTATTTGTATAAGTTGTTATTTTGTAAATTCAATTTTGTAACCACGAAGTGCCAAAGTGGCACCGCGTTCAATTACAAAATGGCAAAATAAAATAATCTTCTAGGTAAATATTAAAGAATATCATGTCTGTTCAAAGAAAACAAAAAAAACAAGTCTTGGTTCTCCCCGAAATAATGTCGGAAGAATACCTACAAAGCAAGGAAGGTGAATATTTTGATGCTAAAACTTACAAATATGTTATCAAGAGCGATGCCGATGTATATGGTATCGATAAAGACGGAAATAAAAAACTAATACTAAAGTTTAGAAAGAACCTCATCCCTCGCGAGGTGTGCGAAATTGCCCTAAAACACCTTAAAAAGCCGGCCATGCGTAAAAATGACAATCGTGGTGCCGCTGGTGGTGTCTTGGACGCTAAAAAACTCCCGAAATATGTAAAAGGCCTAGCTAACGCGGGTAAATTTAGAACTGTCGGTTACTACAATGCCGAAGGTCAAGTAATTAATAGTAGTCTAGGTAATATATCCCAAAGCAATATTATCGGCTTCTACGATAAGGCTGATAGAAATTTGGGTCGTGGTGCTCCTAAATGCCGTCTTACTGCCTTTACCGCCAAAGAGTTTGACAAATGGCAAGAGTGTGTGCCCTACTTTCAATATGCCGATGCCTGCTTTCGTGTCCTAGTACCAGATAGACACAAAGCTCAGTGGAACCGCGCACATGAAAGCGAGTTTGTTGTACCCGAAACTAGCTTTAGTACCATCACTATCAACTATAACTGGCGTACAGCCTTACATAAGGATGACGGTGACTACAAGGATGGGTTTGGCAACCTTATGGTACTAGAAGAAGGAAAGTACGATGGTGGTTATACTGGCTTTCCTAGATATGGAGTTTGTGTAGATGTCCGCATGGGTGACTTTTTAGCCATGGATGTCCACGATTGGCACGCCAATACGCCTCTAAAGGGTATCACTAAAGACTATACCCGCCTATCAGTTGTATGCTATCTTAGAGAAAACATGAATCGTTGTAAAGATACTAGTTTAGCCGAGTCTATGGCTGTATCCAGTAAAACAATGCTTAAGAAGCAGGAGAACAAACTAAGAGAAAAGGGTTATATCACAGAGAATGAAGATAGTTCCTCTGGTGAGGGAGGACTATATAACCGTCGCTAAAGTGAGCCGTAAAGAACTATCACTTGGTTTAAAATATATACCTTGTAGCCATTTTATATACTCGCCACTCTCTAGGGCCTCTAGTACAACACTATAGAATTTCTTATTTATAAATCCTTTATCTAACATATTGCTAATTAATAATAAATCAGTATCTTTATATACACCAGCCCATAAATATATTGATTTTAATATATAGTAACTACTAGTATTTGTAGAAGTATCTAATATACTTCTGGGATTGTTAAATAGTCTTGAAATGTACTCAATACCATCCCTATTATCTAGATCTGCTATAGTATACCTTTCGAAAACTACTAGTTCCCCTCGTTTACACTCCTTATAAAATGCTATTTTATTTACCTGTGTACCTAAAAATATACATTGATCCTTTATATTACTATTTGTTCTAGTAGTTTCTAGTAGTGTTGCTAATGTTTCCGTATAGGCCTCTCTAATAGAATTGTTGTGGTGTACTAGTAGTGCCTTTAGTCTCTCCTCAGATACCCTATCGACTCTTAATGTATAATCTATAGCAAAGGCATGTATTAGTTCATGATATAGTACCTTTGTCCACTCTTCGCTACGCCATAGAACAACCTCTACATACTCTTCGGCTATATAAAATGTTGTAGAGCCGCTATTACATTCAGAACTAGTTACATCATTTTTAGATACATCTAGAGTTTTTGGAAAATCTAAGAGATATATATAGACATGTATAGTGTCGTTATTATTATTTTTAACAAATGTGTTTACTTCTTCAAAAATAGTTTTTGCTATTTGTAGCTCATTTGAAACACAATTAAATATAGTAATCCTATCTTTACCTATATCTATAGTATGTTCCCTTAGAGTACCCTCTTTGTCAACTATATGTTTATAAATAGTTGGAGAGACAAAACGATTGTTATGTATAGATTTAGGAATCATCTACTATTTTATCTATACATAATAATACTAAATCTGTTTATTCTAAATCTTCTTTACCAAAAGGTTAGAATGATTTAATTAAAAATTAAATCTTCTTTACCAAAGGTTAGAATGATTTAATTAAAAATTAAATCTTCTTTACCAAAGGTTAGAATGATTTAATTAAAAATTAAATCTTCTTTAGCCCTTCTGGGACATTAGACTTTCTAGAGCTATCATCTTTATCTTTAGGGGGTTTCGGGGCTCTTGGAGCAATTCTACGAAGCCGCATACTAGTTTTCTTTTCCCGATTGTCGTACAAATCCTTTACAAGTGACTCTGACTGCTCTTTACTATTCTTTACTCCTAATTTGTTAAAATAAGTACTTAACTTATCCTCTATTAACGTCTTTGTAATAGGTACTTTTGTCACACTTTCTACCTTTTGTAGTTTACCAAAGGGTGTCGTAAGGTTACTAATATCATAACCCTCCATAAATTCTAGGATATCACCACAAAGGTCATCTTTCATCTTTTTATGAGCCTTTACTACCTGCTCAAATTGCTTAATCTTATTATCTAGTTCACACCATTTATTTACCTTTACTCTAAAATCTTTTAATTCAGCACCATCAAATTCATCTGGGCTAACTGAAGCCGTAGCTGTAGCACTATTATCAGAGTGCTTTACTTGCGGTTTATTAGCGGGTTTATCTTTGTTATTCATGTTGTTAATTAGATATTAGAAAACAATTTTTAAGTACATTCTTATTCTCAAATCTTAGAGAAAATTGATAAATTAATGATCACTATAATAACACTAGAATGACAACTATTAGCACTCAACAAGTTCTCGACTACATCCTACAGCAAATCTCTAAGGATTTTAACATTGACTATACTTCTCTATCTGAAAAGTATGGCTCTCTCGACACTATTTCTAATATCATTCAGAACAATATCACCAATAGTAAAAATACCAAAAAGAAAGTAGTTCGTAAGGTTACTAAGGCTGTCGTGGAAGAGCCACTTTTGGCTGTAACTACTGAACCACCTGTTACCGAGTCTACACCAACTCCTAAGAAGAAAGTAGTTCGTAAGGTTACTAAAGCTGTCGTGGAAGAGCCACTTTTAGCTGTGACTGAGGAACCACCTGTTACCGAGTCTACACCAACTCCTAAAAAGAAAGTAGTTCGTAAGGTTACTAAGGCTGTCGTAGAAGAACCACTTGTGACCGTGACTAATGAACCATCATCAGAACACTTAGATTCTGTAGAAGGTTCTGAAGAAAAGGTTAAGCCACAAGCAAAACGCATTGTAAAGAAGGTTCCTGTGATGGATACTGTCTTACCAGAAGAGATTAATGAAGAACCTAAAAAAAATTCAAAGAAAAATGTTGAACTAGTGGAATTTGATGCTTGTGCTAATGCTAATAATAACGATAGACTAGAGGAAAATGTATATGTAGATACACAAACATACGATGATGAAGACTCTGATTCACTAGAGCCCCGAGAGGTAAATGGTGTTAAATACTATGTTGACTCTTCTAATTATGTATACCATATTGAAACACAAGACCTTATTGGTAAGCTTAATGACAAGGGCGACAAAATCATCTTTCTAAGCGACTTCTCTGGTTCAGACTAGTAAAAAAATAAAAATACAATACTTTTTCAGAGTTCTAAATTACTTTGAGGCAAAGTAGGGTTTACCTTATAGTGCCAAACTTTTGGAACTATAAGGTATAATAAACCCAAACTACACTATCTCTAAATCTTCTTAAGCAATTACTCCAGGAACAACAACACGGGCCTCAGTCAAAATCTTCATCGCACGCTCTACCTGGGGCTTAAGAATAACATAGCGCTGGAACATCTTGGACCGGGTCTCCATAGCAACTTCAGTGTCCTCCTGGCTATCCTCCAACTCCACGCGCTTCACTACATTCTTCCAGTCCTTAATACTATTCATCCAGTGCTCAATTGTAAACTTCATGTAGAGGCGGTAGACCGTGACCGGCTTGCGCTGGCCGATGCGAAACACACGGTCAATGGCTTGCTTCTCGGAAAACGGCGAGTACTGCGGCTCAAACACAATGACATGGTTAGCACACACGAGGTTCAGCCCTACACCCCCACACTTGATCGTGATCAGCATAATGTTATTGTCGCCGTCGCGAAACTCCTCGAGGCTCTTCTGGCGCTCCTCCATACTCATCTCGCCGTGGAACATGGAAATCTTGTCATGACCGGCAGTCTCGAGCTTCTCACGCAAGAGGTTGAGCGACGTGACCCAGGTGCTAAACACCACCAGCTTCTCGCCCTTGGGAATCTCGCTCATAATCTGACAGACCTTGTCGAACTTGGCATTGACGCCCCAGCGGCGCGAGGTAGTGTCGGCATGGTTACACATGCGGCGCAGGTTGACAATGTAGCCGAGAAGCTTCTTGCGGCCCTCACCAGTAATGGTCTCGATGATCATCTGCCGCTCAAACTTCTTGTACTGCGTGAGTTGCGAGCTAGTAAACTTACAGTCGACGTCTTGAACGTTGTAGGCCGGCATAGGCAAGATGTCCTTAGTGCGAATGTGAATGTAGCTCTTGTCGACAAGTGAATGGCTGCGACCACCAATAAAGACCTTGAGGCTAAAGAGGTCGTTAGCCGAGTTCCAAATTGGCGTTCCCGTGAGGCACCACTTGGTCTTGGCCTCGAGGTAGTTGATGACCCCGAAGCGAACCGACTTATGATTGCGAATCTCGTGAGCCTCGTCGAGGAACACGCGAGTCCACTGGAAATCGAGCACTTGACCAATGTTCTTGCGCCGGTCCGAGATGAGCGTGTCGTAGGTGGTAACGACAACACGATAGTCGCGAATGTTCTCGAGGCGCTTCTTGGTCGTATACTGGGCGAAGTCCTGCTGGTTAGTGTCCTCGATGTAGCTGCGGAATTCCTCAGTCCACTGCTGGAGCAGGTTGTTCGGCACAACAATCAAATTGTGGCCGAGTTCGTCGCTAGACTGGTTCGCGATGTGGTAGAGCACGTCGATGGTCTTTCCGAGACCCATGTCGTGAGCGAGGATGCCACCGCTAGGGTAGCGGGCCTCTTGCGTCGTCATCCAATCCACCGCCTGCTGCTGGTGGTCGTAGAGCTGAATCTTGGTCGTAAAGCGCATGGTACACGGTTTTGTGTATGAGGTTTTGGTAGTGTTCTATGAACAAAGCAATACTATCAATTTTTTCTAGTGTAGGTTGTCGGTGGCCATCCAGCCAGTCAATTCATGTTCAACTAGACTAAACTATTTTATTTTGTAATTTCTAGATAAAAATCTTTACTACTTTCTCTACATTAATACTACATATCTTACAACACACACTACCTACACTAGCCTTCTCCTTTGCTACACAACTAGAGCAGCTAAATGCGTGTTTACAGTTCTCCGAGACTAGATTAACTCGCCGAACATTACAACTAGGGCACTTCATACCACTAGTAGAATTCTTCTGATCGGCCGACAATTCCACTAAGATACAACCAGTAATCTTTTGATTACATAGAGGGCAGCACTGACTACGCTTATTCCACTCTACCGAGCAGCTACCACAGGTTACAAAATGGCCACACGGTACATAGACTACTTCTCGATGGGCTTTTTCGTCACCACATACTACACATAGGTTGTTATTAGGGGCAACAATTGATGTAGATTTGAGTGGTGTAAATAGTGCCTGAGAGGTAATAGCACTAGTACTACGATAGGCATCTCGATTGATATTCTCGGCTAGATCTAGAAATTTCTGTTCATCTCGAGTCAACAATAGTTTATCTAGCTGCTCCCGAATCTGAGTCAAATAAATACCAAGACGAGTATCCTTGAAACTGTCTAAGTGATCTGAATTGTTAATAAACTGTTTTACTGTCTCTAGGTACGCCAGTTTCTCTAGCAGATTAAGGCTCTTTGTTAGCTCCTTGGCCTCTTCTAACTTTTGGAGAGCCTCTAGGCAAAAGACAATCTTATCTCCGTAGTCAGTATCCTCCTTCAACTCAACATTAGATAAATCAATACTCTTTACAACCGTTTCGCCACTCCTTAGAGTGTATGTAAAATCTAAATTAGAATCCCGAGAAACCGTGAAATACAGTTCCATCAACATAGACATTTCGGGCCATTTATATCCCTTTTCTTCCTTGGTCATGTTACTAATTCCAATATTAGTACCACTTAGGGTTAAATCTCGACCTAGCATAGTTACAATACCTAGAGCACGCTCAGCAACTACATCACGAATACGCTTAGCACTCTCGCCAATGACAAACTCTTTAGAAATAGCACGTAGCGTCGCCTCGTCAAACTCGGTACCACGATCCCCCACACCAATTGCCAGATCTACATTGTTGGGATATTGGGCTAGAATTTGTTCCTTTGTTACCTTGGTGTCACAGTGCGAACCATCCGACAAGAAAATAACCTCTACATCACCACTAGAAATTTTACGATACTTTTCAATTGTCTTGAGTGCGACATCAAAATTCGTACCACCGTTATGGCGCAATGAATCAGCTACACGACGCTTCATATCTTTGTAGGAACAGGAATCTATAGTACTAAATACATCACATCGCTCATCAAATAGGATAATTGTTAGCTCCTGGTATAGACCTTGTGTGGTTTCTAGGAACTCGTACATATCAATAATTCGTTCTAGAAATCCCTTGACACAACCAAGGCGGCTGTCTGGGTGAATACCTTGACTACTGTGGATAAATGGGTTATACTGTGAGCTTTGGTATGGATTGTAGGACATGCTACGAGGCGGTGGCATTGGCGTCATGATTGTCTGTAAGGCCCTGTTATCTTCGCGACCATCCATGAGCTGATTCATAGAGCCACTTTTGTCGGCACAAATAATTAGGCCCTTGGATTTGGATACTTTTTGTTCCAGGCAATGAATGACACAAGCCAATTTTTGGGGGTCGCTAGTCTCGTACGCGGTGATCTGGATTGATTCCATAGTGTTTTGTAGTTTGATGTGTATCTAGAGACCCAAATTTGGGTTCAATTTTGCCCTACAAAGTAATTTTATAAATTATATTTTATGAATTATATTCTATGAATTCTAATATTCTAGTTTTTAATACGTCCACCATTCTTTCGAAACTTTTTTAGCCACTCTTCCCTCTTTTTTTCCGAAGAAATTTCTGCCTGTTCTTCATGTCTTTCAATCTTAGGATCTTTGTAACGATTCGGATACAATAGGTGATTAATATACTTAAATCCAAAACTAGTATGGTCTTGCTTCATGCTTTCCACATTTTCTTTAACTATGCTCGCATCTCCAGATGAATAGTATACCGTCTTTAGTCCCACTTTACGCATTAGGTCAATACAGTTTTCACACGGCCGACTATTCATTAGCGAGCCATCTGCCCTACTTGAGCGGATGACGTAGATCTTGTACTTCTTTAAACGCTTCTTGAGTTGTTCGGGTGCGTAAAAAACACCACTTGCCATTCGGTACCATCTTCAGGTACTGCTTGGCCGAATGCTGGGACAGCAGGTCCATGACAGCCGCCGTCTCGGCATGCTGGGCGCAAACTGTATGGCTAGAGAAACATGTGCGGCTATTATTGTAGCCCATAGCCACTACCTTCTTCCCTCCTTTCGTAATAGCCGCGGAGTGCCGCGAGCAGACATCACTCTTCAGTGCATTATGACACAGTCGTGCCATCAGATTCGTGTTCAGCATCTCTTTAGTCGTTGTAGATTGTAAGTTTGTAGGTGTATATAATTCTACTAATAAATTTCAATTTACTTCAAATAAATACTTAAAGACTAGTTACTATAGGTATACAATATAACCAGAAATGATTCCTAAACTCACACCTGAAGACAAGATTAATATGTCGCTTAGTCAAATTAACCGCTACGAAAAGAAGTATACTAAGCTCACCTACAACAATAACTACTATATTCAATACTATGGTTATGATGTAGAACTAGACCAATGGGACATCCAATTCGACGAAAGTGATCGTATCTATGTAGCTGGTATCCTAGGAAATGGCAATGAATGGGAAACTAGCAATATCCTTTCTATTAAGCTGCGCAATGACCACTACAAGTGTAAGACCTCGAGTGGTACTGTATACCGTTTATACTGGTAAAGCATTTTTGTACCTTATATTGCCACAGTTAGCGAAGCTTAACCTTTATTCACATAAAGTAACGTCACTTGCCGAGTCTGCTCAAAGAGCAGACCGAGGCTGTAATTGGGGCAGAGCCCCAATTACTTGTGAAGCAAGGTTAACTTTTGGACACTCCACGATATCTAATAATAAATTTATTAAAAAACATATCTCAGCCTAAATTATAAGAAAAGAAATGGCTGCTACTTTTGATACTACTTTTGGCACAACTGCCCCTGGTTATACTATTACTAAATTTAGTACTCTTGGAAATTATACTGATGGTAGGTATAATTCTCAAGTAATAGATAGTAATAATAATATCTATGTTACTGGTTATATTAAAAATACAATAGAAAACTTGGTATTAGCCAAGTATACTAATACTGGTGCCCTAGATAAGACTTTTGGTGCCGGTAAAGGCTATATTATAGGTGACTACTATAATGGTCAAGAGTCAAGAGGAACATCCTTAGTACTAGATAGTACTGGAAATATTATTGTTACTGGATATGCCTATGATAATAATGGAGCTCAAAGATTATTATTAGCCAAGTACAAAAGTAATGGTGAATTGGATAAGAGCTTTGGGGGTGGCAAGGGTTGGCTAACCAGTGATTTTGGTTATTCTAGCAATGAATATGGTTCAACTGGAAGATCATTGGCCCTAGATAGTAGTGGTAATATAGTGGTTACAGGACAGTTAATAGATTTGCGGGATCAATCTGACCCAATTTTATTAATACTGGCCAGGTACAAACCCAATGGTGACTTAGATAAGAGCTTTGGTGGAAATGGTACTGGTTGGGCCAATACTAATGATGATATTATTAATCAAACTGGTCCTTATTCATTAGTTATTAACACAAAAACTGGCGACATTATAATATATGGTTCAAATTATGCAAATAATTATAGGCAGGATAACATTATAGTTAAATTTACTGCTAACGGAATATTAGATACCGATTTTGGAGATAAAAAAGGATATATAATAACTCAAGGGTCTAATTATTCAATATCACAAACTGGTAGTTTACAATTAGATACAGCTGGGCGTATTTTAATTACTGGTGTAGGATATACATTTGAAGGGTTTGGTACAATTTTAGTAAGATATATGAACAATGGCGATTTAGATACTTCTTTTGGTGAAAATAAAGGTTACACTATTATTTATATTCCTAAAAAAAATTATTATGGAGGAATTTCTTTAGTAAAAG
>JACCDM011510790.1_pt1 | contig 34691 bp, 62 predicted proteins | sample 7445851 | NCBI WGS metagenome assembly JACCDM01 (sample SAMN15323438, study PRJNA562643) | freshwater metagenome | isolation source: river surface water | place: USA:Blue River Watershed | collected 2017-08-16
TCCACGTTTCTCAGCTTCTTGGTGCGAGGGCGTGTTGAGGGGTTGGTCGGCGGGTATCCTTTCCTACACGAATAGGGCTATAAATAGTTTCGACTAAGCGCAAGCCGGCACGTCCGAACGTTTAGGAGTAGGGTGCGATACCCTAATAGTCCACCACCGCTAAGGCGTAGGGTCATAACCTATTAGCCAAAAGCTACCCCAGAAGCTGACCTCGGCTGGGTTATGGTGGCCGATAGGCATGAGGTTGCTAACCCCTAAAAGCGTCATGAACTTTGATAGGTTAGCTTTAGTCTTAGGCGCAGGGCGCAGACTGGCCTCCAAAACCGGTCATGCAGGGTTCGATACCTTGATAAGGCGCTCATCGCTAAGGGCGGTTGCGGATAAAGCAGCCATTACGCGCACTTACAGCCAGTTAGAAGTCTGGCCGATGACCTTTGAGAGAGATGACATGGCCACCTATAAACCTCCCGCGAGTGTAGCTACCGCAGCTCAACGCGCCCTTGACTGGATAGCTGAAGGCAAAGCCGGCTCAGGGTTCACAGACGTAGGTCGTGCCAGAGCAGCCCAGCTAGCAAATAGACGTGAAGTAAGCGAAGACGTAATCGCCCGCATGAGGTCATACTTCGCCCGCCACGTCAACGACCAGAACGCAGAAGGTTTCAACCTAGGCGAGAAGGGTTTCCCCAGTGGAGGCCGTGTCGCATGGGACGCATGGGGCGGTGACGCAGGTAAACGCTGGGTCAATGACATAAAGCTACCAGCCGACAAATAAAAAAATACCCCCACCCCCTCTCGTAGTCTTATACAGTAGACATAAGATAAGGTAAGAACAAACGATACCCCCGTATCTAAACGACCCGCCCCCCCTCTTATGCTCTAATACAGAGGAACATAAGACACACAAGACCGTAGGGATAATGCTAGCCCCGACACCATGCCTAGAACCCCGTTGCCCAAACCATGCAACAAACCAAGGCCGATGTCAGACACACCAAAGACCAGCATGGCTAGGCAGCACACGCAAGGCCAGACTGCCAAAAGATTGGCAAACACGAAGGCTCATAGTCCTAAAGCGTGACAAAGGTATTTGCTACTTATGCAACAAAGAAGGCGCAGACACCATAGACCACGTTGTTGCAGGTGACAACCACAGTCTAGAGAACCTCAAAGCCGTCCATGACAAAGCTCCACCTCATTGCCACAGATACAAAAGCTCTCAAGAAGGCCATGCTGCACAAGCTGCAAACCGTATCAAACCAAGACGCTAACAGTCCCTAACAAGACCAAGACCTAAACGTTTTAAGAAAAACCTAAAACCAAATTACAATTTTGCAACTTCCGCTTCACCACTGGGGGATAGCCCCTCCCCCCTCCCCAAGACAAGCACGGCGCGGTTAGCCGGCACACACAGACGCAGAACCCAGAGGGGGGTAGCCCCTTACTTTTTACCCGCATGGGAACATAGAGCTGCATAGCTCGAAAGGAGTCACCGCATGGCGACTGGTAGACCTGAAGGCCGTCCGGCTAAGCCTACTGAACAGAAACGATTACTCGGCAATCCGGGACATCGCCCTCTGCCTGAAGCGCCTATGCCTGAAACCGGTTTACCAGCTGCTAAAGGAATCCCGACTCCACCCGTGCTAGGCATTGACGGCACACGTCTTTGGAATCATTTGTGGACTGCCGGCAAACAGTGGCTAAGCCCTGACGCTGACATGCACATTATTGAATTGCTCTGCCAAGCTCACGATGAGGCTTCTGAAATTCGCCGTGCTATTGCTATCGGTGAAGTGCCTCGTTTCTACAAGTTGCCGAATGGTAGCTTTGTGAGTCACCCGCTTGTCACTCAGCTTCAACAGCTCCGCTCACAGTCAACCGCATGGCTTGCAGCTTTAGGATTTAGCCCCGCAGACCGCGCCCGTTTAGGTTTGGCTGAAGTTAGGCAAAGCGACGCGCTAGACGAATTGAACGCTAGACGTGCTTCTCGAATGAGAGAGGTAGTATAGTGGGTTCTATCATGATTATCAACGAGCAGTCCTTTGAGCAGCTGAAATCGGCTTTGCGCTCAGGCAACGACATTGAAACCGCTGCACATTACGCCGGCGTTTCAATTGCTAACGTTTACCGTTGGCTTGAGGTCGGCAAGTTTGAATCTGAGAAGGTTTCGGCCGGAGAGAAAATAACTCCGGAGAATAAACCCTATCTTGAGTTTTGGGAAGAACTACGGAAAGCACGAGCTGACGCTATCGTGAGAAACGTAGCATACGTCCAAACCGCTGCAAAGAATGGTTCGTGGCAAGCGGCAGCATGGTGGCTTGAACGCACCGTGCCTGAGCAGTATGCTCGAACTAAGACCAGCGAGAAAAAGACTGAGGAAACTCAGCGTTCCATTTCGGGAGATTAGCTATCAACCGCCTTCCAGAACCCGCCGAACATTGGCGTCCGACATGGGCAGTTCCACCTATGTCAGATACAACTAGGGGTGAAAACGTCACGGACTTCGCAGCGCTATTGCTTAGAGCCTCACGAGGCTTCAAAGCTGGAGAGCCTTTGGAGTTCACTGATTGGCAACAATGGCTAATGAACCGAGTGTTTGAAACGAACCCTGATACCGGTCTTTTGAGGTATAGGCGAGCGCTTATCGGACTTCCCCGCAAGAACGGGAAAAGTTTGCTGGGAACTGCTATGGCTCTTGAGCATTTGATGTATGGTCCAGAAGGCGCTCAGGTTTATTCAGCTGCCGGTGACCGCGCACAGGCTCGTATCGTGTTCGGTGAAGCCCGTCAACAGGTTATGAACAACCCTGACCTATCAAGGGTCGTAAAGGTTTATCGTGACGTGCTTGAAGTGCCGTCTAAGGGTGCTATTTATAGGGCGCTATCGGCTGACGCTATGAGAGCGCACGGTCTAGCCCCCTCGCTAGTGGTTGCTGACGAGTTGCACGGTTGGCCTAGCTCACCGACTAATCAACGCGGTGATGAACTCTGGGACGCTTTGACCAGCGGTTCTGCTGACCGCCCTGAGAGCCTCGTGGTTGGCATTACGACAGCCGGCGGTAATACAGACACACTTCTTGGCCGTCTTTATGAGCATGGCAAGCGTGTAGTTGAATCTGAAGGTGAACTTGACCCTCAGTTTGGATTTTGGTGGTGGGAAGCCGGCAATGACGCTGACCCTACTGACCCGAAGGTCTGGGAGATAGCTAACCCTAACCTTGCCGAAGGTCTACTTGACCTTGGTGACTTTGAGGCTTCTATTGCAGCCTCCGGAAGCTCTGGCTTTGCAGGTTTCCAGCGATACCGACTAAATCAGTGGGTTCGCTTGGCCGGCGAGGACTTTGTTTCTCCTCATTTTTGGGCTGAAGCTGCTCGTGAACAATCTATCCCTCGCGGAGCAACGGTTGTAGCGGGCTTTGACGGCTCTGTATCCGGTGACGCGACTGGTATTGTGATTCAAGACGTGAAAACAGGCACGTTGAAAGTCCATGCCGTCTGGGAGCCGAATGCCCAAGACCCTGACTGGGTCGTTGACCGCGCAGATGTAAATGCAGAAATCGAACGTTTGTTCGACACTTATGACGTGAAAATGCTTTGGGCTGACCCGTCATTCTATGAACCTGACGTGCTAGAGTGGTCAAAACGTTGGCGTAAACGCGTTGAGCGTATCCCGCCGACTAACCACCGTGTAGCACCTATGGCTCAGCAATTCATTGCCGATTTGGTGGCCGGTGACATAGGCCACGACAATGACCCTAGACTAACCCGCCACGTTCTCAACGCAGTAGCGACTGAGGCCGGCAGCTTCCGCAAAGAAAAGAAGGCTTCCCCCCGAAAGGTTGACCTTCTAGCGTGTGCAGTATTAGCAAACGGTGCTAGACACGCTACAAAGGAACGCACTCCAACGACCCGAAGGGCAACGATTCTATGACGCTATCACTAGACGAGCTAGGACTCATTGAGCGCCTACAATCGCGCCTAAATCACTACAACATTCGCAACATGGTGGCTGAAAACTACTATGAGGGTAAGAATAAGCTCAAAGACCTACGCATTTCTATTCCACCGCAGCTAACCTCAGTTGAGTCGGTTGTTGGCTGGGCTGGAACTGCCGTAGACGTTCTTGAAGAGCGCCTTGACTTTGAAGGCTACATGGGTGGCGAGGCTCTAGGCCTAAACGACATTTTCAACGCTAATCAGTTGGATTTGGAGTCTAGCCTTGGCCACAAAGACGCGTTTATCTACGGTGTTGGCTTTGTTGTAGTCGGTAAAGGCCGTCCTGAGCTTGGTGAGCCTAGTGAGCTAATCACAATTGAAAGCCCTAAGCGCATGACCGCAGCTTATGACCTTCGTAGCCGTAGACTAACCGCAGCTTTGCTTGTCAACCACGACAACGGCAAGATTTTAGGTGGAACGCTTTACCTTCCAAACGTCACTATCACTCTAGGCTTCTCAAAGGCTTGGTTTGAAGTTGACCGTGACGAACACAAGCTTGGACGTGTTCTGGTAGTTCCACTTATCAACAACCCGCGCTCTGGTGAAACTCACGGCCGTTCAGAAATCACTAAAGCCCTTCGCAGCTACACTGACAGCGCTATGAGAACCCTTTTGGGTGCAGAAGTTGCTCGTGAGTTCTACTCAGCCCCGCAGCGCTACGTTTTGGGCGCTCCAGAGGACGTTTTCACTGACGCTGACGGTCAAGCACTAAATTCTTGGTCTGTAATCCAAGGTCGCTTGCTCGGTTTGCCGTATAATGAAGACGAAGGCGTAATGCCACAGGTCGGACAGTTCGCAGCTAACTCAACTAGCCCTTATTTTGAACAAATCCGTGCCTACGCGCAGCTAGTGGCAGCCGAAACCGCTATCCCCGCTTCTTACCTAGGATTCCAGACCGATAACCCCGCTTCAGCTGACGCAATTCGTCAAATGGAAGCCCGATTGGTCAAGCGAGCCGAAAGACGACAGAAACAGTTCGGTAGAACATGGCTTGAAGTTGCTAAGCTTGCTCTATTGGTTCGTGACGGCGAAATTGCACCGGAAATTGACTCAGTTCGTCCAGTTTGGCGTGACGCTTCAACTCCTACCCGTGCAGCTAGCGCAGACGCAGCTATCAAGCTAATTCAGGCCGGTGTATTGCTACCAGATAGCGAAGTCACTTACAACCTAATCAACTTGAGCGCCAATGACAAGGCCGTCCTAACCGCGGAGAAGCGTGACAATCAAGCGTTAGCATTGGTCGCGAACTTGGCTCAGGCAACCTCACAGGCCGTTCAGACTATAACTCCTAACACTGGAGCGTAATGGCAACTAAGACCGAAGCCCGCTTGAAGTATGAGCTATCGCAGCGTAATCAAGCGAACATGAGGGCAGTGGAAACTCTGCTGGAGCGTGAGGCTAACAGCGTTTTGCTGGCCGGTCAAGAGCTAAGCCGTCAAGAAATGGGCGGGTTTCTCCGGACTATCGTGCCAGAGCTTATCCGCAAATACGGAAACGTCAACGGTGCAGCTGCCGTGAAATACTACGACCAGCAACGCTTGCTTTACTCTAAACGCGGTCTTGAAACTCGTGCAGCTAACCGTGCAGCTGCTAAGAAGACTCAGTCTGCAATGTATTTCGCAAAAATGGCTGACATTGACCACAAGAAACTAGCTGACCCTATCATTGGATACAGCATGGCTAGGTTCAGTGAAGCTGGATTTGACGTTATGCGCGACCAAACCGTGTCGGCAATGACTAGAGCCGTTGGAAGCTACAACCGTGATACGATTCTGTATAATGCAGGACTTGATGAGGCGGTCGTGACCGTGCAGCGTGTAGCTGAAGCTGACGCGTGTGCATTTTGCGCTCTAATGGCCTTTAGCTCTACCCGTTCTGCTTCCGGTAAGGCGTTGGACGTAAGAACCACCCAATACGCGGTGGACTTCCACGACCGTTGCCGTTGCTCTATCGAAACCCTTTATGAAGGCGATAGCCCAATTCGACCTCCCTACTATGACAAGTTTGAGGAAGAATACCTAGACGTTTACAAGGGAAACAGCGTAAGCGATACCCTAGCCGAGTGGCGTGGAGCTACCGGCCGAAACTAAAACTTCCGACATACCGTCGGGGCAGCCGCATGGCTGATAATCCTGCATAGGAGAAAACGCAATGAGTGAAACTGAAATCACTAACCCAGAGCCTACTAACGAAGCTTCAGACGCAGAGGTGCAAACTGACGCAACTGAAACTGACTGGAAGGCCGAAGCTCGCAAGTGGGAAGCTCGTGCGAAAGCTGGAAAAGCTGACGCAGAAGCTGCAAACAAGTGGCGCGAGTATGAGCAGAGTCTAAAGCCAGTCCAAGAGCGACTAGCTGAGGAACTTGCTCAAGCTAAGGCAGAAGCTTCTGAGGCTTCTGTAAAGCTAAACCGTTTCGAGGTCGCTGCTCAGAAGGGCGTTCCAAACGAAGCGATTGAATTGCTGACCGGCTCAACCCGTGAGGAACTTGAGGCTTCAGCAGACAAACTGCTCTCGCTCATTGCGAATCAGTCAAAACCAAACACCCCTAAGCCTGACATGAATCAAGGCAAGCCTTCAACTGGAGCAACCGGCTCAACAGCCGACCAGTTTGCAGCTGCCCTTGCAGACTTAATCTAAAAACTATCAAGGAGATAAAACATGGCTGACCTTCAGCGTGGCTCAGCTGGCATTTACTTGCCAGAGGCCGTTTCAGGAGAAATCCTTTCAAAGATGACCGAAACTTCGGTTGTTCAGACCGCAGCTCGCCGTATTGCCCTTCCGGGTAATGGCACTGCCGTCAACATCGTGACCGGTGAACCTACCGCAGCATGGGTTGGCGAAACCGAGGCTAAGCCAGTATCTAACGGCACTGCTTCAACTAAGGTTCTACGTCCATACAAGTTGGCCGTTATCGAGACCTTCTCAAACGAGTTCCGCCGTGACCTTCCAGCTCTATACGCTGCTCTTGCAGAGCGTCTACCAGCTGCACTGGCTAAGAAGTTTGACACCACCGTATTCCACGGAACTGCTCCGGGTTCTGACTTTGACACTCTTGCGGGTGCAACTGCTAACGTTCTAAACTACGCTGGTCTTGTTGACGCAATGAGCGACATTGGCGCAGCCGGCTACGACATGAACGGTATCGTTGTTGCACCTCAGGGTGAGGCAGCCGTTCTAAGCCTTGCAGACACCACTGGCCGTCCGCTATTCATTAGCAACCTTCAGGCTGAGGGCGCAATTGGTTCGCTAATTGGCCGTCCGGTTCTAAAGAGCCGTGCAGCTTACCTAGACGCAACCACTGACGTTCTTGGTTTCGCTGGTGACTGGACTCAGGCAGTTTGGGGTCAGGTTTCTGACGTCACTATCAAGATTAGCGACCAAGCTACTCTTACTGCCGGCGCTGAAACTATCAACCTATTCCAGCAGAACATGTTCGCAGTTCTTGCTGAGGTTGAGGTTGGTTTCCGCGTGTCTGACCTTGCAGCTTTCAAGAAGCTAACCGCCTAACATTAGGCAACCCCGCTAGGAGGGGCAACGCCCTCCGGACGGTGGTCGTGAGTGTGCATTCCACATTCAGCCCCTCCTAGCACTCCTAAACTTTTAGAAAGGCAAGCATGAGCTGGACACTTCCACAAGACATTCTTGACCGTTGGGTCGGCGCTAATGCCCCTACGGACACAGACCTTCTAAACGCTCTTATCGCTGACGCTGAAGCTATTGTGCTTGCTGAGTATCCTGCAATTCAAACCCGTATTGACGCTAACGAGCTATCAGTTGACGTTGTTGTCATGGTGGTTTCACGCATGGTTTCACGCGTCCTACGCAACCCCGATAACGTGAGTTATTGGCAGCAAACCACAGGACCATTCGGTCAAGCTAGAAACTTCGGCGAGAACGCCGTTGACATCTGGCTTAGTGGCGAAGAAAAACAGCTACTAGCGCCTAAGCGCCGTGGCAAATCGTATGAGGTTGACCTTGGCCACCGAATGGGCAGCCAATCTGATGACCTTATCTGGATTGAGTTAGGCGACAATTTCTAACATGAGCTTTATCCGCGGTGGCGAAACCATTATCATTACGAGGCGCTCAGCGACCTCTACGGACGATTACGGCAACAAAACGTATGCAACTACCACTATCACCGTAAAAGACGCTCTGGTGGCCATTGGTGGCACTTCTGAGCCTATTGACGTGGCGCGTGACGCAGTGGATTCTAGCTTGACAGTGTATTTGCCTAATGGCACGGTTGTTCAAGACGGTGACGTGTTCACTATCCGCAACAGCAAGTGGGTCAAAGACGGTCAAGCCCTTGAGTGGATTTCACCGTTCACTAGCTTTGAAGGTGGCGTTGTAGTTCCGCTTAGGAAGCGCAATGGCTAAAGGTGTTCGTGTGACGGTTGACCCTCGCGGGGTCGAATACTTTTTGAAAACGAACAAACCGGTTCGTGACATGTTGGCTAAGACAGCTAACAACGTTCTAGTTGAAGCTCAAGCTACTGCCGATTCTGCCCAGAATGGGGCGGGTGGTCGTGTGGCCGGTTATGCCGAAGCGGGCTTCAGGATTGAATGGCGCACGAGCAGCAAGCGTCCACAAATTCGTATTGCAAGCAACGCAGACGGCAAGACCGCAACGGCCGTGCATTTTTACACACAGAAACGTGACGGTGTAGCTCACCTTAGAGCTGCCCTCTACAAGTTTGTTAGCTCACACAATTACAAGGTCTGGCCTATTGGTCAAAATTACGGGTTCAAGAAAGGCGCTAAATAATGGCTATCATCTTCCCCGACATTGAGAAGACTCTGGTGAGCTATTTCGCTACCGCATTAGGCAATACCGTTCGCGTTGGCACTAAACACTCTCAGCCGGACGAAACGCTGCCGAGTAAGCAATTGGTTATCACGGTTGCTTATGGCGTTGAAACCACTGACAGGGTCACAAAGGAAGCTAACGTGACGCTTGAAGCTTACGCTGACACTTACGTTGACGCTTCAGCTTTAGGCCTTCTTGTTGAGGCTTTGGCTCGTGATTGTGTTGGCACTGAAATCAAACGGGCTGAAGTTAGACTCGGCCCAGTTCGCACTAATGAGGACTCTGAACAAGAGCGCCGTTCTATTGACGTTGGCTTGATTGTCAAGGGAATAGACCTATAAGTTTCTGCACCGCAGAAAACGCCCTCTAGGGCAAAACCCTTCCTGAAAGGAAAATCACTATGGCACTTACTGCCGACAACGTGGTCGTGGGAATCACTGGAAAAGTTTACTCCGGTGCAACCACTGCTACTGCTCCAACCACTTCAACCTCAACTCTGACTGGCTTTGATGAGCTAGGTTATGTGAGTTCTGACGGTGTGAGCTTCACCATTGACAAGTCAACTAACCAGATTCGTGCATGGCAGAACGCAGACCTAGTTCGTGAACTAGTCACCGAGGCTACCGTCACTTACTCGTTCACCCTTCTTGAAACCACTCAGGACACCCTTGAGCTTTACTTCGGTTCTGCAATGGTTGGTGGCAAGATTCAGCTAAACCCTTCAAACACCGGTGGCAAGAAGTCTTTTGTCATTGACGTTGTTGACGGTGCAAAGGCTATCCGCCACTACATTCCAGCTGGTGAAGTTCTTTCGGTTGAGGCTCAGACTATCCAGAACGGCGAGGCTCTCGCTTACGGTGTGACTTTGACTGCCTACGCTACTTCTGGTCGCGTTGCAGACATCTTCCACTCGGAGTTTGAGGCCTAAAACCCCCCAGACTGCTAGGGGGCAGTTGAGCGGTCACTGCCTCCTAGCTTGCTCCAAGACCGCTAACTAAAAACCGCTAAAAAAGGAAACGAAATGACCGCTCCAAAAACTTATACTTTTGAACACAAGGGCAAGAAGTTCACTATCCCAGCCTTCAACGCTCTACCTATGGGCGCTATCCGCAAAGCTCGCAAGGCCAAGGACGAAGCTGACCAAGCGTTTACTATCCTTGAAGCCGTTATGCCGGAAGACTCACCTGAGCTTGCAGCGGTTGACTCTATGGCAGCTGCCGAGTTCAACGAATGGCTTACCGGCTGGACTGAGGGCGCTTCAGTGGGGGAATCTGTAAACTCCGAGAACTAATCGAGGAGTATCCCGCAGAGCTTGCTTATGAGTTTCGCGCTAGGTTCAACCTGAGCGTGTTTGACATAGGTGGCTCAGTGTCATGGCTTGAAGCGGTGTTATTAGTCAACGTTGTTGCCCGCGATAGTAGCTCATGGCTTTTTGCCCGCATGAATGACTGGAAGTATCCAGTTAGTCGTGAATGGATTGTTGCAGCTCACACTTACGACCTTCTTTATGCCATAAACAGCAAAAAGAAACCGAAGCCGTATCCTGCCCCGTGGCCTGACCCTGACAAGAAAAAGATTGGGTCTAACACCCCGCAACCTCGTGAGGTTGTTCGCAAACTACTTGAACGTATGAACCCGAAAGAGGATTAGCATGGCTGAAAGAGCTTTAGCAACCGCCTTTGTGAACATAGTCCCCGGAACAAAGGCTATGGAGCAATACCTCAAGGGCGGTCTTGGCGCTAGTGCCACTTCTGCTGGAGGTAATGCTTCTGCTGGTTTCGCTAAGGGTTTCGGCGGTAAGCTAAAGGGTCTTATTGGTCCAGCTTTTGCGGTCGCTGCCGGTGTCGGTGCAGCTGCCTTTGTTAAGAGCGCTATTGGTGCAGCTGAATCCGCTATGGTCGCTGACAAGCGCCTAAGCCAAGTTGCTCAGTCTATGAACATTTTCGGGACTGAAACTGGCGCGGTTGTTAGCCGTCTAAATGAGTATGCCTCTACGCAGTCGCGCCTTTTGGGTGTTGATGATGAGTCAATCAAATCAACTCAAGCAAAGCTTCTAACCTTCAAGGAGCTGGCTCTAACTGCCGGTGACGTTGGCGGGGCTTTTGACCGTGCAACTATGGCAGCGTATGACTTAGCTTCTGCCGGTTTCGGTTCTGCTGAATCTAACGCTATCCAGCTAGGCAAGGCGTTGAATGACCCTATCAAGGGTATGACAGCGTTGAGCCGTTCTGGTGTGACCTTCACTGAAGTTGAAAAGGCTCGTATTGCTACTCTGGTTGAGAGCAACCAAATGGGTGAGGCTCAAAACCTTATCCTTCAGGCTATTGAAACTCAGGTTGGCGGGACGGCAGCTGCTACGGCTACCGGCTCACAGCGTATGCAGGTCGCTTTTGATGAGCTGAAGGAAAGTGTCGGCATGGCACTTGCTCCGGCTTTTGAGAAGTTTGCCGTTGCTCTAGTGCCTATCGTTGATAAGCTTGCTCCTATTATGGTGTCGCTTTTCACTGAGCTTAGCCCTATCTTTGACATGCTAATTGGCGTTCTTGACCAGCTTATGCCGGTCATGCAGCCTTTGGTTGACGTGTTTGGCTTGCTTATTGCCGTGGGCATTGAGATTATTCAAGCCGTGCTACCTCCACTCATTGACCTATTTATTGGGCTTATGCCTTTGATAAGCGGTCTGGGTGAGTTGTTTGCGGTTATTGTTCGCGCTATTTTGCCACCGCTTGTCAAGCTACTCAATGACGTGCTAATCCCTATCATTTTGTGGCTTGCTGACATTCTTGTGACTTACTTCATTCCTTACTGGACGAAGCTTGCTGACGTTCTTGGTGGAGTGTTGGCCGTTGCGGTTGACATTGCTACCCGCGTTTTCAAGGGTCTTATGAAAATTCTTGAGCCGGTATGGAACGCCGTGAAGCCTCTCATTGAGGGCTTTATGTCGCTTATGGGTTTGAAGCCGGTCAAGTTGAGTGTTGGTATCAAAACGACTGGCACTAGCGCCCTTCCGGGGCTCAAGACAGGCAAGGGCATTGACTTGTCTAAGTTCACTGGAGTTTCTACCGGTGGAGGCTTGAAGACCGGCGGGTCGGGTGGCACTGACGCTAAGACTATCGCTGCTAACAATAAAGCTATCAAGGCAGCCTTGACTAAAGCTGGTAAAGCGGTCAAGAAGGCGTATGCTAAATACAACGAGGAAGTCGCTTCTGCTCAAGCTGATTACGCTAAAGCAACGGCCAAAATTGACAAGCAATACAACGACACCGTTGGACAGCTAACTCTCACCCGCGACAACGACCTAGCTAGCGCTCTAAAAGACCACAACGCTAACGTGTTGGCTATCCAAAAAGATTTTGCTAACAAAATGGCTGACATTGTTCAGCAGAGCAAAGACCGACTACGCTCAGCTTTTGAGTCCGTGACGGCGGTTGACGTTGGCAAGACTTTTGCTGACTTGGCTACCAAGAACGCTGACGGTCTAATCTCTAGCTTGCGTGAGAAGCTACTTCGCGCTCGTGAGCTTGTCGCTAACGCTGGTAAGTTGGCTAGCGCAGGTTTCTCGCAGACGTTCATTGAGCAGGTTGTTTCACAGGGTCCCGACGCTGGCAACGCTATGGCTAAGGCTATTTTGGAGTCTAGCCCTGACGCGCAGGCTGAGATTCAGAACCTTTTCAGCGACACTGAGAAGCTTGCCGGTCACGGCATGGACGCTCTAGCTGACCAAATGTATGAAAAGTCTGGCTTAGCTAACGAGGCTTTGCGAACTCTATACTCGCAGGCTCAAAAGGATTTGACTGACGCTCTAGCTTCTGAGGCTGAGGCTTACGCCTTCCGACAGACTGAGATTCAAAAGACCTTTGACGAGGGCATGGCAGCCGCGAAGGTTGCCCGCGATGAGGCTATGGCCGTGGCTGAGCAGGAACTCAATGACGCGCTTGCAGCTGCAACTAGGGCTCTAAACGAATCGTTGAAGGCTATTGAGGACGAGCTAAACACTAGCTTGAAAGAGTTCAAGGGTCAGCTAAAGGGTCACGCTAAAGAGATTGCAAGTATCAAGAGCGACATCGCTGACGCTCGCACTGAGGCCATGAAGCCGATTGTGATTACTCGTATTGAGAACGTGGTTGTCAATACAAGCTACGGCAGCTCTAAGAATAATAGAATTGCAATGGCAGCCGGCGGTCTTGTGACCCGTCCGACTGAAGCCCTAATCGGTGAGCGTGGTCCAGAGCTAGTTATGCCTCTAGATGAGTTTGCTCAATTGACTGGCCGTGACGGTAATGGCTCAACTATCAACTATTACGCAGCGCCTAATCAGTCATTGAACGCTGAGCAGGCTCTATTCCAAGCAATGAAGCGAGCTAAGGTGGTAGCAGCATGGTAAACGTGACCATTTCGTTAGTTGGCTCTAACGGCGACACAATTGACCTAGTAGATTCTGGTGACTTTGTTCTGCTGACGGGCGTTGGCGGTTTCGGTATTCCGGCGACCGCGGTTCGTATTGACGACAGCGCCGGTGACGGTGGAGTTTGGCGACACACCAAAAAGGGTGTTCGTGACCTTGACCTTCCTATTGCTATTCTTGGAACTAGCGAAGCTGACGTTCAGTCTAAGCTACGCCGGTTGTCAAGACTTTTGCAGACCACTAATGGCGCGACTAAGATTGTGGCCAATTTTGGGACTAGCAGCTTGTTCTTGGAAGCGCACTATGTTGGCGGTGCAGAAACTCAGTTTGGGTCTGACGCTACGGGCTTCTTTTGTCGCTGGGTGTTGCAAATGCAAGCGCCTCAACCTTATTGGCAGACCACGCTTGAGGAGTCATTTGACATTGGCGCTGGAAGCTCTGGTCGTGGGCTTTTGCCTGAGTTGACTAAGCTAAAGGTTTCGTCTAGCCAGACTCTAGGCGTTGTCACGGTTGATAACGCGGGTGACGTAGTTATTTATCCACGCTGGGTTATCAATGGTCCCGTCACTGACCTTGTGATTAGCAATGGCGTTCAATCGTTTGGATTCCCAGCTGAGATTCTGGCCGGTAGAACTTATACGGTGGACACTAGCACGGGTGAAGTTTTCAACGAAAATGATGAGAACATCTACTACTTGCTTGGAACTGCTCCGAAGTTGTTCGGCATAGCTCCGGGAATCAACGGTATTTCCGTGACCGGCGTGAACGCTAGCCCAGATACTCAAATTACTTGCTACTACTCGCCACGCTATGAGGTTATTCACTAATGAAGGTTCAAGACCTAACGGTTGAGGTAAGAAACGGTTCTTATCAACGAGTTGGCCAGCTTTTGCCAGCTGACTTGATTGGTTTGACCGTTGTCATGCGATACAACAATGTTGGGTCATGGAACATTACCCTTCCTAGTGACCATAGACTCGTTGACGAGCTTCGTGCAGCGGGCGCTGGAATTATTGTGGCCGTTGAGGGTGAAGTTATTTTCTCTGGCTATACGACTACGGCTATCTTGCAGCAAAGCAAGGATAACCCGCTAGGTGACTGGTCTATTCAAGGCGTGGACGATAGCGTTATTTTGGCTGAGCGCCTAGCTTACCCGTTGCCTTCTGAAGCTGACGTGACCTTGCAGACTACGGCTAATGACATTCGCACGGGTGTTGCTGAAACGGTCATGAAGGGCTATGTTTACGACAACATTTCAGCTTTTGCTGGAACGGTTCGTGCCATTGACCACTTGACCGTTGAAGAAGACCTTGCTCGTGGCGCTCAAGTGACCGGCAATGCTCGTTTTACAAACTTGCAAGAGCTTCTTTATGGACTAGCTCAAACCGGCGGTCTTGGATTTACTGTGAAGCAAATTGGTTCTGGCCTTGAGTTTGAAGTATTTGAGCCTATTGACCGGTCTTTGAACATTCGTATGGACTTGGACAACGGCAAGCTAACTAGCACCGAGTATTCTTACGGGCAGCCAAAGGTCACGCGTGTAATCGTAGGCGGTGGAGGCGAAGGTGAGAACCGCGTCTTCTACGAGGGGTCTACCACTGAATCGGTGCAAGCTGAGAGCGCATGGTCGCGTAGGGTTGAAAAGTTCATTGACAGCCGTGGTTCTGAAGGCTCAATTGAGCTTGAACAGAGCGCAGCTGAAGCTCTCGTTGACGAAGGTAAAACAATTGTCAATTTGAGCGTGACTCCGTCTGACGACCAGACCATGAGGTTCGGCTATGACTGGTATCTTGGCGACAAGGTGACGGTTGTTGTTGGCGTAGTTGAAACTACCGCGGTTGTCACAGAGGTTGGCTTGAATGTCGCTAAAGACGGGGTTCGTATTGGGGCAACGGTTGGCACACCGGTAGCGGTTGACTTTGAGTCCAAACTTATTAGCGCTCAACAAGACCAGTCTGAACGTATTGGTAATCTGGAGCGCAATGAGCCGGGACTGGTAGCTACGACAGTCAAACAGCTGGTCAATAACCGAACGGGCTTCACGTTGACTAAGGGGCAAGCGGTTTACATAAACGGCGCTCAAGGCAATAGAGTCACGGTGACATTAGCTAAAGCTAACACTGAAACCACTAGCTCTAAGACTTTTGGTATCGTTGAAGCTGACATACTGAACAACCAATCTGGATACATTCTCACTGAGGGCAGTATCCAAGGCGTAGATACGACAGCTTTTACTGACGGTCAAGCTGCATGGTTGAGTCCAGACTTCTCTGGGGGTTGGACGCCGACTAAACCTCAAGCGCCGAATCACGTTGTTCTTATCGGTTTCGTAGAACGCGTTCATGCCGTAAACGGCTCTCTATTTGTGAAGATTCAAAACGGCTTTGAGCTTGAAGAACTTCACAATGTAAAAATAACCTCACCCACTGACGGGCAATTCTTGAAGTATCAAGCTAGCACCGGCCTTTGGATAAATAGCAACTAATAGGAGCAGGAATGGCAGAAAATAGCTTTCCCTTTGAGAATGTTGACGTTTCTGAAACGCAATTCTCTCAGTGGGCGCGAAACTTTCAAGACACCGGTGTAAAGGGTATTCCCTCTGGCACTGAACTAAAAGTCACTGGTGACGATTCAGGTATGCAGGTTCGTGTTGCAGCTGGCCAAGCGTTTGTTCGTGGCCACTATTACATAAACACTCTGCAAGCGACAGTGACATTGACCTCTGCTGGAACTGACACCCGCATTGACGCTATCGTGTTGGAGCTAAATCCAGCAACTAACAGTATCGCGTTGAGGGTTCACGAAGGCGCTCCAGTAGTTAGCTCACCAGAAGCACCGGCGTTGATTCAAACTGACGCGGGTATTTATCAGTTGCTTTTGGGTTATGTCACTATCCCGAATGACGTTAGCTCTATCACTTCTGGCATGGTTAGCGATAACCGAACTTTTATGGGAAACCGTATTGGTATCTGGACTAGCGCGACACGTCCAGCTAACCCAGTTGAGAACTTCACCATTGGCTACAATACAACTATTGGCGGAAATGAAATCTGGTTCAATGGCCAGTGGCAGCTTTTCGGCAACTGGTCTTGGTCAACTTCTGGCCGACCTACGACCCCTTCGATTGGTTTGATTGGGTATAACACGTCTTTGGGTTATCACGAATACTGGAATGGCTCTGCATGGGTCAGACAGGTAATAATCCCAATTCCACCAGACCCAATTTCACCGTTCCTATACATGGGCGCATAAGGAGATAATAAATGGCTATCGCATACAAGGTTCTAGGGCAGACTGCTCCTACGACTACCGCTAACGTAAACTTGTTGACTATTGACGCTGGAAAATCGGTTGCAATTTCAACTATCAATGTGAGTAATCACACTGCTGCTGCTGCAACTTATCGAATTTTTGTTCGTATTGGTGGGGCTACTGCCGGCATTGGCAATGACATTTCTTATGACATTACCGTTCCAGCTAAGGCTAAGATTGCTGAAACTATTGGCGTGACCCTAGCTGCAACTGACGTTGTCACGGTGCAGTGTGACCCCGCTAACTCGATTACTTTTACCGCGTTTGGTCAGGAGAATAGCTAATGGCGATTTCAACAATTGGTGGAGCTGCTACTGGAGCTACTGATGAAGGCGCAGCGATTGTCAAATCTGCTACGCTAACCGCTGGCAACTCAAAAATTGTCGGCCCTTTTAGCGCTGGCTTGTATGTAGCTGAAATTACTGGAACAACTTACAATAATACGCCAATAGGCTTGTATTCTTATGTTGGCTCAACGCCTACGCTTGTGGTAAGTTTGCCGATTTCTTCTGAAGCCCTTGCTGGAACTTTTGCAGGTAAGACTGCTCGTATCTTTACATTGACCGGCACGGTTGACGGGTTTACCGTTCCAACTGATTTCTTGCCAGTCAACGTGATTATCAAGAAGTTTACCCCCGCTTCAGTTGGAGGATTCACTTATGTCCCAAACATACAAAGCCCCGCTTTTACAAGCGTAAACATTGGAACATCGTGTTATTCAATGTCGTTTGCTTACAAAAATGGCTTTATGGCCTACGGTTCTTATTCTGGCGGAAACTGCATTTCTAACGATGACGGCGTAAGCTGGGGAAACGTTCTAAATGGCGACTACACCGTGGCCTCTACTGACACTAATTTTGTCTATGTTCAAAACAACAGCAATACCTATTACACCTATCCACATGGCTCATTCAGCGGAACTAGCCGCTCATTTGGTTCAAACACCCCGAACCCTTATGGCGGAAACAGAATGGCCTATGGAAATGGTGTTCTAGTTATGTTTAGTCAAGGCGTGAACTCAGTTTATACGACTGATACAAACGCTACATCGTGGACTGTCACAACTGGGCTTGCTTTTACTCCTGATGCAATTTGTTTTGACGGAACAAAGTTTGTTGCTACCGCCGGAACTAGCACTTATACCTCAACTAATGGAACTAGCTGGACTCTGATTAGCACTTCTAGGCCGTCTGGTTATGTTGACATCTATTACGGCAATGGAATGTATTTAGTGACTCCAAACAGTGCAGTAGCTACCTATTACACAAGCACTGACTTGGTGAACTGGACTTCTCGTTCTAACCCTTTTGGCGCAAATGACTTGAACTGGGCTATCTACCGCAATGGCGTTTGGGCTATGGGGCGCTATGGAAGCTCACCGTATGCTTCTTATGACGGTATTTCAGGCTGGGTAAGCCTTGGCCTTGGCGGAACTTATCAAGGCGGTATCAATAACAGTGGAAAATTCTGTATTTTGCTTTGGTCATCTTCAGGCGTAAGCACCAGCACGAATAGAAATGGAGTTGTAGTCTAATGCGCTACGAAATTACTACCGATTTGACTATCAATTGCTTCAACGCTCAAGACCTTTTGATTCTTATCCAGCCGGCTAAACCAGACGGTTCAGCGTGGGCTTCAAAAAAGGAAGCTGAAGCTTGGATTCAAGCTTGGATTGCTGAGCAGGAAGCTATTGCATTGGCCGTGCCGGAAACTCCGGTTGAGTAATGGAAGACCAAATTCTTGAACTGACCCGACAGGTCACTATCTTGAATGAGCGCCTTCCAAATCACATTACTTGGACGGAACGCAACGTTCTTGACCACGAAAAACGAATCCGCAACCTTGAGCAGTTCCGATATTTGATTATGGGAGCTGCCTTGGTTGGCGGTGGAATTGGCGGTTCGCTAGTTTCGCAACTTTTAGGAGCATAAATGGCTAAGAAAATTGTGACCTCAGTTGAGGTTGAGCCGGTTGAAGAAGCCGTTGAGGTTGAGTGGCTTGACGAGCCTATTATCGTTGAGCGCCCTGAGCCGGCCGTAGAGCCGTTGGAAGTCGTTGCCCGCGTCATTGGGTCATACGAGCTTGTTGAGGGCGACAGCTGGGCTTCAGTGGCCGGTAAGAACCCTCTAGTGGGCAAGACTAAGCATGAACGCGCGGTTGAGCTTGCTGCCCGCTACGGTGAGGCCGTGGCTGGGAAGGTTATCGAGGTATAAATGCAGTTCCCTTTTGACAAGCTGCCTCGTATCAGTAGCCCTTTTGGGTGGCGTAAAGACCCTCTAGGTCGTGCTGATAAGAAGCACCATAACGGTTGCGACTTCGCAGCTGCCTCTGGCACTTACATTGAGAACATTCATGACGGTATCGTTATTTTTGCCGGCAAGAGTTCTCGTGTGAAGCCGGACGGGTCTGTTGGAGGCTACGGCTACCATGTTCAGGTTCGTATGCAGATTCTGGGTGAGTGGTATGTTGCAACTTATGCTCACATGATTGCTGGGTCTATCAAGGTCAAGAAGGGACAGCGTATCGCTGAAGGCACTATTTTGGGTCGCGTTGGAAGCACCGGCGATTCAAGTGGTCCACACTTGCACCTTGAAATCAATAAGGGCAAGACTTACCGCTGGTCTGCTGACGGTTCTGGGTATGTTGACCCTATTGCGTTTATCAAGAAGGTTATGGCTTTCAAAGAGGTCAAGGCTAGCATTGATAAGCCGACTCCGGCAGACGCACCCGTTGCTCCAGTGGCGGTTCACGAGAAGCCAAAAGTGGTCGTGAAGCCGGCGAGCGCTGCACCGAAACTTTACAAGGTGAAGGCCGGTGACTCGTATTGGGCTATTGCTGATAAGCATGGTCTGGATTTCAAGGCGTTGCAGAAGTTGAATGACTCTAAGCCGTTGAATCCGGGCGACAAAATTAGATTGAGCTAAACATTGACCGCGGAACAGGAAACGAAATGAAGATTCTTTGGGACGCTATCAAAAGAACCTTTGCTCTAATCGGCACTGAAATTGCGTTGATTATGGCTGCCGGTTCAGTTATGGAAGTTGAAGCTTGGAAGTCTGCGATTATGGCTGGCCTTGCAGCTGCTATGAGCGTCTGGGCTAAGATTGGCCGTTCGTATTACAGTGACGGCAAGCTCTCTAAGACTGAAGTTGATGAAGCTTTCGCTGATAACTAAATAAAGAATTATCCCCCTTGACCTTTACCGGTTGAGGGGGATTTTTTTGTTATTGATTCGTTACCAAAATTGTTGCTTAGGATTTGCGCTCTGTTCCTGAGTGTGTCATTGTTGTATTACGAAGCCCACGGGGGGCAGAAAGAGAAGGTAAAAAATGGCAACAGTAGTAGTAAACGCAGGTAAGCAACTTAACCTAAACGCACTTTTCGGCAACTTGGTTGAGTGGGAAAAATACGGCGAGAAGGGTCACTACGCCCTTGGCACGTTTAGCCCTCTAAAGTTAGCTGCTAACCCACGCACTTACAAGGGCGTTGAGTTGCATGACTTTTTTGGTTTTGGCGGTTGGACAGCTGAAGGCCGTGGCCGTGTTGAGTTTGCCGGTGAAATGGTGCAGGGTCCACACGCTTACTTGGTTGAGCATGGCGTTTACCTTAGCGCAGAGGCACAGCCCGATGATGTAGCGTTTTTGGTTGAGGTTGGCAGTGAGCTTACTTTTGCCGGCACGACTTACAAGGTAGTCAAAAACGTTTACCGTGGCCTTGAGCTTGAGGTGATTGGCTAATGGGCGCGGTAAGGGCTGAGGGCTACAAAGCAACCGTGACCCTAGCTGACGGCCGTAGCATTAGCCGGCAGTCGCTACACCCAGAGGAGGCGCTTGAGCGTATGATTGACTGGGTTGCGAAACAGCGTGAGTTTGCAGACCGCAAAGGATTCAGCATTATTACTGAAATAAAGCCGATACACGGAAAGCGTATCGAATAGGTTTACCCCTGCCCCCCAAATCTCGGGGGTAAAAGCGAAGCCCCTGCCAATGACGGCGGGGGTTTCTGCTATCTGGCGACACGCCGAAGTTCAAGGGAGGCTTGACAGCGCCGGCTTCAAGATACCCTGATAGTCATGAAGATACTTTTTCTTGACCTTGAAACGTCTCCGAACCTCGCGCACGTCTGGGGTTTGTGGCAACAGAACGTGGCTATTAGCCAGCTTGTGAACTCTACGGAGGTCATTTGTTTTGGCGCTCGCTGGAATAATAGCGACAAGGTCATTTTCAAAAGCCAGTATCACCATGGCAAAGAAACCATGCTCAAGGAAATGCACCGGCTACTCAATGAGGCCGATGTTGTCATTGGTTGGAATAGCCAGTCCTTTGACAGCAAGCACATGATGAGAGAGTTTCTTGAGGCCGGTATGTTGCCTCCAGCTCCGTATAAAGACCTTGACCTTATGAGGGTTGTGAAGGGTCAGTTTAGGTTGCCGTCAAATAAGCTGGACTATGTTTCGCAGCTGCTCGGTGTCGGCGCGAAGGTGAAGCACTCTGGTTTTGACTTGTGGCTTGATTGCATGGCCGGCAAGAAGGAAGCTTGGAAAGAGATGAAAGAGTATCAAATCCAAGACGTAAACTTGCTCGTTGACTTGTATGAAATCTTGAAGCCTTGGATTAAGAATGGTCCACACTCTGCTCTGCATGACGGGATTGAGGACGGTTGCCGGAATTGTTCGTCAACGAGTTTGCAGCGCCGTGGATACGCTAAGACTACTTCTGCCACTTACCAGCGCTTCCAGTGCAACGATTGCGGTAGCTGGCAGCGAGGGTCTAAATCAGTGACAACAACTTCAATGAGGTCTATCTAATGTCTATGTCGCTATCACCGAGTGAACTCACGCTCGCAGACAAGGTGGCCGTTCGTATTGGGTCGCGGTGGAGTGAGGTTGAGGTTGAAGACTTGAACTCATTCTTGTATCTATGGCTTTGCGAAAACTTTGATACCGTGAAGCGTTGGCGTTCTGAGGAGGCCGGCGAGGGTAAGCTTTATGTTTCTTTGAGGCGTGAGGCTGCTAAGTTTTGCGCGAAAGAACAGGCAGCTCGTGTTGGCCGGCCGATTCATGCCGAGAATTTCTATAACGTTGACATGCTTCAGCGAGCGCTACCGTTTATCTTTGAGGACGTGCCACAGACTACCGTCAAGATTGACCCGCGCACTAATGCACCGGTTCACACCGTTGGAACAGACTTCAACGCTGCCGTGACGGTTATTGCAGACATTCGTGGGGCGTTTTATGGGTTGAACCCTGAGCTTCGCGTGACGCTGGGCTACCGCTTCCGTGACGGTCTAACCTTTGAGGAAATTGGTGAATTGAAGGGCTTGACTAAGGACGGCGCTAAGAAGCAAGTTGAACGTGCCGTTGAGCGTTTGTCTAACGCGCTATCGGGTCAGCGGCTCTAGTCCGGACTGCCATACCTTTAGCGACCGGTTTGCCGGCTTTGATAAGTCCTGCTCTGGCGTATTTGCGTTCAACAGCGGTTAGCCCGCCGTAGATACCTTCGTTCTCCCACTTGATTCCGTATAGAGCGCAAGCGTTTATGATTGGGCAAGCTTGACATAATGATTTTGCTGCACGGATTACGTCTGTTTCGCCTACGGTCGGGTGGAACGCGTCTGGCCATTGTTCGCATGGAGCTACACCGGCTTCTTCCCGCATAAGGTCAATGAGTTCTACGTAGTCTTTTTCTTGGTATTTATTCTCAAACATGGGTTTGCCTTCTCATAATGTCAGTGGTAGCGTTTACCATGTAATAAATAAAACATAAACAGGCTAGAAATGCAAAACCGAGGCCAGCGCCATTGCAAGCCTCGGTAAGCACGACAGCCAGAGAGAAGGGATTCTGAATGTCTAAGGTAAATGATACACCTTATGCCGATGTTCTTGGCACGGCTCGCAGAACAAAAAGTTTCAAACAAGATAGCCCTGAGTGGCATGAGCTGAGGGCTTCCGGTATCGGTGGGTCTGAGGTTGCAGCTATTTGTGGTATCAGCCCGTGGACTTCCGCGTTTACATTGTGGGCTGAAAAGACTAAGCGCGTTGAGCGTGAACGCCTTGAAAGTGAAGCAGCTGAATGGGGAACGCGCCTTGAGGACGTTATCCGTGACAAGTTTGCTGAAAAGCACCCTGAGCTAAAGGTCTATAACGACAAAAGCTCTTGGGCTAACGTTGACCGGCCATGGCAGTTGAGCAACGTTGACGGTTTCTATGAAGACGCAGTTGGCAACCGCGGTATTTTGGAAATCAAAACAGCTGCCTACGAGGACGATTGGAAAGACGGCGCGGGCAATTGGGTTGTTCCGCAGTATTACATGACTCAAGTGCAGTGGTATTTGCAGACTTTTGGCTTTGATGAGGCATGGGTCGCGGTGTTGTTTGCCGGCCGTAAATACATTGAGATTGAAGTCAAAGCTAACCCGTTTCAGCAGGAAATGAATTTGATTGAGGCTGAGCGTTTCCGTAAATACTGGCTTGAGGACAAGCAACCTGACTGGGACGGTTCTACAAGCACCCTTGAAACGGTTCGCAAAATGCACCCAGAAATCAACGGTGACGAGCATGAGCTTGGTGAGCTTGGTCTGCAATACCTTGACGAAATTGCTGCCTTTGACAAAGCAACTGAGCGTCTAAACGAAATAAAGTCCAGAGTGTTGCATGCTATGGGCAACGCAAAACGTGGCACAATTGAGGGAGCATGGCGGTTGACCCGTCAAGCCCGCAACGGTGGAACGCCGTATCTAGTAAATAAGAAGGGATAACTATGAAAGCGCAAGAGCTAATTGTGGCACTTATGGACGAAGTCCAAGGCCTAGCTAAAAAAGAAAAGAACCTCTCGCAGGGCTTCAACTTCCGTGGTATTGACGCGGTTATGAATGTTGTTGGTCCAGCATTGAGAAAACACGGCGGATTTATTGTTCCAGTTGTTGTTGATAAGAGCCATGAAATTGTGGCCGGAGCTAATGGCAAGTCTTTGAACTATGCCCGTCTAACCGTGACGTTTTGCGTTTACGGCGATGACGCTCAATACATTGCTGGCACGGTTGCAGCTGAGGCCTTCGATAGTGGAGATAAAGCTACGGCAAAAGCCATGAGCGTTGCTTACCGGACGTTCTTGTTGCAGCTATTGTGTCTGCCTACTGATGAGCCTGACCCTGACACGTTTAGCTATGAGCTGGGTGATAAGCAGAGCAAGGCAGCTGGTAGAGATTGGCCGGCTGAAACTGAGGCCTTGAAAGACATTGACGCTGCCCGACAGCTATACGCTGAGGCACGAACTCAAAAAGCCGGTGACGTTGTGTTGAAGGCTATTGAGGCTAAAGTTGCAAGCTTTGCACCCGCTTCAACAAAACCGTAAAATCCTAGTAGCTTGTCTGGCTGAGCTTATGAGCTTGGCCAGACAGTTCAAGGACATTGACGAGCTGGCTTATCAAGGGTATCTATTTGAGGCCACTCGTATAACCTTGAGAATCCGAGCCGTTCAACAGGAAATAGAGGAGCAAGACCTTGATTGAGTATCCAGCTGATGTTATCCGTGAGCTTGCAGCTATTCGCAGCCAGTCTGAACAAGGCGTGAAGTTGCTTGCTGAAGCTGAAACTAAAGCCGTCCGTGCAGAGCTAGAGGCTGAGCTTCTTGAAGCTAAAGAGTTTGTCAAAGCCGGTGGCACGGTCGCTGACCGTCAAGCGGTAGCCAAGATTATGACGGGTGAGGCTCGCCTTGAGGCTGAGATTGCTCGCATTGAGGTAAACCGTATCAAAACGAAACTTAGACAGCTCAGTGAGGCTATGAACGCTACTCAGACAGCGGGCAAAATGATTGAGTTGCAGTGGAAGACAGCGGGGGTCGGTGAGCGTTGAGGAAACTTGCTCATGTGGAGGTAGCTTCAAAACCGATGAGCCTAATGCAGTAAAGCTACTTCGCGAATGGCGAAGAAAACACCCGTGCCTTGAACCGGTTGAATCAGTGCAAGCAATTCACGGGGGCGAATCAAGAAGTGAACATGGAATAGGATTCAAGGTTCTAGGTTTGGTTGACCCAGCCCGTTCCCCTGAGCCTGATTGGGAAGATGAATAAAAAAGATTTTGACAAGCTTGTTGTCCGTGACGGCTATTGCCTTCATTGTGGAGAGCAAGAGGCTATTTCACCTAACCATAGAGCTAATCGTGGAATGGGTGGCAGCAAACTTCGTGACAAGCCTTCTAATCTTGTGGTCTTATGCAGTGAGTTGAACAATTTGATTGAGAGCGACTCATGGCATAGGGGGCAAGCTTTGAAGTATGGTTGGAAGTTAGCTTCTTGGGATACGCCAGAAGTTATGCCGGTCTTTGACGGCGTGGCGGGCGTTTGGTATTTGCTAGATAATAATTATGGCCGTATAGTTGCTGAGCGCTAGTTGATAGCGCGAGAAGGAGAACTATGGATAACGGCATACAAAAGGTTTACAGGTTAGACAACCAGCCCTTTGCTCAGATACCGCGTGAGGCTATCCGTGACCCGCGCATGACCTCAAATGGGTTTAGGTTGCTGGCTTACCTTATGAGCCACGAGAACGGCTATGAGCTTACCTACGGGCAAATTGAGCGCCAGACTGGGCTAGGTCGCTTCGCTATAAACGGGGCGATTGACAACTTGACCGCATTGGGCTGGGCTGAGGTAAAACCGACCAAGCTACCTAACGGACAGTTTGGCGCGAAGGCATGGTTTGTTATGAACCCTCATACCTCAACCACCGTTGGCAATTCCACAGCGGGCGATTCCACAGTGGAACAGCCCACGGACTTAAAGAATAAAACCTTAGAGAATAAAACTAAAGAGAATAAATACCCCCAAGCAAAGCTTGAGGAAGCGTTTAGTGAGTTTTGGCTTTATTACCCTCGCAAGGTTGAAAAGCTGGCCGGCATGAAGGCGTTTACAAAAGCAAGCAACACAGTTAGCCCAGCGGTTCTAATTGACGGCGCTCGCCGGCTAGCCCAAGACCCTAACTTGCCACCGAAGCAATTCATACCGTATCCAGCTAGTTGGCTCAATGCCGGCGGGTGGGATAGCGAGCCTTATCCAGAGCGACAGCTTACCGCCGAAGAAAAAGAAGCTAAGAAAAAAGCTGATGATGAGGCAAGGTGGGCTAGACAAAAAGCTGAGGCCGAAGCTAACCGCAAGCGATTTGAAGAAGAACGACTCCTTGGCGAGCAGAGGCGCAATGACGTGACTAGGTGCGTCCATGACCGCGTTGCCATTATTTGCCCTAAGTGCAACACGCCGAAGCGACAGTGACACTGACAAAGCATTGACGCTACACTGATACTGAAGTGCTTGCAGACAGCAAGACCCTATTAGAAAGAAAATCATGGCACTAAACATTGAATTTGAAGGCTACGTCAATGAAGTAAAGACTTTTGGCTGGGGTGCAGTCGCTAAAATGTCGCACTCACAGCGAGCTAAAAACAAAGACTCAGGCCAGTGGGAAACCGTTGGCAAAGATTACCTAGACGTTGTTCTACCCGAAGGCTTCAATGCCGGCCTTATCCAAGAGGGCATGATTCTAAACGTTGCAGGAACGTTCAAGATTGAAACTTATGACAAGCGTGACGGTGGTGTAGGTATTGCTCTAAAGGTTCGCGCAACCCAGATTGAACGCGTAGAGCGACAGGGACAGCGAACACCTAGTGACGCAGGTGCAACATTGACTTCAATGGGTGCAGCTCCAGTAGACAACGAAATGCCGTTCTAATGTTGCCGGCTATCATTGCGTGGACACACGCGTTGTTGACTTTTGCCCTCGTAGGTGAGGCCGACAGTCTTTGGCTTCAAATTATTGGCGGGGCTGCCGGTGTAATCTTTGCGATTGCCGGAAGCATGAGCGCATGGGAATTTGCTAGGAAGCAATGAGCAGACAAGAACTCTATTTCACCGCGTTTGGCACTCCTAGACCGCAGGGGAGCAAGCGACACGTTGGCAAAGGCATAATGATTGAAGCCTCTGACGTGAAGCCGTGGCGTAAAGCTATCGCAGACGCAGTGTTTAGGGCGTGGACAGCCACAGGTGACAGCCGACCCTTTGATGAGCCGGTTGTCGTCTGGGCTACCTTCTTGATACCAAAACCAAAAACAGTCAAAAGACTTTTACCTAGCGTCCCGCCAGACCTTGACAAGCTTTGCCGAGCATTAGGTGACGCTTTGTCGGTTGACACCGGCGCTCTAAAAGACGATAGCTTGATTGTGAAATGGGTTGCTAACAAGATTTACAGTGAACCTCAAGACGCGGGTGTCCGTGTCGCTATCAAACGCGCAACCGCTGAGGAGCTTATAGCAATGAGGGCTAAGGGTGACACCTTTGTCTTTGAGAGTGACGCTTGTCAGTGTTGCGGAAAAGTAGGATAATGAAAATCAAAAGCTATTCAATAACAGATTTGACCTTTGACCCTAATAATGCACGAAAGCACCCAGAGGCTAACCTCAAAGCACTTGAGGAAAGCTTGCTTCAGTTTGGCCAGCAGAAGCCGGTCGTGATTACTAGCGCCGGCGTTATTGTGGCCGGTAATGGAACGGTTGAGGCAGCTGGACGTTTAGGCTGGTCTGAGATTATGGCCGTAGAAGTGCCTGACAACTGGTCAAAAGAAAAGATTGCAGCCTTTGCACTTGCAGACAACCGCACGGCTGAACTGGCTCAGTGGGACGCACGAGAGCTTCTAGACCAGCTTGAGCAGTTGGCCGAGTTTGACATGAACGCCCTCGGCTTTGACGCGTGGGAGCGTCCGGCCGATACAGGGAACAGTGACGGTGAACCGATTGAATCCCGCGGTCTAGGCACACCAATTATCAGTTTTGAAATTGTGTTTGATGACGCAGACCAGCAGACCGTATGGTTCAACTTCCTAAAGACAGCTCGTCTACTTCACCCAGAAGCTGAAACTAATGCTGAGCGTATTACGGCAGCTCTACTTGATTACATGGGGTCGCAAAATGGCTAAAATTCCGGTGACGGTCTACACAAAGTCAAGTTGCGTTCAGTGTGACATGACTAAGAAGCAGTTTGACAAGCTAGGCGTTCAATTCACTGAGGTAAACCTTGAGGAAAACCTTGACAAGCTTGAAGAATTCAAATCACGCGGCCTAATGGCTGCCCCAATTGTGACCACTGACATAAAAGAATGGTCGGGTTTTCGCTTGGATAAAATCAACGGCTTAGCACGACACATTTCAAGCATGGAGCGTAATGGCTAGATACAAAAAATACATTGACGTTGACGTGGTCACTGAAGCCAAAAAGCGCATACACCATGTCTACGACATCTTTGATAGCGTGGTTGTCATGTTCTCCGGCGGTAAAGACAGCCTCGCAGTATTGCACCTAGTGCATGAGGTCGCTCAGGAACGTGGCATTGAAAAGGTTGACGTTGTATTCCGTGATGAGGAACTAATCCCGCAGAGCGTTATTGACTTCGTTGACCATTACCGACAGCTGCCATGGGTCAACATGAAGTATTTGACCGTCCCGCTTGAAAGCACGAAGTTTATTCTTGGACAGTCGCACGAATACATTCAATGGGACAACTCGCGTGAATGGGTTAGACCTAAACCTGAGTTTGGTATCAACAACGAGGACTTAGGCTTCCCGGCGAACAAAACGTGGAATCAGTATAACACTGACGAACTTATGGCCTCTTGGTATAAGGGCAAGGTCGCACTCGTAAACGGTATCCGTGCCAGCGAGAGCCTAATCCGATACCGCGCCTCAGTCAATAAGCTAAACCAGAACTACATAAACGCGTGTGGAGCTAAACAGGCTAAGCTCGTGAAGCCTATTTATGACTGGGAAGAAAACGACATCTTCCGCTACTTCTTTGACAACAAAATCCAGTATTGCCAAATCTATGACGCACAGACATGGAACGGCAGTGAGCTTCGTGTCGCAACCCCGCTCCATGCTGAGGCTGCCAAAAAGCTTGACCGGTTAGCAACGCTTGACCCGCAGCTTTACGAACAGCTCATGATTGTATTCCCAGAAACCGCAGTGCAAGCCCGCTACTGGCGCGAGTATGACCGCAACGCTCTAGTTGGCACTTACGGGCGGAGCTACGCCGGTGTCTTTGATTGGTGCATGGACAACCTAACTGACATAGGCCAGCGCACTAAGGCGCTCAACGAACTAAAGTCAATTGAAGCCCGTGCAGTAGCCTCACCAGAGAGCTATCCGCCAGACTACGTCTTGAAGGCATTCATGGCCGGCCAATACAAGCGCGTAATCCAGCCAATGACGCGGAAGAAATAGTGGACGGCTACGAGTATCTAATTGAACTTCGTGGCGTTTATGACGGCTGGAGTATCGGTGTGACCTTTGAAGGCGAATGGGTAAACCGTTGGCCGGAAGGCGATTACCGCTACGCTAAAACTCAAGAATACATTGACCACCATAATCAACTCACAGAGGGAACAACCAATGAGCAATGACCCGATTGACAACATTGAATGGCGTGAAGCCTCAACGCTCCAAGCAAACTACTGGAATCCAAACCGTGTTCACAAGCCAGAACTCAAACTACTTGAACATTCCCTTCTTAGCACCGGCTGGATTCAACCAATCCTTATCAACAAGAACGGCATGGTCATTGACGGCTTCCACCGTTGGCGCTTATCGCAGGACAGCGAAGCGGTCAAAGCTCGCTATGGCGGTAAGTTGCCAGTCGCAGTCTTGCCGATTGAAAATGACGAAGCAATGGCTATCACCGTCCGAATCAACCGCGCAAAAGGCAGCCACGTTGCAATTGAAATGCACAAGCTTGTCAACGCCCTTATTACCGACTTCGGCTGGTCGCGTGAGAGGGTCGCGCAGGAGATTGGGGCGCACGTCAGCGAGGTTGACTTGCTCATGCAAGAAGGCGTATTCACCAATAAAGACATTAAGAACTGGTCATACTCAAAAGCATGGTATCCAGCTGAAGGCAAGTTTGACCCTAAAGACGAGCTACCAGTCATTGACTAATGCTTCCAATTGAACAAATAAGCTACGAAGAAGCTATGAAGCGCTTCCGTTATCTGTATCGCATGGAGAACCTTCCTTGTGAACCGGTAGCGGGGGCGCTTTGGTTTGCTAATGACGGGTCTTGCGCTGCCCTCGTAAAAGCTAGTCGAACAAATGTTCGCATAAAAGGCACGGTGACAGCTCCAGAGCTTCGCGGTCTTGGCTACGGGGATACAATGCTCAGGCACTTGATACAAGAGGCAAAAAAGCAGGGCTACTTGACTATTGAGGCCTTTGCTCGTAATCCGGCATGGTATCTACGCAACGGGTTTCACGTGAAACGTGTCACAAAGTGGGGTGTGACCGTAGTAGCTAAAAGTCTGGTAGACTAGCCCTATGGTCAGCAAAGCGTATAACGGATTCCCAGCTGCATACCGCGACAAGCAAGGCGGGGCAGTCTATAAAGCATTCAAATCCGGTGCATTAGAGCGCCCGAATGTTTGTGTCATGTGCAACCTAACAGCAGACCAAGCCACCGTCCACGCCCACAATGAGGACTATCATGAACCTGACACCTATGTCGGCCTTTGTTTCTATTGCCACATGGCCGTTCACAAGCGCTTTGATAACCTCAACAACTGGTATAGATACCGTGAACTTGTCTGTTCGGGTTGGCAACCGCCACGAAACCGCGACTACCGTATTTTTATACGCGTCTGGGACAACTTGCCAGCTCCTACGCATGAGCCAATCTACACAAACTGGTCGTGGGTTCTACCGGACAGCGAGCCAGACCTTTATACGCCGAGGCTAACCGAACTCGGCCTAACGTCCTGAATTATAACGATTTGGTAACGAAGGCAAAAAACAGCTTGCTTGACTTGCATTGAGTTTTTGAACCTGTCATTATCTAGTTATGGCCAACCGGCCGTAAAAGAGATAAGGGGCAAAAAATGAACAGTTGCGAGAGCATTTACCAAGAACACCAAATAAACGACACCTTTGATAGCGCGGTAGACAACTACCTACGCGCCACAGAGCAAAATGACGGCCTAGCACTGCTCCGCTACAAGCGAGCAACCGTAAAGCTAGCCAAGCTAACCGGCGAGCGCCTAGCTGAAGTTGAAGCCGAAGTCATTGCTTGCGCTACTACATTGGTGGCGATGCGATAATGACAACTCTAAACGCAAACCGCGGACACAAACTAATGACCGCCGAGCTAGCAAAAAAAATCCCTAGCCTTTACGCCAACGAAAACTCCAGCCACGCTGAAGCGATTGCACATGTCAAGTTTTTTAGCCCTTATAGCGGGTGGACATGGTATGCAATGGAGTTTGACGGCGAAGACACCTTCTACGGCCTAGTAATTGGCCACGAACGCGAGTTTGGCTACTTTAGCCTGAGTGAGCTTGAAAACCTATCCGGCATGAATGGCCAGCTACCTTTAGTTGAGCGTGACCTTTACTGGTCTGCCCGCCCAGTAGCGGAGGTGAACTAATGCTCCGCAAAGCGATAAAAGACCTATTCATGGGCTTGACCGTGCTAACCGTGATTATCATGGCACACGCAATACCAGAAATGGCTATTCGCATAATTCCAACATGGTTGCTAGTCATTAGCTCCCTAGCGTTTATCATAGCGCTCGCCGTGTTTGCCCTATGGTGCTTGAAGCAAGTAATCCGCCTAAGCCGAGAGGACTACTAATGTTTGAGATTTACCGTGACGGCGAACTCAAAGCCACAGTGCAGAGCTGGCAGGAAGTCTACGGCTTTATGCAAAAGACCGTCCCGTATAGCTTGCAATGGGCAGTGAAATACGAAGGCTGGAAAGTAATTGACCGCAGAAAAGAGAAGGGAACAAACTAATGGCACACGCAAGAAAAACTGACCCGCAGACAAGCCACGAAGCAGCTGCCTCAGTGCAAAACGAAAAGACTATCCGCTACTGGGTGTTGAAGTTGCTTGACCGCCCACGAACTGACGCAGAGCTAGTGGAGGTTTACGGCATGATGAAATACGCTCCACGCGCCTCTGAAAGCGGTATTCGTAGCCGTAGGGCTGAGCTGGTAGCAGACGGCTTAGTTGAAGCAACCGGTGCAAGAGTAAAACTAGCGTCCGGCCGATTTGCTAATGTCTGGCAGATAGCTAAATGACCGGCACTATCAAAAAGAGCTGCACTTGCAAAGGTTGCAACCTCTGGCTAACCCTTGAAGCAGAACGCTTTGACCGTAGCTACTTGAACCACCCTAGTCAGTATGAGCCGGTTGAGCCACCGCGAGTCGCAGTCAAAACAAAAAAAGAAACACCTAAAGAACGTGAGCAACGCGACAAGCTAATGTTCAACGCCGGCAGATACGCTGGAGGGGCGCGCGACATAGCTGCAACCCGTGCAAACGAATTATTACAGCGTGAGCTAGACAAGGAAGCAAAATGAGTAGCACACCAATCTTTGACCAAGTCATTGCGGGAATAACCTTCACAGCCCCGCCGAACCTTGACTACACCGACCGCTATACACCAGAGGTTGCCCGAAACGAAGGGGCGCTCTACGGGGCAGAGGGCATGAAGCAAGAGATTCTAAAGCTTGCCCGTGCCGTGCCGAAGCCAACAAAACAACTCCTAGAGCTAATCAACAAAATTGAGGACATTACGCATGAGTGAGCGCTTTGAATGGCAAGACCAAGATGAGGTCACTACGACCTACGGCAGTATCCAGCTAGCTCAACAGCAAGCTTATGAGGCTGGAGTGCTTATGGGTAAGCGTATTGTTCTGCACTTACTCACAAAGGAACGTGATACCGCGTCACGTTATTACGAAGACGGACTAATCTATGCCGTCTACAAACTAGAGGAGGAAATAAATGGCCGAGCCGGAACTCAGCTTTGAACAGCGTCTAGAACTGGTAGACATTGAGCTAAAAGAAATTGCCAAAATCATTGAGGAGATGAGCGCCTCGTTGACGGCGTTCGCAACGTTGCTAAGGGACGATAATGCCTGACACCGAATACACGAAAGGCTTCAAAGCCGGCCTAACGTGGGAAAATGGACGCATTATCAAGTTGCTTGAAGACATCAAGAACGAGCCATCTCGTAAGTCAGAAAACTGGCTACACAAAGTTGCTCGCACCGCTTATGCAGAGGCAACTATCAGACTTATCAAGGGAGAGAACAAGTGACCAAACATCGGCTTCCATACAAGCTAAACGACACCCCTATTCGCTGGAAGTTGAAGTATTACTACCGTCAATTGAGGGTCTTTATTATCATAACCAAAACGTTATTCAAAAAATAACCCTTGACTTGCGTTGAGTTTTTGAGTGTGTCATTATCTAAATACGGCAAAGCGCCGGCAAAGAGATAAAGGGGCAACAAAATGAACAAAGTATTGGCAGCTACCCAAAACCCAAACCTATTCCGCGCATGGGCAACAGACGAGCTAGTTGAGTGGGTTGAAGCCAGCCGAGAGCTAAAGGCTGAAGCTGAGGCTAACGGCTTGACCAGCTTCCGTGGCACTGCAATTGCTAACGCCGTGGCAGAGCTTGCACTCCGCGGGGTGATTGCATAATGCCTAAATTCAAGGTTGAGTTTGAAAGCTGGGTTTACAACTTTACTCACCACCTAGCTGACTACGAAATTGAGGCTAAAGACATGGCTGAGGCAGAAGCATGGGCTAAAGAGCAAAAAGAAAAGTTTAGCGAACGTTCAAATGCCGTTCTAAAGTGCATTACCGAAATTGAAGGGAAATAAAATGCTAGAAATTGTAAGAGTAAGCCCCCACGTTGATACTAACGGGACGGCATTACGCGGATACATAACGACCAGCTACCAAGAGCTTGAGAGCGTTCTAGGTGAACCGACCTTTGTTGATTACGACCCAGAAGAAAAAGTTGCCTGTGAATGGTCAATTGAGCTAGAAACCGGCAGTGTTTGCACGATTTACAGCTGGCGAACTCAAGGCCGTGTTCCTTATGGTGAATACCGTTGGCATGTCGGCGGGCGTAAAACAGAAGCCTTTGACCACCTAATTGAAGCCCTTGATGACGCAGGTATCCAAATTGAGGTAGAACGCGCATGAACGAGTTTGAGGTAGTCGGCTACTTTATACAGCCAATAGCAGTCAAGGTGAAGGCTCAAACAGCCGGTGAAGCTTATGACATTGGCCAAGACATGTTGCGCGAAGGACAAGGCCGTGAGCTTGAAGGGTCATGGCAAGACGAGTTCACCGTGTATGATAGTGACGGGGACGAAGTGCCTGACCACGAACTTTATGAATTAGGAGATTAGCATGGCAGAGAAGAGAACAACTTACGCTGACGGGGCGATTGTTTACACTAGCGGAGTATACGGGAACAAGCTTGTAGTTGACTTTGACGCTATAAAAGAAACCGGTAAAACTATTGAGCATGAAGCTTACGTCCGTGGCTTCAACAAAGGTAGAGAAAGCGCTGAGAACGCAGCTGGCCAGACAGAAAACCTAGCCCAAATTGACCGCATGGCACGTCAAATTGAAGAAGCACACGCTGCCCTTCGTAGACGCAACGCTGAAATCGTAAGCCTCAACGAGCGCCTTGTCAAAGCCACGCATGACCTCACCACTGCAAAGCTACAAACCGAGCGTGAAGCCCGCGCTGAGGCATGGCATGAAGGCTGGAAGCATGACGCAGAATACCAGAGCGCCTTCGGCCAGTATTGCCGTGACTGCAAGTGCAACCCGTATGCAGATAAGGGCGATTGCTAATGTATAAAGGAACGTGGCTCAAACCAGTAAACGGCTGGGATAGGCATGAGTGTAAACTTCCACCTACTCAAGGTAAAAAGGTAAAGTCAAATCGTTGGGTCTGCAAATGTGGAAAAACTTACACCCTAGAGAAATACAACTCAATAGCCCAGACCCGTATCACTTACACTAGCTACACGGTTGAACGCAACTACTGGAGATTAGAGCAACCCGCCGAGCTTGAGCGTTGCAAACTTGAGCGCTGCCCGTGCATAGGTCACGCCGGCCGAAAGAAATAAAAACTCACTAATTTGCTAGAGTTTGTATACTTTTAGACCCTAAAACACCTCTACTATCTATGTAGGACATGGTGACTCCACGTTTCTCAGCTTCTTGGTGCGAGGGCGTGTTGAGGGGTTGGTCGGCGGGTATCCTTTCCTACACGAATAGGGCTATAAATAGTTTCGACTAAGCGCAAGCCGGCACGTCCGAACGTTTAGGA
>JACCDM010310428.1_pt1 | contig 34517 bp, 26 predicted proteins | sample 7445851 | NCBI WGS metagenome assembly JACCDM01 (sample SAMN15323438, study PRJNA562643) | freshwater metagenome | isolation source: river surface water | place: USA:Blue River Watershed | collected 2017-08-16
CCATCCGTGACCCCCTTGAATTTCAAGGAATCCTCGATCATCAACTCCCGCATCTTCTTGGATGCTTCGCCCAGGGCTTCCCTGGCAACCGCTGCCCCGCCCTGCATCGTCACGGCCCCCACCAGAATGTTCATCACCCTCTCCTCACGCTCCAGGCGCTTGAGCTCCTCCTTGGCTTTCAGGACGTCGTCCGGCGTCGAAGCGGCCTTGAGTTTCTTTTGAAGGTCCGCCTTGCGCGGAGACACGTAGGATTCGATCGCCTTTCTCGCCTCCACACCCGCCGCCGCCGTGATCGTCACCTGCGCCTGGATCGAGCGGCGCACCTGCTCTGCGTCGAAGATCGGGCGTAACCCCGTCGAGGGGTCTCCCGTTCGGACTTCCTGGTGGCCGGCCAGGCCACTGACTCCCGCTGGTGTGACGCTGCGCGCCTGCTGCGCATCGCGGCCCAAACCGCCCCCGGTCCCCTGGGCGCCCAGCTTCCCTTGCAGATCTTTTTCCACTCCAAGGGATATCCCGATCGCAGTCGCTTCGTAGCGAGCATGGTTGCCGATGTCCTCGGTTGTGAGGCTGCGTGCCTCGAACTGGTTGACGCCAGCCTGGACAGCCGCTTCCGAGCTGGTCACAGCAGCACCCGAGAGCACGGCATCACCTCGCGCGGAGACCTCGAAGCCTGCATCCCCCGCGCGCAAGGCCGTCTGTTCGCCCACGCTCGCGAAGGAGTTTTCGATACGGCTCTTGCCCAGAACCAGGCTGCCACCCGCACCGGCCCCGACGGTCACACCAGCCGCAGCGTGGCGCTGCTCGCTGCGATAGGTCTCGGTGTCCTGCAGACTTTCCATGAAAAGCCCCTCAGTGGCATGGACCACCACTCGCTCCCCCTGAACCACCGCACCACGCAGGACGATCGCTTGTCCGCTGTCCAGCGTCGCATTCCCCTGTGCCTGGACCTGGGTGTTTCGCCAATCAGTCGTTGCACTCTCTGATGCCCCGCGCGAGGCACTCACACTGGCGGTCAGCCCCCACCCAGTCGGCGACTGCGATGTCTTGGCACCGAACGCCATGCCTACCCCCAGACTCGCCCCCTCGCTTCGCTGCGTGCTGTGTTCCTGAGCAACGTGCGCAGCCGCCACCAGGGCGATGCCTCCCTCGGCAGTCAGGGTGGCATCCCCACCCGCCTGCAGGTCGCTCCCACGCACGGTGAGCGTAGAGTCCTGCCCGTCGCCCTCGGCACGCACGCTCAAGTCGCCGCCCGCGATGACCTCGGAGGTCCGGGTCCCCTGTTCGGACCGCACGCGCTCACCCGAACTGCGTACCGAGCCGATGCTTACGCTCAGTCCCACACCGCCCGCAGTCTCCGGCTGCGCCTTGACGGCCTGTGCGGCTCGCCGGACCGCCAGCGCAGTGGTGGCGGCAGCCAGGGCTCGCATGCGCGGGTCATTGGTGGCAGCGGCGGACCGGGCCATCTGGTTCGCGGTTTGGGCTGCCGTGACGACCGGGTTGGTGAGGGCCACCGTCACGCCGGTCTGGGCGAACTGGGTGCGATCGACGGAGCGGGACGACTCCTGCCCGTCAGCGATCTCGACCCGGTGGGCGGAAACGTGAATATCACCCTGCGGCGCCAGAACGTCGCTGGCAGTCTGGCGGTAGGCCTCGCCGGCTTCGAAGACGACTTCCCCAGCGGCACTGCCCACGGTGGAGGGTGCCAGGGTCTCCTGGACCCTCTCCTGTGTCGAGCGCACATCACGCTTTCCGATGGTGATTCCCAACCCACCCGAGCTGAAGACGCCCCGGCGTGTCTCATGCCGCTCGTGGTTTTCCGTCCTGGACTGCGAGGCGGCTTCGACCACCACGTCGCGTCCCGCTGCCAGGGAGGTCGCCTGCGTACTCACGACCTGGCTGCCCTGCACGCTGGCATCCCGTCCGGCCACGATGCGGACCGATTCGCCGGAGATCGTGGCTGCGACTGCCCGGGTTTCATCCACCGTATCACGCGTGCTCAAGCTGCGCGAGGAAAACAGGCCCCGCTGCATCCAGTGGCGCGCGGCATCGCTGCGGTCCTGGGCGCTCCCCGCAGCGATGGCCGCGTCTCTGCCGGCCTGCAGCACAACCGCCCCAGCAACGGACTCGACACGCGCCGCCTGCACCCCAACGTCTCGCCCGGCGGACATGAGGAGTTCGCCCTGGACCTGGATCTGGGTGCCGACGTCGTGGCGCCTGGCTACGAGCTCGAAGTTTTGATCGTCCCAGACCGTGCGGGTTTCGTTCTTCACCTCGACGGCTTCCAGCCTCAGGTCCCGGCCGGCAAGAAGCAACGTCGCGCCCTCGGCCCGAGCGCCTTGCACGGGTCCGTTCATGATCTGCGCACTCCGCAGAACGAGATCCCTCTCCGCGCTGGTCAGGAGCACCCCGTCGGGGTTCGTGACATACAGCCCAGCCATGCGCTCAACCTGGGTGCGCTCCCCGCTGGATTGACCCTCGCGGGCCTGCTGCGAGCGCATCGTGGCGGCCACGCTCAGATCCTGCCCGGCATGCAGGGACAAGCTGCGCTCCGCGCGGATGACACCGCCGAGACTTTCCATCGACTCCCGGGCCTGAACCGTCACGTCCTGTGCCGACATCCGGCCACCCAGATTGCGAATGTTCTGGGCGTCGATCACCAGGGCCCTGCGGCCCGCCATCATCCCTGTTTGCCACAGGTCGCCGGAAAGCCGCAGGTTCACCGAATCGCCCGCCATCAAGGCGCCACCCTCCTGCGGGTCTCCCGGCCGGACCACGGCATAAAGCCGGGGGACCAGGGCCTGCACCGTCCGGCCGTCTGGCAAGGTCACTGGAGCGAGCACCATCCACACGATGTCGGTGGTGAGTTGAGCCATCTGGGAGGCCGAGAGCGCGATGCCGGGCTTGAGCGAGTGCGTCCGCGCATAGAACTCACCCGCCTGCATCAGGGCCTGGTACTGGGCTTCGTCGCTGCCATGGCCGGCGAGAAAGCGACGGCCTGTCAGCTCGAGCACCTGGTCACGAACCAGTTGCTGCTCGAAGAAGGCATCGCCCAGTCGCTTGCCGAGCTGAGACGGGTCGGGGCCGGACTGCTGCTGCCACTTCAGGCGCTGTGTGAATCGGGGGTCTGTCTCGATCCAGTACGGCGCGGTGTCATCGGCCGCCGGGCGGAACAGGCTGGAGGTGGGAAGCGGCCACGGCCCAGATACCGCGAGGGTCCGCACCCGTGATCCTGTCGTCCCTGCGGTATTTGTTTCTGAGACAGCCCACTGCCCGGAAGGCGCGCTCAAACCCGTGGTCGCGGAGGCACCGGCCTGGCTGCGCCGCTGGGCAACGGGCAACACGATGGGCGTGACCTCATCAGCGGGGACATAGGGGGCCAGGCCTGACCAGTCTCGCTGGTGGTAGCGTTTGAAGCCCCCACGCCAACGGCTTGCGGTGTACTGGCTGGTGCCTGATTCGCTCACGATGCGTACGCCTTCGGCGTCCAGGTTGCGCAGATGGGCCAGTTCGCCCGCGAGCACACCACCGGCCACGATCTGGCTCTTGTCGTTGACCAGGTCCCCCCCTGCCAGGTGCATGCTGCCGCCAGACAGGATCCGCCCCGGGTCCGAGGTCAGGACCTGGGTCTCGCGCTCGGTGCGGGTGACGTGGTACTGCGTCCAGTTCTGGACGAGACTGCCTGCAAAGCCGGCGTTGTAGGCCTCGATCCGGTCATCCAGCTGCGCGTAGCGCGCATCGGTCTCGCTTCGCCACGCGGCCTGTCTGGCCTCGTGCTCGGCCCAGGCCTGTGCATAGGCCGATCGAGCGGTTTCGTAGGCTGCCAGATCATCCTGGTAGGCCCGGCACGCAACCGCGTCCTGCGTGGCACCGGCGGCACAGGCCCCTGCGCGCGCGGCATCCGGTGCGACCGGCGCCCGCACGGTGGGCGGCAGGGGCTCCGGCTCGGGCGTGCGCAGGCCAAAGTAGGCCCATGCAGGATCACCCGGCAGGTAGTCGGCGCCAGGCAGCCGCGTGCAGACCTCCTGGTCCTCGTCACCCGTGCAGGACTGCTCGCCCACGCGCGGGATCGGCGACTGACCCAGGACACTCCCCGACCCCGCCAACGGGTCGGTGCGATAGCGATAGCGTCCCGCGCGGCTCCAGCCTTCCCAGACGAAGAGCTCACCGGGGAGCCTGGCTCGCCCCTCGGGCTGGATGTACAAGCGTGGCGTAGGGGCAAGGGTCTGAACCACATGCGTCTCGAAATGGGCGTTCTGATTCTCCAGACGCTGTGCGGCCAGCCGCAGTCCCCCTTGGGACTCGATCGTGGCGGAACTGTTGATCACCGATTCGGCCTGTCCGATGGCCCGGTGGCCGGCGTCGAGTTCGCCTGCGACAGTCAAGGCGTCCTCCCCCTTGCCCGCACTGAGGATGCGCGCATGTTCGCGGTTGACCAATTGGCGCACGCCGATGTCCAGCCGCTCACGTGCCGCGATCACGGCGTCGGCTCGGCCACCGGCCTGCGTTTCGGTGTCATTCGTGAGGGACCGGGCGCCGATCGCCAGCACATCACCGTAAAGGCGGCCGGTACCGATGTTCAGCACGGAGTCGCTCTCGATCAGATTGAAGGCGCCATCGACCAGCCCCCGGTTGGTGAGGCTTTCCACTGCCTGCAACCTGGTGCGAAAGCCGACCAGCGAGCCGCCCTGCGCATTGTCGATCTGGCGGGCGCAGGCGCTGAGCGCCTCGCCCGCCCCGACCTCGCCCGCGTTGGACAGGGAGCTATCTACCCGAATCTGCAAGGTCGCGTCGGACCACAAGGAGCCGCCTTTTTCGACGGACAGATCGGAGGCATCGATCTGCAGTTGTCGTCCTGCCGCCATCAGGCCCGCGCCGTTGCGAACTGGACCGGTGGTGGCGATCTGCAAGTCGACATCGGCCAGGATCACTCCGCTGACGTTGTCGACGGACGCCGTCCGGATCCCGAGCTGATCGGTCGCAGCGATGACACCGGCATCGTTCAACAAGGCGCCTGCTGGCGCGGAGAGGTCGATGCGGGGCGCCCGCATCACGCCGTGACGGTTGTCCAGGCTCTGCGTCTTCACGATGAGCTCCCGGCCCGCCTCGACCCGGCCGGACTGTGTGAGCCAGCCATCGCTGCGCAGCACCAGCGCCTCGGTGGCCACCATGCGCCCGGCATGGGCCATACCCATGCCGGCTTCGGTCCCGACCAGGAAGATCTTGTTCGCATACAGCCCGCCCAGTGCCGAGACATCCATCAGCAGTCGCGGCGCAGGTCCTGCCGGGGTCACGGGCGTGATCGACAGGCCGGGCGCCAGGAGGGGCCCCGCAGGTACCTCGCCCGCACCGGCCACCACGGCGAGGCGATCGGCATGGATCGCGGCGTTCACGCGCAAGGCCCGCGTCAGCAGGGCGGCCTGGTCGGTCTCGCGTGCATCCAGGCCTGTGCCCTGGATTTCGATCACGCCGCCCTTTACCCGAAAGGCCTGCAGCGCGCCTCCCTGCATCACAGGAACGCCGGTCACCATCGTGGCCCGGCTCGCGTTGATGAAGCCGCAGCCGCTGCAGGTAATCCCCGCAGGATTGGCGATCACAACTTCGGCTCGCCCGCCGGCTACCTCGAGCCGCCCTGCTAGCCGGCTGGCATCGGGGCCTTTCACCTCGTTCAGAAGAATGCGTGCAGATCCCCGAGCCAGCCAGGGATTGCCCTGGATCCAGCCTGCCAGTTCCGTGGTGGTGTCTGTCCGGCTGTTGTTCAGGATCACGCCACGGCGCTCGATATCGAAGCGCTGGTAGGTGTTGTGCGACACCCCCGCAGCGCTGGGCGTCTGCACATTAACCTGGATCACGCCATTGGCCGACTGCATGACCGTGGGACGCTGACCCTTGAGGGCCCCCGGGTCTGCCACGACCTGCGCTGGAACAGAGCATGGCGGAAGCACGCATAGCGAACAAAGGACGAGAGGGAAATGCGGCCGCATGGTCGGACTCCAGAGGTCAGAAGGCGAACTGCAAGCTGAATCCCGCCGTGCGGTCGGCGGTACGAAACATCGACGGCTTGTGCAGAGGACGGCCGGCAAAGAGATCCCAGCGGGCCCCTCGCCACGCACCCCGCAGTCCGATAACCATCCCCGACAGGCGGGTGCCGGCCAGCGCCTCGCTGGCCGCGCCGCCCACCTCGCCGTGATCCAGCCCCAGGTACAGACTGGCGTCTCTGCCAGCCACAACTCCCTGCAACTCCTGGCGCAGCCACCAGCCGCGCGCGGCTGACAGGGTCTGCTCCCCGTCGAAGCCACGCACCGTCGACCGCCCGCCGATCGAGAACCGGTTCTGGGGCACCAGGGATTGCCCGCTCCACTGGCCACTGGCTACCAGCTCGTAACGGACACTCGGCATGACGGCAAGTGACGCGGAGAAATCGACATTGACGATCCGGGGGCGCGACACCCCCTCGCCGAAGGCCTCCTCGGGCGCCGCCAGCGCGCCGAATGCGCCAGTGCCTCGCCGGTACGCGAGCCCCAGGCTCCATGCGACAGGGCCAGCGGTACGCTGGTGCTGAACGCCGAGCTCCCAGCCAGCGGTGCGCCGCCTCTGGACTTCGATCTCGGTGTCATCGATGAAGTTGGCCGACTGCCGGCTCCAGCCCTGCAGGGATATAGCGGTCTTGCTCACCGCATTGCGATGGACCATGCGGGTGAGACGCAGGTCCTGCTGACGGGTTTCGCCCCGGTACACATAGGACTGGTTGGCGCCAGCCACCACTTGCCGATAGTCCTGCCGGCTGGCCTGCAGCGCCACCAGCCAGTGGCCCCAGGGCAGCGAGTAGTGCAGGGCCTGTCCCCGGTTGCCGTGCCCTGCTGAAACGCCCCCCTCGCCTGCCGCATCAGGTCGCAGGCTTTGCTGCACGGTCACAGACAGCACGTCGTTCAGGTCCAGTGCGTTGTCAAAGGCAAAGGTCAATGCGCCCTGGTAGCGGCCAGTAGCCCGCGCACCTGCGTCATCCACCGACAGGCCCAGGCGGAAGGGGCGCTCCTGGGCCCACTGGATGGCGAGGTCGCTGTCGCCGGGGCGTACCTCGGGGCGATCCGGCGTCGGCGCGGAGGGCTCAATCCGGATGTCGGCCCGTACCGTCGGCACTCGCTGAAAATTCTCCAGGCCCTGCTCGAGGTCACGCAGGTTCAGGATCCGATCCGGCCGCAGAGGCAGGGCATTCCAGGCGTTGCCGCGTCCCAGCGCGTCTCGCTGCAGACGAACAGAGCCGAGACGTCCCGGCAGGATCACCAGTCGCAAGGTGCCGGTGCCCAGGTTCTGGTCGGGCACGAGCACACGCGTCGTGATGAAGCCCCGCTCGATCAGAGCGCCTTGCACACGCTGCGTGATCGCGGCGATGTCGTTGGGCCCCATGCACGGGGGTACTGCGGGATGGGGGCGGGCATCGCTCGGGGAAAGTGCCGCGTCGATCACCCATTGGAAGTCCTCGGCTGCCTCGCCTTCCAGCGCGATGCGCCGTACAGGAAAGCATGGCGCTTGCACATGCCCAGAGACTCCCAAGCTACCACCCGACTGCGCATACGCCCAAGCTCCCCAGGCGACCAGCAGGCAGGCAACGAGACATCGGGCGAGACTGACGAAGTGTCGGGCGAGCAACAGACGATCCTTGGCAAATCGCCCAGGATCCTAGGTCGCCTTCCTCGATTTCTCTTCTCAGCCTTCGAGCTGTTCAGTCTTCTGAAACAACGCTTCGCCCCTCCTCAGAACAAGCTGACCTGTCCGTCCAGCGAAGGTCTGCGGAAGGCCTGCGTATCGAATTCAATCCATTCGTGGTTGAAACCGAGCCGCCTGCACGCCCGATGGAAACGCTGACCGATCAATCTGGCCCAGAGGCCAGAGCCCTTCATGCGCGAGGCGAAATCGCTGTCGTAGTCAAGCCCGCCGCGCATCTCCTGGATGCGGGCCATCACGCGTGCCGCGCGCTGCGGATAGTGCAGGGCGAGCCACTGCCGGAACAGCGGACTCACCTCCCAGGGAAGGCGTAGCACGTGATAGAAGGCGCTGCGCGCCCCCGCATCCCAGGCGGCTTCGAGCACCTGCTCCATGTCGTCGGTGAGAAAGGGAATCTGCGGCGCCAGGCTCACGCCTACCGGGATGCCATGTTCGGCCAGCGTGCGTATCGTTCGCAATCGCCGGTGCGGCGCGGCGGCGCGCGGCTCCAGGCGGCGCGTGAGGTCGGAGTCGAGCGTCGTGATCGTCACGAAGACCGCCGCCAGGCCCTGGCGGGCCATGGGCGCGAGCAGGTCCAGGTCACGCTCGACCCCGCTGGCCTTGGTGACCAGGGTCACCGGGTGCGAGGTCTCGTGCAGCAGTTCGAGCACTGCCCGCGTTAGCCGCAGCTCGCGCTCCACCGGCTGGTAGACGTCGGTGGCCGAACCGAGGGATACCACGGCGGGCTGGTACCGCACGCTCGCCAGCTCGGCGCGCAGCACCTTCGCGATATTGCGCTTAGCGACCAGGCGCGTTTCGAAATCGAGCCCGGGCGAGAGGTGCAGGTAGCTGTGCGTGGGCCGCGCATAGCAATAGATGCAGCCATGCTCGCAACCCCGGTAGGGATTGATCGAGCGGTCGAAGTACAGGTCGGGCGAATCGTTGTACGTAATGACCCTGCGCGCGTCTTCCCAGGTGACCTGCGTGGCAGGGCGCAGGGCGTCATCGCCCTCGCCAGGCTCAGACGGCCACTCCCAGCCGTCATCGAAGGCATCTCGCGCCTCGGACTGGAAACGGTGCGCGATACGCGAAGCCGCCCCACGGCCCTTGATCGCACTCAAGGGAATGCGCCTGCCCATCGAAAGAGATTCGCCAGGATAACTGTTCATAAATACAGTATCCTTGACTGAGCGATGCCAGGCAAGCCCGCGCAGCGGCCCCTGGCGTTGGCGTTGGCGTTGACGTGTCAGCGGCTCAGGGGCACAGGCGCACCTTGGCCTCGCGGTATTCGCGGGCCAGGCGGGCCACCAGGTCGGCAGTCGACGTCACGGCCGTCACCGCGCCGATCCCCTGCCCGCAGCCCCAGATGTCCTTCCAGGCCTTCTTCGCATCGCCACCGAAGTTCATGGCGCTGGGGTCGGACTCGGGCAGGTTGTCCGGGTCCAGACCCGCGGCGCGGACGGAGGGCTTGAGGTAGTTGCCATGCACGCCGGTGAAGAGGCTCGAGTAGACGATGTCGTCGCTGGTGCAGTCGACGATGGCCTGCTTGTAGGCCTCGGAGGCGCGCGCCTCGTGCGTGGCGATGAAGGCCGATCCGATGTACGCGAAGTCCGCGCCCATGGCCTGGGCCGCCAGCACCGCGCCGCCGGTGGCGATGGAACCTGAAAGCGCGATCGGCCCGTCGAACCACTGGCGAATTTCCTGGACCAACGCGAACGGGCTCTTGGTGCCGGCGTGGCCGCCCGCCCCCGCCGCCACCGCGATCAGGCCGTCGGCGCCCTTCTCGATCGCCTTGCGCGCAAAGGCGTTGTTGATGATGTCGTGCATCACCACGCCGCCATAACTGTGCACCGCGTCATTCACGTCGGTGCGCGCGCCCAGGGAGGTGATGACGATCGGCACCTTGTACTTCACCACCATCTGCAGGTCGTGCTCGAGCCGGTCATTGCTCTTGTGAACGATCTGGTTGATGGCAAAGGGCGCCGCCGGCCTGTCCGGGTGCGCCTGGTTGTAGGCCGCCAGCGTCTCGGTGATCTCGTGCAGCCATTCATCGAGCTGCGAAGCGGGACGGGCATTGAGTGCTGGCATGGAGCCGACCACGCCGGCCTTGCACTGCTCGATCACCAGCTGGGGGTTGCTGATGATGAACAGGGGGGAGCCGATGATCGGCAGCGGGAGCTTCTGCAGGGGCGCGGGCAGGCGGGACATAGGCGCCCCCTCAGAAGGCTTCGAGTGCCATGGCGGTGACGCTGTCCGCGCCTTCGACGATGCTGTCTCGCTGGCCCTGCGCCTTGGCCAGGATATGGTCGGCGTAGAAGCGGGCGGTCGCCATCTTGGCCTGCATGAAGTCCTTGTCCTCCCCCTGGGCCGCCAGGGCCTGCGCCGCCAGGTAGGCGCGCGCCATCTGCCAGCCAGCCACGAGGTTGCCCGCGAGCATCAGGTAGGGCACCGAACCGGCATAGACCGCATTGGGCGAGGCCTGTCCCCGGCCGGCGATGAAGTCGACCACGTCCAGGAAGGCCTTGCGCGCCTGCGACAGGCGCTTGTGGATGGCGCGGGCGCCTTCGTCGCCCGCGCGGGCCAGATCGGCCTCCGTCTTCTCGACCTGCGAGGCGATTGCGCGGGCGGTCTGGCCGCCATCACGCATCGTCTTGCGGCCCACCAGGTCATTGGCCTGGATGGCGGTGGTGCCTTCGTAGATGGTCAGGATCTTGGCGTCGCGGTAGTGCTGCGCGGCACCGGTCTCCTCGATGAAGCCCATGCCGCCATGCACCTGCACGCCCAGCGAGGTGACTTCCAGGCTCATCTCGGTGCTGTAGCCCTTGACCAGGGGCACCATGAATTCGTAGAAGGCCTGGTTCTGCTTGCGCACGTCGGCGTCGGGATGATGGTGGGCGGCGTCATAGGCCGCCGCCGCGACGGTGGCCATGGCGCGGCAACCCTCGGTGTAGGCGCGCATCGTCATGAGCATGCGCTTGACGTCGGGGTGGTGGATGATGGGCGCGCTGGCCTTGATGGAACCGTCGACCGGCCGCGACTGCACGCGCTCACGTGCGTAGGCCACCGCCTTCTGGTAGGCGCGCTCGGCCACCGCGATGCCCTGCACGCCCACCGCGTAGCGGGCGGCGTTCATCATGATGAACATGTACTCCAGGCCGCGGTTCTCCTGGCCGACGAGGTAGCCGATCGCCCCCCCATGGTCGCCGTACTGCAGGACGGCCGTCGGCGAGGCCTTGATCCCCATCTTGTGCTCGATGCTCACGCAGTGCACGTCATTGCGCGCGCCCAGCCACCCGTCCGTGTTCACGAGGAACTTGGGCACGACAAACAGGCTGATGCCCTTGACGCCCTCGGGCGCGCCAGCCACGCGGGCCAGCACCAGGTGGACGATGTTGTCCGCCATGTCGTGCTCACCGTAGGTGATGTAGATCTTGGTGCCGAAGATCTTGTAGGTGCCGTCAGGCAAGGGCTCGGCCCGCGAGCGCACCATGGACAGGTCGGAACCGGCCTGGGGCTCGGTCAGGTTCATGGTGCCGGTCCACTCGCCAGTGACCAGCTTTTCCAGGTACACCGCCTTGAGGTCGTCCGAAGCAGCCGTGAGCAAGGCCTCGATCGCGCCGTCGGTCAGCATCGGGCACAGGGCGAAGCTGAGGCTTGCGCTGTTGATGATCTCGCCGCAGGCGGCGCCAATGGTCTTGGGCAGGCCCTGGCCGCCGAAGTCGACCGGATGCTGCAGCCCCTGCCAGCCCCCTTCGGTGTACTGGCGGTAGGCCAGCTTGAAGCCGGGGGTGGTGGTCACCACGCCGTCCTTCCAGGACGAGGGATTGCGGTCACCCTCCCAGTTCAGGGGGGCGACCACCTGCTCGTTGAAGCGCGCGCACTCCTCGAGCACGGCCTGGGCGGTCTCGAAGCCGGCCTCCTCGAAGCCCGGGATCTTCGCGATCTGGTCGATGTCCGCCAGGTGGCGGATGTCGAACAGCATGTCCTTGACGGGGGCGCGATAGGTCATCTCGTAATCTCCATCCAGTGCAGATGTGAAAAAGGCATCGCGAACGATGCCTTGGGGTGCTTCCGGGGGCCTTACAGGGCCTTCGTCAACTCGGGGACGGCGGCGAAGAGATCAGCCTCCAGCCCGTAATCAGCCACGCTGAAGATCGGGGCCTCGGGGTCCTTGTTGATCGCGACGATCACCTTGGAATCCTTCATGCCCGCCAGGTGCTGGATGGCGCCGGAGATGCCGGCCGCCACGTAAAGTTGCGGCGCGACGATCTTGCCGGTCTGGCCCACCTGCCAGTCATTGGGGGCGTAGCCCGCATCGACCGCGGCGCGCGAGGCGCCCAGGGCGGCGCCGAGCTTGTCGGCCAGCGGGGTCATGACCTCGTTGAACTTCTCGGAGCTGCCCAGGGCGCGACCGCCCGAGACAATGACCTTGGCGGCGGTGAGCTCGGGGCGGTCGCTCTTGGCGATCTCGCTGCCCAGGAACTGGCTCTTGCCGCTGTCGGCGACGGCGCTGACGGTCTCGACGGCGGCGGAACCGCCGGTGGCCGCTGCAGCGTCAAATCCGGTGGTGCGCACGGTGATGACCTTGACGCTGTCGGCGCTCTGCACGGTGGCGATCGCGTTGCCGGCGTAGATCGGGCGCTCGAAGGTGTCGGGGCTGTCGACGCGGGTGATGTCCGAGATCTGGGCCACGTCCAGCCGGGCGGCCACGCGCGGCGCGGCGTTCTTGCCACTGGCGGTGGCCGGGAACAGGATGTGGCTGTAGCTGCCCGCCAGGGCCAGCACCTGGGCCGCGACGTTCTCGGCCAGGCCGTGGGCGAACTGCGCGCCGTCGGCATGAATGACCTTGCCAACACCCGCGATCTGCGCGGCAGCGGCAGCCGCGGCGCCGGCGTTGTGACCGGCGACCAGCACATGGACGTCGCCGCCGCAGGCCTTGGCGGCGGTCACGGTGTTGAGGGTCGCGCCCTTGATGGACGCGTTGTCGTGTTCGGCAATGACCAGGGCTGCCATGTCAGATCACCTTCGCTTCGTTCTTGAGTTTGTCCACCAGGGCGGCCACGTCGGCCACCTTGATGCCGGCCGAGCGCTTGGGCGGCTCGGTGACCTTCAGGGTCTTGATGCGGGGGGCCACGTCGACGCCCAGGTCCTCGGGCTTGAGGGTCTCCAGGGGCTTCTTCTTGGCCTTCATGATGTTGGGGAGCGTCACGTAGCGCGGCTCGTTCAGGCGCAGGTCGGTGGTGACCACGGCAGGCAGGCTGATGGAGAGGGTCTCCAGGCCGCCGTCGACCTCGCGCGTCACCTTGGCCTTGCCGCCTTCGACCTCCACCTTGCTGGCGAAGGTGGCCTGGGGCAGGTCGGCCAGGGCCGCCAGCATCTGGCCGGTCTGGTTGCAGTCGTCGTCGATCGCCTGCTTGCCCAGGATGATCAGCTGCGGCTGCTCCTTGTCCACCAGGGCCTTGAGCAGCTTGGCCACGGCCAGGGGCTGCAGCTCCACGTCGGTCTCCACCAGGATGGCCCGGTCGGCGCCGATGGCCATGGCGGTGCGCAGGGTCTCCTGGCACTGCGCCACCCCGCAGGAGACAGCGATGACTTCGGTCACCACGCCCTTTTCCTTGAGCCGGACGGCCTCTTCGACGGCGATCTCGTCGAAGGGGTTCATGCTCATTTTCACGTTGGCGATGTCCACACCCGTGTTGTCCGACTTGACGCGGACCTTCACGTTGTAGTCCACCACCCGCTTGACGGGAACCAGGGCCTTCATGCTGGGGAGCTCCTATGAACGGGAATTGACGTTTACGTAAACGTGAGATTTTATGCGGTGCAGCATAGCCAGCGGCGGGGGCAAGGGTTTTCCCGTATCGGGAGGCGGCGGCTCGCCTTCAGGCCGCCGGGGTGCCCCGCAGGTGCACGATCCGCTGCGGGGAGGGAATCTCGATGCGGGCGGCACGCAGGCCTTCGAGGATCTGCAGGTTGACATCCGAGCGCACATTCAACTGCCCGTTGACCGGATCGTCGATCCAGTACAGGAGGCTGAACTCCAGCCCGTCGGGCCCGAACCGCACGAGCCTGGCCGCCGGGGCGGGATCGCGCAGCACCCGAGGCACGGCCAGCGCAGCGTCCATCAGGACCTGCTGGACCTGGCGCAGATCCGAGTCGTAGCCCACCGAAATGTCGGACGTCAGGAGTATGCGCGAATCGGCCAGCGACAGGTTCTCGATCCGCTCGGTGATCAGTTTCTCGTTCGGGACGATGGACTCGCGCCCGTTGGGGGCACGGATCAGGGTGTAGCGGGTCTTGATGTCCATGACCTCGCCCTCGAAGTTGTCCACCCGCACCGTGTCGCCGATGCGAAGGGAGCGCTCGAACAGGATCACGAAGCCGCTCACGTAATTGGCCGCGAGCTTTTGCAGGCCGAAGCCCAGGCCCACGCCCAGCGCGCCCCCCAGCACCGACAGGGCGGTCAGGTCCACGCCCACGGTGGACAGCGCCAGCAAGAGGCCCACCAGCAGGAGCGCCGCGCGCAGCGTGTTGGCGGCCACCTTGCGCAGGGACAGGTCGGTCACCGCCTGCTGCAGGACGCGCCGCTCCAGCGCCGCGGAGACCCACAGGGCCACCACCAGCATCGCGCCGGCGGACAGCACCCCGCCGACCAGGTCCAGCAGGCTGGTGCGGGTCTTGCCGAGGGTGAAACGGATGGAATCCATCTCCTGGGTGACGACGGGCAGCAGGCCCAGGATCCACAGGACGGCGGCGAGCCACGCCAGCCAGGAGAACAGGCGCTCGACCAGGCGGGCCAGGCCCGAGGCCGGGAAGACCACGGTCAGGACGCGCGCCAGGAACCGGATGCCCGCCAGGGACACCAGCACCGGCACCGCAATGCGCAGCAGGGCCACCGACTGATAGCGCCCCAGGAGCAGCATGGCGCTGTAGACCAGGACCAGCGCCAGCACCGGAAACAGCAGGCCATCGACGATGCCCCGGCCGAACCAGACCGAGGACTCGCCCCGGCCGCGGCCCGCCGCCCAGCACAGGGCCAGCGACAAGGCCAGGCAGGCGACCAGCACCCCGATTTCCCAGGCCAGGTCGGGGTGGCCCAGGCCACGCAGCAGGTTCTCGAATCCGTTCATGACAGGTCCGCCAGTTCGCGCACATGCGCCTCGACACTGCGCCCGAGGGCGCCCAGGTGGTAGCCGCCCTCCAGGCAGGACACGATCCGCCCTTGCGCGTGGCGGGCGGCGACCTCGCGCAGGCGGCGCGTGATCCAGGCGTAATCGGCCTCGACCAGGCCCAGCTGGCCCAGGTCGTCCTCGCGGTGCGCGTCGAAGCCGGCGCTGATGAAGATCATTTCAGGCCGGAACGCGTCCAGGCGCGGGAGCCACTCGCGCTCGATCAGCGCACGGATCTCCGGGCCGCGGGTATAGGCTGGCACAGGCAGGTTCACGATGTTGTCACCGCGCGGTGTGTCTCCTGTGTACGGGTAGAGCGGGTGCTGGAAGAAACCCACCATCAGCACGCGCGGGTCACCGGCCAGGATGTCCTCGGTGCCATTGCCATGGTGCACGTCGAAGTCCACCACCGCCACCCGCTGCAGGCCGTGGCGATCGAGCGCATGCCGCGCGGCGACGGCCACGTTGTTGATGAAGCAAAAGCCCATGGCCTGCGTGCGGCAGGCATGGTGTCCGGGCGGACGCACCGCGCAGAAGGCGTTTTCGAGTTCTCCGGCCATCACGGCATCGGTCGCCGCGACGGCTGCCCCCGCTGCCCGCTGGGAGGCGGTCCAGGTGTGGCGGTTCATCGACGTGTCGGCGTCCAGGTGCGTGTGGTCGGGCCCGCCCGCTTCGATCTGCTCGTCCAGCGCGATTGAGAGCCCTCGCAGCGAGGCGATGTAGGGGCGCTCGTGCGCAAGTTCGAGGTCGGCGATCGCGGCCAGGGGCGCCTCGCGAGCCGCCAGCAGCGGCAGGACGCCGCTGGCCAGGAGCCGGTCGTCGATCGCGTCAAGCCGCTGCGGACACTCCGGATGCCCCTGCCCCATTTCATGGCGTCGGCAATCGGGATGCGTGTAGTACCCGGTCTTGGTGGCGGTCATGCGGGAACGTGGACGGTCAGCGGGGGGTGTCGCGGTGCCAGCCGGTGCGCACCGTACAGGTTGGCGGTCAGCTTAACACGCGCTCTGCGGATCCTCACGCACCCGGCGCCCCAGGTCACAGCCCAGGTCACAGGCAGACACGTGCCCGAGGCGCCGCCTGGGAGACAATCGCGCCCACGATGTACCGCTTCCTTCTCGCCGGCCTCGCCGCCTGCACCCTGGGCGCCCAGGCGCAGCCCGCTGCTTCCCCTGACACCGCCCCCGCAGCCGCCGCCGCAGCCGCCACCGCACCCCCGCGCGCAGACAAGGAGAAGGCGCGATCCGGGAAAACGGCCCAAACGTCCAAGACGGCCAAGCCAGCGAAGCCGGCCAAGGCCTCCAAGCCCGCCGCCGAGCGGCGCATGGCCGCGACCGGCATTCCGTATCGCGACCGGGAAGAGGCCCTGCGCTTTGCCGATGAAGTGGCCCAGCGCCAGGGGCTGGACGCGGCCTGGACCCGCCAGGCGATCGCCCAGGCGCGCCAGCTGCCAGCGGTACAGCGGCTGATGCAGCCGCCCCCCGCCGGCGCGCGCAAGAACTGGGCGCTGTATCGCAGCCGCTTCATCGATCCGGTGCGCATCGCGGCGGGCGTGCGTTTCTGGCAGCAGCACCGGGAGGCGCTCGAGCGGGCGGAAAGGGACTACGGGGTGCCCGCCGAAACCATCGTGGGCATCATCGGCGTGGAGACCATCTACGGCCAGCACATGGGGACCTTCCGTGTGATCGACGCGTTGGCCACGCTTTCCTTCGATCATCCTGCCAGCCACCCGCGGGCCGCCGAGCGGACTGCCTACTTTCGCGGCGAGCTCGAACAACTCCTGACCCTGGCGCACCGCTCCGGCGGCAATCCGCTGGAACCTCTGGGCAGCTACGCGGGCGCGATGGGACTCCCGCAGTTCATGCCCACCAGCTGGGTGCGCTGGGCGGTGGACTTCGACGGCGATGGCCGCATCGACCTGCGACGCAGCGCGGTGGATGCCATCGGCTCGGTCGCTTCCTACTTCAAGGGCCATGGCTGGCAAACCGGCATGCCCACGCACTACCCGGTGCGGATCGACGCGGCCCGCACCGACCTGGAGGTGCTGCTCGCGCCCGACATCCTGCCCACCTTCAGCGTGGCGAGCTTCACCGCCAGGGGCGCAGGCCTGGAGGGCGCGGCCCTGCAGCACCCCGGTCCGCTGGCCCTGGTCGAATTGCAGAACGGCGACGCCCCCAACAGCTATGTGGCGGGCACCGAAAACTTCTACGTGATCACCCGCTACAACCAGTCCAGCTACTACGCCATGGCGGTCATCGAACTGGGAAGCGAAGTGAAGCAGGCGATGGCACGCCAGCCTTGAGTCACGAAGCGCGGGCGATGAGCCTGCGTGCGAGGCGCTTCACGGCGCCGGTGCGGCGTCCCGCTCGAGCCGCTGCACCCGCCACGCACACCCGGCCGCCACCAGGGACAGCACCGTGGCCGCGCCATACAGCGCCTCGTAGCCCAGGTGCGTGATCAGGGAGCCCCCCGCCAGCACGCCCAGCACCCCGCCCAGGCCGTAGCCGATCACGGTGAACAGGGCCTGCCCGCGGGCGCGCAGCCGGCCCGGGAAATGGTGGCTCACCATCGCGATGCTGGCCGTGTGGTGCGCCGCGAAGGTCAGCGCATGCAGCAGCTGGGCGACCACGAGAGCGATCATCCAGTCGGCTGCAGCCCCGATGAGGGCCATCCGCACCACCGCCGCCACCGAGCACGCCAGCAGCCACCCCGCCATGCGGGTGAAGCGCATGAGGCGCCCCTGCAGGTAGAACCACGCGATCTCCACCACCACGGACAGGGCCCACAGCGCGCCGATGGTGGCCTTGCCGTAGCCCTTGCCATCCAGGTACAGGGAGAAGTAGGCGTAGATCGAGAAATGCGCTGTCACGTGGAAGAACAGCGTGGCAAAGAACCAGCGCACCGCCGGCTGGCGCAGGATCGGGCCGACCGGTTCGCCCGGATCCTGTGCGTTGGCAGGCTTGTCCCGCACGTCGGGCAGCCACAGCGTGCCGGCCAGCACCGCGGCGAGCGTGAGCAGGGTCCAGGCCGGGAAATGCCCCATGCCGAAATGCTCGAACCAGGCCCCGGCAATGAACACCGTGGCCATGAACCCGATGGACCCCCACAGGCGTATGCGTCCGTAACGTCCCCAGTCGCCCGCCACCAGGTGCGCCATGGCGGCCTCGGTCAACGCCATCATGGAACTCGTGTGCGTGAACAGCACCAGCAGCACCACCCCGATCCAGACCGGCCCGCCGGGCCACCACAGGCCCAGCGACGACACCAGGGCGATCAGCGCGCTCCATCGCAGCAGGCGCACGCGCTCGCCGGTGCGGTCACTGAGCATGCCCCACACATAGGGCGCGAAGATGCGGGTGCTCGATTGGACGGCCGCCAGCAGGCTGATCACCACGATGGGAAAGCCCAGGTGCTGCAGCCACAGGGGCAGGTAGGGATTGAAGAACCCGATGTGCGCGAAGTAGCTGGCGGACAGTGCCGCGAAGGGCACGACCTGCCCGGCCCCGGCCGCCTCGGCCCGGGACATCAGGCGGTGTGGCCCGGCACCGGCGCCAGGGGGGCGCGCACGTCGGCGTTCTGGGCGCGATGGCGCAGCGCGTGGTCCATCACCACCAGGGCCAGCATGGCCTCGGCAATCGGCGTGGCGCGGATGCCCACGCAGGGGTCGTGGCGGCCCTTGGTCACCACGTCGACGGGTTTGCCCTCGATGTCGATGCTCGCACGTGGCGTGAGGATGGAGCTGGTCGGCTTGATCGCGATCGAGACCTCCAGGTCCTGGCCGGTGCTGATGCCCCCCAGCACGCCGCCGGCGTTGTTGGTGGCAAAGCCTGCAGGCGTGATGGTGTCGCCGTGGGTGGAGCCGCGTTGCGCCACGCTGGCAAAGCCGGCGCCGATCTCGACACCCTTGACCGCATTGATCCCCATCATGGCGTAGGCGATGTCGGCGTCGAGCTTGTCAAAGAGCGGTGCGCCCAGGCCCACCGGTACGCCGCTGGCGGTCACCCGGATGCGAGCGCCGCAGGAGTCGCCGGACTTGCGCAGGGCATCCATGTAGGCCTCCAGGGCCGACACGTCGGCAATGGGGGCGAAGAACGGGTTGTTCGGGACATGGTCCCAGCTTTCGAATCCGATCGTCACATCGCCAATCTGCTGCATGCAGCCGCGAAACCGGGTGCCGTGATGCAGGGCCAGCCATTTCTTGGCGACCGCGCCAGCCGCCACCATGGGGGCGGTCAGACGCGCCGAGGAACGGCCGCCACCGCGCGGGTCGCGCACGCCGTACTTCTGCAGGTAGGTGTAATCGGCGTGGCCGGGGCGAAAGGTGCGTGCGATCTCGGAGTAGTCCTTGCTGCGCTGATCGGTGTTGCGTATCAGCAGGGCGATCGGTGTCCCGGTGGTCACGCCCTCATAGACCCCGGAAAGGATCTCGACGCGGTCTTCTTCCTGCCGCTGGGTGACGTAGCGGCTGGTGCCGGGGCGGCGGCGGTCCAGGTCGGGTTGGATGTCGGCTTCGGACAGCGGCAGGCCGGGGGGGCAGCCATCGATCACGCAGCCGATGGCGGGCCCGTGGGATTCGCCGAAATTGGTGACCGTGAAAAGGGTGCCGAAGGTGTTGCCGCTCATGGACCCCGATTATCCCAGAGGCCGTCACGCCCTCCGCGGCGCCTTGCGAGGCGAGCCCGTGGGGCGAGCCCCGCCCCGTCAGGACTTGGCCGCCGGCTCCTCGTCCTGGCCAGCGGGCCAGTCGCGGATATAGGCCTTGAGCATCTGGTTCTCGAAATTCTGGCTGTCGACCACGGCCTTGGCCACGTCGTAGAAGCTGATCACCCCCATCAGCATGCGGCTGTCCATCACCGGCATGTAGCGGGCATGGCGGTCCAGCATCATGCGGCGCACTTCGTCGAGTTCGGTTCCCGAGGTGCAGGTCAGGGGGTGGTCGTCCATCGCGGAGCGCACCCGGGTCGTGCCCACCGAGCCGCCATTGCGCACGATGGACTGGATCACCTCGCGGAAGGTCAGCATGCCCACCAGGTCACCATGGTCCATCACCACCAGCGAACCGATGTCCTTGTCGGCCATGAGCTGGACGGCCTCGGACAGGGCCTGATCGGGGCCGACGGTGTAAAGCGTGCTGCCTTTGACGCGAAGGATGTCGCTGACTTTCATGGGGCTCTCCTGGGGGCGGGCGCAAGCCGCTGGGGTCGGTCCAATATAGCCCACAATTTGCGGCAGTTCCATCCGCTTGGAGGCCTCCCATCATGTCCGGTTATTCCGACCCTGGCTTCGACACGCTCGCCCTGCACGCGGGTGCCGCGCCAGACCCTGCCACCGGCGCGCGCGCGGTCCCGATCCACCTGACGACGTCCTTCGTCTTCGACTCGAGCGAGCACGCCGCGTCCCTGTTCAACCTGGAGCGGGCAGGCCACGTGTACTCGCGCATCAGCAACCCGACCACCGCCGTCCTCGAGCAGCGCGTGGCGGCCCTGGAGGGCGGCATCGGCGCAATCGCCACGGCCAGCGGCCAGGCCGCCCTGCATCTGGCCATTTCGACCCTCATGGGTGCGGGCTCGCACATCGTGGCCAGCACGGCCCTTTACGGCGGCTCGCAGAACCTGTTGCACTACACCCTGCGCCGCTTCGGTATCGAGACCACCTTCGTGCGCCCTGGCGACATCGACGGCTGGCGCGCCGCGATCCGCCCCAACACACGGCTGCTCTTTGGCGAAACCGTGGGCAACCCGGGCCTGGACGTGCTGGACATCCCCACGGTGGCCGCGATCGCCCATGAGGCGGGGGTGCCCCTGCTGGTGGACAGCACCCTCACCTCGCCGTGGCTGATGAAGCCGCTGTCCCTGGGCGCGGACCTGGTGTACCACTCGGCCACCAAGTTCCTCTCTGGGCACGGCACCGTGATCGGCGGCATCGTGGTCGACGGCGGCAGCTTCGACTGGCAGGGGCCGCGCGCCCAGGGCCGCTACGCGGAACTCACCGCACCCTACGAGGGCTTTCATGACATGGTCTTCAGCGAAGAGTCGAGCGTCGGCGCCTTCCTGCTGCGGGCCCGCCGCGAAGGGCTGCGCGATTTCGGGGCCTGCATGAGCCCGCACACCGCCTGGCTGATCCTGCAAGGCATCGAGACCCTGCCCCTGCGGATGGAGCGGCACATGGCCAACACCCGCCAGGTGGTCGACTTCCTGGCCGCACACCCCTTCGTGGCCCGCGTGGGCCACCCGATGCTGGCCTCGCACCCGAGCCACGCCCTGGCGGCCAAGCTGCTGCCCCGCGGCGCGGGATCGGTCTTCAGCTTCGACCTCAAAGGCAGCCGCGCGCAGGGCCGGGCCTTCATCGAATCGCTGCAGGTGTTCAGCCACCTGGCCAATGTGGGCGATTGCCGCTCGCTGGTGATCCACCCGGCCAGCACCACGCACTTCCGGATGGACGATGCGGCGCTGGCGGGCGCAGGCATCACGCAGGGCACGATCCGCCTGTCCATCGGCCTGGAGGACCCGGCCGACCTGATCGACGACCTCAAGCGCGCCCTCAAGGCCGCCGAGAAACACAGCTGAGGGCCGACCCATGGAACTGACCGTCAACGGCCACCGCACCTACTGCTACACCGGCGGCCGGCCTTTCGACCCCGCGCGGCCCACGCTCCTGATGCTGCACGGCGTGCTCAATGCCCACTGCGTCTGGATCCTGCAAAGCCGCTGGTTTGCGCACCACGGCTGGAACGTGCTGGCGCCTGACCTGCCGGGTCATGGCTACAGCGCGGGCGAGCCCCCCCGCAGCGTCGAGGACGCGGCGCGTTTCGCACTGGCCCTGCTCGATGCGGCGGGCGTGCAGCGCGCGGCCCTGGTGGGCCACAGCTTCGGATCACTCACGGCGCTCGAGGCCGCCGCGCAGGCACCCGATCGCGTCACGCACCTGGGCCTGGTCGGCACGGCCTACCCGATGCGCGTCTCGCCCGCCTTGCTGGAGGAGTCGCTGAACGATCCGCACCGCGCGATCGAGCGCGTCACCGTGTACTCCCACGGCCTCATGGCGCCACCGCCCTCCGCGCTGGGCCCGGGCACCTGGGTGCCGGGCACCACGCGCGCGCTGATGCGACGCATCCTGGCGAGCAACCCGCGCGTCAACCTGTTTCACACCGGATTCCAGGCCTGCGATGGCTACCAGGGCGGAGAACGCGCCATGGAGACCGCGGCCTGCCCGGTCCTCTTCGTGCTGGGCCGGCGCGACGCCATGACACCGCCGAAGGCCGCGCGCTCCCTCCAGGAACGCTCGAAACATGCGAGGACGGTGCTGCTCGACGCCGGTCACAGCCTGATGACCGAAGACCCGGAGGGCGTGCTGGCGGCCTTGCGCGATTTCCTGGGAGCGCCTACAGGGCATCCCTGAGGGCCAGCCCGGACAGCCGACCGCTTTGCCACAGGCGGGCGGTGGCCTCGGTCGCCGGCAGCAGCAACACCCGGATCAGGGGGTCCAGCGTGGTGGACTGGGGGTCGGCCAGCAGCAGGTAGCGCGCGGCTTCCCCCTCCTTGACCTCGTCGAGCCGACCGACCCAGTCCAGCGTGATCAGGGTGTGCAGGACCGGCTCGAGCTGCAGGTCGGTGGCGTCCAGGGCGCGGGTCAGTTCGTCCAGCGTCAGGCCCCGGCGTCCGGTGTCCCGCGCACGGGCCAGGGTGCGCAGGGCATCCAGCGCCAGTTCAAACTGCCAGCCCTGGCCACTGTCACGCCGCCGGTGCAGGCCGATGGTCAGGCTCGGCAGGTAGGCCGCGAGCACGGCCCCCAGCAGGATCACGAGCCACCCCATGTAGATCCAGACCAGCAGGATCGGCACGGTCGCAAACGCGCCGTACACCGCGGAATACGCCGGCACCGCGCTGATGTAGACGGCCAGCAGGCGGCGGGCGATCTCGATGCCCACCGCGGCGAACAGGCCGCCGATCCAGGCGTGCGAGCGGCGCACCGGTGTGTTGGGCACGTAGCGGTACAGGGCGGCCAGCCCGGCGACCAGCAGAAGGAACTCCGCCACATCCAGCAGCAGGCGCAAGGTGCCAGGGATGTTGGCCACCAGCCCGCGCGAGGCCGAGATCAGGAAGGAACTCACACTGAGGGAGGCGGCCAGCAGCAGCGGCCCCAGCGTGATGACCGCCCAGTACATCAGCACCCGCTGCGCCAGCGGCCGGGGCCGGCGCACGCGCCAGATGCCATTGAGCGTGCGGTCGATGGTCAGGACCAGGGACAGCGCGGTGAGGAACAGGAACACCAGGCTCAGCGCGCCCAGGCGGCTGGCCTTGCCCGCAAACTGCGTGAGGTACCCCAGCACCTGGCGCGAGATGGCGTCGGGCACCAGGCTTTGCACCAGCCAGGCCTGCACGGCGCCCTGCAGCTTGCCGAACACCGGGAACGCCGTGAACAAGGCCAGGACCACGGTGAAGAAAGGCACCAGCGCGATGATGGTGGTGAAGGTCAGGCTGCCCGCCGACAGCCCCAGACGGTCCTCGCGCAGGCGTTCCCCGAGGGTGCGGGCAGCAGACCGCCAAGGGAAATGGGCAATCTGGACAAGCAGGGGCCGGACATTCATCGGCCGCTATGATGCCACCGCCCATGTCCACACCCCCGCCCTCACCCGACGCGCACCCTGCGTCGGCGCCCGCCACGCCGGCGCAGCCCGAACCGGTCCAACCCGCCTCCCCCGAACTGCTCATGATCCGCCGCCTGGCGGTCGGCAGCCTCCTGGGCCTGATCGTGCTCGGACTGGCCTGGGAGTTGTGGCTCGCCCCCTTGCGTCCCGGCGGCAGCTGGGTGGCGCTGAAGGTGCTGCCCCTGTGCCTGCCGCTGGCCGGCCTGCTGCGTCACCGCATGTACACCTACCGCTGGGTCAGCCTGATGGTCTGGCTCTATTTCACCGAAGGGGTCGTACGCGCCTGGAGCGACCGGCCGCCCTCCTCCTACCTGGCGATGGTGGAAATCGCCCTGTGCCTCGTGCTGTTCGCCGCCTGCGCCCAGCATGTGCGCGTGCGGTTTCGGGCCCTGCGTCAGGCATCCGCTTCCGCGGACGGAACGGGATCGGCGGCATGACGGCGCTGCTGCAGCAACTGGCGGACATCGTCGGTGCCGCCCATGTGCTGCATGAGGGCGACCTCAGCGCCTGGGAACTCGATTGGCGCAAGCGCTCACGCGGCAAGGCGCTGGCCGTGGTGCGACCCGCTTGCACGAAGGAAGTCGCTGCCGTGGTCCGGGCCTGTGCCGAAGCGGGCACCGCCCTCGTCCCCCAAGGCGGCAACACGGGACTCGTGGTCGGTGGCACGCCCGACGCCTCGGGCACGCAAGTAGTCCTGAGCCTGCAACGCATGAATGCGGTGCGCGCGGTCGACCCCGCCAACCTCACGCTGACCGCCGAGGCCGGCTGCATCCTGCAGTCCCTGCAGGAGTCGGCGCGCGAAGCGGGCTTCCTCTTTCCCCTGAGCCTCGCGGCCGAGGGCAGTTGCACCATCGGCGGCAACCTGGCCACCAATGCGGGCGGCACGCAGGTGCTGCGCTATGGCAATGCCCGCGACTTGTGCCTGGGGCTGGAGGTGGTGACCGCGCAGGGCGAGGTCTGGGACGGCCTCTCGGGCCTGCGCAAGGACAACACCGGCTACGACCTGCGGGACCTCTTCATCGGCAGCGAGGGCACGCTGGGCATCATCACCGCCGCCACCCTCAAGTTGTACCCGCTGCCCGCCGCCACGCTCACGGCCTGGGCCGCCGTGCCCTCGATGGAGGCCGCCGTGCGGCTGCTGGAGATCGCCCGCACGCGCCTGGGCGCGGGCCTCACCGGGTTCGAGGTGATGGGCCAGTTTGCCCTGAGCCTGGTGTGCCGCCACTTCCCGGCGCTGCGCGTCCCGTTCGCGCAGGCCAGCCCCTACGGTGTACTGCTGGAATACGAGGCGCAGGGGGGCGAAGCCGACGCCCGCGCCGGCTTCGAGGCCCTGCTGGCAATTGCCCTGGACGATGGCTGCGTCACCGACGCCGTGATCGCCGAGAACATCGCACAGGCCCGCGAGCTGTGGCACATCCGGGAGGCCATTCCCCTGGCGCAGGCCGAAGAGGGCCTGAACATCAAGCACGACATCTCGATCCCGATCTCCCGCATTCCCGCCTTCTGCGCCGAGACCGATGCGCGCCTCACGCGCGAGATCGCAGGGGTGCGGCTGGTGAACTTCGGCCACCTGGGTGACGGCAACCTTCATTACAACGTGCAGGCCCCCGAGGGCGGCGACGCCCGGGTCTTCCTGCGTGACCAGGAGGACCGGGTCAATGCCCTGGTCTACGAACAGGTGCGCAAGTTCGACGGGTCGATCTCCGCCGAACATGGCGTGGGCGGGCTGAAGGTGGACACCCTGCCGCAGTACAAGTCCGAGGTGGCCCTGGGCCTGATGCGGGCGGTCAAGCAGGCGCTCGACCCGAAGAACCTGCTCAATCCCGGACGGGTCGTGCGCATATGATATGCGCACACTCCATGAACCGCCCTGTCCGCTCCCAATACGAAGACTTCATGCGCCATGTCTACACGCAGGGCGTGGCCAAGACCGATCGCACCGGCACCGGCACGCGCAGCGTGTTCGGCTACCAGATGCGGTTCGACCTGAACGAGGGCTTCCCGCTGGTCACCACCAAGAAGGTGCACCTGCGCTCCATCATCCAGGAGCTGCTGTGGTTCCTCCAGGGCTCCAGCGACAACAACTGGCTGCGTGAGCGCGGCGTCACCATCTGGGACGAGTGGGCCCGCGAAGACGGCGACCTCGGCCCGGTGTACGGCGTGCAATGGCGAAGCTGGCCCACCCCCGACGGCGGGCACATCGACCAGATCGCCGAGGTGGTCAAGACCCTCAAGGCCAACCCCGACTCGCGCCGCATCATCGTGAGCGCCTGGAACGTGGCCGACATCCCCAAGATGGCGCTGGCGCCGTGCCACGCCTTCTTCCAGTTCTATGTGGCCCCCTCACAGGTGCCCGGCGAGCCGGCCAAGCTGTCCTGCCAGCTCTATCAGCGCAGCGCCGACATCTTCCTGGGCGTGCCGTTCAACATCGCCAGCTACGCCCTGCTCACGCACATGATGGCGCAGCAATGCGGCCTGGGCGTGGGCGACTTCATCTGGACCGGGGGCGACTGCCACATCTACAGCAACCACCACGAACAGGTGGAACTGCAGCTGTCTCGCACGCCCTACCCCTACCCGGTCCTGAACATCAAGCGCCAGCCTGACTCCCTCTTCGACTACGCGTACGAAGACTTCGAGGTCGTGGACTACCAGTGCCACGGCGCGATCAAGGCGCCGGTGGCTGTCTGAGGCCCATGAAGCTCGGGCTGATCTACGCGCGCGCGCGCAACGGCGTGATCGGTGCGGGCGGCACCCTGCCCTGGCACCTGCCCGCCGACCTCGCGCATTTCAAGGCCAAGACCCAGGGCTGCCCCGTCATCATGGGCCGCAAGACCTGGGACTCGCTGCCCCCGCGGTTTCGGCCGCTGCCCGGGCGGCGCAATGTCGTCGTCACCCGTCAGGCCGCCTGGCAGGCCGACGGCGCCGAGCGGGCCGGGTCGCTGCAGGAGGCCCTGGCCCTGTGCGCGCACGCGCCCCAGGCCTGGGTGATCGGCGGCGCCGAGATCTACGCGCAGGCCCTGCCCCTGGCCCAGGAGGTGGAAGTCACCGAGATCGACCGGGACTACGCGGGCGACGCCCACGCCCCTGCCTTGGGCACGCGATGGGTCGAGGCGGCACGCCAGCCGCATGTGGACGACAGCGGCCTGCGCTATGCCTTTGTCACCTACCACCCCACTGCCGATTGACGACCCGAGGAGCACACAGATGGCTGGAGGAAGCTTTCACGTTCACGGTCCCCATGACCATGAGATCGAGCACGCCAGGCAGCATGCCGCCGCCGAACAGGGCAGCCGGCAGGACGCGCGCATGACGAACCGGATCGCGCTGTTCACCGCCCTCATTGCCTCGGTGGGCGTGATCCTCTCCTACCTTGGTGGCACCACCCAGGCCAACGCCACCCTGTACAAGAACAACGCGGCGATCAGCAAGACCGAAGCCGCCAACCAATGGAGCTACTTCCAGGCCAAGAGCACCAAGCAGTCCCTGGCCGAGGCGGCCCTGGATGCCGCACCGGCGGATCGCCGCGCCTTCTACCAGGGCAAGATCGACCGCTACGAGCAGGAGAAGAACGAGATCAAGGCGGTGGCCGAGAAGTTCGAGGCCCAGTCCAAGGATTGGGACCGCCGCAGCGATGCGCAGATTCATCAGCACCATCGCTGGGCCCAGGCCACCACCGTGCTGCAGGTGTCCATCGCCCTGGCGGCCATCGCGCTGGTCACGCGCAAGAAATCACTGGAGTGGGCGATGTATGGCGTGAGCGCAGTCGGCCTGGGTGTGGGCGTGCTCGCGCTCTTGCACCTCTGACCCCTCGGCCCCCATGGTCAGTCCCGGCGCAGGGGCCGCTCAGAATCGCGCCATCGTCCAGTGCCAGAGCACCTCGGGCCGCCAGGGTGACGACACTGCCATCCCCAGCCACTCGAGCATGCCGCCCCATCCCGCCTGAGCGGCTGCCAGCGTCAGGCCCAGGCCGGCCACGTTGGCTGCGGGCAGGAACAGCCAGCAAAAGAAGAAGCCCGCCTTCTGCAGATCGGTCTGCGCATGGTGCGTTTCGGTCCACGTGGACGTCAGGTGGTAACCGAGGCTCAGGCCCAGCAGCAGCTGCCCCGGCAGGCCGTCGAGAATCGGCACCCAGGGCAGGACCAGCATCAGGACCACCGTGGCCGTGGGAAAGAAGTACGGCGCGACATCGATCAACCAGTTGCCGGGACCGAGCAGCAGGATGTGCCCGCCATCGCGCAGGGTGACCTTCAGGCCCTTCACGCGGTGGCCCGTGAGCAGCGCAAAGATGCCGTGGGTGATCTCGTGTTCAAGCGTGCTGAGCCAACTCACGGTCCAACGCCGGATCTGCCACCACCACACCAAGGCATAGATCGCCACCCCGCCCAGGACCGTGCCCAGGGCGGCCAGGTCCGTGGCCATCTGGTAGCCCAGCGCCCACAGGGCGGACGGCAGGAAGATGATGGCGGCCAAGGCCACGGGCCATTTGAGGAACTGAAGGAAGGTGCTTAGGAAAAGAAGCTGGGTCATGCCGCCGACATCCAAGGCAGTGGGTGAAACTCCGCCATCGACCGGGCGTCATTTTGACAAATGAAGTCGGCGCCTCCGCCCGGAACAATCCCTAAGCCGCTGCGTCCAGGCTGCCCGCAGGCGGCGCACCGGCGGCGGCAGGCACAATGCAGCCCCCGAACGAACCGGATTTCGACCCGATGCGGATTTCCACCTGGAACGTCAACTCCCTCACCGCCCGCCTGCCGCACGTGCTCGATTGGCTGGCCGCCCACCCGGTGGATGTCCTGTGCCTGCAGGAACTCAAACTCACCGACGACAAGTTCCCCCTGGACGCCCTGGCCGCAGCGGGCTTCCCGCATTGCGCGGTCTTCGGCCAGAAGACCTACAACGGCGTGGCGATCATCAGCCGCACGCCGGTGCGTGAGGTGACGCGCAACATCCCCGGCTTCGACGACGAACAATCCCGCGTGATTTCGGCCACCTTGGACCACCCCCTGGGTGATCTGCGCGTCATCAACGGCTATTTCGTCAACGGCCAGGAGCCAGGCAGCGACAAGTTCGCCTACAAGATGAAATGGCTGGAGGGTCTGCAGGCCTATGTGGCCAGCGAACTGCGTAAGCACCCGCGCCTGGTGCTGCTTGGCGACTTCAACATCGCCCCCGAAGACCGCGATTCCTACGACCCGGTGGGCCTGGCGGGCACCATCCATCACACGGCGCAAGAACGCGCGCATTTCCAGGGCCTGCTCGCCCTGGGCCTGGTGGACGGCTTTCGGCTGTTCGACCACCCGGAGAAAACCTTCAGCTGGTGGGACTACCGGATGCTGGGGTTCCAGAAGAACCGCGGCCTGCGCATCGACCACATCCTGGTCAGCGAGGCCCTGCGTTCGGCCGTCACCGCCTGCGCGGTCGACCGCAGCCCCCGCAAGTGGAAGCAACCCAGCGACCACGCGCCGGTAACGGTCGAACTCTGACCCTCACTCCAGGCCGAGTTCCTGGATCTTGCGGGTGATGGTGTTGCGTCCGATGCCCAGTTTCTGGGCGGCCTCGATGCGGCGTCCGCGCGTGTTGGACAGGGCACTGAGAATCAGCCGCGACTCGAAGCGGCGTGTCAGCTCCTCCCAGACATCGGTGCGACCACTGGCCAGCAGGACCAGCGCCTCGGCCTGGAGCGCGTGCTCCCAATCGGATCCAGGCGCCCCCTCCAGGGACGCGCGCCCAGGCCCCTGACCCGCTGCGGGCGCAGCGCCAGCCAGGCCGTCCCCCGAAGCCGCAAGCGGCGGCGCGGACGCTGCTGCCAAGGCGGGGGCCGAAGCCGCTGCCGCAACGGGCAGCCCCTCCGAGGGCGTGCTCGTCACCTCCGGGGGCAAGTCCTTGGGTTCGATCAACTGCGCGGGCGCCATCACCGTGAGCCAATGGCAGATGTTTTCCAGCTGGCGCACATTCCCCGGGAAGGCAAAGCCGGAGAGACGCGCGAGCGCCGCATCCGAAATCCGTTTGGGCTCCACGCCCAGTTGCTGCGCCGACTGCTGCAGGAAATGGCGCGCCAGCATGGGCACATCCTCGCGCCGCTCGCGCAGTGCGGGCAGGCGCAGGCGGATCACGTTCAGCCGGTGGAACAGGTCCTCGCGGAAGGCGCCGTCCTTCACCCGCTGCTCCAGGTCCTGGTGGGTGGCAGCGATCACGCGCACATTGGCCTTGACCGCGCTGTGCCCGCCGACCCGGTAGAAGTGGCCGTCGGACAGCACGCGCAAGAGGCGCGTCTGCAGGTCAAAGGGCATGTCGCCGATCTCGTCCAGGAACAGCGTGCCGCCCTCGGCCTGCTCGAAGCGGCCGCGACGCATGGTCTGCGCACCGGTGAAGGCGCCGCGCTCATGACCGAACAACTCGGACTCCAGCAGGTCCTTCGGGATGGCCGCCGTGTTGATCGCGATGAAGGGGCCACTGGCGCGCGGCGAGTGCTTGTGCAGCGCGCGCGCCACCAGCTCCTTGCCCGAGCCGGATTCCCCGGTGATCATGACCGTGACGTTGCTTTGCGAGAGGCGGCCGATCGCGCGGAACACGTCCTGCATGGCCGGCGCCTGCCCGAGCATCTCGGGCGCGTCGTTCATGCGTTCCTCGGCCACCTGTTCGCGCTGGCTTTCCTGCACCGCGCGACGAATCAACTCGACGGCCTTGGGCAGGTCAAAGGGCTTGGGCAGGTACTCGAAGGCACCGCCCTGGAACGCGGACACCGCGCTGTCCAGGTCGGAGAAGGCCGTCATGATGATCACGGGCAGGCCGGGATTGCGTGCCTTGACCTCGGTCAGGAGATCCAGGCCCGAGCCGCCCGGCATGCGGATGTCGCTGACCAGGATCTGCGGACCGCCCTCCTCGCCGCCCGCCTCCAGGGCCTGCAGCACCTCGCGCGGGTGGGTGAAGCTGCGCGTGGGCAGGTCTTCCCGCAGCAGCGCCTTTTCCAGCACGAAGCGGATGGATTGGTCATCGTCAACGATCCAGATCGGCTTCATGGGTGCTGCTACCTCGTGTCTCGTTTCAGGGCAATGGAATGAGGATCTTGAAATCCGTCCGTCCCGGGAGGCTGTCGCACTCGATCAGCCCATGGTGCTGCTGAACGAAGGTCTGCGCCAGCGTCAGCCCCAGCCCGGAACCGCCCTCCCGCCCTGACACCAGGGGATAGAAGATGCGGTCCTGGAGCGCTGGGGGCACGCCCGGTCCGTTGTCGATGACATGCAATTCCAGTGCCAGTCGATAGCGTTGCTTGCCGAAAGTGACCTGGCGCGCGACACGGGTACGCAGGACCAGTTCGGCGTCGCCCTGTTCGATGCGCTCGGCCAGCGCCTGGCAGGCGTTGTGCGCGATGTTCAGGACCGCCTGAATCAGCTGCTCGCGGTCGCCGCGAAACTCGGGCAGCGAGGTGTCGTAATCGCGCACGACCCGCAGCCCCTTGGGAAATTCGGCCAGGATCAGGGAACGCACCCGTTCGCACACCTCGTGGATGTTGACGTCGCCCACCACGTGCGGGCGGCGGTGTGGGGCCAGCAGGCGGTCCACCAGGGTCTGCAGCCGGTCCGCCTCATGGATGATGACCTGGGTGTACTCCTTGAGGTCACGCGCCTCGATCTCCATCTCCAGAAGCTGCGCCGCGCCGCGAATGCCTCCCAGCGGGTTCTTGATCTCGTGGGCCAGGTTGCGAATCAGCTCCTTGTTCGCCTGGGCCTGGTCCAGGAGGCGCTCCTCGCGCTCCTGGCGCGCCTGCTGCGCCACGGGCAGCATCTCGATCACCACCTCCCCGGGCCGCTCGGTCTGCGCCAGCACCACGTGCACCGGCATGGGCTCGTCGCCCGGGCGCACCAGGGCGGCGTCATAGCGCAGGACCGCGAACTCGTTGCTGCGGGCCCCTTGCAGGGCCACCTTCAGCAGCTCGGGGTCGGTGAAGGCCTGCGGGAAGAAGGAGCCCTCGATGTGGCGGCGGGAGGTGCCCAGGGCCCCCTCCAGGGCGGCATTGGCGAACACCACCCGGCCCTCCACGGTGACCACAGCGACCAGGGTGGCCAGCAGGTCGAAGGGAGTGAATGCGTGGGCGCGTGCAGGGTGGCTCAAGCCACCTATTTTGACGCAGTCAGGCGCGAGAGTTCACGGCGCAGTCCCTCGATGTCGGCTTCGTTGCGGGCGATGCTGGCCTTGAGCCGGGCGACCCGGTCCAGGTACTTCTGGTGGTTGCGCGTCTCCGGGCCGAGCTTCTCGGGCTCACCGTTGTTGTACTCCTGCAGGAGTTCGGCCTGGGTGGCCTGGGCCTTGCGCAGTTCAGCCTCGAGGATGGCGCGGGCGTCGGCATCGCGGGCGCGCTGGTCGGCGCCATCGACCTTGAGGGCGGACCCGGCCGACCCGGCTGCCCCGACCGTGGACGGCGGCGGCCGCAGCGCCCCCGAGGCGCCCCGCGTGCCCTGCACCACGGTGACGTGTGCACCTTCAAGGAGCTTGCAGCCCCGTGCCTGGGCGTCGGCCACGTCGTTGGTGTATTGGTTGCCACAGCGGTATACCCGCCCGCTGAATGGCACTCCGGGCGCTCCGGGCGCCTCGGAAGCTGCGGGCACCTTGGACGATGCCGCAGGCGCCGCACGCGTCTGGGCCACGGCGGCGCCCGCAGCGCAACACACCAGCCACGCCAGCCCGGCCACCCGGACGAAATACCTCATTGCCACCTCCCACGAATGCAGCCATTAAGTATGCATTTGAGGGCGCGTTCGGGGCAAGGCGGCGCATGCTGCCTGCGAGCGCCGGAATGAAAAAAGGGGCGACTCGCGTCGCCCCTCTTGCACGTGCCCGGCGGCCGAAGCCGCCTGCGCGCGGGATTACAGGCTGTAGTACATGTCGTACTCGACCGGGTGCGGCGCCATGCGGAAGCGCGTGACCTCCTGCATCTTCAGCTCGATGTAGGCGTCCAGCATGGAGTCGGTGAACACGCCGCCCTTGGTCAGGAAGGCGCGGTCCTTGTCCAGGTACTCCAGGGCCTGATCCAGGCTGTGGCACACGGTCGGCACCAGCGCGTCTTCCTCGGGCGGCAGGTGGTACAGGTCCTTGGTGGCGGCCTCGCCCGGGTGGATCTTGTTCTCCACGCCGTCCAGGCCGGCCATCATGAGGGCCGAGAAGCACAGGTAGGGGTTGGAGGAAGGATCGGGGAAGCGCGCCTCGATGCGGCGGCCCTTGGGGTTGGCCACAAACGGGATGCGGATCGAGGCCGAGCGGTTACGCGAGCTGTAGGCCAGCTTCACCGGGGCTTCGAAGCCCGGCACGAGGCGCTTGTAGCTGTTGGTGCCCGGGTTGGTGATGGCGTTCAGGGCACGGGCGTGCTTGATGACGCCGCCGATGTAGTACAGGGCGAAGTCCGACAGGCCCGCATAGCCGTCACCGGCGAACAGGTTCTTGCCGTCCTTCCAGATGGACTGGTGCACGTGCATGCCGGAGCCGTTGTCGCCGGCGTAGGGCTTGGGCATGAAGGTGGCGGTCTTGCCGTAGGCATTGGCCACGTTCCAGACCACGTACTTCAGGACCTGGGTCCAGTCGGCGCGCTCCACCAGCGTGCTGAACTTGGTGCCGATCTCGTTCTGGCCAGCGCCCGCCACTTCGTGGTGGAACACTTCGACCGGGATGCCCAGGGATTCGAGGATCAGGGACATCTCGGCGCGCATGTCCTGCGTGCTGTCGACCGGGGGCACGGGGAAGTAGCCGCCCTTGACGGTGGGACGGTGGCCGCGGTTGCCGCCTTCGAGCTGCTTGCCGCTGTTCCAGGGGGCCTCGTATTCCTCGATGGCGAACATGACGTTGCCGGGCTCGTTGCTCCAGCGCACGCCGTCGAAGATGAAGAACTCGGGCTCGGGTCCGAAGTAGGCGGTGTCGCCCAGGCCGGAAGCCTTCAGGTAGGCCTCTGCGCGCTTGGCGATGGAGCGCGGGTCGCGGTCGTAGGACTTGCCGTCGCTGGGCTCGACCACGTCACACTGCAGGAACAGGGTGGTCTCTTCGAAGAAGGGGTCGATGTTGGCGGTGTTGGGGTCGGGCATGAGCTGCATGTCCGAGGCCTCGATGCCTTTCCAGCCGGCGATGGATGAACCGTCGAAGGCGTGGCCCGAGGTGAACTTGTCTTCGCCAAAGGCGGAAATCGGCACGGTCACGTGCTGCTCTTTGCCACGGGTATCGGTGAAGCGGAAGTCAACGAACTTGACTTCGTTGTCCTTCACCATCTTCATCACGTCGGCGACGGTCTTGGCTGCCATCAGGTTTCTCCTGGTTGGATGGTTGTTGATCAATGGATGTGGCGTTTGCAGGTTCTGTGCCACGCCCCGGGAGGGGAGCGTTCGCCGCGAAACCCGGCATTGTCGCCGAAGTTGAGCCAGCTACCCGGCCATGGCGCACCGGCTCAGTGCACTATCGCGGTGCACCGTCTTGGTGCAATCTCAGGGACGCACCAGTTCGGGGCCCAGTTGGGCGCCCTGCCCCGCCAGCCCCCGCAGCAGCTGCCGGTAGGCGGGCTCCACGGCCTCGGGGGCGCCCTTGACGCCCAGGTCGATGTGGCGGCCCCACTGGGGGTGGTCGACGCTGGGCAGGCTGAACACCTTGATGGCGGGGTGATCGCGCTCGATTTCTTCCATCAGGGGGGTCAGGGCGGCCTCCACCGCCCCCAGCACGATGACCGACTTCTCCAGGTAGGCCTGCTGCCGGAAAAGGTGCGGGTAGTGCGTGTCCAGCACCCATTCGATCATGGGCCAGGCCATCACCGGAAAGCCCGGCACGAAGTGCACGTCACCCACGCTGAAGCCGGCGATCTTGTTGTACGGGTTGGGGATGATGCGCGCGCCCTCCGGGAACACGCCCATGTTCAGGCGCTGCACGTTGTCGGCGCGATCGGGCTCATAGGCCACGCCCTGCTCGCGCGCGACGTCCTGCATGCGCTCGCGGATCAGGGCCGCGGCCTCGGGGTGCAGGGCCAGGGG
>JACCDM010177588.1_pt1 | contig 34491 bp, 29 predicted proteins | sample 7445851 | NCBI WGS metagenome assembly JACCDM01 (sample SAMN15323438, study PRJNA562643) | freshwater metagenome | isolation source: river surface water | place: USA:Blue River Watershed | collected 2017-08-16
CTGTTCCTTCTCTAGCTGTTCCTTCTCTAGCTGTTCCTTCTCTAGCTGTTCCTTCTCTAGCTGTTCCTTCTCTAGCTGTTCCTTCTCTAGCTGTTCCTTCTCTAGCCTTATTTTTAACTCGGCAGCTGCAATTTGTGCAGCTTCTTCCTCTTGTTTTAACAGGGCTGCATCCGCTTGTTCCTTGGCTTTTCGTTCATTCTCTATACGATCTGTTTCAATCTTGGCTAGACGTTCTGTTTCAATCTTGGCTAGACGTTCTGCTTCAATCTTGGCTAGACGTTCTGCTTCAATCTTGGCTAGACGTTCTGCTTCAATCTTGGCTAGACGTTCCTTCTCTGCTTCTTGTTTTTTCTTTAACAATGCAGCAGCTTCTTCCTCTCGTTTTTTCAAGGCAGCTTCTTCTTCCTCTTGCTTCTTTTTTAACAAGGCAGCAGCAGCTTCTTCTTCCTCTTTTTGTTTTTTCAAGGCAGCTTCTTCCCGTTGTTTTTTCAAGGCAGCTTCTTCCCGTTGTTTTTTCAAGGCAGCTTCTTCCCGTTGTTTTTTCAAGGCAGCTTCTTCCCGTTGTTTTTTCAAGGCAGCTTCTTCCTGTTGTTTTTTCAAGGCAGCTTCTTCATGTTGTTTTTTCAAGGCTGCTTCTTCCTGTTGTTTTTTCAAAGCAGCTTCTTCCTGTTGTTTTTTCAAGGCAGCGGCAGCTTCTTGTCTTTGAACAACTTTCAATTTATTGTTTCGAGCAAACTCTTCCGCAAAATTATCATCATTTCTCGCTTTATTTTTTTGCGTTTTATTTGTTTTATTTGGCGGTGGTCTACTTGTTCGAGTTCCATCTGTTCTACCAAATGTTCGCATTGTGATTTCCGGTATTTTCTCAGATACAAGTTTCTTGAAATCTTTCACATTGATATCTTTTTGATCCATTTTTGTGTCAATTACCGCGATAACTCCACCTACTCCACCTTCATTCATAAGATTGTTGAGAAGTTTTGGTCCCTTACCCTTAGGATTTTCATCATCGATGTTTTTCGCATATAATTCTGCTTGTCTATTAAGATCAGCCAATTCAATTTCAGATCCTTTCGGCTTACCTTTCAACCATCTTACCAATCTACCCACCAATTGACCATACATGCTAAACAGATCCCCCCCTCCTCCTTTTCGTTTTCGTAATTTCCGAGTTTTGTTCAAATATCTATATTGCTTATTTAATTTCATGCTACTTATAATAGCAGCATATAATGATTCATTTATCCGTTACGGGGGATAAATGAATGGAAACGGTATAGATAACCTAAATCATAACGTTAACCTCCTACACAAACAGCGGCGATAGACCTAGACCAACACCTAGACCAAGACCGTTGCGGGCTGAGTCACCAACGGTTGGTAAGAAGACGTCTAAAATACTGAAAGTGGCGGCGGCAGAAAGTGCTAAAATAACAATTTCTTCGACGTTAAGGGATTTCTTTGGGATAACAATACTGACAACAGCAATGATTAAACCCATAACTAAGTACTTGATGACACGTTTAATAAGCTCGGCTAAATCGAACATGGTTCTTATATAGTAAGTGAACAAAAAAATATTTGGCTAAATCGTCTTTCCTTACCCAAATAAAAATATAAAGGTCAAAAACACTTAAACAACTTTTTCCTAAATGTTTATACTAGAAAATGTCCGGCTTCGAAAGAAAAAACTTACCCAACGGAAAACCTAATCCTAAATATGTCGACCTATGCGACGAAGATACCCCATTGGCCGGCCAAAAGTTCGCCTGTTTATCCTTTGTCTCTCCCGAAAAAATATTGAAAAAACGCGAAACCTTCCTCTTTGATCAATTTATCAAACAATGGGATTTTACTAAATCCTTTGCCAAGTTCTTCGATTTCCTTCATTTTATTGCCTATAAATACAATCTAAATATTGAAGACTTAACGGCCGATTTCAATGAGTTTGCTAAAGAAGAAGATTCTCGCCTAAAGGAAAATACCACCGACGACGACTTCAAAAACTTCCTTGACAAAAACGAGGACAAACTCAATGCCCAATTCCAACGTGAACATGCATTCCAAACATCAACACGTGGTTTAAAAGTCCGCGGCGTATACCCTACTCAGGAAGAAGCCGAACTCAGATGCAAGAAACTGCGTGAAGCCGATCCAAACCACGATATTTATGTGGGTCCAGTCGGTATATGGATTCCATGGGATCCAGATGCTTACAAAACTGGTCGTGTCGAGTTCATGGAAGAAGAATTGAACCAGTTACACCAGGAAAAAATCAAGAACGAAGCCAAAGCCAAACAAGAGTTCGACAATCGCGTCAAGGAAACCAAACGCAAAGCCATCGAAGAAAACATCAAGTTGGCCGAAAAATCCGGTAATACATTAACCCAAACCATTGATGAACAGGGTAATTTGATTGGTGTTCGTGAGAAAATCAATTTCGATGAACGTGAAGCCGTCGATACCGATGCCGCCAATATTCGCAATGAATTATTACGTAGCACTGTAAATGAACGTGAAAAGGTCAAGGACGAGTAAATACTCAGATCCAGTGATACTTTAACGATCTAGTGATACTTTAACCCTATAATATATTCCAAACCGTCGAATATATTATAATACAAAAACCTAATAAATGAACCCCGCAAATACTAGTAATGCAAACCGAAAAACCAGGCGTTCCCTGGGTTGAAAAATATCGTCCTACTCATTTTGATGATATTGTGCTCGATCCCATTAATCGCAAACTATTTGAGAACATTTTGTCGAATGCCTATTTCCCCAATTTATTATTCTATGGTCCTCCGGGAACCGGCAAAACAACCACGATTATCAATTTGATCAATGAATATCAACTCAAATACTACGGCAAAAGCAAAGGGACGGTCATTCACCTAAATGCATCCGATGAACGCGGAATTGATATAATACGTAATCAAATCAATCAATTTGTCAAATCGAAAAATCTCTTTGAAATCGGATTCAAGTTTGTCATTCTAGACGAAGTAGATTACATGACGAAAACCGCCCAGCAAGCCCTGAAAACCCTTTTACAAACCTGTACCAACAATGTCCGTTTCTGTTTGATTTGTAATTATATTAGTAAAATCGATACGTCTCTCCAAAACGAGTTTATCAGTATCCGTTTCAACCAATTACCGAAGACTGAGATTGATCATTTTATCAAACATATTTCGGACAGTGAGAACTTGAATATGAATCCGGCTGAAATCGACGCGGTTCAATCCATGTTCCAATCCGATATTCGCAGTATGATCAATTTCATCCAATTAAATCAGAACTTGGCGGACAAATCATGGCAAAAACATATTCTCCATTATGAAATCTGGGAGCAACTGCATCAAACATTACTCCATTCGGAAACAAAAGACGCAGTGGCAACTATTCATGGCATCAGTATTCAGTATAATATTGATAAAAAGAATATTCTTAAAAACTATTTCAATCATATGATACGCAATCATCGTCCCATGATTACCGACCGATTTTTGACGGTAGTGGACAATTGTATCCACAATTACGATATTGACTTGGACGTCTTGATCCAATATTTTTGCATTCAAATCAAACAATTGCATGTGTCTGCGTAATCAATGATATTTATAAGAGAATAAATATCATCGGTCTTCTTAATTGCATCCAACCGAAAACGAATTGGCCATCGAAAACGAATTGGCCCGTGATCGGACCACATCCGTATTCAAACGGCGGGAATAATAATGATCCATTCGTTGCATCAAGTTCTCTACAAAATGATTGGGAGGAGAGTTTACACTATTGGGATCAAATCGATCCGCGCCAGAGGCGATTTCAAATAGAGGGTTAGCCATATATGTAGATTCATTCTTTTCGCCTAATGTTTGTCTTTTGGGAAAAACAATAGGAACCGGTTGGGAAGATCGCTGGTATCCTGATGACATTTATATTATAAGGGGGCGATTTTATTTGAGGAAGATGAAGCTAAATATAAAATTGAAACTATATAAAGAACAACACATCTACCAATATAAAGACATAACTATCCATACAAAATGACGACTTCCATTGAAGATGAATGGATGCACTATTTGATGCATCAGAACGATCCGCAACATGTTGCGCCCGTCGTTGTCAAAGACGAACCTGAGAAACCTGTATCGGCGAATGATACCAATGTTCCTAAATGCGAGGACTTGTATATTTCCACCAAGACGAAAGTTCTCTTCTTGAATATACCGATTGATATTCATTCCATTTTCTGGAAAATCCCCATTGTCGAATATTGGAAACCACAAGAGGGCGTGATCAAGAAACAAATGAAAATCGTCTCCAAAACACCGGAAGAATACGAAGGCTATTGTAAAATGCTGGAGAACAATTACTATTATACCGAAAATGTCATTAAACAAATCAACAACCCGCAAGCCCGTCGTATCAAGTTCAAAGACGAACGCAAATTGACAGTGGGTATTTCGAAAAAGGATATTATGAACTGCCGCGGCAAAGTCAAGAATGCCTTTTACAATTGTTTTGCGCTCATTATGCGTTTCGAATATGACGGATTGTTCCGCGAAATCCACGTAAAAGTATTCAACACTGGGAAATTAGAAATCCCCGGTATCTTGAATGCCGATCTATTCACGATTGTCAAACGTATGATACTAGAACAATTACAACCATTTATTGATACTCCATTGACTTTCTCCGAAAGCAACGAAGAAGACAATGTACTCATCAATTCGAACTTCAATTGCGGATTTTATATTCAGCGCGACAAACTCTACCATATTTTGAAAAGTAAATACGGTATTGAATCGTCATTTGATCCATGCAGTTATCCGGGAGTAAAATGCAAGTTCTATTTCAATCATGAAATCGGGTATGATACATGTATTCAAAACGGACGCGTCGAAGAAACCGACCGATCTATGAAAATGAGTGAATTGGGATTGAATATGAAATATACGGAAGTCTCATTCATGATTTTCCGCACGGGAAGTTGCCTCATTGTCGGCAATTGTTCCGAAAAAATATTACAATACATATTTGATTTCATAAAACAAGTATTGCATGATGAATACCAACATATTCGGGTAGAAAATGAAGAATATACCGTGAAAAACAAACAAGTCAAATTGCGCAAAAAGACGCTAAACGTCGAGAACCATTATTATAATGGAACCATTTGCAAATAGACGAGCGGTTTTGGGATTATAGAATCTGGTGGACAAAGGTTTTGACTTCTCCTACATCGGTTAAAACATCGGAAGTATGAGCCCCTAAATATGCATACAAATCCATCAAATCATACTTACTCCCTCCTTTTTTTTGAGTCTTGAGAAAACGTTTGTAATAAGCAGCCAAAAAATGATAATATGCTTCATCCGTCATTGCCACTTTCTGTATAATACAATTCAAATACTCTATTTGATCGGGATAGGACTCGAATGTTTTCCCATATTCCGCCAAATAGGTGCTGCAAATGACAATGCGGAATGGTAGTTCCATGGGATGATTCCAATCCATTAATATATGCATCATATGATTCATATATTTTACTAAATGATTGGGTGGTGGTATTGTCACTTCGTCAGTGGATGGCGCAACCGATGTTTCTGATTCGCTTTGTTTGAATAAGAAAATTGCAATGTCGGAAAGAGGAAGAGTATTGACCACATCGGATTTTTGCAATTGATCAATATATTCGAGATAACAGAAAGATGCTTTTTGGCAACAGTATAATACATTGTCCGGGGATTTTGCTAAATGCATCTGGAAAATATGGGTAACAATGTTGATGCCATTGTATAATATGGCAACTGCATTCTCGAGTTTGTGAAGTTCCGAATTGGAAAACATGATCAGTAAGTCGCTCATTATTTTGGCATACGTATCAATCGTTTCGGTTTTATTCATTGGGTAATATATTTTAGCGAAATAAGTATATAAAGTAGCGGCATACTATATTTATATTTACAAGAATGAGTACACCTGCCAAAACCGCCGCCGCTGCACCTAGTCATAGATTACCTGATAATACCACATTACAACATGCCGTGAAATTAGCCATCGTAGAAGACAAGCCTATTTTATTAGATTATTGGGCTGGTTCTTTAGAAAAGAAAGTATTGATTGGGGTAAAAGAGAATCAAGAGAAACTTTTAGTAAAGAGTGAAGAAGAATATACCAGTCCTATTGCCAAGATTTTCAAAGTTGGAACCGAATATATTGTGATGACCGAGAACTCAATCTATATTGTCGATGTTGCTATTCCTACGAAGCGTATTAGTGCATAAATGTGGTCCATTGTAACCCATTGTCGCTTATAAACCATTGTCGCTTATAAATACATGTCGCTTATAAATACATGTCGCTTATAAACCATTGTCGCTTATAAATACATGTCGCTTATAAACCATTGTCGCTTATAAATACATGTCGCTTATAAACCATTGTCGCTTATAAATACATGTCGCTTATACATTATTTTAGCCATAACCCATCCGCCAATCCATATTCAATCGATGTTTCCGAGTTCAACCATAAATCATGATTTAGTAACTTTTTGATTTGTTTTTTCTTCATTTTCGAGTTTTCCTTGTATATAAGTTTGATTTTGTCCATCAATTCCACCAAATTGGCATACTCGTCTTCGATTTCGCGCATTTTCCCCCAGCATTCACTACTCAATTGGTGAATCAGCATAAAGGCTGATGGGCGAATATAACGTTTCGCGCACACTACACTCATTAAGGTTCCACCGGAAGCAGTTGCGCCGTCAATAATGGAATGAACGGGAACTCTACAACTACGAATCACGTCAATGGCTACAAATGCATCAAATACATACCCACCATCTGAATGGATATGTAAGTAAATAGGCACTTCATCAATATGCAAACGTAATGAAGTGATGATAGAATATTCTTCGGCTTCTTTGATAAGCCCAATCAATTTGAAAATGCTTTTGCGATCAATTTCGCTATAGAAATATACATGATTGTTTTCACGAGAAATACCGGATAAATCGGGATCTTCTTCTTCTTCGGCATCATCCTCATTTTTGGGGGCTTTACTATTGACTGGTTTCATGTTCGATTTTTTCATTGGCATTCTGGTCGCTTACCATATATCGAGCCAAATCTTTATATGGATATTAAAATATTTTATAGCTTCTGATAAAATATTTTACAAAATCTCCGCAATCATTTTGCTTTGTTCTTCCGACAAATATTTCGGAAACTCCACATCAAACTCAATAACCATATTACCGGTTTGTCCATCACGTATCATACCTAAATTGGCAACGACCTTTTTCGTATTGGGCATAATGATTGTTTTGTTGGCCTGATTGGTCATATTGAGTTTTTTACCATTGATATGTTCGATTTCAAATGCAAACCCGCATAATGCTTCTTTCAAAGTGATTTTTTTCGCATAAATCAAATCCAAACCGGATCGGCGAAACTTCGTTTTGTTCTCAATTTTCACTATAATTTTAATATCGCCAATCAATTCTGGACTGATCACATTCCCCCGATCACGCATAATAAGTATTTCATTGTCGTCAATTCCTTTTTGTATCGTCACATAAATCGTTTCCACTTCGGAAATCTTCATATCATTCTGTATAATCCATCGTTCGATTTCTAATGGAATCGACCCGCCATTATAGGCTTGTTCTAAAGTGATGACAATGTTTTTGATAATAGGTGCAGGTTTTTGCATTTGCTGGAAAATATTGGGACCGCCAAATGGATTTCCGTGGGTTCCGTGGAAAATATGGATTCCGCCAGGCATCCCTCCTGGCATTCCATGCATTCCTCGAGGCATTCCCGGGATTCCATGCATGCCACCCATATTAAACATCATATTGAATATATTATTAATATCATCCATATCGGGTCCATGTCCGGAACCCATCGGAAATCCTCCCGCCAATTCGTGGTCATATTGTTTGCGTTTTTGCGCATCACCCAACACTTCATATGCCGCATTGATTTCCTGGAACTTGGTAGTTGCGTCCTCCGATGGATTACGGTCCGGATGGTATTTTAATGACAGGGAACGATACGCTTTTTTGATATCACTTTCGGAAGCACTATTGGATACTCCTAGTGTTTCATAATAATTATTTGGCATTATAGAGAACCTAGGCGACCAATATTTATATTTACTTTTTACATAAATATAAATAGGTCGTACCATCTATACTAATGAATTGTCCGCCACTAATTTCCAAATATAAACCTTATTTCGTCAACGATTTTTACGCCGATCCGTCGTTCAAATGTGTTCTCCATACCTTGTTTGAATTGGACGATATTAACGTTCTCTTTATTGGCAACAGCAACACCGGTAAAACCACACTCCTGTATGCTATTATACGCGAATATTATGGATTGTCGAAAGAATCGTCGTTCCCCGAAAACAATATTCTCCACATCAATAATTTGAAAGAACAGGGGATCAACTATTTCCGCAATGAAATGAAAACCTTTTGCCGGTCCTCCAGCAATATTTACGGCAAGAAAAAACTAGTCATTATTGACGATCTGGATATGATTAATGAACAAAGTCAGCAAGTCTTTCGCAATTATATTGACAAATACAAGAACAATGTCAACTTCATAAGTGTGTGTAGTAATATACAAAAAGTGATTGAGAGTATTCAATCCCGGGTACATATTTTGAAATTACAAGTCCCCGATGAGAACCATATTCTCCAAATCATGAATCATATTATACAAAATGAGAACATGGTGATTGATGATGTTTCAAGGGCCTATTTATTGAAAATATCGAACGGATCCATCCGGACATTGATGAACCATCTCGAAAAAGTCTACATTTACAATGAAGCCATTGATTTAGAAATATGCAAAAAATTATGTGTCAACATGTCTTCGGACAAGTTTGTCGAATATTTCCAATTATTGCGCAACAATCAAATACCCGATGCCATACATGTATTATACTCTATTCACGATTATGGCTATTCGGTCATTGATATTTTAGACTATTTTTTCACGTTTGTCAAAGAATATGAACAGTTGTCAGAAGACGAAAAATACCGTCTGATTCCGGTCATTTGTAAATATATCACGATTTTCCACAATGTGCATGAAGACGGAATTGAATTAGCATTATTCACAAAAGGAATTAGAGAACAATTGTTTTGTAATCAGTAATATATACTGAACTTTAGCATTTTTTAATATGTCTCGTCAATTATTTCGGAGACAAGTCCCTATTCATATTCTCAACGATCTTTTAGACAAAATCTGTTTGAAAACGGACAAGTACTATTTGATCGATGAAACCGCTTTTCGAATCATGGTCCACAAGGAATATCATATTGCATTTTGCGAAGAAATGTTGGAATATTATCATGCATCGAAAGCGCATTATGTGAATCGGGAGTTTTCTTACAATTCATTTGTCAACATTGTCCGTCAAATATGCAAAAGCAATTCGGTTCTGTATGCTTCTCAAATGAAATATGAGAAATCCAAGTATAATATTGACTATTTGGTGTATTTTGCGCCCGCAAAAGTTTGAGATGGTGGGTGGGAAACTTTTATGCCATAATTATATATTCAATATTATATATAAATCATGTTCTCATCGAAAAATACACACTATATATTAATTGCAGGTCTGGTCATTGTTGCGAGTTATGTCGGAATGTATTCGAAGCAAGCATTTTCCGCGACCAATAATGAATATGATATGATTAAAAAATATTTGTTGAATGATTCGCCTTTATACGGATTTAACAAAACGAAATTGTGGATCCATTCGAAATATGAATACAATGCTCGCCATTGGGAGAGTTTCCAATCCCGCAGTAGTCGCGATTTGAATCAACCGTATTTGCATCTGACGATCAAAACCATTATTGATCATTGTGGTGACGATTTCAATATTTGTTTGATTGATGACGAGACATTTAGTAAATTAATTCCGGGATGGGACATTGATGTAGCCAATATTGCCGAACCTGCGAAATCCCATTATCGTGAAATTGGTATGATGGAATTGGTATATTACTATGGTGGCATGGTGGTTCCCAATTCGTTTTTGTGTTTGAAGAACTTGAAACCCATGTTTTTAGAGGGCGTGGCGGGAAACAAACCATTTGTATGCGAACAAATCAATCGTTCCACCAATCTTATGCAAGCCAAGCAAAAATCCGTATTTATTCCAAATATTCAAATGATGGGGGCGATGAAGAATGATCCTGCAGTGTTGGAATTGGTTCAGTACTTGAAGAAACGCAATATGAATCCGCATTTCTCATCGGAAGTCGACTTTCTCGGCGATACTTCATATTGGTGTGCGAATGCATCAAAGGTGGGTAAAATGAATATTGTTGGTGGTGATGTCATTGGTGTGAAAACCATGGCTGGTAAACCAATCCTTTTGGAGGATTTGATGGAAGAAAATTATTTGGATTTGGCACCATCCAATTGCGGTATTTTGGTTCCTGCCGACGATATTTTACGTCGCACCAAATACCAGTGGTTTGCGGTAGTCCCTTCTTCTGAGATTTTCGAAACAAATGCCGTGTTGGCGAAATATTTGAAAGCGTCGATTGTGAATAGCAGTGATGCTTATGTGAAATCATCGGTTATTTCCACACCTGTTTATATTTAGAAAAGTATTCTAGAGTTTATATTTGCACTTTTTATTGCAAATATAATCAAATGAAAAAATATAAAGTCTATGGCGTTTACTATATTATAGCATGTACGAATATATTACAGCATATGAGTATGAGTCAAACGTAAATCCTCGACTGAATGATGTCCCTATTCTAAAAAAAAATGTGAAGGATTGTACTCAGGGTATAAACTTTATTGATAATGGACCACTGTATAACGTTGATTATAAAGCAACATCGCCTAATCTATTAGCTAGTTTTATCGTATTAGATGAAAACCAAGGAATTATGAATGAATCCCATATAATACGATTCAATAGATCTGATAATAACGCAATGCATTCTTCTTTCGCGGTTCGTGAATCATATCAAAAACAAACAAATGCATCTTCCCATCTGTTTTATGTATTACATGGCAGATGTATTTTTACCCTGAGAGAACAAGTTTATGCTCAGGGTGAAGAATATGGTGAGTGGTATATTGAGAACAAAGATACCGATTTTATTGTGGAAAGTGGCGAAATATTTATTTGTCCGGCTTTTCAAGATTTGAAAATCTATAATATGTTGCAAAATGAAAAAACTGAGATTTATTATGTGAATGACAGCCCATTACTCAATTATTTGGGAGCGGAAGCAGAAAACCAATTATTCAAACCATGTGTTTATGACAAACACTTCATACAAGAAAACTTACAGAACTTATCCGACCCTAACAATAATAGAAAAGGGATCTTATTGAGTAATGTCGATACTGAAAAAATAGGAGTCAATACTATTACGCCGACCTTATGGGCTTTATATAACGAATTGCCGCCAAATACAGTTCAAAAACCACATAAACATAATTCAGTTGCATTGGATTTGTGTATTGGGTGCGCTGATAGTGAAAATGTGTATACACTGGTCGGTAATGAATTGGACGAACAGGGAAATATAGTCAATCCGACAAAGGTCAATTGGAAACAAGGTGAGATGTTTATTACACCGCCTGGATTGTGGCATTCACATAACAACACTGGAAATACGTATGCACATATTTTACCCATCCAAGATGCGGGATTGTTATTATATCAACGGATTCTTGGAATTGTAATCAAGGGAGGGTCCGATTCCCGTTAGGGGGCACCATGTTGGAAGTTTTTCGAATCAACTTCAAATACTCCCTTTGGATCAATATTCAACCCTTTTAAAACGCAGTAATGTGGGGCAGCTAAGCACATATGAAACCAAAAAGGAGAGTATGTACCTAACAATTCAGTATGATGAATCAGAAATCCTATTGCCGCAACACCTAATGCAACATAGAAATGGTTAGGTGAACGATGAAACAAGTCAATCGCACACGAACCAAGTCCAATTGCCGATAAAAATCCAATCAATTTCTTCCTGTCGGGATTTTTTAGAGGGTCGCACAAAATCAGGTGTATAATACAAGATACATGAAATATTGTCTCCACAAGTGAAAATTGTAATGCAAATGAATATCTTGTAGAAAGAGAATAAATATGGTGGAAGGCTACGTCTGCTTTATATAGGTAAGTTCGACGAAGATGATCAGTTCCATAGGCTCTGTATACATGCAATCCAGCACTCCACGGAAAATGACATAAACAAGATATAGAACATATTTGAGTACCCAAAGGGTTTATTATCAGATCTTTTTCCTCGAAAAATAAGTAATACATGCTGAATATTCCTGGAAGAGCCATCGCAATAGCTGCGAGTATCTCTGGATGCATCCAAACAGGTGGATTTTCATTAGACGTTTCACTTTTCTCGTCATTCGTAGGAGATAAATATTTTGTTTCCGGTTGTTTTGATCCCCTGTATAATACATTTATGTGAATATCATTCTCTACATCATTGAGATATCTTTTCATGCATTACTTTGATTGATTGATTTATATAATTTCAAATAAAATATAAAAACCTGACCCCCCAAAATTCTCAAACAAATGGTATCCTACTGGCGGAATTTGACATTTTGATTGACAAACTAAAATGTCAAAAATGAGATATACAAGGTTTCTTTTTGGTGAAAAAAGTGGTTGTGACTGACTCAGTCTGGGACCCATAATTATAATTTTTGTATGACTGCATATTTTTTTAGTGGATTTTTTGCATCGTTTACATTTAGCCGATTTTTTTATACATTCATTGTATAATGGATACTTTTTCGAAAAAAAGTGAATATAAATACTCGTGTGCAAAATGCATGTATAACACTAACAATGTATGTAATTATAATAAACATATGCTTACACCCAAGCATAAAAACAACGACAAATCGGAAAAAAATGAACACAAATATTCATGCGAATGTTGTGATTATAATACGAGTGATAAATATGACTACAATAAACATTTACTGACACTGAAACACAAACATAATTATACTTTGAATACAAATAACCATACTTTGCATACTTTGTCGGAAAAAGGAGAATATAAATATTCGTGCACTACTTGTAAATATCATACAAATATTTTATGTAATTACAACAAACATTTACATACGTCAAAACATATACAACAATCGACCCAAGCTCCTCCTCCACCACAGACACAACCGTCATTAACCTTATCATCCGAGCCGAACTTAGTTGAAATTATACAAGTACTTGTCAAAGAAAACCAGGAAATACGTAATTTCATGGTCGCGCAGCACAATTCTCTTATTGAACAAAATAAAAAACTGTGTGATGATAATAGCAAACTAAGTGAGCAAAATAAATTACTAAGTGATCAGAATACTGCAGTTGTCGAACAAAATACAGCGATTGTCGAACAAAACAAAACTCTTACTGAAGTTGTAAAAACTCTACAACCTGCCAACAACTCCTATAATACAACTACCAACAACAATAACCAAACATACACGATCAATATGTTTCTCAATGAAAAATGCAAAGATGCACAGAACTTCAGTAAGTTCATTGAAGAATTAAAACCCAAAGTCGATATGTTGAAAATCTACGAAAATGGCTATGTAGATGGGATTTCCAAATTATTCATTGATGGGTTGTCTTCCATGGAAATCACTGAACGACCACTGCATTGTACAGATGAGCGACGCAATACGTTTTATGTTCATGATAACGATGAATGGAACAAAGATGAAAACTTGAAACTTACCAAGAATGCTATTTTCAATATTAGCCAAGAGAATATGAAACAATGTGTTGCATGGTCCAATAATATTCCACCTAATGTAGACCGTCATGATCATATTACGCAGTCTGTCAAATTATGTAAAGTGGCGTGGAGCGGGGATGACAAGAACACTGAGAAGATCATCAAAAATATTTCCAAAGAAATACCACTCAATAAACAAGTGATAAATGATGCATAATACCCGACGAATCGGCTTTAAGTACTTTTTGGGATTTATATATTTACCCCTTTCAAAATTCTCAAACAAATGGTATCCTACTGGCGGAATTTGACATTTTGATTGACAAACTAAAATGTCAAAAATGAGATATACGGGGTTTCTTTTTGGCAAAAAAGTGGTTGTGACTGGGTCAGTGTGGGACCCATAATTATAATTTTTGTATGACTGCATAATTTTTTTAATGTGTTTTTCGGAGAAAAGTATTTAGACGATTTTTATATACCCAAAATATATAATATGGTATTTTCCAAAAATAACAAAAGTGAGTCCAAATATACATGTATATATTGTGACTTCCATACGAGTAACATATGTCATTATAATAAACACATTTTGACACCAAAACATGTAAAAAAGGAGAATGATAATCAGAAATCGTCAAAAACTGAATCTAATAATATACAATCTGAACCTTACCATAATACGAGTAATGCTACCGATATGAATGGAACAAATGCAACTGTAAATAATGAAAATGATCATTCGAAATCGCAGATATCGCAAATGTCGCAAAAATATACATGTACAATATGCAATTATCATACCAAAAATCAATATGATTATAATAAACATCTACATACATCGAAACATATAAAAAATGAAAAGGACACAAGATCATCCAAAACCGATCCAGTTTATACATGTACATGTGGTAAAACATACAAATATAATACAGGATATTATCGGCATAAAAAGAATTGTACCCATGTCCCTGAAATTGTATCACAATCAACCCAAGATCCACCTCCACCACAGGCACAATCAATATTAACCTTATCATCCGAACCGAACTTTGTTGAAATTATACAAGTACTTGTCAAGGAAAACCAGGAAATACGTAATTTCATGGTCGCACAGCACAATTCTCTTATTGAACAAAATAAACGACTCAGTGATGATAATAGCAAACTAAGTCAACAAAATACGGCGATTGTCGAACAAAACAAAACCCTTACTGAAGTCGTAAAAACTCTACAACCTGCCAATAATTCCTATAATACAACTACCAACAACAATCAAACATATACCATTAATATGTTTCTCAATGAAAAATGCAAAGACGCGCAGAACTTCAGTAAGTTCATTGAAGAATTGAAACCTAAAGTCGATATGTTGAAAATCTATGAAAATGGGTACGTAGATGGGATTTCCAAGTTGTTTATTGATGGGTTGTCTTCCATGGAGATAACTGAACGACCACTCCATTGCACCGATGAACGACGCAATACGTTTTATGTCCATGATAACGATGAATGGAACAAAGATGAGAACTTGAAACTTACGAAACATGCTATTTTCAATATTAGCCAAGAAAACATGAAACAATGTGTAGCCTGGTCGAATAATATACCACCCAATGTAGACCGTCATGATCATATTACGCAGTCTGTCAAATTATGTAAAGTGGCATGGAGCGGGGATGACAAGAACACTGAGAAGATCATCAAAAATATTTCCAAAGAAATACCACTCAATAAACAAGTGATAAATGACGCATAATCCGCTTTTTTGGATTTACCTCTTTTTATATTTCAAATACCGATTGTTGTACTGTATTATTCATATAAAAATGATTATGCCAAAACATCATTAAGATAAATTATAGTAAATAGAATAAGATACTATGAACTACTTGAAACATAGTTATAAAATTATAACTATGTTTGCATATTATTATTTTGGCACGCATTTTTTTGGCCCCACTGGGCCAAAGACCGGTCCTTGGCCGGGCTGAAATTAACACTAACCCCAAACAACCTAACCTAACGGCTATTTTACGGACTTGTCACGTTTTGAAAAAGTAAAAATATAGCGGGTTTTTTGAGCCGGGCCAAGGACCGGTCAGTGGGGCCAAAAAGTGGTCTACCATTATTTTTAGTCAGTATAATCGCTGTCATATTTATTATGGGGTATTATTCATTTTTTACTGTTTTTTTTAGATTTTCGTTTTCTTAATTTCTTACTCTTTCGATGCATACGACGTTTTGTTTTTCCTCCTTCTTTTTTAGATACCGGATCAGTTACATTTTGTTGTAGATTACCTATAGATGTAATTATAGCCATTCTTTTAGATACCAGATCGGCTACTTGTTGTTTTAGATCATTTATTGCATCATTTATAATTGTTATATCTTTGTCTTTCTTAGATTGTGTCCAGGGTTCAGTGAGGCCTTCGTGCCAATGAATATAAGTATCAAACGTATTAACTTTTTTTGCACGTGTTATTTCCAACTGTGTTTCTAGGGCTGCTACTTTGTTTTTTTTTGTCCTTAGTTCGGATCCAAGTCTTTTGTATTCTTCATCTAGACCAGATATTTGTTCTTGTATTGATTTATTCATGGATATATATATATATTAATTGGCTGTCTGAAATGTGATAAATGTATAAAACAAATATTATCAAAATATCCTAAATAATTACAATGAGATTCTCAAATATTTATTTACCCCCTCCAAAATTCTCAAAGTAATGGTAGCCTACTGGCGGAATTTGACATTTTAGTTTGTCAATCAAAATGTCAAAAATGGGATATACAGGGTTTCTTTTTGGTGAAAAAAGTGGTCCACACTGGGTCAGTGTGGGACCCATAATTATAATTTTTGTATGACTGCATAATTTTTGAAATGTGTTTTTCGAAGAAAAGTATTTAGGTAAAAAATCTCTATCCGTTATATAAAATAACTATCTGTGAATAAGTAAAATGGATAGTATAAGTCAACCACTGCATAAATACAAATATACATGCAATTGTTGTGAATATCACACCAATAACAGTTTCCAATATAATAAACATATACTTACACTCAAACACCAAAATAATGAACAAGATAGTAAAAACCGAATACAAGGAGAGTACAAATATACATGCACCATTTGTAAGTTTCATACGAACAATACTTGCCATTATAATAATCATATGGTCACATCAAAACATATTAAAAATGAAAAGGACGCACGATCATCAAAAACCGAAACAACTTATTCATGTGCATGTGGTAAAACCTACAAATATGACAGTGGGTATTATCGGCACAAAAAGAATTGTAAATATGAACCACCTGCTACTATAGAAAACCAAACCATACCAGAGACTCCACTTGTATCTCAAACACTCCCCGACCAATCACCCGAATCCGAACCCAATTGGTGCGAAATCATACAAGTCCTGGTCAACGAAAACAAGGAAATACGTAATTTCATGGTGACGCAACACAATACCATCGTCGAACAAAACAAAACCCTTAATGAAGTGGTCAAAAACCTAAAACCAGCCAACAATTCCTATAATACAACGACCAACAATAACAACCAAAAATACACGATCAATATGTTTCTCCACGAAAAATGCAAAGACGCCCAGAACTTTAGCCACTTCATTGAAGAATTGAAGTCCAAAGTCGATATGTTGAAAATCTACGAAAACGGTTACGTAGACGGTATTTCCAAACTCTTCATCGATGGACTCTCTTCCATGGAAATTACCGAACGCCCACTCCATTGCACCGACGAACGGCGAAATACATTCTATGTCCACGATAATGATGCGTGGAATAAAGACGAAGATTTGAAAGATACCAAGAAAGCCATTTTCAATATTAGCCAAGAAAATCTGAAACAATGTGTGGAATGGTCGAAAAATATTCCGCCCAATACTGACCGCCAGGATCATATTACACAGTCCGTCAAGTTATGTAAAGTGGCATGGAGCGGGGACGAGAAGAATGTCGACAAGATCATCAAAAACATTTCCAAAGAAATACCCCTCAACAAAAACGTCATGAATGAACTCGAGTAATAGTTCAAAACCCGATATCTATATATAATAACTATGTATAGATGTATTCCCCCGAAAAAATATTAGCCATACTTGCAGCCATTGAAAAAGAAATACCCGAACATGAAGGAATTACATTTTCCGCCCGCCAATATATCTTCGTCGATCCCATGATTCCCTATGACAATGGAAAACCAGGGTTAGGGAACAAACTCGCCTTTGAAATGTTTCTCAAAAAATCGCGACCCGGATATTATGTATCGATGGACGGCAATGATTTCAAAGCCATCAACCAAAAAAGCCATTTATTGGGCGATTTAGCCATCAAAAGTATTGGCAAAGCATTACGAAATGCAACGATGTCTATTCTCAAAGATTCAAAACTCTTCCGATCCGGTGGCGACGAGTTCTTGTTTTACTCTGAAAAAGTAGATGTGATGATCACATTCTTGGAAAATGTGATGCACGAACTAGAAAGCCTTGAATTGATTGATGGTACGCACAAACTCTCACTTTCTTTTGGATTAGGATCTACGTATGAGAATGCCGAAAAAGCACTTTCGTTGGCAAAAAAGAGTAAAACACCCGAGAAAAATGAGAACTTGATCCAATGTTTATTATAACTATGCCAATAGTAAATGCACAAAACAATATAAACAAATGCCAATCATACACTATTAGTGAATAGAACTCATGGATTTAGATAAATCAATCGAAATCATTCGTGAACTGCACGCGAAATATGCGGAGAATCCCTATATGTTATCGCGCACCTATAATTATATATTGCAATTACCCAATCTATTGGAGAACATCAACAAAACCCACGTCGAAAACCAGCAACGGATTGACGAAATGACCCAAGAACAAGAGCTCTTCATCAAATCGTTTTTGAACAACAATCAGTATTTCTATATGCCATCGACGGAAAAGTTCTTCTATTATAACGGCAAACACTACAAATTATGCAGTGAAGACGATACAATACACCATGTGCTTACTACCATAACGATGGACCGCCAATTGATGCGATGGAAGAAGAGCACGAAAATCTATATTATGAAACGGATCAAGGAGAACTTTTTACTCAAATCCGTCCCTGAATCGGAAACCATTCAGCACGTATTCTCACTGTTAACACCGACACTTTTTTCCACCAAATCCGAAGTCAAATATTTTTTGACACTGTTGGGCGACAATATTTTACGGAAAAACGAGGATTCAAAACGGGGAGCCGAATTGATCCATTTTATCGATCCGAAAGCCAAGAAGTTTATTAGCGAATTGAATATGTTGTCGCAAGGATTTTTGGGCTACAATTTGAATCAAACGATCAAACACAAATACCACGAACACGATTACAATGTATGTCGTCTAATCAAAATCGCGGATGCAGTCAAAGACGAAACCAAATGGAAATCGTCGCTATATGATTATGCGGTGGATATATTATGTGTCGCCTGTTATTATTCGCGCCGCTACAGTTGTTCCGACGATTTCATTATGAAACAGTGTCATGATGATTCGCTAATAAATGATGTATTATACTTGAAGATGCTACAAACACCGGATATTATTGTGGAACGATTTGTGGGGGAATATTTACAACTCCATCCCCGATCGGACAGTGGCGGAACCAGTGATCCCGAAAAGAAATCCTATATTCAGATTACGTGGAAAAACATGCAATATTTATGGAAACAGTTTTTGGAATCGAAACATTTACCGATGATTATGTTCCAAACGACCCTGAAAACCATATTGCAACAACGGTTGGGGTCAATTTATGACGCAGAATCCGATAGTTTTATGGGAATCACCAGTAAATATTTACCTATTATACAACGATTTATTGGGTTTTGGGAAGAAACGATGAGCGAAGATGTCGATAATGAATTGGAAATAGATGAAGTCGCCCGATTGTTCAAAATGTGGAATGACCGCAATGGGGGTGGGACAATATATATTAATCAATCCCAGATCCTTGATTTGCTAAAGTATTTCTATCCGGATTTGGAAATGGAAGATGACAAATACATTTATAAGATCCGGTGTGCAATGTGGGATAAACAAATGGAAATCCAAATGGCGATGGATCAAATGCGTGATTCGTGTACTATGCCGATTACAGTACATGAAGCGTATAATTACTATTGCAAACATTGTTTGAGCGCACCTTTATCGCTTATTGTGGGAAAGTCTTATTTTGAAAAGTATTTCCAATAAGGACAATTCGGACACATCATTTATTGTTGCTCTTGCTCTTGCTTTTGTTGCTCTTGCTCTTGCTTTTGTTGCTCTTGCTCTTGTTGTTCTTGCTTTTCTTCTTGTTGTTCTTGCTTGCCACCACGTTTTTTGGCACTGCGCTTGGCGGTGCGTTTCACGTAGCCAAATTGACCCTTTTTGGCAAAGTAGCCGTGTTTTTGTAGACGCTTTTCTTTCTTGGCGGTTTTGTGTTTCTTTTCGGAAACAATACGTCCCCATTTGTTCATGACTAAATCAGAACGAGTTAATCCACCGGTGGTTTTGTAGGCAGTTCCGTTCCATACTTGGGTACGAGAACCAAAAAGTTCCTTGTAGTTTTTTCCGCTCATATTGTACATACCATCTTCGCCGCGAACTGGTCGTTTCATTTTTATATTATATATTTATATTATAAAAAACTTCCTAAATAAGTTAGTCTACAGAAATCCATTGCATGGTTTTCGACTATTTAATACCTGCGATAGTCGCATGGCTTTGGTGATTTTGGGGTCATTGCCACCTGTCGTAAGTTTCGAATATTGAGCATTGACACAAGATTGTTTTATACAATATTCGATCTTTTCCGATTTGGGAGTAATTGGACCAAACTCCACTGACGATTCGCTAAATCCGGATGCATTTCGTGCAACCATCGTAAATATATAGGCGAGATCATTCGTCAATCCAGAAATAGTACTTGCAGATGATGTGATCACGAAACTACCACTGCTATCAGAATCAGAATCAGTATAATATAATGTATAATCCAAAATGTCCGAACCACCGTTGAAACCGGGTGGGTCGAAATAAATAACGACACTTTCATCTGACGCAACAATATCGGTAATGGTCGGTGCATCAGGAACCGTATATGGTATAACACTATCTGAAACGACAGCTTCACTTGAACCCTCCCTATTTATTGCTCGTATTGTAAATGTATAGGATACACCATTTGTCAAGCCAGAATAACGAAATGTTGAAGTATATTGAGTAACATTATAATCGGCAGAAGGCATAGGGGTGAAACTATATCCAGTAATTGGATATCCGCCAGTATTGACCGGAGGTTCAAGTGTAATGTCCACGTATCCATTTCCAGCATCTAATCCAGTAATGGTTGGTGGACTAGGTGTAGATGGTGGCATATTGAAAGTATAAAACGCCGTAGATGGTCCAGAACCCGCCGCGTTTGTAGCCGATAGACGAATCATATATTGCGAACCATTTAACAAATCAGGAATCCGAATAGGTGATGAGTAACCAATGATTTCAAGTTCGTCTAAATAGAGGGTATAATACAAGACTTCGGAACCGCCATTGTTTGTAGGTGGATTGAAAACCACATCTGCATATCCAAACCCTTTCATTACATTGGTTATATTTGGAGCATTTGGGCTCGTCATGGGTATGACAGTCAAAACGGTAGGAGGACTTGGACCGGCGGCATTCACTACACTTAATAAAAAGGTATATGACTGTCCATTCACTAAGAGTTGCCCATTTGCCAAATGATCAATCGTTATTGGCAAATTGGCGCCACTAGAAATGACATTATTCGCAGAATCTCTTAACAAATACCCAGTAATCGGCGCTCCACCGTTATTCAGTGGATTTGTGTAATAAACTTCTGCCCGTCGATTGCCATTATCAATTGCAATTCCAGTTGGTGGATCGGGAATTGTAAATGGTATCATCGAACCAGATTGTTGTGTATATGGACTTGACCCAAATGCATTGATGGCTTTGATTTTAAATGTATACGATGTTCCATTACGTAATCCAGCTACAGAAATGGGCGAAGTGTTACTGTAGGCTTCTATATTATCGGGATTCGATATTGCAAAATATCGGATAATTGGTAGTCCGCCGGTGTTAATGGGAGGAAGTGCACTAATACGTACAAATCGGTCGCCTGGATCTAGTTGGGTTATGGTAGGTACATCTGGAATACCAATGGGTAGTACAGGAATCGACGGCAATGATGGAGGACCGGTTCCCATTTCATTTTGCGCTTGGATTGTAAATGTATAAGGTATTCCTTTTTGAAGATTTTGTACAGTAATGGGTGATGAAACTGACGAACTAGTAATTCCGTGTGGATTTGATAATGCAATATAATTTGTGATGGGGAATCCTCCATTGTTCAATGGCTCATTAAAAAATATGGAGACTGAACCACCGTTCGACCCTGCACTCGCACCAATAATCATTGGTTCATATGGAACCGCACGTGGCGTAGCAGTTACAATCGACGATGATTCTCCTGATCCGGCATCACTAACAGCTTTCATAAAAAAATGATATGTTGTATTATTTATCAGACCAGGTAAGGTAATAGGCGAAGAAGTGAATCCAGTTATCGTTATATTGTTTGATGTATCATACACACTATAACTTGTTATAGAAAGACCGCCATTGTTTACAGGTGCTGTGAAAAATATATTGACGGAACTATTCCATGCATCTATTTTCGAAATGGATGGTGCATCCGGAGTTGTGTATGGAATGCCAGCTACGTTGCTAGAATAAGTGCCAATACCTGCGCTATTTTTAGCCGCGATTTTAAATGTATAAGTTGTTCCGTTTTGTAAACTTGAAACACGTATTGGCGAAGAAGTTCCTGTAGTTAATTTATTTCCAGGGGAAGAAATGACATTGTATTGTGTGATTGCCAGGCCGCCATCGCTACTAGGTTCTGAAAAAGATATATCAACATATGTATTACCAGAACCTGTATTGGTTATTGTTGGTGCAGATGGTGTAGTATATGGATGTATCATAAATGATGTTGAATTGGCACTTGTACCCGCGGCATTTACTGCAACCAAATAAAAAGTATAGGTGTTTCCATTTGTTAGATTATATATAATTACCGGTGATTTGGTTGTATTATTTGTTGTATATTGTGTATTACTTGCATCAATGATTTGATAGGCGGTAATTTCCGAGCCGTTGTTATTTGGAATCGTGAAATAGATTCGTCCAGTTGCATTTTCCGAAATAGAACTTTTAATAACTGGCGCATCTGGAACAGTATATGGTGTTACTGTAAATGATGCTGAAGTTCCAGGACCATACTGATTATAGGCTTTAATATAAAATGTGTATTCAGTTCCATTGGTTAAATTACTGATAAGTATAGGAGATGATGTTCCAGATACATCAATACTATTATTATCGCTTATATTATAATATGTTATTGGATGTCCGCCGGTATAAGTTGGTGCGGAAAAAGATACGTCTACATAACTATCTCCCACAGTTGTCGTTATATTTGTAGGCGCATATGGTAACGCATATGGTAACGCAGTAGTTGCGTCTGATGCTGATCCTGATCCTGCGGCATTTGATGCTTTTACATAAAAAGTATATTCGGTACCATTGGTAAGACCACTTACAGTTAACGGCGAAGATGTTCCGGATACATATGTATTATCATCATTATCTACAATACTATACCCTGTAATTGATGAACCGCCATTTGAGGAAGGCGCATAAAAAGAAATGACTACACTCGAATCGCCAGGAGTCGAAGATTTTATAGTAGGAGCGTCCGGAACTGTATATGGAAATGCATAATATGAAGTAGATGCGGTACCCGTTCCTGCAATATTGACAGCACTTACACTAACTGCATAAGTAGATCCATTTTCTAGATTATATATAGTAATTGGTGAGGATGATCCGATTGTAGTGGTTACGTTTCCATTGTAATTTGCATATGCAATATAACTTGTTATCTCAGAACCGCCATTAAATGATGGTGCGGAAAACTCCACAATTAATGTAGTATTGCCGGAAGTAACATTAGTGATGGATGGAGAATCCGGAACAGTACGTGGGATGGAATATATAGTACTCGAATAAGCTCCAGTACCGACACTATTTACAGCGGCGACTTTGATGGAATATGTTGATCCATTGGTTAAATTGGTTAATCGAACCGGCGATCCATATGAGATTTCTATATTGTTATTGTATGATATATTATAACGAATAATATCGGCGCCATTTGATTCCGGTATTGAAAATGTGACGTCTATATAGGCGTTTCCAGGTGCCGCACTTACACTAGCAGGGGCATCCGGAACTGTTTTTGGTACAACTGAAACCGATCCCGAATAAGAACCTATTCCGGCCCTATTTTGTGCGGCGACTTTGAAATAATAAGTAGTTCCATTGGTAAGATTAGATACTGTGATAGGCGATGAAGGACCAGATGCATAAACAACATCATTATTATCTGCTACCAAATATTGAGTAATAACTGATCCGTTATTTGACGGTTGACTGAAAGATATTGTTGCTGATTTGTTTCCATAATTGGCGGATATATTATACGGTGCATTAGGAATTGTATATGGAACTGCGGAAACATCGCTGGAATACGTTCCCGTTCCAATGGTATTTACTGCGGCAAGTTTATATGTATAGGTTGCTCCATTTATAAGACCGGTTATTGTAATAGGAGAACTAGTGATTCCGGTTTTCGTGGTATTATTTGATATATCGTACAAAGTATACGATGTGATGGCTGAACCGCCAGTATTTGCGGGTGGTGAATAATTAATATCTATGTACTTATTGCCCGCATTTGCAGAGACTGTTGGCGGACCTGGAATTTCCGCCGGAGTAAAGACAATGAGTGTTCGCGTACCTCTTCCCGCAATATTTACCGCGCAAAGATAATATATATATGTAGTTCCATTTGTTAGACCATTTAATATAAGAGGTGAACTTGTAGTAGATGTATACACATTATTACCGGCAGAATCGGTTGACAATGCATAATATAATATAGGTGATCCGCCGGTATCGTTGATAGTAAATGCGATTGATACAGATGAATTACCGATGGTAGATAATACGTTTTGCAGATCACCCGGAATTGTATACGGAATTGCAGAAACGTCAGTTGAGTAACTACCTGTTCCAGAAGAATTGACTGCGGCAACTTTATATGTATATGTCCTTCCATTTGTAAGTCCACTTATTTTGATAGGCGAATTAGATCCAGTTGCAGTTATGGTTCCACTTAAATCCGATATTATATAATACTGAATGGGTGATCCGCCGGCGCTTGCAGGTTCTGAAAACGACATGTCTATATAAGCGTTTCCGGCAAGTGCTCTGACGTTTAGTGGTTCACTTGGTACAGTATATGGTATTACAGATACTGGCGCAGATGGAGATCCAATACCAGCAGCATTCACGGCTTTCACATAAAATGTATATGTTATCCCATTGGTTAATCCGGAAACTCGTATAGATAAACTGGACCCAGATGCAGTAGTGATATCATTTGGATCCGTTATAATATAAGATAGAATGGATGATCCACCGTCGGTTTCTGGTGCTGAAAATAGAATGTCTGCATAGGTATTCCCTGCAGTTGCAGATATATTTTGCGGTTCACTCGGGATGGTGTATGGAGTTGCAGTGACACCGGAAGACGATGATCCAAATCCTACGTCATTCACTGCTTTCACATAAAAAGTATACGAGGTGCCATTGGTTAATCCATCTACACGAATAGGTGAATTGGTACCTGATGCGACGGAGTTATCATCCGAATCTGTGATTATATAATAGAGAATAGGGGATCCTCCGTCGTTTGCTGGTCCTGAAAATGTAATGTCTATATATGTATTTCCGGTACTAGCAACTACGTCAGTTGGTGCATCTGGAACGGTTGTATTTGAATATGGAGTTGCAGAGATAGGTGCCGATGATGTTCCAATGCCTGCTGCATTCACAGCTTTCACATAAAAAGTATAGGAGGTGCCATTGGTTAATCCATCTATACGAATAGGTGAATAGGTACCTGATGCGACGACTGTATCATCCGAATCTGTAATGATATAATTTGTGATTGTCGATCCGCCGTCACTTACTGGTGCCGAAAATATTATCTCTACATATGTATTTCCTGCAACAGCACTGACGTTTTGTGGGTCACTGGGCGTTGATATAGACGAATAAGGGGTTGCGATGACTCCGGTGGATGCAGACCCGGTTCCATATACATTCACTGCGTTGACATAAAAAGTATAGGAGGTGCCATTGGTTAATCCATTAACACGGATAGGTGAAGTTGTTCCGGAGGAATCAATATTTCCATCGATGTCGGTAATTATATAATACAGTATGGTTGACCCTCCATTACTAGTGGGTGCCGAAAATGACATGTCTACATATGCATTACCTGCAGTTGCAACTACTGATCTAGGTGATGATGGTGTCCCGGCAGTTGCAGATACTGCAGATGATTTAGATCCGGTTCCATAAATATTTTTAGCAGCCACATAATACGTATAGGTCGTTCCATTTGTTAATCCTCTCACAATAATAGGAGACGATGTTCCAGATGCATCTATATTACCACTACTATTATATACAAAATAACGAGTTATGATCGCACCGCCACTACTATCAGGCGCAGTAAAAGTTACCGTGATTGTTCCATTACCAGGTGTTGCGTTGACTGATGTCGGTTCAGTCGGTGTACCTACATCAACGGATACTGTGGTGGAATTGTCACTTGTTCCATTTTCATTTATGGCTCGAACATAAAAAGAATAATTATTACCATTTGTTAATCCAGTTAACGTAATTGGCGAACTGGTTCCGCTTCCATAATAAGTTCCATTTCCATCTACCCGGTAACTCGTAATGGTAGAACCGCCGTCATAGGGAGTAGAAAAATATACTTTAGCAGATGCATTTCCACTTACTGCAACTACATCGGTAGGGGCATCTGGTAATCCCACCACAGTTTTAGTATACAAAAACTCAATGTCATGGTTATGATATTCTCCACCGGGGGTTGGATGTCCGGCTCCTTCATCAATCCCATAGCGGTCGCCAAATGCGGCGGGATCGAAATAAAACCCAGTAGGCGCATTCACATCGGCACCACTTCCTCCGTAAGGCGGAACAGTAGATCCAGCATTTCGTGTATATATTGCAGTACCATTTACAAATACACCAACTGAACTAAATGGAAAATAAATATCATTTGTTAGTGTAGCGGTTGTTTTAGGAGAGTTTGCTTCTGATAACCCACCATAATAGTTCATAGTTGAGTTTTTCCATTCTCCTGTACTGATTTCATTACCACCGCCAAATCCATCTCTAGTGACCTCATTTGTATAGCTTGTTACACCTGCTATGATAGGATATGGATCACCATCGGTTTTTATGTTCATAACCGCATTACCTGAACTATCGGTAGACATCCAAAAATGAGTATATCCCACACCATAAGATGCATCGAATGCCATGGTGATGGAACTAATTGCTATATTGTTAATAACATCGTCAGTAATTGGAATATTGGTATCACTATTAAACGTATTCAATGACAAATCTCTGTTATTACGAGTTGTTTTTACTTGTTTTACACTTGTATTGTCAGTGTCTAAATTATTTCGGGGACGATTTCCCACAGTACATGGATACGTAGATGTCAAAAAATATGCATATGTTCCATTTGGATAATCAGGTGTTTTACAATAACGGCCGTTCGATTCATCTAAATGACCTGTTCCTGGATTATATTTATAATCTTGTATAAATCCACCATTGTATACTGCAATTACATTATCAGATGCATCAAAATATATGCCATCACTAGTAAGAGTACCTGTAGTACTTGTATATGGAATACGATAATAAGTGGTGTTAGAAACTGCTGGTTGATTATAACCTACATCAGTCACAACGGTGCCATTTTCGTATACCGAATACTGTTCTTCGGAACGTAGTGCATATGAAGATGTCATCATGACAACGGTTGATTCCATACTCATCGACAGATCGTAACCATATGGTCCATAAAACGGATATCCATCAAAAGTGAATCCGATGATTTTAGAGTGTCCATCTGCATGTCTAAAATGATCATCCTGGTAATGTGTATTGCTATAGTAACTCGAAAGTTGATAAGCATATACCCCATTTTGATCTGTAGTAGACGTACCTACCGATATACCTGCCAATATATCGTCCGCAGATGCCGATACTTTAGATATTTGCCAACCGGCATCCTGTCCAATATTAGTCGTCATATATATTTATCCATGATTTATTTTTATCAATTATAACTTTGAAGGAGTATTTAGGCAATATCTGTATTTAAGAAATATATAGGGGGTATTATATAATCATGTCAAGTCGCAAAAATGTACAGATGAACAAAACCCTTTACTACGATAATAAAATCAATCAACATTTATCGCCGCAACAAGGCGTGATTCCAGAGTTTGAAGAACATATGCCGCCTGGTTGTGTCATGGCGTATGTCGCAAATAGATCACCTACTGGGTGGTTGATATGCAATGGTGCCGCAGTGAGCCGTTACGTTTATTGGAGTTTATTTGAAGTCATTGGAACTCAATTTGGTGAAGGTGATGGATCTACCACATTCAATATACCCGATTATCGTGGTGCATTTTTACGTGGTACTGGTTATGGGTCTAATGAAACATATGAAGGTCCAGATCTAAATGAATCACAAAACCATGCTACACAACGACATTCTCACTTGGCTACATCTACTGTAAGTGATCCTGGACATGTGCATACACAAACTACTGTAAATAATGATTTTAATCCATCAAGCGATGGCGCATATCCTGATTATACTAAACCAAGTGCTCCTCGTTATGATAATGGTAGTGATATAACATGGTCTAATATCAATTCATCTCTAACTGGTGTAACCGTTGAGACCACTGTCCAACCAAGTATCACAAATGGTACTACTTATGTAAATGCGGATGAAACACGTCCTTATAACTTCGGTATCAACTGGATTATCAAAATCTAGATCCACAAAATTGAAGATTTTATCTGATCACTGATAATATTTATTATACAACATACATATTATCTACCATGACCACTGATTTAGCCAAACAATACCAACGCAAAACTGACAAGCAACATATTCTCGATAATCCTGATACTTATATTGGATCGGTCGAAAACGTGGATGCGGAAATGTGGGTGTTCAACGACGCCACTTCCAAAATCGAATTAAAACACATTGAATATATTCCGGGATTATACAAGTTATTTGATGAGGGCATTGTCAATTGCCGCGATCACGTGATTCGTATGATACATTCTAACTCGATCGAGAAAAAGTTTGTGACCCATATTGACACGACCATTACAGAAGACGGCACCATCACTCTCATGAATGACGGTAACGGCATCGATATTGCCAAACATCCGGAACATGGCATCTGGATTCCGGAAATGATTTTCGGACATTTACGTACTTCCACCAACTATGACAAAGACGAGAAAAAGATTGTCGGCGGTAAGAATGGTTTCGGATTCAAATTGGTTTTAATATGGTCGACGTATGGTCGCGTGGAAACCGTCGATCATACTCGCGGTCTCAAATACGTCCAAGAGTTCCGCAACAATTTGGATGTGATTGGTCCACCTACCATTACCAAATGTTCCGGAAAACCATATACCAAAGTCATGTTCAAACCGGATTATGCGCGTTTACGTGTGGGCGGATTAACTCCCGATATGTTGTCGCTTCTAAAGAAACGCGTCTATGATATTGCCGCAGTGACCGATCATTCCGTGAAAAAAGTAAAAATCAATTACAACGAGACTGTTGTCCCTATCAAAAACTTTGCCCAATACATCGATATGTATTTAGGTGGAAAAGATGAGGTGAAACGTATTTACGAACAACATGACGAACGATGGGAATATGCAGTGGCATTATCGCCTACACACGAGTTTATCCAAATCTCATTTGTGAATGGTATTTGCACATTCAAGGGTGGCAAACATGTCGATCATATTATAGGTCAAATTGTCCGCAAATTATGCGATTATATTGAGAAGAAAAAGAAAATCAAAGTCAATGGCAATTCCATCAAAGAGCAACTGATCTTGTTCCTACGATGCGATGTGGAGAATCCATCCTTCGATAGTCAGACGAAAGATTTCATGAACACACCTTATGCCAAGTTCGGATCGACTTGCACCGTTTCCGATGCATTCATCGAGAAGATTGCGAAAATGGGAGTGATGGACATGGCATGTTCGCTAACGGAAGCCAAAGAAAATCGATTGGCTAAGAAAACCACCGACGGATCGAAAACCAAAACCATTCGCGGGATTGCCAATTTCATTGATGCTAACTATAGTGGAACTCCCCAATCCAAAGATTGTATCTTGATTTTATGTGAGGGATTAAGTGCGCTGTCAGGTATTGTTTCCGGCTTGTCGAGTGAAGATCGCAATACAATCGGTATTTACCCACTGAAAGGAAAACTCCTGAATGTGCGCGGGGAACAATTGAAAAAGATCGCGGAAAACAAAGAAATTACCGATATCAAGAAAATACTGGGACTCGAATCCGGGCGTGATTACAGATCGATTGCCGACGTGCATCAATATTTGCGCTATGGTAAGATCATGGTGATGACTGATCAGGATCTCGATGGATCCCATATCAAAGGATTGTGTATTAACTTGTTCCACAGTGAATGGGCATCGCTAGTCCATATTCCCGGATTCATATCCTTCATGAATACGCCCATCTTGCGTGCGAAAAAGGGCGCTCAAACGATGATGTTTTACAATCAAGGCGAGTATGATACATGGAAAAACGGATTCGGTGAAAATGGTCCACAAGGATGGACGATCAAATATTTTAAGGGGTTAGGAACATCGACCTCGGCGGAGTTCAAGGAATATTTCGCCCACAAGAAAATCGTTGATTTTGTGCACAATGGCACAATAAGTGATGATAGTATTGACAAGATATTCAACAAAAAGCGCGCCGACGATCGTAAAACGTGGTTGGAAAATTACGACAAGGCGGCCTACTTAGATACGTCGAAAAAAGATGTCAAATATGAGGATTTCATGAATAGGGAACTGATTCATTTCAGCACTTACGATTGTGCTCGTTCCATACCGAATATGGTAGACGGGCTCAAAATCTCGTTGCGTAAAATCCTGTTTTCCGCATTCAAACGTAAGTTGACATCGGAAATAAAAGTCGCCCAATTTTCCGGGTATGTTTCCGAACACAGTGCGTATCATCACGGCGAAGCATCATTGAATGGTGCAATTGTGAATATGGCGCAAACCTTCGTGGGATCGAACAATATTAATTTGTTGGAACCGAATGGTCAATTTGGAACACGTATGGCGGGTGGTGAGGACAGTGCATCGGAAAGATATATATTTACTCAACTCAATCCATTGACCCGCACCTTATTCCCCGAAATGGATGATGCGGTCCTGAGTTATTTAGACGATGATGGAACGATTGTGGAACCAGAATATTATGTTCCTATTATCCCATTCGCATTAGTCAATGGTATTTCCGGTATTGGAACCGGATTCTCATGTTCGATCCCATCCTTCAATCCAATGACGATTGTACAATACTTGCGTCAGAAATTAGTGGGAGGCGGAATGGCGGCAATTGACTTTGTTCCTTATTATGAGGGATTCAAAGGAACTGTGCGCAAACTCCAAGATCAGAAATATTTGATCAAAGGCTGTTATGAGAAAATTGCCGAGGATAAAATCTTGATTACCGAGTTGCCAGTAGGCACATGGACAATGCCCTATATTACATTCTTAGAGGGATTGTTGGATGGTGGAGTCGATAAAGCAGGTAAGAAAATCGCGCCAACCATCAAAGATTTCGTCTCCATGTGTACGGAGGTCTTGGTGCATATCACAGTGCAATTCCCCAAAGGTAAATTGGCGGAGTTGGAAAGCGATGTGGACACTGCAACGGGTGTCAATGGTTTAGAAAAAATGATGAAATTGTCGACGACGGTTTCCACCACCAATATGCATATGTTCAATAGTGAATGTAAATTACATAAATATGCTAGCGTAGCTGAAATCATCGATGACTTTTATGGAGTTCGTTTAGCGACCTACCAAAAACGTAAAAACGCGCAAATCGTGGCAATGGAAAAGAAATTGGTCAAACTTTCGAATAGAGCCCGGTATATTCAGGAAACATTGGCGGGGACCGTTGATTTGCGTAAGAAAAATGCGGCACAAGTGGTGGAATTGTTGACGGCAAGAAAGTTTGAACCCTTGGATGGCGATTACAAGTATTTAGTCAAAATGCCAATGGATTCGGTCACTCAGGAAAACGTAGACGCGATCATGAAAGAGAATGCCCAATGTGCAATGGAATTGGAGATCTTGCGCAAAACGAGTTTGGAACAAATGTGGTCTCAGGAATTGACCCAATTTGAAAATGAATATAGTGTGTATAAAGGACGGCGGGAAAAGATCCAACAAGGAACAGCCACAGTGAAAGCCGTGAAAAAAATCAGTAAAAAATAAACGAAAAATCATCGAGTGATGTACATATTGTATATATTTTTTCTGCGGACACAGTATACAATATGTCATTATATCCAGCAAGTGTAGAAGAAAATGGGGCATCGATATTAAACAATATGAAATATAATGGTCGCGTGAATATCATATCAGAACCATCTCCCGATGCTCGATTCAAAATGCAAGAACGCGTTGCCGTGAAAAATAAAGCGACGGCTTATCGAGAAGCATTGACAGGTGCATGGGAGAACAATCCATTGTCACAAACCTTTTTTTCGGATGCAAACATACAAATATTACAAAACGGATTACGTGCGGGAGTCTACCAATTGGCGGAAGGCAAGTTCTCTATTCCTCCGCAAAACATCGATAATTTAAAGGTGATTATGCGCAGTACATATATGCAATATGCCGAACATTTGCCAACTGGTATACGCGAACAAGTTGAACGATTGAATAAAATCGTATTGGATTATTGTGTGCCAACCGTATACAAAGAAGCAGTGGGTTATTTGAAATATTGCCAAGACCAAAGTAGTTTAGTCATGCCAATGGAACGCCCACAACCCGTCGATCGTCAATTTAAACAATTGGAACTGAAGCCATTTTTTTAGGGACGTATTATATAATTCATGAAAAAGGAAGTTTTGAATCTTGTTTTTTATCTAGTATGTTTTATCGTTTTACTATTATTTGCGGCAATGTTCTTTAATTGGAAAAGTTTAGAAGGTTTTAGAGAAGGCGCCGATGAAGTTGCAGCAGTAACTACCGATAGTAGTGCCGCAACTACCACCACAACTGCTGTAGATACTAGTGCAGCAACTTCAGGCAACACTGTTGTTACCAGTACGGATAGTAGTGTTCCTGTATCAACAGCAGCAACCACTGGAACAACATATGTAGCAAGCGATAGTACATCAACTGCGGCAACAACTGGTTCAACTTATACCGCAACTACAACGCCAGAAGTAACTACAGCACCTGCAGAAACTACAACACCAGCAGTAACTACAACCGATACTACAACACCAGCATCTGCGATTACTTCAACTGTTGTAGCTACACCTGCATCAACTATTACTACAAATCCATCATGTAATACTATTATAGGAGATGATAAACTAGGTCTATATTTGAAACCAAAAAATAATCATGTTTATCCAATCGTTTATACCACTTCACCAGACACGTGTAGTTTAGCACATTTTATTTTGGAGAATGGAAAACAGGTACAGTCGATCGATAATGGTAAGAATACAATGGTATATTTTTCACCAACAACAGCGGTTGTAGGCGGTATGGCATATGGAAAGTTTTGCACAGAAACGAACACCGCAAAGACAAAATTACCAATTACATATACATCAAATACATTACAAGTCAAATATGATAAAACTGATTACTATGTTGTTTTTGTGAATGACGCCGGAAAATACGTATCCGCAATGAGACGAATTGGTGATTCTAATTTGGCTCCAAATATGATTCGCAGTATTTGCCAAACATTGAAATAATTGCTATATAGAGACGATTTAACATTATGATGACAATAACGTTAAATATTGAATTGAGTCAGAATCTCAAAAATATATAATAATAGTGTATATGGATAGTTTTCAATTGAGTGTTTTAGGAATCGCAGTTGTAGTTTTAATTGTCATTTTAACATTTATCGGAATTGCTTTAGCAAAGAATAATAAATCGGTCGTTTTCCCGCCCGTCGCAAACAGTTGTCCTGATTATTGGACGGTGAGTAGTGATGGCACCAAATGCACCGTGCCATTATCGTCGGCAACTAATGTTGGAAATATTTATGTAGATGGAAGTCTATCATCCGTGTTTACCACGACATCAATTAATAGTAAAGCGCCGTATGGAACACCGGGATATGCAAGTGGAGCCATTAATTTCAGTGATGCGGGATGGACCGCGAATGGCAAATCCACTATTTGCCAACAGAAGAGTTGGGCCAATAATTATGGAATACAATGGGATGGTGTAAGTAATTACAATGATTGTTAAAGGTTCGCAGAACCGACCGAAGGTCC